>Ga0126381_100010178_pt1 | contig 10576 bp, 13 predicted proteins | sample PanSoiMetPlot_28_FD_96465 | JGI IMG/M metagenome (GOLD analysis project Ga0126381, IMG submission 96465) | Tropical forest soil microbial communities from Panama - MetaG Plot_28 | ecosystem: Environmental > Terrestrial > Soil > Tropical forest > Bulk soil | place: Panama | collected 2016-02-17 | reverse complement strand
CCGATAGTCTCAACCATTTGTTGGTGATTACGCATCGCCCTTCGACCAGTCATCACTACCGCATGGTCACCAGGACCACCGACGGCCGCGCCGTGTAGTGCAACACCGACGTCACCTTTCATCATATGTTCTAAATCGACACCTTTACCCCATCTCAGGAAGTCGGAAGCGAAGTTACTCCTTGCCTTCGGTTCCTTTTCCGCTTTCAACATAGTATTCACCAACATAGCGCACCACGCGTTGCTATACGGGTCAAGACCGGAACCGTCCTTGACTATCTTTCGCAACATCGGTGAACTGACATTCACCCCCTGACTCTTCAGTAACTGATCAACTATGTCACTCATCTTATCGCGCGGATCGCCACCTGTTGTAATATTAGAGACATTCTGCCCACCGATAGATGGAGCGTTAGGATTACCCATCGGGAGACCGGCACTGCCACCAGGGCCAGTGGCGGGAAGATTGGTGGCGACAGTACCGGGTATCTCGGCGTCGCTATGACGGGCGGCAAACTCTGCGGCTTGTCTAAGTGTACCGGCTCCAGCAACTGAATTACGCCCGCCTGGTGCAAAGAACGATTCGCCACCAGCCTGGAACATTAACTTCATCTCGTCATTGGAGATGCGCTTACGCGCGAGCCATGCCGAAGCATTGTCAGTTGCGCCATGACTGACATCGGAACCACCTAACACTGCCGCAAGATTAGCCTCGTACATTTGCCGGTTCTGCGCGAGATTGGATGGACTATATCCCGCGTAATAACCACCTTTTTCTTTGCCGTAAAGTAACGCGGTCTGAGCCAGTGTCTTATGCATCATCTCGGCGCGGTTCATCATTGTTTCGAGTACCGCGCGGTTAGCTTCTGGGTTGGTGTTTTCACCTGCCGAGATGGCTAGTACCTTTTCGCGCAGTTGCGGATTGTTCTTCAGTTCTTCCGCAAACTGCTTGCGGCTTTCAGCATAACTCTGTCGTGTTGCACCAGAAGGCATGTCGGGCTGGCCCTCTCCTGGTGCATGGGAACCGCCACCCTGACCGTCACCTCCACCTCCACCACCCTGACCGTCACCGCCGCCACCACCACCTCCTCCGCCACCTGCACCACCACCTTTACCAAGAACCGTATCAAATAATGTGCTAAGCTGATCGTAAACGCTATCGGCTAAACCAACTATTGGCGTGAACGCAGTGTCACCGTTGAGCCACCGACCCAGATCACTAAGTGCGCTAGAATTATCGTCACCGCCACCGCCATAAAACGACTGCAAACCGTCACTTATTACTTTCGGCAGTACCATTTCACCTGGGTGAGCGTTGATTGGCACAATACCGCCGTGTTGGTATTGCCCGCGTTTACCGAAGTGCCAACTACCAGGATCACCTTCATCTTGTGGCCCAGCGTATTTATACCAGTCCGATTGCGGTACTGCTGGTGTACTTTGTTCTAGCGCCTTCACCCGCTTTTCGACTTCGGGGTCTTGCTTCACTCCGGCAAGTTTATTTAGATAGTAACTAGCTTGGTCATCAAAACTCTGAAATGCGGCGGCAACATCGGCACCTAGTAAGCCTTTAATCAGACCTTTCACAAAACCTTCAACAAACTTCATGCCGATCTGCAAACCGGCGTCGATCCATTCTTGCGCGTGGTCAAGTATATAATTGACCCCGGCACCGACGGCTTCACCTATCTTTTCACCGATACCACTCCAGTCGTGTTGGTCAAACTTCTTATCAAGGTCATCCATCCAGTGAATAAAATCATCTTCATGCGAAACAAACCAGTCCTCAATCTGTCCAAAAGTCTTCGCAAGTATACCTTCAAAACCGCCTAGTGCAGTTTTGTAGTAGTTATCGAGGGTGTTAGTTAACTCGGTGAATTTGAGTTGTACTTCTAACGAGTTTTTTGCCGCCTCCTCAAAACGCTTGTGAAACCTTGCCGCTTCCGCTTCTGCTAGTTTTTGTGCTTCCTGATAACCTTTCCAGTTCTTATTTGCTTGAATAGCAAACGACATATCAACGTGCATTAAGTCTTCCATCTGTTGACGGAAGAGTAGCACTTCTTGACTAGACTCACCAAACCTTGCGGACAAATCGTGATAGTGTTGAATAATATTCTTCATGTTGAGTGACATGCCACCCAACGCTTGTTCACCGTACTCCTTCAGCCAAGGTGACTTAACAATCAACTGGTTCAGTTGTTCTTGCGACTTAATAAGACCTTCGTAACTGCCACCAATCGCCTGAATTGAAGTGCCCCAGGCTTTAAGTGTATCACCGGCTTGACCAGACAGTTGCGCGGAGTGTTCTAACCGCGCCATCTGGTAGGAAGCGCGTCTAACCGCTTCCTCTACACCGATTGCCATCGCGCCTAGCGCGGCGGTGAACTTCATAACACCGGCGGCACCTTCGGCAATTGCCGAAGTGAAGGTCTTTTGACTTGCCTGATCTACTTGATAACCAAGCTTAATCAGAAATGACTCTAGTACGGTGTCAGCCATACCGATTCCTCTCAGCTTCCGCCGCTAGTGCTTCTTCAACGCGCGCGCGGTTCTCTTCACGGACATCGAGCGCTTCATTCATTCGCGCTATGTCGCATAAGTCGAGTACACCATTTATAAGTGACTCGTAGTTACATAACCCCTCAAGTACTGGACGCATAATCCAGTACTCCTCGTCGTTCATATCGACGGGTGTTACGCTTGGTCCACCCCGGCTTCCGAATTGTTGACCGGGTTCCCTGGAAAAAAAGCGCCGAGGTTATCCTGTATCACTGCAAACGTCAGTTGCATCATTGCCATCAGGTCAATATCTTCAAACATGAGTTCACCATTGGGTGCGGTGACTCTTGCCCATTGACCTGTCGGGTTCCTGCGAGTACATACACTGAGACACATCTTGAGGACAAACTCGGAGTCGGCTTGGGACATCTCCGACACCGCCTGAGAAAGCGGTCCCAGTGTTGACCAACGAATGACTTCTTCAGACGCACCAGCGGCGGCTGCGGCGGCAATATTCGCCGCAGCCGTCTGACCCATTCCGCTGAACAGTGGCATAAGTTTACGGAATAGGTGAAACTGTTGGAAAGCGTTCAGTTTACCACTTCGGTAACTGATATCATTGATCTGGATTTCTTGGCCAGTGAACGCGCCGTTCATCAACCCGCCCGCGTTAAAGGCGTCGAAACCGTTCCCGTTCATGCCTTGCATCGTCACTCTCCTCCCAAAAGTGACTTATCAACTAGAACGCGACCGCCAGTCCGGACCCTAGGACAAAGTCGACGATACCGGCATGGAAAGTCCACACCATTTCACCGCCTTCTTTGGCAAAGGTGACATCCGGAAACTTTGCGAACGCGCACTGTTGACAAGTAATCACATCGTTCCTCTGTAGATCGCGAATACTGATCTGGTTTTGTCCGTGGTTTGCGCTTGCTTGCGGGTTTCCGGCGGTGTTGGTGTCCATGCCGTACATCTGCGAGAGAAGCGCATTGGTGGGTGAAGTCTTCAACAATCGAACGGTTACAGTTGCACCCTTACCCGAGTGAAGCGAGTGCATAACGCAACCGTCAGCGCCGATGGTCATAGTCGATTTATCTTCGACCATGTTCACCGAGATACCACCTTCGGAATTACACGATCCGTACCCTAGGTTAAAGGCACCATTCGGGCCGGATATCGCGCACATGTTGTCATTGAAGCTATAGGTGGCCACATTGCCCTCCTTTCAGATAACCGTCGATATAGCGCCGAAGACTATCGCCCACGCTAGGAAAGCGAGTAAAGCGATAATGATCGCCGCCCAACCATAAGTAAGCCTCACCGGTTGACGTTGATCAGTACGTCAACAAAGTGAATTGCACCAGCCAACTTCACTGCAATCTGGATAAGAGGTGCAATTCGCGCCTCTCGATCGGCTTGCGACTGCAGGTCGACATTGTTGGCGAAGGTGTACCACCCCGCGTGAAGCATGTCGCCTTGGTGAAGTTCGCCGAAACCTGGTGCATTCCAGACACCTGGTGCAATAAGTCCGTTCTGCACCCCTTGCGACAACGACGCATCGCAAGTGGTGACGAGGACATGTACACCTGGGTTGGTTTGCGGGATCTTCGGGCTGGTGTAGAGAACGTTAAACAAGTCGTTCTGAATACGGTTCGACAACCAGTCCAGTCCGTGCATCTCGTCGAAATAGGCGCGACCGGACATAACACCTTCTTGGGTGATTGCCGCGTCGTTATTATACATGGTGTACACATTGTACCGCTTGTCAGCCAGTGTCGTGGCTTGCGACGCGGTGAGAACTTCGGGAGTGACACCAGGTTCCACCTTAAACTTCATCGTTAGGGTGGTGTTGCTACCTTCAAAGTTCACCGTCAGTGCACGTCCGAAGAACGAACAGATAGCATACGGGTTGGTCAACGACCATTGGATAACGGTTCGCATATAGTCGGCCAACATTGCCTGACTGCCGATATCGGTGACGTTTGCCGGGTCAAGCGCAATTTGTTCATTGGTCGTGATACCGTACATATGCTTATCGGAGGCCGCTTCGATATAAGCGGAACAAGCCAGGTGTTCGACGTCTGTCAGTACACGCGAAGCGGCAAAGCTTACCGCGTACCAACCGCGCCCGTCCACGCGCGCGACCGCCGCCACTGGTGTCTCGCTTGCTACACCGGCGGTGCTACGGATCGCGGTGGCGCTGGTCATCAGCAACTGGGCGGAAATATCGACGCCGGATGCTGGTGCGGCAAAGAACGCCACTTGCGATGTGGTTCCGGTAGTACCGGACTGACAAACAAACTGGGTGCCGGTCCAGGTGAAGGTCAATGTTGGTGCCGAAGCGGCGGTGCGCAATGCGGCTTGAATAGTCGACGCAACCGCATTTAGGTTGGTGGCGGAAGCAAACGACAGTCCGGTTACTTGAACCGCCGCCGCGCCGTCAATCGCTACCGCAAAGCCACCATTGGAAATACCAGTCCAGTTCGACATCATCATCTGTAGACTGGTCAACAAACCGCCAGTGAGACGACCTTTGGTAGCGGTATTTGCCCATTCACCGATATAGCAAGTTGCGGGCTGCGGCACCTGCGCGAAGAACTCTAGCGCGGCTAAGTATTCCGGCGCGGTAGTCCCGAAATCACCCGCCACCTCGGAAATACTGTTGTACTCGCGGATCGCTTCACCAGTGTCAATTACACCCGAGTCACCTAGAATGAGTAGGGTGTCAAACCGTTGCGTCGGAATTGCTTGCGGCGCAAAACTGACCTGAACATCAACGACTCGACTTACGGACAAACCTTGTGCCATTTGGTGTCTCCTCTAGCTGATTTGCACGGCAGATATTTTGCCGTAAGCCGAAACAACCGCCGCGTTATCCCACTCCATCCTGGCGCAGAGATAGTAACTTCCCGCAGCGGTCATGTTCACATGAAGCGCTGCCAGTGGCATAACCACCCCGGTAGATACACCACCAGCTTGTTTAGGTTGGTCTATTTCATCTGCGGTGACTGAACTATCATCCGCTGGACCCGTCGGAATAGCGGCGCTATTTGGTGACAACGCTCCGACGGTGCGCTGGACAAGCGGTGTACCGCTATCAACCACCAGCCAAACTTCACCCGATATGATATACCGACCTGGTTCCAAATCGACATGGGTGATATCAACTGGGGCACCGTTGGGTATCCCTTGTATTCGATTATTGTAATCAATGACTGAACTAATGTAAGAAGGTAATACTCCGTTCACGTAGTAACCGCTTGCGACATTAATGGTGCCTGGTCCCATATCGGCGACACCACCGATGGCTAGACCGCCACTCATTACGCCACCGGCTAAGGGAACATAGGAACTAATCGCTTGTGTCACAAATGCAGTAGTGGCGACAATAGTGGAATTGTCACCTGCCGCTGCGGTCGCAGCCGACGCACCAGCAAGGGTAGTTGCCCCGGTGACATGTAAATTACCAGTAACTGTCAAATCACCAGTTAACGAACCGCCACCTATGTTCAGGAAACTGGCTTGTGTCCAAGCCTGGTTTGCAAGTACACCAGTATCAGTCGCGTCGACATAAGCGTGAAAACCGAAACCATCCCACACCATCGCAGTTTGGTGATTAGCACCATCAGTTCCTAATGCAGAGTATCGAATACCTTGTGCACTACCGTCTAGTGTCAGTCCATGTATTAACGTTAAAGGATCGGGTACTGAACCGCCACCGCCACCGGCTGCGGTAATTGCCGCATTCACCCAACTAGTGGTCGGAACTTGGTTTGAATTGTCACCAACATCTGGTGCGACAAATCGAGAAATATAGTCGGAAGAAAAGCCACCAGCTTGGACTTGTAACCCGCCGTCTACGATACGAATACCGGCATTGAATACGGTGTAATTAGGAACTGTACCACCTTGGAAAGTGATAAGTGGCAGTAGGTAATCCGCCACCTGTTGTATACTGGCGGAATATAACGGGTCGGTCGCGGTACACCCATTGGGGTTTTGACACAACGCAAACGAATCCGTCGGCTGCAATGCGGCGGCACCAGTCAGATCACCAATGGTGACGATACTAACCGAAGCACCCCTTGATTCGCTCATGGTGTAGTAGTCCCCGCTCCCATGACACCATTAGGAGTTATCTGAAGTGCAGTGCCCGAAGCCCCGGCACTTATCACCAATTTAGTAGGTGGTAACGGTGTTGTTACGGTTTCTTCAATAATTCTGGTTTCACCTACTGAGTTGGCTTTGATATCCACTTGCGCCTGCAACAAGTTCAGCACATTATAGTTGTACCGGACTTCGCGTCGCAAAATAAACTGGACATCGGTTCTAGGCCACCAGCGTTCTTTCACCAGTTCTGCCGCGCGTGTCTGACCACCTACCGACACTAGGCCGACTGCGTTTGCCCGCATACTTGCCTGGTTCTGGTCAACCCATAAACCCCTTTGAAAGTACGAGCAATACTTCTCGCCCGCTGGTCCGTAAAAAGAACACATAATAGTGTGTTCTTCCATTTGTTGTAATGCATCGTAACCGACAACACCATCATCGATATGATAAAACACCGGTGCATAATCGGCTTGGGTATTTGTCACCCCGAAAGCGACCCAGTTCACCCCGATATCCGGTCTAAGTGGCGGTTCGGTTTGCCACCGAGGTCGCACTAGGGTGTTGTCTAAACCGGTGACACCGGCAATAAGGTCGTGAAGAAAGTTTTCCCACAAGTCGTCAGTTAGCGGGCCGTCAGGTGGCGTTCCAGGTGACGGAGGCGGCGGCGGGTTGACCGGGCCTAGGTATCCGGCAAACCTACTGTCAGTAACAAAAGGCATCACGCGCTACCCATAGGCTCGGGAATAGGTGGATAGTCGGCATTCTGAATTGAAGTAGCCACTACGTGAACAAAACCGCGCCCGTAACCGGAATAGTCGTCAAGTAGTCGGACAACATACACCGAATTATTCCACAAAATATGATCCGGATGAGTGACGTTACCGGCTTCATCGATTGAAGGACCCTGAAAACGGAAAGGTGAAGTAATCGAAATACTCTTGCTCATCATTTCATGTTCGGGCACTCGCATCAAGTCATCGGGTGAAGTAGCTACCACAACGCCACGCGTCGACATAGGTACTTCAGTTACCGATACTCGCCCGTACTGGTTCACCTGGGCATAGCGCCGGATGACAGTGATATTATCCCAGAAACTGGGGTCGAATGCATCGTTGACATCAAGTGTCGGCATCGCCTTATCCTCGACCTCGATTACGGACAACGTAACTGATAGAATTCAACATCTGGGCGGTGTCAACTAGCGGTGTAGTGTCATCCGCTACACGTGCCTGTCGCGAAGGTGTTCGACGCCGCCTAGCGTCAATTGTTGCTTGCGCCAGTTCCGGTTGTAAACCGGAAGTAATCCTATTCTTCACCGCCGACACTGCCGTTACACCCGCCGCGTGCAGGGCTTTGTCCATTATATCCGGTTTACCTTCAAACGCGGCTTTACCGGCCTGCATCATATAAGTTCGCCACTGACGTGACGATTCTCGTACACCTGGTGACAGCCACGGGCGCGCGGGAATATTAGCGGCTGGCGCGCCCGTCTCGTGGATGTACCCTAAAGTGGCGTTATTTATGTCACCTTCTTTTCGCTTCACCGGAGCCGGATTACCGGTGTCGTTATAATGCGGCTGTTCTCTATCCGAAGGTATACCGACCATCACGGAAGCATTGGCAATTCGCTTTATTGCAGCGACCACTTTATCAGTGTTATCTTCCAGTATTTCCAGGTGTTCGTTTACCCTTCGGCGACCTTGTGCCATTTAGTGGAACCGGCCCGAACTCGGTCGAAGATCCGAACTGGCGTTCCGAGTTAGTGGCATACTGAGAACGGTTGTCGGCGTGGCGTTCGCGTTCAACACATCCTGAAGTTGTTTCGCCACCTCGGAGTGCATGTCCGCTAGCGCCTGGTGCGTAGGATCGGCTTCACCAGCGGGTTGGCCTTCGACGGCGGTAGTTGCCGCCGTCACCTGTTCGGTGTAGTGATCAGCCACCGCCTGGTGATACTCAATGTTCCTCGCTAGCTTCTTTTGCATTGTTGGGCTCATTTTCACCTCCGAAGTAAAGGTCAAGTGTTTTGGTCAATTCATAAAACGCCATTTCTTCAGTGACATGACTGGGACTGGCAATCCAGTATGCTTTCAGCGCCCGAATGACGTTTGCCGTCAGTATTGTTCTTTGTTCCATTACAATTGTATCGGCGCAGTACCAGCGAGGCGCAAGTAATACAAATACTGGTTGCCCCAAGGTGTTTGACCCCACCAACCGGCATTTTGCTCCATTCCAATCTGATTATCGTATGAAAGTGAAACGCCGTTCACCGACTTGCTAGCTACGACACCGGTTCCGACAATCGGTGTATAACCGTAATAACCGCCTGGTGTAGCGCCCGAACCTGGTGGCCCAGCGCGTTGCACCATCATGTCCTGAATAGCTAGGTTATGCGCCACAAACAGTTCTAGACCTAGTTGATAGAACTGTCCCCAACGATACTTGTTCACCGCTGGTGTTGAATTAGGTGGCGCGCACGCGATGTCGATCCAGTGTTGTATTTCTTCATCCGGAAAGCGACCTGCGTCGGCAAAGGCCGGATAGTCTTCGCGAAAGCCGTCAACCGTCAGTAAGATATCGGAAGGCGCGGTCAAGAAACTCTTGACGTTGCCATCTATCACCAACGTTCGGCCGTCGTCAATTGTCGCCACTACCGATAAGGTGTAAACGGCATTCTGAACGAAGTTACCGCACAATGCAGTAACCGTTGTCGCTCTGGTGCTAGGCGGAACCGGTGTCGGTGGTTTCGGTGTAAGTACATGCGACTGCGGATCGGTGTCCACAACATCCGGTGGACTTTCGGTCGCTAGTACGCAAGACCAGACGGCACCCGTAATACTTCCCGTTGGTCCAATCTTCTTAGTGAAGTCGAACGTGAAGAAGTCCGACTCATCGGGTCGGATAGCGGGAAAGGGTCCACCGGTGGAAACACGCGCCATAGGCAGCACCCGGTATTACACTTCGGGAAAGCATAAAGCGGCCTCGGCCTTGCCGAAAGTTATACGCGAAGCTTCGCGTAGGTGTCAAATCCCAACGCTTTTACACGACCGCTAATGCGTTGGGTGTTCGTTCCTATCGACGACGACCGGCCCAGAAAGCGCGGTTTGCGTTGTTCATGGAACGAAGCGCATCGCCAGTGGTAGTTGTTGACGATGTGGAACTGGGCTGTGAACTAATATTCGGTGGCGGATTGGGCGCGGGAATACCCATACCCAGATTGTTCATCGGCGCGCCGGTTGAAGGTGTCGGTGCCGGTGTCACAAAGGTTGATGACTGATCTCTCGACTTTTTCTTGTCAGAATTCGCGGTGTTGATACTGTAACCAGTCGTTTTACCACCGGAGAATGACTGCGAACCTACATCCCTTGACCTTTGGTCACCAGTGCCAGGTGCTTTTGCGCTTTTTTGCGGGCCGCGAGGTGTTTCTTCCGGATTTGACACTTCACCCAGTAGATCCTTTTGGCGTTCCGGTGTTATATCGGTTTCGCTTGGGTACTGTCCGGCATCGCGCGAACGGCTATCGACGCCGGTGATAGTGCCCTTGTTCTTGGAAGCGTAGAACACCTCTTTTGCTTTGTCCGGACCGTACTGTTCTTTCATACCGGACATGATCTTTTCACCTTTAGGTGTCAACGGCATGGTGTCCTCCTAACTAGAAGCTTGGGTGGAAGCTTCCTTTTCTTTCACTTATGGGCCGGTTGCGCCGGTTGACCCAGAGGTAGTACCAGTGGAAGTAGTGGTGCCGGTTGTTCCGGTAGCACCAGTTGAACTGGTTGAACTGGTTGAACTGGTTGAACCGGAAGTCGAACCACTACCGCTTGTCGTATCTTCACCCAGATCTGGAAGTACCCGAGTGCTAGGTGTCGACGCGCCGGTGGTAGTGTCGGGTGCGGTCGCGTACACGTGCGTGCCGGAAGTGAGAACCATTCCCTGTTGCACTGACGGATCGGGGTGAGGTTCATCGAACGGTT
>Ga0126381_100010177_pt1 | contig 10577 bp, 8 predicted proteins | sample PanSoiMetPlot_28_FD_96465 | JGI IMG/M metagenome (GOLD analysis project Ga0126381, IMG submission 96465) | Tropical forest soil microbial communities from Panama - MetaG Plot_28 | ecosystem: Environmental > Terrestrial > Soil > Tropical forest > Bulk soil | place: Panama | collected 2016-02-17 | reverse complement strand
TAAGTCGTTGATTCCACGGTTGGGGACGTAGTTCAGTTGGTTAGGACGCTGCCCGGTCGCCGTTAGAATCCCACACTGTCAAGGCCTGAGGGTAGAAACCCAATCTCTGCCGGGACAGGCGCGCTGACCCAGAAGCCCTTTAAATCCTTCGGTTAACACCAGCCACTTGAGTATTTTCATCACGATTTGGCAGTGCGGGACTTCTCCGAAGAAAATCAGCAACGGCAGGAGTCAGCTTCTCGTCCGATTTCCCCCGACTGCCGGGACAGTACCGTGACGATCCAGTCTGGACGCTACCGTGACCCCTTCAAACTCTTTGCACCCTTTCTTGACCCCAAGCGTCTAACTCCCATAGAGTTAACCGATGGTGCGGAAAACCACATTCGTAGTGCTGGCGATAACCGCGATTCTGCTTTTGCAGTTCGCGGACTGCATGGCCGCCATGACGCAGGATCAGCAGAGCATGCAGTGTTGCGGTTCGATGCCTTGCGACCCATCGAATCAAAGCCACGATTGTTGCAAGACGATGGTCTCTTCGCAGTCACCGAGTGCTCTACCCCCGGTTCATGTCAGTTTGCAAGCGCCGGCTATGTACGTAGCTGACGTTCTTCCGTCGCCACTCGTTCTGGATTTCTCGGAGGCCGCTCGCACAGATTTCGCGGCTCCCCAACATTCCCCTCCTAAGCTCTTCACGCTTCATTCTTCCTTCCTGATCTGATGCGCCTTTGACCCGCGCCTCCACGCGCGGGTGTCTCTCTTTCCATTCGTAGCGTTATGCCCCGACTCGTCCTGGCTGCAAAGCCGACACGCTGAGGTGACGGCCCGCAGTCATGACCAGGTTGCATGTCAGGGATTCGACGCTTTACTAGCTCTCACCATCCTTGGGCGCTCAAAACACTGTGCTTTTTGAGCCGTTGGCCAGCGGTTGCATCGCGGGCTGAGGAACGTCAAGTGCATTCGAAGTGCCAGAAGACTCGTTTCGTAGAGAAAGAAGGGTGCCTTTGCTCGTCAGTGAAAAATGTCCCCGCGTCGATCGCGCGACACGCCAGCGCGGATTCTGTGGCAGCTCGCAACTTCTACCAGGGCTCTAGCGGAGAGGCTTTGCCATGATTAACCGCATTATTGAGGTTTCGCTGAAAAATAGGTTCATCGTCGTCGTGCTGTGGATTGGTATCGCGGCGTGGGGACTCTGGGCGATGGTGCACGCCCCGGTTGACGCGATACCGGACTTGAGCGACAACCAAGTGATAGTCTTTACCGACTGGCAGGGGCGCAGTCCACAAGAAGTCGAAGACCAGATCACCTATCCGCTGACGACGAACCTTCAAGGCTTGCCCGGCGTAAAAGTCGTACGCTCCTCATCCGCGTTTGGTTTCTCGATGATCTTCGTCATCTTCAACGATGATGTCGACCTCTACTTCGCCCGGACTCGGGTTCTCGAAAGGCTGAATCTTGTAACCAAACAGCTGCCATTGGGAGTCGTGCCTACGCTCGGACCGGATGCGACAGGAGTCGGCCACGTCTTCTGGTATACGGTCGAAGGCGGGGGAAAGAGTCTGCGCGACCTGCGCTCTTTGCAAGACTGGTACGTTCGCTACCAATTGAATTCGGTTCCCGGAGTTGCGGAAGTAGCGAGTGTCGGCGGAACTGTGCAGCAGTACCAAATCGATGTCGATCCCAATCGGCTGCGTTCCTATGGCATTCCTCTTAGCACCGTCATGCGCGCGGTGATAGCGAGCAACTCCAATGTGGGTGGCAATGTCATCTCCGAAAATGGCTCCTGGTCGATTGTGCGTGGACTGGGTCTCATCGAAAACCTCGACGACATTCGAAACATCGTGGTTTGCTCACACAACGGCATCCCAGTCTTTGTCAAAGACCTGGGCAACGTGCAAATAGGAGACGCGTTCCGCGACGCAGCCCTGGTAAAGAACAGCTCCGAAGCCGTGGGCGGTGTAGTAGTAGCCCGCCAAGGCGAGAACACCAAAGAACTCATCGACCGAGTAAAGCAGAAGATGAAACAGATCGAGCCTGGCTTGCCGCCGGGCGTTCGTATCGTCCCTTTTTATGACCGCTCTCAACTGATTACAGCGACCGTGGCTACTCTTCGTCATGCGCTGATCGAGGAGATCATTCTCGTCACGTTGGCACACGTCGTTTTTCTAATGCATTTCCGCAGCATCCTTGTCGTGACGTTGCCCCTGCCACTAGCTGTTCTGTGCTCATTCCTCTTGATGCACTACGCCCACGTTACGTCCAACGTCATGTCCCTAGCGGGCATCGCCATTGCGATCGGGGTGCTGGTCGATGCCGGCATCGTTGTTACCGAAAACGCCTTCCGACACCTTGAAGGAGTCAACACCAATGATCGAGGACGCGTCTTCGAGACCGTCCTGAACGCCACGAAGCTGGTTGGCCGGCCGACCTTCTTCTCGATGGCCATCATAATTCTGGCCTTCGTTCCAGTGTTCGCACTCACGGGGCAGGAAGGAAAGCTCTTTCATCCTCTTGCGTTCGCAAAGACTTTCGCGATGGTGAGTGCGACGGTCATCGCGCTGACGCTAGTGCCTACCCTTTGCGTCTTTCTGCTACGTGGCAAGTTTCATTCAGAAGACGACAACCCAGTGATGCGATTTTTGCAGCGCCTCTACCGGCCCACGTTGTCGTGGGCGCTCGCCCACCGTGGCATTGCTATTGGCATTGCGGCGCTTTTTCTTGGCGGCGCGATTTTCCTCGCTGCGGGAATTGGTAGCGAGTTCATGCCTCCGCTAAATGAGGGAGACATCATGTTCATGCCCATCGCAGATCCAAGTATCTCGCTGTCGCAAAACATCGAATACGCAAAGCGGCAGGACAAGGTACTGCAGAGTTTTCCAGAGGTGGCCTTCGTTGCAGCCAAGATTGCGCGGGCCGACACTTCCACTGATCCTGCCGGACTTAACATGACGGAGACAATTGTTCACCTCAAGCCACGCGATCAATGGCGGCCCGGTATCACCTTTGCCAAGCTCAAAAGCGAGATGGACCGTGCCGTCTCTCTGCCGGGTGTTTCCAACATCTGGACCCAGCCAATCATCAACCGCATCGATATGCTCACGACCGGTATTCGGTCGGAGATCGGCGTGAAGGTCTTTGGTTCGGACTTGACGGTTTTGGAGAGCCAAGCCCGCGAGATCGCAGACGCAGTGCGGACCGTTAAAGGTGCAAGCGACATCTATGCGGAACAGGTTACAGGGGGACTTTATCTCGACATCAAGCCCAACCGGGAGCGGGCGGCGCGCTACGGCGTGGATGTGGCCGAGGTGCAAAGCATCATCGAAACCGCCATCGGCGAAAACAGCCTGACGACCACAATTGAAGGACGGCAACGATTCCCAGTGCGCGTCCGTTACGCCCCTGAGTTTCGCAAAGACCCGCAGGATTTGGCCAATGTGCTGGTGAGTGGAGTCAACGGAGCACAGGTTCCGCTGGAGCAGGTCGCGGATATTAAACAGGTTTCCGGTCCAGCAGCAATCAACAGCGAAAATGGTCTGCTGGAGGTCTCCGTTCTGCTCAATGCACGGGGACGAGATGCGGGCAGTGTGATCGCCGATGCAGACAAGGCCATCAAAGCCCGCGTTCACCTGCCTCCCGGTTATTACTACAGCTGGAGCGGGCAGTTCGAGAGCGAAGTCAGGGCCAAGAAGCGCCTGCAGCTTGTTATACCTATCGCCATTGCAGTCATCTATTTGCTGCTTTATCTCACCTATAAGTCGTTCCTCGAAGCGGCGCACCTACTGCTAGCCGTTCCGTTCGCTCTTAGTGGCGGGCTCTATCTCCTCTGGCTGCTTCACTACAACTTCTCAGTCGCCGTCTGGGTCGGGTTCATTGCACTGTTTGGAACTGCTGTGCAAACGACAGTGGTGATGGTGATTTATCTCGAAGAAGCTGTCGAACGCAAGCGGCGAGAACGCGGGATTTTGACACGCGCGGACCTCCGCGAGGCCGTCATGGAGGGCGCACTTCTACGTCTGCGCCCCAAGCTGATGACCGTTTCTACCATTGTTGCGGGACTGCTGCCGATCTTTTGGAGCTCGCGCGTCGGTTCCGAGGTTATCCGTCCGCTTGGAACCCCTGTTCTTGGTGGCATGGTCAGCTCGCTTGCACATGTGCTGATCATTACCCCGGTCATCTTTCTGTGGCTGCGTGAGCGTGAACTGCGCCTCCTCGAAACTCCGGCTGCCTCGCTGAGGCTGACAGAAACAACTCTGACATCACCTAACTCACTCTAAGGAGAATTTTATGAAAACCCTCTATGCGATTCTGTTGTCTTTCATCTTTATTCTGAGCGGTTGCAATGGCAATCAAGTCGATGTCTCGTCTCTGAAGCCCGCCGCCACACGAACCGCCGGGAAGCTCACCATTGTTCTCCTGAACAAAACCGGAGAACTCACCCAGGGGCAGAACGATTTCATCGTGGAGTTCAAGGACGGTCAAGGACGGCCCGTTGACGTAGGTGATGTTCAGTTCGGCTCCAACATGTCCATGCCAGGGATGGCGATGTCGGGTGATGCAGGCGTCACGAGGACGAAGCAGGCAGGCATATACAAGGTGACCTCCAACTTCGGCATGAGCGGAGCCTGGCATTTCGCCCTTTCCTGGGATGGACCAGCCGGCCAGGGACACACAGAATTCAACAGCAACGTGAAGTAAGAGGGATCACGCAAATGCGATGCATGAATAGATTGTGGCCGCTGTTGGTGGTAGCGGCAGCATGTTCTCTGAATCTTGCTGCGCAAGAGAGTAAGCCTCGCGCTGCGAGTGATTTTCTCGACCCTCGACAAGGGGTAACGGAAGAAGAGCTCGTCACGCGCGCCTTGGCTTCAAATCCTATGTTGGCGGCAAAACGCCAACAGATCGCAATGGCCGAAGGCAATGTAACCCAAGCTCACTTGCATAAGAATCCGGCGGTGACCCTTGGTGGCCTTAAGGAAGTAAATGGGGACGATCATGCGATTAACGTAACGGCCTCGGTCCCGTTGGAACTCTATGGACGCCGTGCCAGGCGCACGGAGGTAGCAGAGAACCAGGAAAATGTCACGAAACAGGGTGTCGAAGATCAAGAGCGTTTGCTGGCCGGAGAAGTTCGCTCCCGCTTCGGACAGGCACTCGCGTCCATCCGCAATCTGATGTTCATCGATCAACTCCTTCAGGTGAATCAGGATTTTCTGAAGCTCATGGAGGATCGGGTAAATCAGGGTGCTGCGCCTCCGATCGATGCAGACGAGACCCGCGTCGAAGTCAACCGCATCGAGACACTGCGGATCGACTACCAGGCAAAGGTCGAAATTGCTTTTCTTGCCCTCAAGGAAGCCGTGGGGATCGACCCCGAAGAATCCATGCGGTTAAACGGACAGCTTGAACTGGGGTCGCTTACCTACGACCAGAAACAGCTTCTTCAATTGGCGATGGATCACCGCCCTGACTTGGCCATGCAGAGGGCGAATGAGTCCCTCGCCAACGCTGAGCTACGTTCGGACAAGGCGGCGGGGAAGCTAGACGCAAGCGTCTTCGGCGGCTATGAGCGCCCCAATGAGGGCTTTTCTCTGCAGGCATTCGATGCAGCAGGGAACCTTCGTCCGATTCGTCAGAGCTTTAACCATGTCGTCTTCGGGCTCAACATTGATCTGCCTGTCTTCAATCGCAATCAGGGAGCTGTCGGTGCCGACACAGCGGCCCTTCAAGCGGCTCACAGTCAAATTGCCGCTGTCATTTTGAACTTACGACACGAGGTTGCCCAAAACCTCATCCAATTCAACGGCGCGCAGGCACGGGTTGCACTCTACCGTAGCGGTGTGCGCTACCAAGCTGCCCATAATCTGGACATCGTTCGGCAGACCTACAGCTACGGTCGGATTACGCTGCTCGATGTTATCGCCGAACAACGCCGCTACATCGACATCGAGACGGGATACACGGATATTTTGCTTAACGCATATGCGGCACGCATTGCTCTCCAACAAGCAGTCGGCGCCAAATTGCCGTGAAAGGCCAAGTCATGCAGAACATTGAGAACACAAAAGTGCCCTCCTCCACTCGCCGCCTGAAATGGATTACCTTCGGATCGATCCTGGTTCTAGCTGTGGGAGCTGGGATTTGGTTCAGTACGCAGCTAGCAACGAAACCAAAAGCGAAGCTGCACGCACCCGTCTCGGCGACGGCTGACGTGTCGTCTTCGACGAGTGGTGATTCGGCGGATTCAAGTACGACCAGTTCGGGTTTGCAGGTGGACCTTGGCCCCGACGACCTGAAAAAGGCACAAGTACGAACGGTACGCTTGGAGATGGAGCAGATTGCCAGCACCCTTCGAGTTCCTGGAATCGTCAAATCGGACCAGTACAAGGAGGTACACGTCACTCCATTGATCGGTGGGGTCATTCGGCAGGTTCCCGTGGTGTTGGGCGATCGTGTCAGGCGAGGCCAGACGCTCGCAGTGGTCTTCAGCAGCGAGCTCGCAACGGCAGAATCTGAGTACCTTGCGATGCTGGCGGAACTTGAAGCCGATCACAAAAAACTTCAACGTACTCAGAATCTCGTCAAACTGGGTGCCGCAAGCAAACAGGAAGAGGAGGACGTGACCGCGGAGCACGCTGGTCATGAAGCGCATGTGCGGTCGGCGCTAGAGAGACTCAGGTTGCTCGGCGCGAACGATCGCCAGATTGCTGAGTTGAAGCAAGCCGAACAGATCGATGCAAATCTCTACGTGCCCGCGCCAATCAATGGAATTGTCCTCACTCGCACCGCGAATCTTGGCTTGGTCACGAACGCATCGCAGGAACTCTTCACTGTTGTAGACCTATCGACGGTGTGGGTAATGGCCAGTATCAACGAGAAGGATTTCTCGGCCATTCACGTTGGGACCAGCGCTACCATAACGGCCCCGGCCTATGCTGGACGCACCTGGAAAGGGCGCGTCGTCTACATCCAGCCCCAGGTCGATCCCACCAGCCGCACGGCGCAGGCTCGCATCGAGGTTGCCAATCCCGAGGAAGCTCTGCGGCTCGACATGTACATGGATGTTGCGTTCGATTCTAAAGGCGCGAAAGGTTTGGCTGTTCCTGCGTCAGCGGTACAAGCGATCGGCGACAAGCAATACGTTTTTCTCCCCGACAGAGATAGCGTAGGCAGCTTTACTGTGCGTCAGGTGAAGCTCGGCACCGCATCGAACGGTTTCTTTCCGGTGCTTGACGGGCTAAAGCTCAACGATGAGGTGGTCATCGAGGGGAGCTTCATCCTAAAGGCTGAGGCTATACGGCAGCATCCCGAGTTAGGCAAGACGTAGCCTTTTCGGCGATTTGAGGCTTGGGTTTTCATTGCTCAGGGCTTCCGACTTTGGTGCCCCTTTCACATTGAGTTTGGTTGTCCGCGAGGAGTTCTCCATGGGCCAAATGCATCACACGCTTCGTACAGACTCGACTCAGTCGCACGCCGCGCAAACAATGGCAGGCCGGCACAACGAGCATGACCAGCACGCTGGACATTCTGTCGGCATGTTCCGCGATAAATTCTGGTGGACTCTGGCTCTAACAATACCAGTCGTCTTCTGGTCGAGCGATGTGCAGCACTGGTTCGGCTACACCGCGCCTTCTTTTCCTGGAGCAAAGCTAATCGCCCCGGCCCTTGGAACGATTGTTTTCTTTTACGGTGGCTTTGTCTTTATCCGCGGCGCTTGGAACGAGATCGCCGACCACAAGCCAGGCATGATGGCCCTCATCAGTCTGGGGATCACCGTCGCCTTCGGCACATCGCTGGCAGGAACGGTCGGCCTCTTCGACATCGAGGTTTGGTGGGAGCTCGCAAGCCTGACGACGATCATGATTCTCGGTCACTGGCTGGAAATGCGGGCGGTTTCCCAGGCTCGTGGCGCGCTCAACGCGCTCGCCGCCTTACTTCCAGACACAGCGGAACGGGTAACGGGTCAAGAGACGCAGACGGTGCCCCTTTCCAGCTTACGGGTGGGTGACGTTGTGCTTGTGCGGCCGGGCACCAAGGTTCCAGCAGATGGCACAGTTGTCGAAGGCGCTGCGGAAGTTGACGAGTCGATGATTACCGGCGAGTCGCGTCCCGTTTCGAAGCAGGTTGGTTCCGCGGTTGTTGCCGGCACGGTCGCGAGTGGCGGAAGCTTGCGTGTTCGCGTCACGGCAGTCGGCGAGCAAACTGCTTTGTCCGGCATCATGCGGCTTGTTGCTGCAGCCCAAGCTTCCGGCTCGCGTGCACAGGCGCTCGCCGACCGCGCCGCCGCGCTGCTCTTTTATGTCGCCGTTGTGGCTGGTGCAATCACGTTCTTCTACTGGTGGTTTGCCGGAGACGAAGCCCACGCCCTCACCCGAACGGCAACCGTTCTTATCATTGCCTGTCCCCACGCGCTCGGTCTAGCGATTCCACTCGTCATCGCCATCTCAACGTCTATCGGCGCTCGGAACGGCCTACTCGTCAAAGACAGACTTGCTCTCGAACGTGCGCGCGATCTCGACGTGGTCGTTTTCGATAAGACGGGGACGCTGACGCGCGGCGTTCCCACGTTGGCCGGCGTAGCGGTTGCTCCAGGAGTTCGTGAAGACGACTTATTTTCGCGTGCCGCTGCAGTCGAAGCTGATTCGGAACATCCGCTCGCCAAAGTACTTGTTGCCGAGGCCAAGCGGCGGCGCCTCCCATTGCTGCCTGCGAGCCAGTTCCAGGCCCTGCCGGGCCGCGGCGCACAAGCATTGGTCAACGGAGAAATTATCGCAGTCGGTGGTCCGCGCCTATTGAGCGATCGAAATGTGGGCCTGCCACCCCAACTCGCCCAGACAACGAAGGCGTGGGCCGCCGATGGCAAGACAGTGCTTTCCGTAGTTTCACAAAATGGCGTGCTCGGAGCGTTTGCGGTTGAAGATGAAATTCGCCTCGAATCGAAGGAGGCCGTCGAAGACCTCCATCGGCTGGGAATACGCGTCGCCATGATCACAGGAGATTCCAAAAGCGTCGCTGAGTCCGTCGCAAGGCGTATTGGGATCGATGAAGTCACCGCCGAGGTGCTTCCCTCCGACAAAGCTGCTGCGATCGAGCGGTTTCAAGCAGGGGGGAAGCGTGTTGCTATGGTAGGCGACGGTGTAAACGACGCGCCCGCGCTCGCAACCGCGAATGTTGGAATCGCCATCGGCGCGGGTACCGATGTTGCCGTGGAATCTGCTGGAATCGTCCTCGTGCGCAACGATCCGCGCGACGTTGTTGGAGCTATCGAACTTTCTCGCGCCGCTTACCGGAAGATGGTCCAGAATCTGGTTTGGGCCACTGCCTACAATATCGTGGCGATTCCCGTCGCCGCGGGACTTTTTCTTCGCTGGGGAATTTCCTTGCCCATGAGCGTAGGTGCGGTGGCAATGAGCATGTCCACTCTCATCGTTGCTATTAACGCGCAACTCCTGCGCGGACTCAAGCTCCGGCGAGACGCCATTCCCGAGCCTGCACCGGTTCAAAAAGCGGAGTCAGCAACCGCCTAATTAAAATATAGGCGTTGCCGGCCTTGTGGCTTGATCTAATTTACGTTCTCAATTGTGCGCCACAATCATCGCAGGTTTTCCCGTTGAGCCCTTGGACTCCTTCTTTCGCGATGATGGGAACCATGATGAGGCCCGCCACCGGGTCTGCCCACCACAGCCCGAGTAGTGCATTGAGAACTAAACCGACAAGCAGAATTGCCGAAAGATAAGTGCAAAACTCGGTTTGTTTGGCGTCTGCGTGCATCGCCGCACTACCCAACGCACTTCCTACCTTTCGCTTCGCGCGCGAAAGGAGCGGCATCACGACAAGCGAAGCGCACGCCAGAACGATGCCCGGAACGCTGTGTTCCGGGGCTCGCTTGGACCACAAGTCCGACGCGGATTCGTAAGCGATGTACACGGCAAGAACCACGAAACACACTCCGACTATCTTCAGCGCCCGTCTTTCATTCCGTTCGCGGTCGTGGACATTGGCGTCAACCGACATCCGCCACAGCAGCACAGCCCCCGATGAGACCTCGATGAAGCTATCTAGTCCAAATGCGACGAGCGAAACACTTCCCGCAATCCAACCCGCAATCACCGCAATGAGACCCTCAAGCGCATTCCATCCGATGGTGAAGGACTCTAGTCTTAGCCCGCGCCGAACGACTCGCAAGCGATCCATAATTGCGCTTTCGTTCATCACATCAGTCTATACGGGTTCCGTTTCTTGTTGGTCTAAACAAAGCACACCTGTGCGTCGCTCCGCGACAACGACTGGCCAACCGTCGTAGGTCTCGATTTCGTGCTGCGCGTTGCAAATATTTCCGACACTCTCCTTCTCACGCTCGCGAAAGGCTTGCCGGATTTCCTTCTGTGTGTTTCTCACGATGCGGCTGCGGGCCCTGAAACGTTACCTGATCTCCCCATGAAAGAGCCCCACCGAACGACAATTCGGTGTGGTGACATCCTCTCCTTCGCTTCTTTCACCATATGTGCTACGCTAAGACCCAAACGGGCCGTGACAGTGTGGGACTCTAATCAAGGACAGGGCAGCGTTCTAACCAACTGAAC
>Ga0126381_100010176_pt1 | contig 10578 bp, 6 predicted proteins | sample PanSoiMetPlot_28_FD_96465 | JGI IMG/M metagenome (GOLD analysis project Ga0126381, IMG submission 96465) | Tropical forest soil microbial communities from Panama - MetaG Plot_28 | ecosystem: Environmental > Terrestrial > Soil > Tropical forest > Bulk soil | place: Panama | collected 2016-02-17 | reverse complement strand
GGCGTGCTTCCGCTCGCGTACATTGCCCGGCCAGTCGTCGGCCATAGCCTTTCAATCAGCTCCGGCGGCGGATCGAACCACGGTAGCCCGGCGGCCCGTCCCGCAGAGAGGAAATGATTGACCAGCAGAGGAATGTCTTGCTTTCGTTCCCGGAGCGGCGCCGGATGAATGGTGAAGACGTTGAGACGATAGCAAAGATGCTGGTGGAGGGTTCCGCGCGCCACGGCAGCTTTGACGTCGCGGTGAGTCGCCGCGAAGATGTGGAGATCGAGCTTGCGCCAGGCGGGCGCGCCGACCGCACGGAATTCGCGCTCCTGCACGAGCCCGAGAAGCTTCACCTGCATCTCGAGCGGCAGGTCGCCAGTTTCGTCAAAGAAGGCAGTGCCGCTGTCAGCCAATTCCACTAGGCCTTTCTTGTTCTCGGCCGCGCTGCTGAACGAGCCTTTGACGGGCCCCAAGCTCGCTCTCAATGAGCGGCCCGACGAGTGAGCCGCCGATGGGGACGAACGGGCCGCGCGCAGCAGCGCCGTGAATCGCGCGGGCAACGACTTCCTCGCCGGTGCCGCTTTCACTGAGCAGCAGAACGGGAAGCGTTGAGGCGTCCGCCTTCTCGATCCAACCTCCAGGTCGCGGCAATTTCTGGCGAACGGCCCACTAGTCCGAAATCATTAGCGGCTGCCGGCTGACGGCTGTGATGCGTTCAGATCTAGTCGAACGACGAAGGCGTTTTTCTCACCAGTTTCGGAGCGGATGCGCCCGGAGAGGGCAGTAGCGTCGTCTTCAGTGGCTTCGGAGCCCACCAGAACGCGCCAGACCGAGGGGCTCCCCTGCCGCAGCGCGAGACGGGCCGAGCCGTACTGGTCAGCCATGCGGGCGCGCACCCGTTCCGCATTGCCCTGGTCACGGAACGCTCCGACCTGGACCGCAAATGACGTTGGCCCAGCAACTTCCGGGGTACGGATGACCTCCATCCGAACTTGGGCGACCCCCGGGCCGACGAGGTCGATCGCCTTGGCCGCGGCGTGAGAAAGATCGATGATGCGCCCGTCGATGAACGGCCCGCGATCGATGATCCGGACCTCCACAGATTTGTCGTTGGTGAGGTTGATTACGCGGACCCAGGTGTCGAAGGGAAGGGTCCTATGCGCCGCCACCAGGGTTTCCATGTCGTAGATCTCACCGTTGGCAGCCTGCCGTCCGTGATAAGGATGCCCGTACCAGCTCGCCAGTCCGGTTTCGGTGTAGCCGAATCCGGGACCTCCGGGTGCAGGGGGCACCGGTGTACGCACGTGCTTTTGGTGAGCGCAGCCAGCCAAGGCCAGGGCGATCAGCACGAGCGGATACCAATATCTCATGCGAGTCCTAACAATTATCCCACGCGTATGGACGCGGCATAAAGATCTGGCGGGTACCAGCCGATAAGGGGAGTGTGCAGGACAGGCGATCGGAAGTCCGGATGATGTGTGCGACATGGTGGAGGTTTCCTGGAACAACGAGCACGGCCAGTCGCAACGGGCCTCGCAATGCTGGAAGATATCTCTACTTCGGGCGCGTGCCTGCAACTGGAGGAGCCGGTGCCGCTGGAAACTGAGACTTGCGGGACACGTCCGGCCGCAAATACCCCGGCCGGGTTCGGTATTGCGTTTACCGTGAGACCGCTAACTTCGTAGGCGTGGAGATGGAGGGCGGCTCGCGGTGGTCGAAGCGGATGTTCCGCCCGCGGCATCTGTTGGACTTGCACGCCCTCGTCGGGCGCAGGAAGATAGCGTGCAAAGAATTGTAGTTTGCCATTGCTCTGCGGGGGCACGATGGAATCCTGCGCGGCGATTGGCAGTCGCCGCGCGCGCTGAATGACACTTCAGCGCGCAGCTTACCAAGCGGCCCCGCTGGCGTTACAAATCTATTTCAGAATATAGACTCCTCTTTACCCCGTTGCTCGGTATACCGCGATCTTGATATCCTTTGTATTAACGCAATCCCTCAGAAAACAGGAGAAGAAATGGCTGTAAAAGTTGGCATCAACGGCTTCGGCCGTATCGGCAGGAATGTTGTCCGTGCGGGTTTGCATCGCAACGACGTGGAATTCGTGGCGGTAAACGACCTCACCGATACGAAGACACTCGCTCACTTGCTCAAGTACGATTCCGTGCTCGGTCCTCTGCACGAAGAAGTGACCGCCGACGAGGATTCCATCACCGTCGCCGGCAAAAAGATCAAAGTTTTCGCCCAGAAGGATCCGGCGCTGCTCGACTGGGCATCGGTGGGCGCTTCCGTCGTGGTCGAATCCACCGGCCGCTTCACCGACGCCAATGACGCGAAGAAGCACTTGCGCGGCCCCGTGAAAAAAGTCATCATCTCGGCGCCGGCGAAGAATGAAGACCTGACGATCGTGCTGGGCGTGAACGACAGCATGTACGATCCGAAGAAGCACAACATCATCTCCAACGCCTCTTGCACGACCAACTGCCTGGCGCCGGTGGTGAAGGTGCTCAACGACAAGTTCGGCATTCAAAAAGGATCGATGACCACGATCCACAGCTACACCAACGATCAGAACGTGCTTGACTTCCCGCATAAGGACCTGCGCCGGGCGCGCGCCGCCGCCCTGAACATGATTCCGACGACGACGGGCGCGGCCAAGGCGATCGGCCTGGTGATGCCGCAGTTGAAGGGCAAGCTGGATGGCTACGCGATGCGCGTCCCGACCCCGAACGTGTCGGTGGTGGATTTCGTGGCGGTGCTGGATAAGCCGACGACCACGGAAGAAGTCAACGCGGCGCTGAAATCGGCCGCGATGAACGGTCTCAAAGGTGTGCTGGGCTACACCGAAGATCCCGTGGTTTCCAGCGACATGATGCACAACTCCAACAGCAGCATCGTGGATGCTCAGATGACGAAAGTACTGGACGGGAACCTGGTGAAGGTTGTGTCCTGGTACGACAACGAGTGGGGCTACTCCTGCCGCGTGGTCGATCTGATCAAGTTCCTCGCTGACAAGGGCCTGTAAGAAAAAAGCCGTCAGCCGTCAGCCTTCAGCGATCAGGATTCAGCGTGCGAAGCTGTAGTTGATAGCTGACCGCTGATGGCTGAGAGCTAATTAAAATCGAACTACGCAGGGGCGGAATCGAATTACAATCGTAGATCTTCGTGAAACGCCTCCTACTCCTATTCTTCACCCTCCTGGCGCCCGCAATCGTTTTTGCGGCTCAGTATAGCGGCACGGTCCGGGCCGCTGATCTCTTCCTCCCGGGCGCTACGATTACGGCCCGGCTCGGAGGCGCCAAGGTGGTCGGGTACACCGACGAGGAAGGGCGATTCTCGCTCGATCTGGCCCCGGGGGTTTGGGACATCGAAGTCTCCATGTTCGGATTCCCGCCCGCCCGCGGGCAGGTCGACGTGGGGAATGTCTCGGCCGCATCGCGCGACTGGGTGCTGGAAATGCCGCGGTATGGAGAAAAGCCCGCCGAGCCCGCGGCGTCGGCGAGCACGACCTCAACACCGGCAACCACAGCCAAACCCGCCGACAGTGCAACCGCTCCGAAATCCTCTCCCACACCAGCCACCACACCGGCCGGCCAGTCGAATTCCACGCAGGCGAATCCGAACCGTGCAAGACCCCAGTTTGCAGGCGGTGGACGCGGCCGGTTCGGCGGCCAGGGCGGTCCGGCCGGGCAACCGGGCAGGAGCGGCCGAGGCCAAAACGGCCAGCAGCAACAACCCGGATTCCAGAACGTGTCCGTAACCGCGACCGAAGAAGGACAGCAGGACTTGGCTGCCGCTGCGGCAGTGTCTCAAACGACGCCCGCAACCGAAGGCGATCTCACGATCATCGGCAGCTCCAGTGGTGGACTGCAAGCCGGAGCCGAAGAGCAAGCGCGGCGCGAACGGATGGGCGGCGGACGCGGAGGGCCGGGCGGACCGGGCGTGCCCGGCGGCGATATGGCAGCCGGATCGAGCGCAGCCAATGGACTAAACTTCAATGGGGTACCGGGCTCCACCGACGGGCTGGGAATGAACCAGTTCGGCGCCGCGGGCGCCGCAGCCGGTTTCGGTGCGGATAATGGCGGCGGGTTCGGACCTGGGCCGGGTGGCGGTGGCGGTGGCGGCGGCGGTCCGCGCGGAGGAGGTGGCCCGGGCGGTGGTGGTGGAGGCCGAGGTGGCGGCGGCCGCGGAGGATTCAACCAAAACCGGCCGGGACGTAATGGGCGCGCCCCTTTCAATGGGCAGTTCGCGGCCTTCGGCAACCGGCGGCGGACACAGCCGGCGTACACCGGCTCCATCATGGTGAATGCCAACGATTCGGCGCTGAACGCGGCTCCATTCGCCCTCAACGGACAGGCCGTTCCCAAGCCGTCCTCCGAGCGGATCAGCACGGCCGGCAATGTCGGTGGACCTCTCCGGATTCCGAAACTGGTGACCAACGACAAGTGGTTCGTCTATCTGACGCTGCAGGGCACTTGGAACCACAGCGCGTCCGACCGTGTAGGAACCTTGCCGTCCGCGGCCGAGCGCAGCGGCGATTTTTCCGGCGCTACCATCCGCAACACTCCGATCACGATCTTCGACCCGCAAGGCACAGGCCCATTTCCCGGCAACATCATCCCCACGGCGCGGATGAGCCCGGCGGCGTTGGGACTGCTGCCGTACTTTCCGAATCCGACCTCGCCCGCGCTCGCGCTGAACAACTATTCCATCGGCATCTCGACGCCGAGCTATAGCAATGCGATCGGGGGGCGGGTGAGCGGGTCGGTGTCCAACAAGGACCGGCTCAACTTCAACGAGCAGTACAGCGGCAATCACTCCAACAGCGAGCAGCTCTTCGGGTTCCTCGACACCGCGAGCGGCTATGGGTTGAGCTCGACGGCGGGATGGAGCCATAGCTTCAAGCCGCGTCTCAACAACAGCGCGAACTTCGCATTCAGCCGGAATGTCGCCAGGAGCACGCCGTATTTCGCCTACACCAACAATGTGGCGGAGACGCTGGGAATCACGGGGACCAACCAGGACCCGATCGACTACGGTCCGCCCAATCTCTCGTTCACGAACTTCTCGGGATTGTCCGACGGCACGGCGTCGCTGAACCGCAGTCAGACAGCAAACTTCACCGACACCTTGACGTTCGTCGTGCACCGCCAGCACAACCTGCAGTTCGGATTCGGCTACCGGCGGATGCAGCAAAACACGCTGTCCTATGCAAACTCGCGCGGGTCGTTTTCCTTCAGCGGATTGCTGACGAGCGCGTTGAATGCCAGCGGCCAGCCGCAAACGGCCACCGGCATGGACTTCGCCGACTTCCTGCTGGGGTTGCCGCAATCGAGTTCGGTGCGCATCAACAATTCGAACGACTACTTCCGCGGATGGGCGACGAACTGGTACGCGCAGGACGACTGGCGCATCAATCGCGGGCTGAGCCTCAACTTGGGCTTGCGGTACGAATATTTCTCGCCGTACACGGAGTTGCGCGGCCGCCTGTCGAATCTGGACATCAACGGCCCGATGACGGCGGTAGCCCAGGTGACCTCGCTCAATCCGAACGGCCCCTACACCGGCAGCTTTCCGTCGAGCCTGGTGAATCCGGACAAGAATAATTTCTCACCGCGCCTGGGGTTTGCGTTTCGTCCCTCGCAGAAGCACAGCCGCGTCATTCGCGGCGGCTACAGCATATTCTTCAGCGGGTCTGCGTATGGGCAGATTGCGGCCAAGATGGCGGCGCAGCCGCCGTTTGCCACCACGGCCTCGCTGACCACCAGTTCGACCGACGTTCTGACGCTGGAGAACGGCTTCGCGCTGCTGCCCAGCCAGACGATCACCAACACCTACGCCATCGACAAGAATTACAAGCTGGCATACGCGCAAAGCTGGGCATTCGCCATCCAGCAGACGCTTCCGCACAGCCTGCTGGTGGAACTGGAGTATATCGGCACGAAGGGAACCGGGTTGGACGTGCAAGAGCAGCCCAACCGTGCCGCTGCGGACTCTTCGCCGTTGACAGCGTCGCAAAACCTGCAGATCGCCAATGCAACAGGGTTCACCTACGAGACCGACCACGCCAATTCGATCTATCACGCCGGCCAGGTGCGGTTGACGCGGCGCTTCTCGCGCGGCATGTCGGCGATGATGCTGTACACGTTTTCCAAGTCGATTGACGATGCCTCGACCTTCAGTGGCGGTGGCAGCGGCACGCTGGTGCAAAACCCGTTCGACCTGAGCGCGGAGCGCGGCTTGAGCAGCTTCGATCACCGCCACAACCTGTCGCTGACCTACATGGCTTCATCGCCTGTCGGAATCCACGGCTTGTGGCGCAACGGCGGGTGGAAAACGAAAGCGTTCGCCGGGTGGACGCTGCAAGGGACCTTCACGGCCAATTCCGGAGCGCCGCTGACGGCGACGGTTTCTGGGAACCTGGCGAACGTGGGCGGCATCGCGGCCTTTGGCTCGAGCCGCGCGCAAGCAACCGGGCTGCCCATTCACGACGGCAACGATCCGTACTTTAACCTGCTCGCCTTCACCACGCCGTTCGCTGGGCAGTTCGGCAATGCGGGCCGGGATACCATTCCCGGGCCGTTGGTGGTCGGGTTCAACAGTTCGCTGAACCGCGCATGGCGTTTCGGCGATACGCGGCGTCAGCTTCAGTTGCGGATCAGCGCCAATAACGTTCTCAACCACGTGGAGATCACGAATTGGGGTACGACGGTGAACGCGGCGACTTACGGGCTGCCGACGGGGGCATCGGGCACCCGGACCGTCCAGGTGATGACGAGGTTTAATTTCTGATGCGGCCGACGACACTTCGCCCCCTGATGGCCACGGCTCCTACGCGGGTGGTAGCGGTACTCATTGTTTGTGCCGCGGCGGGCCAGCAGACGGCCCAGCAACCTGTCCCGAAACCGGCCGCGCAGCCGGCTGCTGCGCCGGTCAAATTCACCACCTCGTCGAACCTCGTAGTCGTGGACGTCTCGGTGAAGGACAAAGCCGGCAAGACCATCGAGGGCCTGAAGCAGAACGACTTCACGGTGCTCGAAGACGGCCGGCCGCAGAAGATCTCGGTCTTCGAATTTCAAAGGCTGGCGCTCGATCCGGAGCCGCCGCCGCCGCCCCCCACGCTTGGCAATGAGAAGGAACTGCCGGAAGATCCCAAGACCAGCATCACCACCGAAGCGCCGGGAAAGGTCCAGTACCACGACAAACGCCTGCTGGTGCTGTTCTTCGACTTCTCCAATATGGGGACGCCCGAGGAGCTGCGCGCCCAGGAAGCGGCGCTCAAGTATCTCGACCGCCAGATGACCGAGAGCGACCTGATGGCTGTGCTGCTGTTCACCACCGTGGTGCAGGTGAAAACCGACTTCACCGCCGACCGCACGGTGCTCAAGGACGTGATCAACAATCTGCCTATCGGGGAATTGTCCGACCTCGCGGACGCGGCCGATACCGGGGACGACAACGAGGAAGATACCGGCGCGGCGTTCGTGGCCGATGAAACCGAATTCAACATTTTCAACACTGACCGTAAACTGCAGGCCATTGAAGACGCCGTCCACATGCTGTCGTCGCTGTCGGAAAAGAAGGTGCTGATTTACGTTACAAGCGGCATTTCCAAAAGCGGCATGGACAACCAGGCGCAACTGGAAGCGTCCATCAATGCGGCCGTCAAGGCCAACGTCGCGATTTATCCCCTCGACGCCCGAGGCCTGATGGCCGATCCGCCGGGCGGTGGTGCCTCCAAGGGCGCCTCGCGCGGTACGGGGATCTTCAACGGCTCGGCCTACAATTCGCAGCGCGCGTCGATCAACAATTCGCAGGAAACGCTGGCAACGCTCGCCTCCGAGACGGGCGGAAAGGTCTTCCTCGATAGCAATGACCTATCGCTCGGCATCGTCCAGGCTCAGCAGGATTTCCGCAGTTACTACATTATCGGGTATTACACCGATAACAGTAAGGAAGATGGTAAGTGGCGGAAGATCACGGTCAAACTCAATAACAATGCCACCGCGAAGCTGGAGCATCGGCAGGGATACTATGCCGACAAGGTCTGGGGCAAGACGACCAGCGCGGAAAAAGAGCTGATGCTGCAGCAGGCGCTGGCCTCGCCCGATCCCAAGACGGATCTTCCGCTGGCAGTCGAGGCCGATTACTTCCGCATCTCGCCGACGGCATATTACGTGCCGGTTTCGGTGAAGGTACCGGGGTCGGTGATCGCGCTGGCTGAGAAGCACGCCGGCGGCGAGACGCAATTTGATTTCATCGGCCAGGTCATCGACGAGCGCAAGACGATCGTCGGCAAGGTTAGGGACTTCATCAAGGTCAGGCTCGACGCCGGCGAGGCGGAAAAGCTGGCGCGCCGCAACTTCCACTACGACGCCGGCTTTACCCTGGCGCCCGGCCGCTACCGCATCCAGTTTCTTGTGCGCGAAAACGAAACCGGCAAGCTCGGCAACTTCGACGGCCGTTTCGTCGTGCCCGACCTGGTCGCCGATTCGTCGCTGCTCAAGACCAGCTCCGTAATCTGGAGCAACCAGCGCGAGCCGCTGAAAGCCGCTGTGGGCGTGGCGGAGAAGACGGCGAAACGGGAGATTGCGGCCAACCCGCTCATACTGGGCGATGAGAAGATCGTGCCGAATGTGACACGCCTGTTTCATCGCGGCCAGAACATGTACGTCACGTTCGACGTCTACGACGCCGTCCCCGATCCCGCCGACTACCACAAACGCCACGTAGCGGTGAGCATGAGCCTGTTCAATCAGAAAGGCATGAAGGCCTTTCAATCCAGCCCGATCGAAGCCACTGAACTCGCCGCAACGCGTCCCAACACCGTTCCCGTGCAGTTGCAGGTCCCGCTCAAGGGATTGGCCCCAGGCCGCTACACCTGCCAGATCGATGTCGTAGACCAGGTCGGCCGCAAGTTCGCCTTCCCGCGCTCGCTGGTGGTCGTCCAATAGCAGCTAGCTAGCAACCGAACGAGGGCGGACGGTCGCCTTTCGCCGTCTGCCATTGCGGGCGGCAGGCCGCGCAGACCGCCGGCCCGCCCCACGAGGTTATATCTGGACCCGGGATTGCTCATCACACCGCTACAATATGCAAGTGCATAGCGCCACCGGGTCCTTTTACGTTCTTGTAGCAGCAGTCTTCTTTCTCTATTGGGCGTGTGCCGGCGTGCGGGTGCTGCGACTCGGCATCATCCTGGCGGCGAATTACCTCTTCTGCGCGCACTTCGGCCTGTTCTATGTCGTGCTTCTCCCCGTCTGCGGCACCGTCGACTACCTGTTGGGCTTGGGCCTGATGCGGTTCGAGAGATCCTGGCTGAGGCGGGTTCTCGTCGGTGCCAGCGTGGTGATGAACCTCGGGCTGCTGGTTGGCGGCCGGCACATGGGATGGTTCCTGGGTAGCCGGTGGGATTGGATTTTTCCTCTGGGCCTTTCCTTCTACGCGTTCCAATCGCTCACCTACACCATCGACCTGTACCGCCGCGACGGTGAAGGCACGAAGAGCCTGCTGACCTATCTCTCCGCCGCAGCTTTCTTCCCGACCCTCGAAGCCGGCCCGATCACCCGCGTAAGCGAGATCGTCAAGCAGCTTGCCGCCCGCCCGTCATTGCGCCGCGAAGATGGCGGCCGGGCGTTCTTCCTGATCGGCATGGGCATCCTGAAGAAGGCGCTGATCGCGGACTTCCTGGCAGAGAACCTGGTGAACCGGGTCTTCGACACGCCCACTCTTTACAGCGGAGCGGAAACGCTGATCGCGGTCTATGCCTTTTCGCTGCAACTGTACTTCGACTTCTCCGGCTACACCGATATCGCACGCGGAGCCGCGCTGCTGCTGGGCGTTCGCCTGCCCCTGAATTTCGACCGCCCCTACCAGTCGCAGAACCTGCCCGAATTCTGGAGGCGCTGGCACATCACCTTCTCGAACTGGCTGCGCGACTACCTGTTCTTCTCGCTTCCGGGAAAGCGGAGCGCGGTCATGCCCTATCTCAACCTCGTAATCACCATGACGCTGGGCGGCTTATGGCACGGTCTCGGTTGGACCTTCTTCGTGTGGGGTCTGTTGCACGGTCTCGGGCTGGCCGTGACCCGGGCGTGGCAGGCGCGTAAGCGCGGAGCGGCGACCGCCCGGGGACGCGGGAAGACGTCACCACTCGCCGTGTTCGCCACTTATCAATTCGTGTGCCTGACGTGGATCTTCTTCCGCGCTTCCAGCCTTTCGAACGCGCTTGAGATTCTCGCGCGCATCGGGTCGCTGACCGTCGGCTTCGAGAACATCGCGCCTACCCTGGCACTGGTCATGCTGATCGGCGTAGCGGCCATGCTGGCCAGGAAGCAATGGTACGAGGCGGCCATGGAGCGGTTTGCCGCGTGTCCCTTCTACATTCACGCGGCCGCAATAACCGCCGTGGCCCTGACCGTGCACCGGTTGGGCGGACGCGGCAACGTGCCCTTCGTATATTCCCGGTTCTAGCACATGCGAAATTTTCCATTCGATACCGCGTTGTCCATCGCTTGCCTGGGGTTAGTCCTCGGCGGGACAAAACTAGTCTCGCTGGGGCAGCTTTCGGAGTTGGTCGACCTCTCGCCGGAGACAACG
>Ga0126381_100010175_pt1 | contig 10579 bp, 8 predicted proteins | sample PanSoiMetPlot_28_FD_96465 | JGI IMG/M metagenome (GOLD analysis project Ga0126381, IMG submission 96465) | Tropical forest soil microbial communities from Panama - MetaG Plot_28 | ecosystem: Environmental > Terrestrial > Soil > Tropical forest > Bulk soil | place: Panama | collected 2016-02-17 | reverse complement strand
TGTATGCCTGCTGCCAAGGCCTCATTCGAAGTACCGGTGACGATCTATGAAAACAACTAGACCGAAGAGCATCACAAGAGATGCCGTAGTCATTGTTGGGTTTGTTCTTGCAACTGTTGCCCCTGGCACGGCCAAAGACCCAAAACTAACAACCGATGCGATTATTTCCAGGCACCTTGATTCCATCGGCAGCGCGGAGGCCAGGACGGCTGCGGTCTCTCGCATGTCGCAAGGCAAAGTCGTTTTTGCTGAAATCATTCAGCACTCGCTCCGCATGGAGGGGGCGGCGACGCTGCTGTCACAGGATCGAAAACACCGGTGTGAATTCCAGTTTGGCAACCCACACTATCCCGGCGAGCAGTTTGTCTACGACGGGAACAAAGCAATGGTGGCGATGGTCGACCAAACAAGCCGCTCGCAATTAGGGAATTTTCTCTTCCTTCAAGAGGAAATTATGCGCGAGGGTCTGTTCGGCGGCGTACTTTCGACCGCTTGGCCGCTGCTGAAGCTCCAGACTAATCCCAGTCTGAAGTACGACGGTCTCAAGAAGATCAATGGTCAGCAACTCTATGAGATCACTTACCTCCCAAGAAAGCGTTCAGAAAGTGGAGAGTTATCGATTCGTTTGTACTTCGAGCCGGAAACCTACCATCACGTCCTCACTGTCTATAGGGTCACAACGCTTCATGGAAGCCAGACAATTTCTGATCCAAACCAAACGATGACAATCGTCGAGGAACGATTCGGGGACTTTCAAGCAGCGGATGGGCTCACTCTGCCACGGCACTGGGATATTCGTTATCGGGTCGAGCCTCAAAATCTCGCGCATGAGTATCAATGGGATGTCTCGCTAACCCAGATTGGACATAACAAGCTCTAGCTGCTCTTCCCGTGATTGTGGAAGAGATACAACGCCAACTCTATTGCGCCGAGCGCGAAGATGAACCGCGCGGCCGAACTATCAGGAGAAGTTGAATGGGGATTTATTTTCGTTGCGTGCTCGCCGCTATCGCTGCCGCATTCTTAGCAACCAGCTCGCTTGGTCAGGCTCAGCAGGTATCGACAACCAAAGCATCCGGAGAGCAGTTGGCCCAGCGCGTTACTTCAGTCGAAGGAATCACCGAATACCGTCTCGCCAACGGACTGCGAGTACTGCTTTATCCGGAGCAATCGAAGCCAGTCATTACCGTAAACATCACTTACCTTGTTGGCTCAAGACAGGAGAGTTACGGCGAAACGGGGATGGCACACCTGTTGGAACACCTCATGTTTAAAGGTACGCCGACACATCAAAATATCCCCTCCGAACTCACTTTGCACGGCGCCAAGGTGAATGGGTCGACGACTACCGACCGAACCAATTACTACGAGATCTTTTCAGCGAGTAACGAGAATCTGGAGTGGGCACTAAGCCTCGAGTCAGACCGGATGGTGAACTCGTTCATCGCGAAGAAAGACCTTGACACGGAGATGACCGTGGTTCGCAACGAAATGGAGAACGGGGAAAACAGCCCTTCGAGAATTCTGCAGGAACGAGTGCTTGAGACAGCATACATCTGGCATAACTACAGCCATCCAACGATCGGCGCACGATCAGACGTGGAGAACGTACCCATCGAAAGGCTGCAGGCCTTTTATCGCATGTACTACCAACCCGACAATGCGGTGCTCGTTGTCGCCGGCAAATTCGACGAGGCAAAGACCCTCACGCTCATCCAACAAAAATTTGGCTCCATTGCGAAGCCGACCCGTGTGCTTCCGAATGTCTACACAGCGGAGCCGGTTCAGGATGGCGAACGCGAAGTTACGCTGCATCGGGTTGGACAGAACCAAATCGTAACCGTGGCGTATCATGTGCCATCCGCATCGCACCCCGATGCGATTGCGCTCGATCTGCTTACGGATGTCTTGAACCAGGAACCTTCTGGCCGTCTTTACAAGCGACTGGTCGAAACGAAGATTGCCACAAGTGCTGGCGCTGATCTCATGGGAATGCACGATCCCGGCCTGGTTTCGTTTAGTGCCGAGTTACCAAAGGATGGAAATATACAGACAGCCAAGACTGCGCTCGTCAACATCGCACAGGGGATTCCGGCAGAGCCCATCACCGACGCTGAACTGAATCGTGTCCGCGCGGAGTCGTTGAACAACATCGAACGGGCACTCAACTCAGCGGACAGGGTAGGGCTCTTTCTGACTGAGTCGATTGCGCAGGGAGATTGGAGGCTGCTGTTCTGGGAACGGGATCAGATCAAGAAGATCACGGTCGCAGATCTCCAACGAGTCGCAGCAAAATATCTTGTGCCATCCAATAGAACAGTCGGTATGTTCATTCCGGAAGAGAAACCTGTGCGAGCAGAGATTCCTTCCGCTCCGGACACAACCGCGATGCTGAAGAATTACAAGGGAGAAGCCGCAGTCGCGGCCGGAGAACAAATCGATCCAACTCCTTCGGCAATTGAGTCGCGTACGAAACGTACAGCAGTAGGCGGGATTAAGCTCGCATTGCTTGAAAAGAAGACGCGCGGCGACCTGGTAACGGGTGTTCTCGAATTCCACTTCGGAAACGAGGTTGCGCTCAGAGGCCGCACAACAGCTGGGAGTCTCGCGGCGACGCTGCTCATGACTGGAAGCCAGAAGTACAACATGACTCAGCTTCAGGATGAGATGACTCGGCTGAAGGCTAACCTGAACGTCAGCGGCAACGAATCGCACATTTCTATCAGCGTCAGAGTACCCAAAGAGAATCTCGCCGCAGCCCTTCGACTCGCGGCCGAGATCGTCCGGAATCCCACCTATCCGGAAGACCAGTTCAACCAAATAAAACAGATGCTGACTAACGCGGTAAAAGATTCGAGTCATCAGCCGCAGTCAGTAGCGACGAGAGCAGTTCTGCAGTACACGTCTCCGTATAAACCGGAGGACTCCCGCTATGTGCCCACAACTGAAGAAACGCTAGCGAGGCTAAACTCGACCACTTTGGCTGATGTGGAGAAGTTTCATCACGATTTCTACGGAGTCGGCTCCGGAGAAGGTGCGTTTGTTGGCCCTTTCGATCAGGCGGAACTCACCTCCGTGCTCAATGAAGCGTTCGGTAACTGGAAGAGCCCGGCGCAGTATCAACGCATTCCGTCCGTCTATAAAGACATTCATGGGACAACCGAGTCATTGGCGACTCCCGACAAAGCGAATGCGGTGGTCATGGCTGCCGGAACGCTGGAGATCAGCGAATTTGATCCGGATTACCCAGCACTTGTTCTTGGGAACTACATGTTGGGAGGAGGCTTCCTGAACTCGCGCCTTGCGACCAGAATCCGTCAGAACGAAGGACTCAGCTATAACGTTGGGTCAAAACTTGATGCCAGCGCGATGGACAAGAGCGGCTCGTTCCTCTTCTCCGCGATCTGCGCACCGCAGAATGTTTCCAAGGTAGAGAAAGCGTACCAAGACGAGTTGGGGCGCGCCCTAGCGGACGGTTTCACTGCAGAAGAGGTTGCAGCGGCGAAAGAAGGATTTATGCAAAGCCGCCAGATGCGTTTAGCCGACGATGGCAGTATCGCAAACGCTCTGATGTCGCATTTGTATATCGATCGCGATCTCAACTGGGACGAGAGGTTCGAAGGAGCCATTAAGTCGTTAACTTCAGAACAGATCAAGTCTGCGATGAGACGGTATATCGATCCCAGCAAGATGATCGTGGTTCAAGCCGGCGATTTCTCAAAGGTGAAGAGCTAGGAATTCGGGACGAAAGGCCTGTTGATCAATGAAGAAATTTTGTTGGTTGGTTTTGCTTGCGATAACGATGGCAATTGGAGCGCTTTGCCAGGAGCAGCCCGTACAATGGCATGCGGCGGCACCTGGCAAAGCGATCCATCCTGGTGAAAAGTTCTCCGTCAAGTTGTTGGCAAACATAAGCAGTGGCTGGCACATGTATTCCATTACCCAGCCATCAGGGGGACCCACAACCACCGTAATTACCGTTCCAAGGACACAGCCCTTCAGGCTCGATGGTCAGATCAGCGGGCCTCCTCCGCGCATCGCATACGACGCAAATTTCGAAATGAACACGGAGACCTACGAAGAGGGTGCCGAGTTCGTCGTTCCGATCGCAGTTACTGCGAGCACGTCTGCCGGAGATCAAAAGCTCACCGTCGATGTCAGGTCTCAGGTGTGTAATGACACTACTTGCATGCCAGCCACTACGGAACATCTGACGGTTCCGGTAAGAGTCGAAGCAATAAAAGCTGCTTCAGCAACCGGAGCTAAATTTATTGCGCAGACTGGACCTGTTTCGTCCGCTCCCCAACCGGTTGCTCTGGCTCATCGTGTCTCTCTAGAGAACAAGGTTACGAGCATGCCTGCCGCAAATTCCAGCGCCCCGAAGCAGTCAATCACTTCGTTCCTTTGGCTCGCTGTTGTGATGGGAGGGCTCTCGCTCCTGACGCCCTGTGTCTTTCCGATGATCCCGATGACTGTGTCATACTTCGTCAATCGCTCCGGGACGAGTCGCCGCAGTGCGGTTCAGACAGCAATGGTATATGGGGTAGGGATTATTCTGACCTTTACGGCGCTGGGCTTGTTGCTTGCGATCATCTTCGGCGCAGGCGGCGTGAACAAGCTTGCTGCGAATCCCTGGGTAAATCTTCTCATCACGGCGATTTTTCTCGGGTTTGCGTTCTCGTTATTCGGGGCGTACTTCATTCAGGTTCCGTCGGGTTTGATAAACAAGGTCGATTCGCTGACCCGCCGCAAAGAGGGAAGCAGGGTAGTGGGCGCCTTATTGATGGGTTTTACCTTCACGCTGACCTCATTCACCTGTACTGCGCCATTTGTCGGAACCCTATTAGTCATGACCGCGCAAGGGAATTGGCGGTGGCCGTTGATCGGTATGCTGACCTTCTCGACTGTCTTCGCTCTTCCGTTTTTCTTTCTCGCTCTAGCCCCACAGATCCTCTCCCAACTGCCAAGGTCTGGCAGTTGGATGATTTCAGTCAAAGTCATCATGGGCTTTCTCGAGGTTGCTGCCGCGATGAAATTCCTTTCAAACGTCGACCTTGTGTGGAACTGGGGCCTCTTTACGAGGCAAGTAGTCCTGGCGGCTTGGGTTGGAATTGGCATTCTGATGATTTTGTATCTTTTGGGCTATCTTCGTCTTTCACATGAAGCACCTGTTAAGAGTGTTGGTGCCGGCCGACTGATCGTCTCCGCCATCGCTCTGACTATAACAATATGGTTAATACCCGGTTTGTTTGGAAGACAACTAGGAGAGTTAGAGTCATTCATGCCGCCTGAGACGATCACACACTCTTCCGGTGCCTCCCAGACACAGAAAGCCGATCCTGAAGCCGAAGTGCATTGGGTGGTAAATGACTATGAGGGTGCACTGGCTCAAGCAAAACGAGCGGGTATGCCAGTGTTTATCGATTTCACCGGTTATACGTGCACAAACTGCCGATGGATGGAAATGAACATGTTCTCTCGACCTCAAATCGCCAAGGAGTTGAAACGGTATATCTGCGTTCGGCTCTATACCGACGGCGACGGTGAGATCTTTGAACGTTACCAGAGACTCGAGCAGGAGAGGTTTGGTACAGTCGCGCTACCTTACTACGCAATTCTCGGTTCTGATGGGTCCGTGTCCGGCACTTTCTCGGGACTTACGAAAAGCTCATCAGAGTTCCTAGCCTTCCTGGAACATCAGACATGATCCAAGGTTCGTTTTCATTTCTGAGGCATTGGGAGGTTTGCCCTGCATCCCTTTAGGCTGCATTCGGGCTGAAAATGGAATTCGGCTTCTACTCACGCGCCGTGATCAGTGGTTTGGACTTGAAATGCATCGCCTGGAACGCACAGCTGGATCTCCGTTCCTGCGGTTGAATCACTGGTGATTGTGAGCAGACCGCCGATTCTCGTTGCCCGCTCGCGCATCCCCGCCAGGCCCCAATGCCCCTCACGTCCTAAGCGAAGCACTTGAGGATCGATTCCACGTCCGTTGTCGCGAATCCACATGTGTAACTCACTGTCGGTAAATTCAAGTTCGAAGTCGATGCGCCCGGCTCCTGAATGACGAAATGCGTTGACCAAAGCCTCTCTGCCAATCCGATAAATCTCCTGGTGGATACGTGGCTGCAGCGGCTGCTGCTGGCCAGTTACAGAGACGCGAAAGTCAATATCTGGGGGCACGGCGAATTCCTGCCGAATACCACTTAGAGCCACAACCAGATCTAATGATCGAGAATCTTCCGTACGGAGATTCTGAATCGCCTTCCTGGCCTCTTCTGTTCCCTGGTCCATCAGTTCGAGAATTCGATCAAGCTTCGGTTTCACCGGCGAATCCGCAGGCACTTGATCCGAGGCGACCTTCAGTTGAAGCGAGGTGCTCGCGATGCGTTATCAGAGCCTGATTTGCGAAAGTAACGACCGACGCGGGATACGGAGTTGGAACAACAAGTCCCGAAAAAGGAGACACGACCATGGGTCGCCTGCTCGTTTGTAGTTTTTGATAGTGAAGCGAAAGCGTATGAGGAAGCGGGCGCTCCTACAGCCGGGTTCTAAAGGTAACATCGGCGTGTACGGCTACGCCCTAATTGCAAGGAATGCAGACAGTACCTCAATGATCAAAAACACGACGACGTGGGGCCACTTGAAGCCCCTTGCAGTGTCTGACCACTCGGGTCCCAAGCTGCTGCGAAGATGGCTCTCGCGAACAAGGTAGCCGAGAGAGGCAAAGTCGTGCGCTGTCGAGATGAGGTAGCGAGAGTACCAAGCGAGAACCCTTGGTACTCCTGATTGCCTGCGGCTAAGCAGGTCCTGGTCTCTACGGGAATCCCATTGTGCCATGAGCCGCCCACCGATCCAACTCTGTTCGAACCGAGCCACTCCAGTCTCTGAATCTCACTATTGGCACTCGGTTTTTGGATGAATGAGTAGCATGAGCAAGGCGCCCAGTTTCATCTGATGCACTGTTGTAAACAGGGGCGCTATTGCCCGCTCGCGATGCCTTTGTTCTGGAGAACTCGAACGACAACCCTCCGCTTCTCGGCCTGCCCCTCTGTGGTAGTGTTGGAGCCATTTGTTCACTCGTGCCCATCGCACCTGGCGCCAGTACATTGGTTAGAGGAACTTTGCCTTCTTGCTCGATGAAATCGAGAACCACTTCGGACCGCTCAGCGCTGAGCTTCTGGTTCCGGGGCGGCTGAACCAACTCAGGAAGCATAACCCTCTACCTGGATGATGTAGCCCTTGGTCGTCTGGGCCTTTTGCACAAGTTCTAGCAGTTGGGGCCTATACTTTGCGCCGAGAGTTGCCTTGCCGTTCTGGAAGTAGACAGTTAATTCAGCGTCAATTAGCAGGCTTCCAAAGGCATCCGTTTTGAGACATTGAATGGACATTGCGCCCTTTCATCTCGGCAGAAATGGCTCACGATCGGATGAGGCCGAGAAGCAAGGCGGAGGGGTTCAGAACCGTAGAAGAGTAATTCACTAGAAGAAACCTATGACCTCATGTAGCCGAAAAAAATCCCTCCATTCTCTGGAGGGAAGAAAGAACACTGCCTTGCCAATTGGAGGGATGCCAGCGAAGGTGCGGTGGGCTGCTACAAAGTTCAAGAGAAATGAACGCCATATTGCGTCATAGCTGCCGATTGAAGTTTCGGCGATGGCCTTGGAGCAGGAAACCTAAATCCGGGTGGCGCAATATGGCGCTCTTCGCCGTATTACATTCGCATATACATTTCAACCAGCACACAGATTTACCTCGCGAATATACATTGATCGGCAGTAAAGGGAGACTCTCCCTCCGCTTCGCTGAAACGGGGACTTTTGTGTTCCTTGAATACAAAGTGTCCGATTCTTGTGAGGGATCCACTCTCGAGATGAAAGGAGCTTATATGCCTGAGATGCGTTGCTCCGGAATGGTTGGCTTCGCGCAAAAGCTCAGAAGGCACGTTTTCGACGCGAGGACTTATGCACCGCGATGGCACTGCCATCAAACGAACCCAAGTTTGTGTGGATATTGCGCGATTGCAGCAAAGGCGGAGCAATTGAACGATCAATTTAGTCACACAATTTGTTTCGCTCGTACTTGAAATCAGTTGCAGTCCTTCTTACCGTTCGACGGTGTCTTCTGGGCTACGGCTGTTTTCCCCCTTCGCTTCCGATTGGAAGCGAAGGGTGCTCTTGCAGGGGAATGAGGTTATGTTAGTTTCTCGCGTTCTGGATGGCTTCGCTCTCTAGCTATGATCCGTTCTGCTGAAATGAAAGGGGCCTCTCCATGCCAATGATTCATTGTTCGAAGATGGATAGTTTCGTGAAACAACTCATTGATGCACATCGGCGTCGCGATGAAGTTCAAAACCGCGAGCACACTCTCCTGGAGCTAAGTAACGCAACGAAGGAGATTTTTCAAATCAATGAAAACATGTCAGATCATCGCTACAATTGCGTTATTTGTCGAAGACTGGAGGGTGAGTTGAGAAGAAAGGCAGAGGATCAGAAAGACCGAGCGGGCCTTACTCAGGCCGTTCAATGATCAGCGTTGTGGGTGACCTGCAGAAGTGAAACTCCGGCGTGACTTGAGGTCGTCGTCAAGGGATAGGTGTGAGCAGCTGCGCAAATGGGGTTGATTAGGTTTTGTCCTTATTACAAAGAACGCGGTTTTTATTTTCCTCGATATCTGGCTAGAGGGCGGGGAACCGAGTCCCGTCTCCGAACCTTTGGGTTTGCATCGTGCGCATTACAGTCGCCCGGCATGTGGCCCGAATGCGCTTGAGTCAATGAAGGGCGGGTCCGACCGCAACCCTGTCGAAGAATGTTTCGTTTGCTCATATAGAACAAGAAATCGTTGCGCTCCTCATCGGCTTTTCCAGCCACTTCATCGCCTCATCCGCATTGCCCATTCCGGAATAAATAAGAGCAAATTCGTATGCCGGTACATGCTTGCGATAGCGCGCACGCACGTTCGCTTGTGAAGCAGGCGACCCGCATAATGCCTCCCGTCAATTGGGGAATTTTCTGAAGTTGCTCTGCTTCGCGGGAGAAGTGTTCCAAAGGGCCAGCGGCGTGGGGGCACAATTCCGGCAACCGTCGCTTTGTTCATTATTTTGGGGGAGATGCTACCTTGGAAAGTTTGCTGCAGTTGGCTTGACCGGAGAATTCGACCCGCTATCGCACAGCAGCAGAGTCGATGTCGTCCCCTGTGTTCGAGCCTCTTTTAGCGTCCGCACCACATCCCTTCACGTACGCACAGGTCGGAATTTCAAAATTCGATCTCTTTAGGTGCCCCAATCTTCGATAAGATGCCCTAATCGCGTCGATCTTAGCTTATGCAAACTCGTTCTCACGAGTCGATTGAACATCAAGCTCTTTCATTGATCATGAGTGTTGAACGACGCAGAAGAGATTGCCGTCTGGATCCTCTAAAACCACGAAATCGGCACCGGGGCGGTACCTCCACGGATAACGACGCGCTCCCAATGCCAGTAATCGATCCACTTCAGCGTCTCGAGTTGGCGAATAAAGATCGAGGTGAATCCAACTGCGGTGAGGTGCACGGGATTCGCGGGCCTGAAAGGACAAGTTGGGTCCCTTGCTTTCGGGATCACATAGAATGACCCAGCCGTCCTTCGCAGGAGTTCGCGGGACGTAATGCAGCGCCTTCCGCCAGAATTCAACCATGCGATTGAATTCGTGGCAATGGATCACTATCGAACCGATCTTCATATAAACTCCCTTTGATTGCAAGATGTCGAAACCGACGCATAAAGATTTTCGAGACCCCAAAATATCCCACAGCCAATTGCCACCTTGCCCGGTGCACGGCCACCGCGAGGCTAGCTAATGAAAATCTCGGCGAGTCAATGTCATAGATAAATCGGCTCCAGCTTCTTTACGATGTATGCGCCACACCGGTTAAAGTCGGCCCGTGGACCCAGCCGAGCGGTGTCGAGATCAACGCATATCCACCCACGATAATCAATGCTCTTCAGAACCAGTTGGCATGCGGGAAAATCCACCTGTCCGTCTCCCAGGTCGTAACTACTGTTGAAGAAGCGAGCGGATTCAGAGTCCTTGGGAAACACCCTTCCGTTCGGCTGCACCCAGTCCTTGGTCGGGGTCGTCCATTTCGCGTCTTTATAATCCAGAAACCGGATGCGATGCTTGTACCGATTAAGAGTTCCTACCACGTCGCAACCTGCGAGGTTCAGATGGCAGGTGTCTGGCGAGAGCCCAAACAGCCCCGGATTGGTCATCGCCATAAATCGGTCAATCTCGTCCTGATCCTGAACCATCTGGCCCAAATGATTGTGCAGGCCCGCGCTGAAGCCCATCTCGCCGGCCAGTTCGCCGATCTGATTGCAGCGCTCGCACAACTCGCGAAACGCAGCGGGCGTTTGTGTCCCCGGCAAGTTGCGGTTTGGCGAGAAGACCACAAGGTGATTGGCTCCAAAATCGGCCAGAAACTTTATGGCGTTGCGGGCGCTTTCGATCACTGCCTGCCGCTGTGAAGGGTCGTGAAGTGCACCGTTCCAGGAGACTGACACCACATGGAGGTCACGCTTCGAGACCTCACGGAGCATCTG
>Ga0126381_100010174_pt1 | contig 10580 bp, 7 predicted proteins | sample PanSoiMetPlot_28_FD_96465 | JGI IMG/M metagenome (GOLD analysis project Ga0126381, IMG submission 96465) | Tropical forest soil microbial communities from Panama - MetaG Plot_28 | ecosystem: Environmental > Terrestrial > Soil > Tropical forest > Bulk soil | place: Panama | collected 2016-02-17 | reverse complement strand
CGCGGTCTTCGGTGCTCTTGCCCACGCCGGTCGCGGTGATCACTTCGGTCGGCTCTGAGCCGGCCAGCCGGACCGCCGCCGTCCAGCCCTATCTGACATCGACTGCGAGCCAGACGCCTTCGCTGGTCTTGATCGATGTGGCATCGCGCAAGTGCTGGTATCCTTCCTTCGCGGAAAGGGTCGGCGCTGGCCCGGAAAGCGAAGTACGCCATTTGCCGTTGATGTGCAGTGCCAGGTCGAAGGTATGCGGCTTGTCCGCCTGCACCTGGTCCACGAAGACCATCAGGTCCTTGTCGAATTGAATCGCCGTGCGCGCGAACTTTACGCCCGGGTAGATCGCGCCCGCGTCGCTCATCGCGAAGTCCGCGCCATGATCGGAGCCGAAGGCCAGGATGCGGCCGGTGGTCGGCGTCTGAGATAGGCCATCGACCACGAGCGTATTGTGCGCCAAGGTAGTACGATCCCATTCGCCATGCAGCGGCGAACCGTAAGGCCGGGTGCGTCGGGGAAGACGACCTGGCCGCGTGCGTAGAGGATGAAGTTGTTCTTGTCCGGGTGGCCATGCCCGCCGCCGGACGGGCCGTACTTCAGACACAGCCACGTGTCCGAGCCCATCGGCTGGAGGACGCCATATCCCGACGCTGCCTGGTTGTGGCTGGCCTCTCCATGGGACGATTCGGGCAGGGAAAGTTCGTTCTCGCCAAACCAGAGCGCGAACAAATTGTTCCGGCTCTGGGGAATGCCCGCCAGCATCACGGGATCGTGATAGCGCGCCCATGCCAACTCGTACAGTTCATTGTGGACGTCCACTTCCGTGCTGTCATTGAAGGCGGGCAGCATGAGATTCGGCATCGCCAGCCTGATAGGTGCTTCGAACATTTTTTTCAGCGGCTCGGCGTACAAATCGATGCCGCAATTGCGGGCCGCCTCTACGAGAGGCCACACCGCGTTCAGAGTATAGAAGTGATAGCCCCACGCGCCTTCAAACCAGACGCCGTCTTCCTGCACGCCCTTGGCCATCTGGGTCCGGTAGCCGCGCGTGGGATCGTCGATCGCCGCGTGAATCAACTCGTCGTTGCCCAGCAGCAAGCCCGTCAGCCCGACCGCGCTGTTCTTCCAGTTCTGGATGTTGTGGACACCCATGCGGTGCGGCAGAATCACGTCGCGTGCCGCCGGAAGAAACAGCTTTTCGGCAAGCGTCTGCCGGTCCGCTGCGGAGAGCGCGTCCCAAATCAAATCCGCGCCTTGAGCCATCGGGATCAGCCACACGGCCTCATCCAGCGTCTGCGGCCCCACGCGTCCGCCGCCGATCTTCGCCTGACCGTGAATGTCATGCAGTGGATAAGACAGATACCGGTCGGCATACGCCAGCAGAATGTCCCGCGCCCGCGCCGCGTACTGCGGCTGGCCGGTCGCCTGGTAGAGCAAGCCGTCGTTGCGCACCGCCTCGGCATAGCGGGAGTGCGTGCCGCTGATCATCGCACCGTCAAAGTCGCGCTCGGGCCGCGATGGGTCGCCATGCAAGACCTCCTTGTCCACCGGGCAGACGTGCTCCCACTGCCACTCGCCAATCCGCCTGCCTGTGGTCAGGCGAGCGCCATGCGTCGGGCAGACGTAATAGTGATACCAGTTGCTCCCGCGCGGCGGCAGGTTGATCTTCTCATTTAACGTCTGATCAGCGCTGCGGCGCAGCCGCGCCCATTGATCGGACCAGGGCGCAATCTCAACGCGCTGCTTGAAGCGCCCGATCCCGGCTGCATTGAACAGGAGCCGCGGATGCTGCGGAAGCTGCTGCGGCTGAGCCAGGACGATGGCCGGCAGCAGGAGGAGGGAAGCGAGGGCCCGGGTACTCATCACCGGTGATTGTCGCATCATTGCGCAGTCAGCTTGCGGACCGCGAACTTCTGCTCTCCCTCACGGATCGCCAACTTCTGGTTCACCGGCACGGCTTTCCACTCCTGCACAGCTCCGCTTGGCCAGCGCACCTCCATCCGGTCCACGCTTTTTGCGTCGCCCAGCCCGAAGTAAAGCGCGAAGTCGTTCTGCGAATAGAAGCTCCCACCGCTCATCACTTCGTCGATCTGCCGCCGCCCGCCCGCTTCCACCGTGATGCGGGCGCCAATCGCACTGCGGTTGGATTTTGTGCCTTCCAGGACCACCGAGAGAAAGTTCCGCCGCGGGCCGGTGTTCTTCAGCAGGCTGGGAGTCGAGTTCATGTTGACGATCGCGATTTCGGGCCGCCCGTCGCCATCCAAGTCGCCTACCGCCAGGCCGCGCGCGGGACGTGGAACAGCCAGTGCCGGCCCGGCGGCGGACGTGATGTCCTCGAACTTCCCGTTGCCCAGGTTTCGGTACACGAGTGTCTTCTGCAAATAACGGTCTCCGAGCGGGGAGCGGTCCACTTCTGGATATACGTGGCCGTTGGCAATTACGAGATCCTTCCATCCGTCATCATCCAGGTCGACGAACGCGATTCCCCAACCTAAGAGGTGATTGGCTGCCAGGCCCGCATGCGGCGCGACATCTTCGAAGAACTTGCCGTTTTCATTCTTGAACAGCGAGGGAATGTCACCCGAGAAATTGGTCTTGGCAATGTCGAGGAGCCCGTCGCCGTTGTAGTCGGCCACCGCTACTCCCATGCCGGACTGTAACTCGCCGTCGAAGTTATAAGCTACTCCGGCCTCGACGCCGCGTTCCTCGAATGTGCCATCGTGCCGGTTGTGATAGAGAAGGCTGGGTGTCTGGTCGCACGCGACATATATATCCGGCCATCCGTCATTATCTAAGTCGGCAGTAGCAACACCCAGGTTGTACCGTGCTCCGGCTTTTAGAATCCCCGCAGCCTCAGAAACGTCAGTAAATGTACCATCATGATTGTTGTGATATAGAACACTCTTAGCTAATGGAAGGCCATGAGGGCCGCACCACACTGCTAGCCCTTTCCAGTTACAACCAGGGTCTTCTCCCGGCTTGGGAGTCTTAGAGAGGTCGAGGTCGATATAATTGGCGACGAATAAGTCCAGCCAACCGTCGCGATCATAGTCGAAGAACGAACAGCCGGCGCCATATCGAACTCCGGCAACCGGCAGATGTGCCTCCGTAGTCACGTCAGCGAACGTACCGTTCCCGAGATTCTTGTATAGCCTGTTGTAGCCATAGTAAGTGATCAGGACGTCGGGCCTGCCATCATTGTTATAATCGCCGACACACACTCCCTGTGCCCATCCCTCGACGGTAAATCCGGCCTGGCGCGAGACATCTGTAAAGTGGCCGTGGCCGTCATTGTGGTACAACTGCACGGTGCGCGGATGCCCTGAAACCGGGCCTTCCAACGTGGTGCCATTGGTGATGAGGATATCGTTGGCGCCATCGCCGTCAAAATCGAAGATCGCAGCCCCGTTGCCGGTTGATTCCAGGATGTAAGTTTTGGTCTGTTTACCGCCGAACGTGTTGGAAATAGTCAGGCCGGCAGACGTCGCGATATCCACCAAGCGGATTCCCGGCGCAGCCGCATATATCATCGCAGCGCCCAACAAAATCGTGATAGTCCAGAAACTCACTTTGACGTGCATTCCGATACTGAACTCAACCGTACCACGCTCCGCGGGAGTTAGAAAAGCGGTTGCAGATTCTGCTTGACCGTTAACTCGTGCGGGCATATGATACTTCCAATCTGCCCGCAAGGGCTGCACCTGATACGTTTCGAGGTTGTCCAGGCATTTTAAAAATTTGTACGAAGGACTTTTGTTCGTAGGAGGGGAACTATGAACCACGTGACACGTCTTTCGGTGTTGCTGGCGCTTGTCGTCACCGGCGCCTTCGCGCAACGGGATCTCTCGACCCTTGCCGGGACTGTAACGGACAGTTCGGGCGGTGTGGTCCCAAATGCCGTCGTCACCATCACCGAGACATCCACCGGCCTGACCTATACCACAGTCACTAACACGACCGGTGAGTTTGTCCGGCCGGCCTTGAAGCCGTCCACTTACACGGTCAGCGTAACCGCTCCCGGATTCAAGAAAGCCGAGCAGACGAACGTCGTGCTAACCGCCGGAGAGCGTACTGCAGTCACACTCACCCTTTCGGTCGGCGATGTCGGCCAGACGGTGGAGGTCACCGCGTCCGCGGCCATTTTGCAGACGGAAGGTACGCAGGTAGGCGCGAATGTGGAGAGCCGGCAGGTGGACGACCTGCCTCTGGGGGGAACGCGCAACCTTACCTACCTCGCGCGCCTCTCCCCTGGAGTGGTCCCGGCCGAACCAGGCGCTCGCGACGCCGCCAATGGCGGATTCTCTGCCAATGGCGTCCGCTCCAACGGCCAGAACAATTTCCTGCTCAATGGTGTCGACAACAACATCAACACCATCGACTTCCTGAATCAGACTGCCTATGCCATCGGCCCCTCGGTGGAGGCGGTGCAGGAAATCAATATCATCACCAACGGCTACAACGCTGAGTATGGCCGTGCCGCCGGCGGCGTGATGAACGTCAATCTCAAGTCCGGCACGAACACGGTCCACGGAACTCTATTCGAGCTGTTGCAGAATAAGGTGCTCGATGCCAACCGTTGGGAGAACAACCTGGCCGGCCAGCCGCGCGGACCCTTCATCGGCAATCAGTTCGGTGCAGCGGCGGGCGGCCCCATCATCAAGAACAAGCTCTTCATTTTTGGTGATTACCAGGGAACCCGAATCTCGGACTCCGGCGGCGCGGTGCAGAACCTCGGCTACTCCGGATTTCTCACTTTGCCGACTGCCGCAATGAAGACCGGCAATTTCTCGAGTGAACTTGGTAGCGTCATCGGCACAGACCCAGTGACCGGTTCCGGCATCGTTCAGGGCGGCATCTACGATCCGCTTTCCGGCCAGGTGAGCTCCACCGGCACGCCCACCACGCGCACGATGTTTGCCGGAAACATGATTCCGCAGAGCCGATTCGACCCCTCCTTCGCCAAGATCCTGGCGCTCTATCCGACTACGAACCAGACGATCAAGACCGGCACCTACCCGGCCAACGACTTCTACTACGTGACTCCGGGCAGGCGCCCCATCGACCAGGGCGACGGCCGCGTGGACTATCAGATCAGCCCCAAAGACCTGCTGTTCGGATCGTTGAGCTGGTCCGATGAGGTCAGCACGGATGGCGTTCCATTCCCCGGCCCGCTCGATGGCTCGCCGTTCAACGGCGCGCAAGAGATCGACCTTGCCCGGAACGCGCAGTTGAGCTATACGCGCACCTGGAAACCCACGATGATTTCCGAAACGCGCGTGGCGTTCACCCGGCTGGTGACTTCGCGCCTCGGCGGGAATCCTGGCGTGGACCTCTTCCAGCAGTTCGGAATGGGCGGCTACGACCCGACGACCGCCACAGCCAATAACGGCGGCCTTCCGCAGATCAGCTTCGGCAACGGCTATCCGCAGACGGGCGCCAACGACTGGATCCCGACTAAGGAGTTCAACAACGTCTGGGACTTCATCCAGAACGTCGCCATCACCAAGGGGTCGCACGGTTTGAAATTCGGTGCCGAGTTCCGTCCGATCAAGTTCCCCTTCTTCCAGGTGCCCGATCCGCACGGCAACGTTAGTTACAGTGCCAACGAAACCGCCTTTCCCCTGACGACCAAAGGCTCGACCGGCGCAGCCATCAATACCGTGACGGGCGATTCCATCGCATCCGCGCTCCTGGGGCAGATCGATAACGCCGCCATCTCCACCACCAATTTCGTCTCCTCTCAAAAGAGCGCTTGGGCGTGGTACGCCCAGGACGACTGGAAGGTCAACAGCAAGCTCACTATCAACCTGGGGTTGCGCTACGAATTGTGGTCGCCTATCGACGAGCGGTTTGGACGCCAAGCCAACTTTAATTTGCAGAATCTCACCCTCTACATTCCTTCCGGATCGAACCAGAACGCGCCGCTGCCCCCGAACTTCGCCACGGCGTTTCCGGAGATCACGGTTTCCCGCGGCACCGTGCCGAGCACGCTCATCCCTTGGGATAAGACCGATTTCGGACCGCGCATCGGCATCGCCTACCGGGTGCTTGACAAGACCGTCATCCGCGCCGGATTCGGTATGTTCTACGGCGGTGAAGAAAACCAGGGCGGCAGCCCCAATCGTGGTGAAGGCGTGCCGTTCAACGAGACTGTGAATTTACAGCGCGCCAACGGTGTGAGCAGTTTCGTCGGTATTTCCATGCCGCAGTGCACCGGCTGCAACTACATGCCGAACGGGCTGGTCAGCGGGTATCCGCTGAACGTATTCACGCTGCCCGCGCCAGTTTCGTTCCGCGGCGTACAGCCGGATTTCCGCAATCCGCTGGTGCAAAAGTGGAACCTTGTCGTGCAGCACGAGCTGCCGGGCAACATGGCTTTGGAGATTGGCTATGACGGCAACCATTCAGCACGGCAGGTGATCTTGTGGAACTCGGATGCGTCGGCCAATATCGGCACCACCAACTCAGCCATCACGGGTAGCACGCAGGCTTACATTCAGCCTCCAGCAGGGTGTACGGCTTGCGCACTGATCAGCAGCGGCCTTTCCATGACCTCCTCATTCGGTTTCGGAAACTACTCCGCACTGCATGCCCAACTGGTCAAACGGCTGTCCAATGGCCTTGATTTCCAGGCAGCTTACACCTGGAGCCACGCCCTCGCCGACAGCGCAACGCCGCTCAGCGGCTCAACCGGGCTGGGGACGCCCGACCCGACCAACTTTGCTTCCGAGTACTCAAGCGCTTCGTGGGACATCCGCCACAGCTTTACCGCGGCTTTCAACTACGAGTTGCCGTTCGGCAAAGGCAAGTCAATCGGCAGCAGCATGAACCGGTTCGCTAACGCGATTGTCGGCAATTGGATGGTGAATGGCATCCTGGCACTTCGTACGGGCGTGCCGTACACCCTGCGGTATAACGGCTGCCAGGGTGTTTGGGGCGCCTGCGTTCCCGACCTGGTTCCGGGAGCCAATGCCAATGCCGCGCCGTCCAGCGGGCGATCGCCTAACCAATGGTTCAACATCGCCAATCTCACGGTGCCGGCTCCTCTCACCGGCGGCGATCTCGGTCTGCAAAGCCAGACCGGGCCGCCCACCCGGACGCTGGATTTCTCCATCTTCAAGGACTTCCATTTCACCGAGCGCTACCATCTGGAATTCCGCGCGGAGGGCACGAACATCGCCAATACGCCGCAGTTCAACATCCCGGACAACAACCTCCAGGACAGCCCGCTGCTGGGCGGCAACGGCAACTTCGGCAAGATCACGGGCACGGGTCCCGCTTCGGAACGGCACATCCAGTTCCAGTTGCGGTTCATGTTCTGATATTTTGGGAGGGGCACGTCTGAAGGTGTGCCCCACTCCGGGTTCCCATGGTTCTGCTTTACGTCGCCCTCTTCGCCGGGCAGTTTGACGCTACCTTCCGCGAGGGCCTCATCGCACTCAATTCGAACAATCTGGTAGCGGCTGAATCCAAACTCGAAGCTTGCACGCAGCTTGAGCCGCACAACTCGCGCGTCTGGCTGGCGCTAGCCCAGACCTATTGGAAACAACACAAGGCGCTCGATGCCGAGAAGGCTGCGCAGAGCGCCGAAACGTGGGCGGCAGGCGACGCAGTGACCTCGAATCTGCTCGCCACTTTTTATACCGAAGACTACTATTTCCAGGTGGCGCAATCGCATCTCGAGCGGCAGGACTTCGCCGGCGCGCTCGAGACGCTCGCCGCCGGCCGCAAGAAATTCGTCGCCAGCGTTCAATTGGAGCTGGCCGCTGGCGTTGCTTACTACGGCCTGCGCCGCTTTCCGGAGGCCATCGATGCCTTCCTGCGCACGGTCGAGCTCGATCGCTCCATCGAACAGCCGTACGTCTTTCTCGGGCGGATGCTCGACCAAGCCGAGGCTAGACTTCCCGCAATCACCCGGGTCTTTGCGGCGTTTGCGGATCGCGCGCCTGAAAACTATCGGAGCAGCTTTCTTTACGGCAAGGCATTGGCCCTGGGCGACAATCCCGCTCGGGCAGAGGCTCTGCTGCGCAAGTCGATCGCTCAGAACGAGGGCTATTGGGAATCGCATTTCGAGCTCGGCCTCCTGCTCGATCGCCAGCGCCAGTACGAACCAGCGGCCGGCGAAATACATCGCGCCGCCGAACTGAACCCGCGGGACCCCGTGCCGCACTATCACCTGGCTCGCCTGTACGACCGGCTTGGCAAGTCTCGAGAGGCCGCCGCCGAACGGGAAGTTCATGCGCGGCTCTCTGCGGCCGCGGCGCCCGCCGGTTACGGGATGCCTGGTATAAAATGAGGCTGCCGATGGATCGCCGACGCTTTCTCGCCGCTGCCGCCGCTTCCGCCGCGCAACTGCGCGCGGCAGATGAGAAAAAGCTGCTGCTTCCCAGCGACGAGCCCGACGATCTGCATTTCCGGTTGATGTGGTACAACCCGGTTCCGCCCCTCGATGCTGCGCGCTATCAGCTCAAAATCCACGGCCTGGTGGACAAGCCGCAGTCTCTCGCCATTGCGGATCTGCGCCGCCTGCCGCAGGAATCGCAGAACTCACGCATGAAGTGTGTGCAGTGCTGGTCATCGCGCACCGTTTGGGGAGGCTTCCGCTTCGGCCACATTCTGGAGCTGGCGAAGCCGCAGCGCGCCGCCAAGGCCGTTCGCTTCGACTGCGCCGACAAGTGGTATGAATATTTCTCGATCGACGATCTGCAGAAGCCGCGCGTGTTAATGGCACTCGACATGGCCGGCAAGCCCCTTGCCGATCGTCACGGCGCACCGCTTCGCCTGATCGATCCGGCCCGTTATGGCTATAAATGCGCGAAGCTCATCACGGGCATCGAATTCGTGGCCGAAGGCAAAGGCAGCATGGCATGCGATATCGGCCCTTATTATTCGCCCGGCGGCGAGATCAAGTCCGGCTACGATCACCCGCTCGACATCGGGCCCAACGAGCGGCGCAGGATTTCCGGCGGCGAAATCACGGAGTATTGACCGTGTGGAAGCTTTCCAAGCGACGCTTCCTGCAACTCGCCGGTGTTTCGATCGCGAACAAATTGGTGGGGCAGACGGTTTCGCCGGTCCAGCCCGCGCGCAATACCAAAACATCCAAGGTGATCCTCCTCACGTTCGGGGGCGGGGTTCGCTATTCGGAGACCTTCGCGCCCGAAGGACTGCACAATATTCCACGGCTGGTGGCACTGCGTCCGGAAGGCTACTTTTTTAAATCCTGCGTCAACGCCGGCGTGCTCTCGCATTTCAACTCGACGGCCAGCATTGTCACCGGCAACTGGCAGCGCGTAGACGATTTCGGCTTCCAGCCGCCCGCCGGCCCCACCCTGTTCGAATATTTCCGCAAGGAGACCGGCGCCGGTCCGTTGGATGCTTGGGCAGTGGCTACCAACAAGAGTTTCGCTCTGATGGGCTCCGGTTCCGACCGCTCGTTCGGCCAACCTTATGGCGCCAACGTGGTGTTGCCCAAGCAGCTTCTGCTGGAAGCAGTCCACGATGCGGTGAAGAATGGCAGCGCCGGCGGCGTGGCGAATCGCGATAACGTTCTGCGGCGGCTTCAGGACGTGCTCGACGAGGGCTACGAGGGCATCGGCTGGACCATTTTTCAGGCAGGCCGCAAGCTGGACCGCCACGTGCGCGACACCCTGCTGCACGGACTGGTCGAGTACATCAACGGTCCCGAAGCGCCAACATCCGGCGACGAGCTCACCTTCTTCATCACGCGTGAAATCATGCGCGAGTTCTCACCGCGTCTCCTGCTGGTGAACTTCTGGGATATGGACGTGGCTCACTGGGGCTCGTATTCGCTCTACCTGAACGCCATCACCCGCACGGATCGGCTCACGGGAATGCTTTGGGATGAGGTCGAGGCGAACCCGCAGTACCGCGGCCAGACCACCATACTGGTGCTGCCCGAACTCGGCCGCGACGGCGATCAGAACGCCGCGAACGGTTTCCTGAATCACAGGAGCGGCGACCCATCGTGCCGCAACATGTGGCTGCTGGCGGTGGGCGCCGGAGTGACGCGCGGCGAAACGGATCGCACCGTACACCACGTGGATGTCGCCGCCACCGCGGCCGAACTGCTAGGCGTCAAGACGGCCGGCATGACCGGCGCTCCGATGCGCGAGCTATTGCTCTAATGGCAACGACGCCCAACGTATCGGCCGCGCTGCAGAGCCTGCTCGACAAGGGCCTGCTCGATCGGCTGCCGCTTTCGTTTTCGGCGTTCTGCTTCGATCAGATGAAAGACTGGGAGCTTCTGTTTCCAGCCGAGCGCAGCTACTTTGAACGCCTTTTCGGCTTGCTGGATCGTTCGGAGCGCACGGCAGTGGACCAGTTGTTTCAGCCTCTGCGCGAAATCGAGCTGCGCATGGGGGTCAACGAGAAGACATTTCCGAGATCGCAATTCTCTCTCGAACAGGTCGATTTTCTGAATCGCAACCCGCATTATCCGGAGTGGCGCGCGGCGGTCACCCAGGTATTCAGCAAGCTCGACCCGAAGCTGGACTCCGAAATAGCCCGCTCCGGCCACGCACGGCTTGTCGTTGCGGTGGCCCCCGCGCAGCTTCCCGCCGACCCGG
>Ga0126381_100010173_pt1 | contig 10580 bp, 11 predicted proteins | sample PanSoiMetPlot_28_FD_96465 | JGI IMG/M metagenome (GOLD analysis project Ga0126381, IMG submission 96465) | Tropical forest soil microbial communities from Panama - MetaG Plot_28 | ecosystem: Environmental > Terrestrial > Soil > Tropical forest > Bulk soil | place: Panama | collected 2016-02-17 | reverse complement strand
TTTACTTATCCACTTTTCGACCTTTTGGGATTAAAGCCCCTGTCTAAGCCTTTTCTATGGGTAATTTTCTACGCCCTGCAAATCTCGACTGTTGGTATCATGCTGGGTCTGCTTACGCGAGTATGTTTTATCGTTTTTACTTCGGCCTTCGGATATTTCTTTTTCATGGAGAGCGCTCCTTACACCAATCATTACTACCTCATTTTTCTGCTCTCATTTCTAATGTGCTTTGGCCATTCGGGCTCGATATTTTCTCTGGATAGTCTTATCAATAAAAATGCCCGAAAGGAACAGGTTGGTTATTGGGAGTTATTTTTGTTACGTTTCCAAATTTGTGTTGTGTTTTTCTTTGGTGGCTTGGCAAAACTGAATGCAGACTGGTTAATCCATGCCGCGCCCCTTTATTTAAATCTAATCAAAAATTTTTCTCTTCTGGGCTATCCTCTCCAAGAGAAATGGATGGCCGTTTTCCTTAGCTGGGGAGGGATGTTATCGGATCTTGGGTTAGGGATATTGTTATTTATCAATCGCTGGCACAAGTTAACCTTTATTTGGCTTTGCCTATTCAACGGCATCAATATCTTTTTGTTCGGTCTAGGGATCCAAACTTTTCCCTATTTAATGGTCTCGACTTATATTTTGTTTCTACCACCCGCTGTTGTAAGAGAATTCGTTGCGCGTTTTTCAAACAGAAAATTTTTCAAACACGCACCGATACTGGATAAGACATGACGAAAAGAAAGGTTACTAACCAAGGCACGTCCATCAAAGGATCGCCTTGGATTGTTGGATTTGTTGTTATATATGTATGTCTGCAGATTCTGATCCCGTTAAGGCATTTGCTCTATAAGAGAGATCTGCAATGGACACACGAAGGAAGCAACTTTTCTTGGCGCATGATGGCGGATCACCATGAAACTAATGTGAGCATCACCATTGAAGATCCGCGTACAAAGGCCGTTTTCATCGTTGATCCCCAAAAATTATTGAACGACAAGCAGTTAATCATGGCGACCAATCCCTATATGCTGTTTCAATATGTCCAATTCTTGAAACAACTAACGAAAGACCACATGGGTATCCAAAACCCCATCATCAAGGCGGACATTCAGGTGTCTCTAAATGGTAAGCCCTTTCAGTACTTGTTTGACCCGACGTGTAATTTATCAGAAGTGACCTATTCGCCTTTCAAAGACTTAAAATGGGTTTTGCCTGCAAAGAAGACTTAATGATTCAACTACTTCGTAGGATTACCAAGCGCGGTTGTTGAAACGACGGCAGAGTATCGAGAGGAAGACGGACGAAATTGCCGATTTAATCTTAGGTGTGCTTCAACTACGGTCGATATGACAAAAAACTGCTTACGCCGCCTACAAAGATTGGACCCAAATGAGTGGGCCGAAACTTTCTTTGAAGCACAAACCGTTTGCCAAGCGGCTACGCTCGCGCAGTGCCGGCGATCGCAGGAAGGTAGGTAGGGGTGGGCGCGCTGCGCCGACCGGACGCCGTAGCTCGACGTCCTTACCATCTTCTCCTTTGCATATCTCACTGACCGGATAGATTCTGGGAAATGATTCCTGCGCTTCTTCTCATCATCGTCGCGGTGGTGTTTCGTATCGCCACCGGCTTTTTCGGACACTCCGATGCAATGGGGTGGATGAACTTCGCGCCCATTGCAGCGATCGCCCTCTGCGCGGCTGCTTACTTCCCGCGAAAGTACAAATTCACCGTCCCCATGATCGCGTTGCTATTCTCCGATGTGGTATTGGACGCGCATTACGGGTTTTCACTCTTTAGTCCATTTGTGCTCTCGCACTACTTTGGCTTTGCGATCGTCGGCTGCCTTGGATTGCTCCTCCAAAACCGCGCGTCGTGGAAAACGCTCCTGCCTGCGTCGGTCGCCGCGTCGGTCATCTTCTACGTCATCACTAATTCCGTTTCGTGGATCTACGACCCTGGTTACGCCAAGAACTTCGCCGGATTTATTCAATCGCTGACGGTTGGATTGCCTCAATATGGCGCAACTCCCAGCTGGATGTTTTTCCGTAATTCACTAGTCAGCGATCTGTTGTTCACTCTGCTTTTTGTTGTTTGCATTAAGCTTGGCCGAAGCGCGGTGGGGTCGCGGCGGCGCGCCGCAGTTCCGCGCACGGCTTGACCGCCATGCAGCCGCTGGAGCAGCGCGACGAAGTCGAGATGCTCTCGCTGATGCTGTTGATCCGGCGCTTCGAGGAACGCGCCAGCCAACAGTACCAAGCGCAGAAGATTGGTGGCTTTTGTCACCTTTACATTGGTCAGGAAGCGGTGGTGACTGGTGCCGCCGCTGCGGTGCGTCCGGATGATTACATCATAACTGCATACCGTGATCACGGTCATGCCCTTGCTCGGGGCACAACCGCAAATGCGTGTATGGCGGAGCTTTTCGGCAAAGAGACCGGCTGCTCGCGTGGACTTGGCGGATCCATGCATTTTTTCGACAAGCAACACCACATGTACGGCGGGCATGCAATCGTCGCCGCTCACGTACCGCTGGCAGTGGGGTTGGCCTTCGCCATCAAGTACCGTGACGAAGATCGCGTCACGCTCTGCTTCTTCGGAGATGGGGCCATTAATCAAGGTTCGTTCCACGAAGCACTGAACCTGGCCGCGCTGTACAGACTGCCGATCATTTTCATTTGTGAAAACAACCTTTTTGCCATGGGCACGTCGGTGAAAAGATCTACCTCGCTCAAGCAAATCGTCGACCGCGCGGAGGGTTATGACATCCCGGGGGAAATCGTTGACGGAATGAATTTTCGCGAAGTCCGCGACAAGGTCGCAGAGGTCGCCGATTCCATTCGGAAGGAATCGCATCCCGCATTTCTGGAAGTGCGCACCTATCGCTACCGCGGCCACTCTATGTCGGATCCGGCAAGCTACCGGACCAAGGAGGAACTGGAAAAATATCGCCTGGATGATCCAATCATCCGTTTGCGCGCGCAGCTCACGCGCGAGGGCAAATTGACCAACGAACAGTTCGATCAGCTCGACAGGCGGGCGAAGGAAACAGTGCTGGCTTCGGTGAAGTTTGCGGAGCAGAGCCCCGAGCTGCCGGTCGGGAAACTTTACGACTACGTCTATTTCAACGGAGCAAAGGCGTGAGAGAAATCACATATCGCCAGGCGTTGAACGAGGCACTTGCTGAAGAGCTTGAACGCGATCCCAACGTTTTCCTGATGGGCGAAGAGGTGGCAGAATATCAGGGAGCGTACAAGGTGAGCGCAGGGTTGCTTCAACGCTTTGGGCCGAAACGGATCATCGACACGCCGATCAGCGAGAATGGATTTGCCGGTCTCGGTATCGGCGCGGCAATGGTCGGCCTGCGACCAATCATTGAGTTCATGACGTTCAGTTTCTCGCTCGTGGCGTTCGATCAGGTCGTCAACAACGCACCGAACATGTTCATGATGTCGGGCGGGCAATTCAATATCCCGATTACGTTTCGGGGCCCGAATGGTCCGGCGCATCAGCTTGGGGCGACGCACTCGCACGCCACAGAAAATTTTTACGCCAGCGTCCCTGGTCTGAAGGTTTGCACGCCCGCGACGCCACGCGACGCTAAAGGTCTGCTGAAAACTGCGGTGCGCGACGATAACCCGGTGCTGGTCCTTGAAGCGGAACTCCTTTACAGCTCGAAGGGAATGGTTGAGCCGCCTGATGAGGAGCTGCTCATCCCGCTGGGAAAGGCAGACGTGAAGCGCGAAGGCAGCGATGTCACCGTGATTTGCTATTCGCAGACTGTTCCCATTGCCCTCAAAGTCGCGGCTCAACTGGAAGAGGAAGATATTTCCGCCGAGGTGCTTGATCTGCGTTCGATTAAGCCGCTCGACGAGAAGGCGATCTTCGAGTCTGTAGCGAAAACGCATCGTGTCGTGATTGTCGAACAGGATCACCCATTCTGCGGTGTTGGCGCGGAAATTTGTTATCGCATTCAAAAAACCATTTTCGATGAGCTCGATGCGCCGATTCTGCGCGTATCACAGGAAGATGTCCCGATGCCATACAATGAAGACTTGGAGCACGCCGTCCTGCCGAACGCCGAAAAACTGGTCACCGCTGTGAAACGCGTCTGCTACGCATGAAACCACCTATCACTCAACACTTGTCAGTCCTTTTTCCTGCTTATGCCTGAGATCCAGATGCCGAAACTGAGCGACACGATGACTGAGGGAACGCTCGTAGCGTGGAAGAAAAAGAAGGGCGACCAGGTCTCGGCCGGTGACGTGCTCGCCGAGATCGAGACGGACAAAGCGACCATGGAGTGGGAATCTCCCGAGGACGGGACGCTCACCGACATTTACGTCCAGGAAGGGGGCAAGGTGAACATTGGAGACAAAATCGCGTTCATCCGCGGCGAAGGCGAGGAAGCTCCCACGCAAGAAGCGTCGAGACAGAAGAAGCAGAAAGAGTCCGAATCGGCAGGAGAGAAAGAAAAGCTGCTGCAGGCTGAAACGGAAAAACCTGCGGCGGCAGAAATGCAACAAAAAGATACTGCACCACCGCAGCAAAAACGTGTCGAGGTCGATGCGTCAGCCGGCCCGGATCAAGCAAAACAACAGAAACGTGAGCTGAGAGGACAAGAACCTGAACAACCCCGTGTGAAGGCGTCGCCTGTTGCGCGGCGAATCGCAGCGGAACTCGGCGTTGATGTCTCCAGCGTGAAAGGCACCGGGCCTGAGGGACGCGTTACCGAAACGGACGTTCGCGCAGCGGCAAAAACCAAGACCGGGGAGCCGCCGAGCCCCCGCGGCGGACGTGATCGCGACGATGGCGTCGCAGCTCCAACAGCCGCGCGTATTCAACTTTCCGGGATGCGCAAAATCATTGCGCAACGGCTGGTGGAGAGTCTTGGCCCAGTTCCACACTTTTATCTCACTATCGAGATCAACGCCGGCCCGCTGATGGAGGCTCGTGAGGAATTGAAATCCGCCGGGGAAGGAGCAGACGCGGCGAAGATCACCGTGAACGATTTCGTTTTGAAGGCCGCGGTGATGGCTGCGGTGAGGATACCGCGCGTGAATGCCTCATTCGATAAGGATTCGATTTTGCAGTACGCGGACGTCGATCTGGGAGTTGCGGTGGCAATTGAAGACGGGTTGCTGACGCCGGTAATTCGCGCCGCCCAAGACAAATCGCTACGCGAGATCAGCGCATTGGCCAAGGACCTGGCGCATCGCGCCCGTAACAAGCGAATGAAACCTGAAGAATTTCAGGGCGGCACATTCACGATCTCGAACCTCGGTGGGATGGGCATCGACAGTTTCTCCGCCGTGATTAATCCTCCGCAAGGCTTCATTCTCGCCGTCGGCAAGATCACCAAAGTTCCCGTTATTGATGATTGCGACCAAATCGTCGTCGGCCACCGGATGTCGATCACGATGAGTTGCGATCATCGTGTCATCGACGGCGCGCTCGGTGCGGAATACTTGAGGGAACTGCGTCACCTGTTGGAGAACCCCGCGCTGCTGATGGTGTAATCTGTAGCCGCTTCGCCGAGCGAACTGGGACGTCGACGTAAGCGACTCGCGCGAACGGCGTCGCGCGACAAGGCGACGGCTACACTCCAGCGGTTTCCCACATCATGAAATCGTCCAGAATCTGGTGGGTTTTGTCAGTGACAAATTCAACGACCGTTGCGTCGTCGACGAAACCGAGGACCGGGGTTGCGTCAGGAATCAAATCGAATGGATCGACTAGGTAATTGAGCGCAGCAACGATCCAAAGCAGTGCGTTGTCCGGGATTTGATCGTACTCGCCGCGATGGTGTGCGCGGACTAAGCGCAGCATAGTTTGCAGGTAAGGCCAGTATTCTTTGAACGGCTCCCTAGGCACCGCCGCTGCCTTCTTCGCTGCGTCGTTGAAAAGCGCGAGCAGAGTTTCAGAATCATTCAGACACGCTTTTGCATCGATCAGCGCCCTGGCAAATGCCTGACTCCGAAGCGCAGGTTTGCGATAAGGCACGTTTTGCTCAGAAGGTCGTGCCGCGTGCCGGGTCTTTGTTTCTGTGCGCGATCGTGATTTCGTGCTTTTCATCTCGCGAATAAAAGCACTTCGAGACCCGGATGAGAAGCGGATTCTTGACGCACCAGTATTAGGGTTTTGTCGCAAGAATGAGCGGTGACGGCCCGGGAGCGTCGAGTTTTCGCACTTTTTTGAAGCCTGCGCCCTCCAGCCACTTTTTGATTTCGTTAAAGCTGAATGTGTCGCCTTTTTCGGTGTTCACGAGCATTTGCACTGCAAACATCAGCGAGGGTAGCGGTTTGGTGCGATCGTCGTCCACCAGCCATTCGGCGATGGCGATCGTGCCGCACGGTTTCAGGGCGCGAAACACTTTTTTGAGCAACTGCTGACTGCGTTCTCCACCTTCGCTATGCAAAATATGGCCCAAAGTGGCGATGTCATAACCGTCGCCGAAGTTCGCTTCCAATAAATCGGCCTCGATAAAATCGAAACGATCGCGGACACCAAATTTTCCCGTGATCCGTTTTGTCGTCGGAATCATCCCAGCCCAATCGACCGCGGTCACGCGCATGCGCGGCGATTTCTGGGCCAGCGCAATTCCCCAAACTCCGGAACCCGCTGCGAGATCGATCACTCGCAGTTCATCTTTCATTTCTGCGACATTCAAATGCTCGGCAAGTTTCTGCGCGCCTGGGTAGCTCATCGGAATGATTGTCTCCACCAATTGGCTGAAGAATTCGGTCCCCTCGGTTTCCTGGTTCACTGCGACGGCGGGCCGTCCGTCGCGAACGATATCAGCCAATCGCAGCCAGCGCGAAATCATGGTCGGCAAAATCGATCCGAAAAATCCAGCGAGCGTACCCGGCTTGTCAGTCAGGAGAAATGTCTGACTCTCTCGCGTCAGAGAATATCTCGATTGCCGATCTTTCTTCAGCAGTTCCAAACCGACGAGCGAGTCCATGATGGCACGCAAACCGCGCTGAGATGCGCCGGTTTCCTTTTTTACTTGGTCAACCGTTTTCGGTCCGCTCTGCAAAACATCGAAAATTTTGTTGTTCACAGCTGCGCTAACGATCAGCGGCGGCGCGTAAGCGAAGCCAAACTGCTGCAACCGTTCCGGAGTAAGTTTTTTCGGTTTGGGTTTGTTCATAGGTGATCTTTGGATCGACAAATAATTGGAAACTGCCTTTCGTCCAGCGGATGTAGCCGAACTCGTCGGCTTCCTTTAGAATCTGGTCAATGAGCAGAGGTTGGAAGACGCGGGAGCAAATGGAGGCGGCAGAGCGAAGCATGCTCGCGCCGTTTGCACAACAATCAGGTGAATCGCGGGGGCGCAAATACTCCGAGCCGAGTCACGCCTATCGGACCGAGTTTCAGCGCGATCGCGCACGAATCATTCATTCACGCGCGTTCCGTCGCATGGAATACAAGACCCAGGTTTTTCTTAACGGAACTGGCGATCATTTGCGCACGCGCTTGACGCATTCGATCGAGGTTGCGTCGATCACCCGCACCATCGCCCGTGCGTTGCGCCTGAACGAAGATCTGGGGGAAGCGATTGCGCTTGCGCATGATCTGGGCCACGCGCCATTCGGACATTCGGGCGAGGAGATGCTGGCCGAATGCATGCGCGATCACGGCGGCTTCGATCACAATCGTCAGAGTGTGAGGGTGGTGGAGTTGCTTGAACGGTCATATCCAGATTTCCCAGGTTTAAACCTGACATTCGAGGTGCGCGAAGGCCTGCGGAAACACGAGCGGCCTTACAGTTTCGTGACTGGCGAAAAATATCAGTGGCCGTCGGTGGAGGCGCAGGTTGCGGATCTGGCAGACGAGATCACGTATTACAGTCACGATCTTGATGACGCACTTGATTTTGAAATCTTGGACCCGGCGCAATTGGAAGAGAACGAGGTGTGGCGTCACAGCCATCGCGCAGTGGTCGCGCGCTACACGGCCGCGTTCGAACCCGACCTGCACAAGCTGATCATTCGCGACATTATTGATCGCGAAGTACACGACTTGGTTGCGACGAGTGCCGGATCAATTGCCGACTCAGGAGTTCAGAGTGCCGATGGCGTGCGCCGGCAATGTGCGCCTCTTATTCGCTACAGCGATGAACTGACTGAAGCCAATCGAGCGCTTCGGAAATTTTTATATCAAAATGTCTATTATCATCCACGCGTATCGGAAGTGAACGGCCGTGCATGTGAGATGCTGCGGCGCGTTTTTGGAGCCTACGTGGCCGATCCAGACCGGCTCGGTGAAGGCGCGATCCGACGGATTGAGAAGGAGGGGTTGTATCGCACCGTTTGCGATTACGTTGCTGGTATGACCGACAGATATTTAATGGAAGAATACGGGGGAATTGCCAATCCGTAGCGGCCTCGCTGGGCGAGGCGCAAGATTCGTATGTTTCGCTGTGGTGCCGCCGTGCCTTTCAGGGACAGCGGCTACAGCTAGGCTGCGGCGTTGCCAATCTCGTCGCGTAAATATCTGATGAGGAAGCGGAGACGCTGATTCACAGAGCGTTCTTCGAGCAGGTGCTGCCGGCGCAAGGGATCATTCACAAACGTCGAAGCCATCAGATCAGCCAGCATTTCCAAGTCGCGCAGCTCGGAGAGATAACGATCCAGTTTCGCGGGTAACTGACGACGATCGTGCTTCAAGCTCCCGTAGAGTTCGATCACCTTTGCGCCGAGCGCTTCGGTCTCAACCGTGGTCGGATCGCGCGATTCAACGGCATCGATGCTAGCAATCGGAAACGGTTTCTCCTGGTGGAAACTGTTAAACCGCACGCGTTGCAGACCTTGCAGGATTAGATTCGACGTGCCGTCGCCGCGTCCAACGCACGCGCGGATCAATCCGGCCGTGCCAAGGTGGAAAAAATCTTCCGGTGTACGCCAATCGGGACAACTAGGTTTAATCAACGTAATGCAAAACATCCGATGCTGTTGGAGTGCGCGCTTCAGCATTTGGCGATAGCGAGCCTCGAAGATGTAAAGGGGCAACAGCGCATGCGGGAAAAGGACCGCAGCTGGCAACGGCATCACCGGTAAATCTTTGGGCAACGTGATAGATGACGACATAATGTGCGGCTTCTTTCGATAAAAATATACATATCGCGAGAAGTGAAAAGCTGTCGTCAGAAGCCCAAGGTTCGCAAGTCGCGAATCCGAATTGACAACCAGCGCCGAACCCGCGGTGTCGTTATTCCTATTTCATCACTGTCCCGATTCCGAGATTGGCAAGCTGTTCCAGCGACAGTTGTCCTTCGATGTCACTCGCCGCACCAAGCGATGCGTAAGTCAGGACCGAGCCGGCGCGCGCTAGCAGGACGCGTGAAATTGCGCCGAGTTGACCGACGCCCATCACCGCGACCGGAAGATTTACGCGACTGCTTGTTATGAAATCAAGCAACCGTCCGAGTTCTGCCGGCTTATCAGTGCGTGTCGCAACCTTGAAAATATCTGCGCGATGCACTTTCGCATTTCTCGCCTTGGCCGACAGCAGCCGCGCGCTCGGCGTCGATTTGAAACTGTGGAATGAAATGATACGACAGACCTTTTTCTTCCCCGCAAGCGCGAGCAAGCTTCGCATGGCCCTCGCTGAGCGCAGCTCTACATCGATATAGTCGGCGCGAGTTAAAAACCGAGTCAGCAACGCGCGGCGCTTCCGCATTGAGAGTTTGCCGGCTCCGCCTTCTTGCGGGTGTCGCGCCGTGATGATCAGCGGCGCGCCGAGTTTCGGTAACATGTTTTCGAGTCCATCTACGACGGCTGCTGGGAAACGATCGAGGCGAAGCTCAAATAAATCCGGCGGCCTGCGCATCCGCACGGCGCGATCCAGATCGACGCGCGATGCGATTACGCCGACTATACGCGGACGCCGCTTGATCGCATTACGTACCATCATTTCTTCACCACGAGCGGGGCAACCATTCTCGCCACGTACTTGGCGAGAATGTCGAACTCGAGATTGACGAGATCGCCCGTTTTTGCGCAATCAAGATTCGTATGGCGCTTCGTGTAAGGGATAATCCATGCAACGAAGCGTTTCGGAAGAACATCGGCAACGGTGAGGCTGATTCCATTGACCGCGATTGAGGCCTTCGAAGCGACATAAGGCGCGAACTCTTTCGGCATTTCGATTTCCAACCGAAAATCCGGGCCTTTCTTGTCGAATGCCATAATACGTGAGACGCAATCCACGTGGCCTTGAACGAAATGTCCACCCAGGCGTCCGTCAGCGCGCAAAGCCCGCTCCAAATTTACCGGGCTGTTCGGCTGCAAATCTCTGAGATTGGTGCGAGCGATTGTTTCCTCCAGCAGATCGAAGGTCAGCCGGTCACCGCGGCGTGAAGTAAGCGTCAGGCAGCAGCCATTCACGGCGATGCTCTGTCCCGCTCGCACCTGTTTGGCGGTACTCGGCGCGCCAATTTCTAGCTTCGCGTCGTGCTCAGTTGCATGCGCTGCCACAACTCTGCCGACATCTTCAATTAATCCCGTAAACATGAATTTCGTCTAGGGCGGTTTGTTAAATGATTGCATCATTACATCGGATTTACGATTCAATGACTT
>Ga0126381_100010172_pt1 | contig 10580 bp, 8 predicted proteins | sample PanSoiMetPlot_28_FD_96465 | JGI IMG/M metagenome (GOLD analysis project Ga0126381, IMG submission 96465) | Tropical forest soil microbial communities from Panama - MetaG Plot_28 | ecosystem: Environmental > Terrestrial > Soil > Tropical forest > Bulk soil | place: Panama | collected 2016-02-17 | reverse complement strand
GGACGCCGGCGATAATTACTTAGGGTTGGGAATCGCGGATGCGGCTATTCGCCGTGTGAGTCAAACGGGCAGACTCATTGTGCGTCCGACGAGTGCCGTCCGCCGATATCTCAATGAGGACACAGATGCGCTCGCTGCAGCGAAACAGTTGGGGGTCGATTCGGTGCTCGAAGGTTCATTTCAGCGTGCGGCCGACCGCCTGCGAGTGAGCGTCAATCTCTTGCGAAGTCGAGACGGCGCGTCGTTGTGGACGGACAGTTTTGATTTACGGATGTCCGACATCTTCGCTATTCAGGATACGGTTGCTCAACAGGTCGCGTCTCGCTTGCGCCTGCAACTGGACGCGTCGCAACAAGCGCAACTTACGAAGCGTTACACTTCGAACCCGATCGCTTACGAGTTTTATCTGAAGGGCGCTTTCACCTGGGACCAGCGCATGTCGACGGGGGACGCTGGGCCGTCGTTAAAAAGTGCAATCGATCTTTTCAAAAGGGCGATCGACGCCGACCCGAACTTCGCGCTGGCACACGCGCAACTGGCATACGCCTATGCCACAATGGCGGTGTTTGTGGAGCCAACGCAGCCGGCGTGGGTAGAGCGCGCAAAGGAGGAGATCAATCGCGCGCAGGAACTCGACCCGCGGCTCGCGGAAACTCACCTGGTGCGTTTTCAGCTTCTGTACAGTGAGTTTGAAGGTTACCAGGGAGAGGCTGCTGTTCGTGAGGTGCGGTTGGCGAACCAACTCAATCCGAACGTCGGTCACGCGGAGTCGGCTTACCTCTATAACCATCTTGGACTCGAAGACCTCGCTGCGCTTGAACTCAAGCGCGCAATTGAAATCGATCCCACGCGCGATGATCTCAAATCGATGCCGACCCTGATGTATGAGGTGCAGTCTAAATATGATGAGTACGCAGCAGATCAAAGTATTCGGCGTGACGGCAGGAGTGAAGCCTGGTATTTCATGGGTAAAGGCCGAATCGATGAAGCACAGAAGGCAATTGACGAATGGTCGGCGAAGCAACCCGACCATATCGAGTTGCCACCGACGAAGGCTCTTCTCTTTGCCGTGAAAGGAGATTTTCGTGCCGCGGAGGCCGAGATTCCGATCGTCCTTAGCAGGCATCCCCTCAAAGACCCTCTCTATCATCACGCCGCCTACGACATCGCCTGTGTCTATGCGCTCGAAGGTAAGAGCGCTGAGGCCGTCAAATGGTTAAGAGAGGCCGCCGTTACCGGCTTTCAACTCTATCCTCGCTACCAGCGCGATGCTTATCTGAATCGCATCCGGCAAGCGCCCGAATTCATCCAGTTTCTGGCCGAGATGAAAGCGCAGAATGATAAATACCTGCTCGAATTCTCCTAACAGCGTAAACGCAAGTATGTTTACGCTGGAATCCACTTGGACGAAAAGTCGGTTATCCGGAAACTTGAACATGCTCGTCTCGTGGACATCGCCACTTTTCCGATAACGCGTTATATGTCAACTGGCGTTCACGCACGTGGGTCGAGTCAGTTAAACGCTAGCGGGCATAATCACGAATCGCGTCCCACAACTCAACAGGTAGCCAATATGCGACCGCGTCACCAAAGTTTCTGATCACTAGGTCAGCACGCCGCCGCCGTCTACGGTAAGCGTGATTCCGGTGACGAATCCGTTCTTCATCAGAAACAGTACGGCATCGGCGACATCCTCAGCACGCCCGACGCGCCCAACCGGCAATCGTTCTGAATAGTCAGCGACGAGCGCATTGCGACGGTCGCCTAAAGTGTCAAGGAAGGGCGTATCAATCAGGCCCGGCTGAATTGTGTTGACTCTGATGGGCGCGAGGTCGACAGCCAAAGATCGCGCGAATGCTTCGACGGCGCCGCACGAAGCTGTCGTCACGGAAGCGCCGCGAATCGGACGGATCGCCGCCGTACCCGACATGAACGTTATGGAGCCGCCTGCATTCATTTTGGCCGCTGCGAACTTCGCGGCATTGAATGCGCCCCAGAACCGCGTGTCGAGCGCCGGCCGTATCGATTTGGCGTCTGGCGCGAGCTTCGGATCGAACAGCACCGTGCCGGCGGTGATGAAGACATGATCGACAGAATCCAGTACTGAGAACAACGCGCGTGTCCCCATCTCGTCGCCGATATCGAGCGCGACGGTCTTTACCTCGTCGCCGAGGATTGTCCTAGCAGCTTGCAACCGTTCTGGAGAGCGCCCCGTAATCACCACACGAGCACCTTCCGCCTGCGCGGCTTTTGCAGTGGCAAGTCCCATGCCTGAACTGCCGCCCAGTATGACGACCATCTTATTAATCAGAGACACGTTCACTTATCTCCTTGGCGCGAGATTCATCTTACGCAGCAACGACTGGTAGCGGGGATCGTGCTGGAATTTACGAAAGGCGGAGATGTTGGTAAACCAAAACAGATTGGCATCCCGTTGGTCAGCCGCTTCGCTGAGGGATTCGAACATCCGATCGATTTCCCCCAGGTATAAGTGACGCAGCGCCTGAGTGTACGGGTTGAGCTCACCGCTTTGCCGCGAGATCTCCTGAGCCTCTTGCCACCTGCCGGCCACGGCATGAGCCGCGACCAGGCCACTCGTGATGATCGGGTTTTGCGGTTCTATTTGTTTCGCCCCCTCAAACGCAGTGATCGCTTCTTCCGGCCTTTCAAGGAAGACGAAATTCCAGCCGATAACCGTGTGCGCCATAAAAAAGTGGCTCTCAATTTCCAGCGCTTTACGGCACTGCTGAATGCTCTTGTCATACTCGCCGGTGCAAAAGAACACTTCGGCGCTGTGATACACAAAAGTCGGAATCAGTGGTTCTAGCTTATAAGCGCGCTCATAGACCGACAGAGCTTCTTCGAAACGGCCCTGCGGCCACAACACCCACCTGCCGTATGTGTCCAGGCAGTCGGCTGAAACCGTTTCCGCCGCCAGGGCTTGCTGAAACTCTCGTTCCGCGCCCTCCCAGTCGTAATCCAGGCACACCCGCACCGCTCCCAAGAGCACACGGGTTTCCGCCAACGTGGCATCCAGGCCCACCGCTTTCTCCAACAGGCGTTTCGCTTCCGTCAGCGACTTGATCGTATTGGCTGCGTCAATAGTGGCAAGCACGAATAGGCCGGTGGCAATCCCCGTGTAGGCCAGAGCGTAGTTGGGGTCGAGCGCAATCGCCTTCTCGAAGCACTCCCGAGCTCGATTCACCGAGGCGACGTCTATTCGCCATAAGTAATGACGGCCCCGCAAATAAGCGTTGTACGCCTCGAGATTCCGACTGTGCCGTTCGCTGGAAGACGCCAGCGGCGCGGCCGACAGCTTGCCTTTCAGCTTTTCCACGATGGCCTGTGCGATCTCATCCTGGACGGCGAAAACGTCGGTCATCTCCCGGTCATAACGCCCGGACCACACCTGGAAGCCGTCGGAGGCCTTCACCAATTGCGTGGTCACGCGAATGCGGTTGCCGGCTTTGCGCACGCTGCCTTCCAGCACGTGCTCAACGCTGAGCTTGCGCCCAAGCTCACTCATCTCCACGTGCTTGCCCCGGAAAGAGAATGCCGACGAGCGTGCTGCGACCCGTAGTCCGGGCACCTGGGAGAGAGCGTTGATGATCTCCTCTGCCAACCCGTCGGAGAAATATTCATTCTCTTTGTCAGGGCTCAAATTGGTGAATGGCAGCACAGCGATGGAGGGCGTCGTGTCCACGGGCTTTTCCTGCAGGTCTTCCAGAGCAAGCCTGAGGTCCACGGCACTCTGAAATCGCTGATCGGGCTCTTTGCGCATACAGCGCGCAACAATGCGATCCAGGTCCCGCGGCGTTTGCGGAGCCACTTCCTTCAATGGGCGCGGCTCTTTGTACAGGATCGCCCCAATAGTGGATATGGGCGTCTCACCGTCGAACGCGCGCCGCCCGGAAAGCATTTCATACAGCACGAGGCCCAACGAGAAAATGTCTGAGCGCGCGTCGACCGGGCGTCCCATAGCCTGCTCCGGCGACATGTAAGCGGCCGTGCCGAGAATCGCGCCGGCAGCCGTTTCAGCTGCGGTCAATGCGTCATCATCCGCGGCGTCTGGTTCGTGCAGCTTGGCGAGTCCGAAGTCGAGCACCTTAATCATTCCGTCGGTGGTGACCATGATGTTCGCTGGTTTCAGGTCGCGGTGGACGACGCCGGAAGCATGCGCCTTGGCCAGCGATGCGACGATCTGACGGGCGTAGTGCACCACTTTCTGTGTTTCCAATCCCTTTGCTGCGATGGTCTCCGACAGCGTCTTACCGGCCACATACTCCATCACAATGAAGTGCACGCCATTCGATTCTGTAATTTCATGAATTGCCACGACGTTGGGGTGATTGATCTGGGACGCCGCTCGCGCCTCGCGCAGGAAACGCTGCAAGCGCTCCGGCTGCAATTTGTCAGGGGGCAGGACTTTGAGCGCGACTTCGCGTCCTAGAACCATGTCGCGAGAGCGATACACCACACCCATGCCGCCTTCGCCGAGCTTCGCCTCGATGCGGTAGTGACCGAGAGTTTGACCGATCATGTGCTGCGTCGTTCCGTGGGACTCATGCTAGGGATCGCTCGTGAGCATGTTAACGCAACTTGGAACAAGGAAGGGACAATGTTGGATGGGTCGCCACAAAGCCGCTGTGTTCATGGATTGCTTCCGTCAGTTGGCGTGAAGTCGGTATCTCGGAAAATGACTCCCGTGCACGGTTGAGGGCAAGCGACGCCGCTGAGAATATGTGTGCGTATTTCTGAAACGGCGTACTTAGTTCACCGATGCATTCTCCACGTTCGTCGAGGAGACCTTCGCTTGGTTGTAGGTTTCCAGTCTGGCGAAGGCATCCTCCAGGCGTTCATCCGTGGGATGGACGTAGCGCTGACTCATGGTGATGCTGGAATGCCCCGCGATTTTCTGAATCGTGAACGGATCTGTATTGACCTCGCCAAGACGTGTCAGACACGTATGCCGGAGGTCATAGAGCCGAAAGGTCACGGGATTCGGAGGCGCGTCGCCTTCAGCGTCAGGCGCGTTCAGCTTGGCCATTGCGCGAGCGTGCTGTTAATCGATGGTCGAATAGGGCACATGCCTTGCAGGCCTGTCATGTGAAGAGAACACCCAACCGGACGCAGGCTTTCCAGCGGCTTCATGACGCATGCTCAATAGCGACTGAACACGGCCTGTCAGAGATAGATTCCGTTTGGCGTACTTTGTTTTGCCATGCGGGTTATGCAGGTATCCGAAGCGAGCATCGTTCACGGGATCCAGGTGGACATGCTCCCATTTCAGCCGACAGACTTCTTCTGGGCGCATCCCTGTGTCGAGCATGATCGTCGCGAACTGTCTCAGGAGCAAAGGCGCCGCGGCCAAATACTGAGACTCCTCACTGTGTGACAACACCCGCTCGTGAGTTTGTTCGCCCGGTAACAGCTTGATGACAGGGACAGTCACAATGACTTTCCAGAGCCGGGCAACGTTGAGTACACGGCGGAGGGTTGCCAGTTCCCGATTCACGGAGGCGACTGCAACAGGCCGAAACGTATCCCCCAGTTCGTACCTTCCATCTTTCTTCCGAAGGGCATAACGCCGAGTCTCACCAGTGCGACGCTTGATGTAGTCGGCAATCAGCCCTTCGTCGATTTGATCCAATAAAACGGGGCGAAATCTCTCGAAGCGAAGTAACTGTTTTACGCAGTCCTTGTAAAACTGGAAAGTCTTGGGTTTCGCGGCCTTTTCGGTCTCAATCCAACGTAGGAAACGGTCGGAAAACTCCTCTAGAGTCGGCGCTGGCGGCCTGTCTTTAATACCCACTTCCCCTTTGGCCAGTTCCGTTTTTCGTGCACTCTCAATTTGACGCGCCGTCTTAGGGTTCCCGGTTTTCGCACTCTCGCGAATACGACGACCGTTCCACATGAACTTGTACCAGTAGGTATCGCCTCTTTTATAAATCGCCATATTCCCCTCCCTATTTTGCTTCTGATTTTTTCGGCCTGCCGCCTGTTCGGTTTTTCCGTTTGGCCTGGAGTTCACGGTAATAGTCAGGCCCACGCTTTGCTGTAACCGTGCCACCAATCCTGCCACTCTCGGCAGTGATTAGATGCTTTGGAATCGTCTTCCCGCAATGTGGACATTTCATGAAAATAAGATACTACAAGGCTTGCTGTTATTCAATGGAAATTAATTCGCACGGTGACACCGTATAGACCTGTTAGCGTGTGGCGGCTCCTGGATTCGCCGAGCGATGAAGTAATCCGGATTCCGATCGCGCCACGACTTTTGCATGAGTTCGCAGATAGGGATCCAATTCAAGCTCGTAGTCTTACTTTATGGTGCCTTTATCAACGTGTCCGCGACAGGGTTTGCCCACGGGATTTTCCTTGACGAAGTTCAACACTAACTAGAGAATGCACTCTCGTTGCGATTCAGCAAGAGTATTAAAAAGCCAAACCTCACGTGAGTGAGGGACGGAAAGCTACGGGTCTTTCGTAAGATCCAAGCCGTTGCAGGGAAGCAAAGACAGCCGGGTTGCCGCGCATGGCCGTGTGAGAGCCATCGTGGTGATTCGGCTTTTTTGTTTGTTGTGTGTCGAGTCCTTGGACAAAACCGTTTGATAGCGTCTCTTGATCCATTTGGTCTGGCCCAAAACGTTTGAACCATCTTCGGTGGTTCAGCACCACGATCGTTGACGAGAAAATGCGTCGTTCATTGTGACTACTGCTTGAACAAGGAGGAACAAGTATGAAGAGAATTATTGGGTTGACTGTTTTGTGCTTTGCGACTTTCGCTTTCGGACTGGCGCCGCTCCGTAGCATTTATGCGGAGGTGTCAGGTCACATCTACCAGGTCACGGTAAAGTCCAGCTTTGGAACCACCTTCACAGACTGCTTCCGTTTCGACTCTCCACAGCCCGGGTTACTCACTATCGATGGGCTCGGGCCGGCCATTCGCTACAGCCACGGGCAATTGGATCCGCTCCCTCCGCTGATCCCCACAAGTTTCAAGGCGGTGTCTCTTCTCGGACAGCCGCTTTCGATCATGTTCTTTGGGGAAGAGGTCGAAGGACTGGAGCGGCTGAACGCTGAAGCGGTCAACGAGTTCGGGGATACTTTCGTTTTCTCGGGGCTGGAAGTACCGGCCTGTGTTTTGACTCTCGATCCCGCTGCGCCCGCTGCGAGCTCTCCTTACCAACAACAATAAATTGAAAGAGCCGGGCTAATTCGGCCTACTGCGGCGTCCGTCTGGAGGACGTAGAGTATCAGCTGAAGCCCGGCAACCCAAAGGCCGAGATGCGCGAGGACAGAAGCTTCAAATTGAATGACAGTCTACTCGTCTTCGAGGAGCGAACATTATATGCAGTAAGGTCTTTATGGCAATGCCTTTAAGTTCATTTTACTCTGAGGCAAATACCAGATCAGTGTTGTGCAGTCCCATCTGCTTTTGAAGAACTGATTTCATCAAACGTGCTTTCCCGGTTACGCCGGGCCGCCCTTTGCCGCCCCTCTGCGATGCGCTTATCTATTTCGTCCTGCCATTTGATCAGCACGGGCCCATCATCCATCCCGGTCAGTCGGGTTTGCTGCGCCGGCTTATCAATTGCACGATCGAGCAACTCTGTAATCGCACGCACATTCGGATCTTTCGTGTAAATCCAGACGGCGTTACCCGACTTCATGGCCGCATCGATTTGAGCCTCGGCCACTCTGGGGTCGTCCGTGTCAGTCGCCACAAGCTTACTCGTTGCCGGGTCCCGCATTATCAGGTGTCGGATACCCAGAGCATTGGCTATTTGAGCATCGATGAGTGGTTCCAGTTTTTCTGTGATGATCTGTCGGGCGATCTCGCGGGCTTGTTCCTTCGCGACGGTCTTAGCGTATTTCGCGCCCTTTTTAGGCCCTGAGTTTGGCCGTGCTCCACCCCGGTTTTTGTTCAAATTGTTCAAATCGCCTCCTCATGCGAATCTGTGTTGGTTCGAATCATTTCTCCGATGAACAACCGAAACCAGAGTTCGAATGCACGCACATTCGCGGTTTCACGAGGTACGCCGGCATCGAATTCTAGGATTGCAGCCCGTTCTTCGATCCACTCCCACGCATCACAAGAGACCGCCTGTATCTTTTGATTCTCCGCAGGAATGGAACCTACAAAACCATCAAAACCCAGTTTTGAAGGTTTTGATGGTTCCATCTGAGGAGAATTTCTAAGCGTTTTGGGCTGCCAACTCAGCCACCTGCTCGAGGATTCACTTCGAAGAGATCCGAGGGGCGACCTCCAGTGGGGCCAGACTCGGTGAGTAACGGTCGTACCCAGGCCGCATCTCCGAGCATCTCAGCTGCGCGCCTGACGGCATCCGGAGTATCAAGCCCGCTCCAACCCTTTAGGTAGACCTCCCGGCATGAAAACGCACCGTTAGCGCCCACTTTTCGCGCTTTGATTTTCGCCGCGAGTTCCCTAGCCGAGCGTAATTGTGGAGTCACCACACACGAATAGATGCGATGTGCGTGGGATTCGAGATATTCACACCACGCAGCAGCCTGTTGCGCATGCCCAAGCGAAACGTCCGGTCCCCCTGAATCGGCGAGTTCGAACAACAAGGCCAACGTAGGCATCAACTTACGATATTTGCTCAGATGCGAAATAAGCGCGGTGTGCAGTTCGCTCTCGCGCAGCTTGGATTCAAGTTCAGAAATCCACTCGACGAAGAGCACCTGCGCATCCGGAGAGAACCGGTAACATGCGGGATTCTCGGTACTCAACGCCACCAGCTTGCGGAAGACCTGTTCTGCATGTTTTTCCGAGGGGGCATGGGGAGGCCGGTCCACATAATCCCAGCCCGTGGGCATATCCGGCCAGACCAGCACCTGAAACCGCTGGATCAATCCGTCATTGCTCGGGCCATCTTCGAGAGCATCCACCAAGTAAGAGCGGAGACGGCCCGGTTGTATGCCTCCCAACATGGACATACAGCAGGCTTCAACATGAATGGTGCCGCGTCCAATCCGGTCGATGGTGTGCCCGGTGTCGCCGTTCCACGCCTGAAGGCAGAACGCCCGATCCCCTTCGCGTCCTGGCCGGTCCAATTGACTCCACCACCCTGTGAGTTCATCGCGGATTACCAGAATGCCCGCCGGGTTCTCGCTCATGGTCTCGTGCAATGCCTCAAATGTGGAGTCATTCACGACCAACCGTTGTAACCTTGGCCCAGCGGGTTCGTCTTCCGGTCTATCAGGCGCGATATTTCCTTGTTTCGATGCCCTCTTGTACTGTTCTTTCCACGCTCCACACCGCAGTTCGTATTTCTCTCTCTCCCTTGCGTACTCCTTCAGTGCCTCTTCGTGTTCGCGGTGCCATTCCTTCTGGATTTGGTTTAGGGGGCGAGCTACGGCCTGAATTACCGGGGATTTCATAAATCCAGGCGGGGCCACGATCCCGCCCCAGAGATTAGGCACGATGACCCATGAATCATCCCTTTCTTTCGGCTGCATTCTCACGCGCCGGCTCACCGCGCCCGCTAGGCACAGCAGCGCGACAGCCGCAGGAAAATCAATCGGCACTTGCATGCGGTCTGCAATATCCGCTATCCAGTCGCGAAGCGACATAGGAAGCAAGCGCAAGTCACACGGCTGTACCGACGGTAAATCGCTGTGGATAGCATGCGGCTTTGGCCATTCACACAAATCGGCATGTTCCTCCGGAGTTATCTGATCCAGCTCGTTACCGATCATGTTTCCTCCGTGATTCACGCCAAATCTCAAGCGTGTTCTCATCCCTCAATAGGCGTTCAAATCGGTACTCCAACTCGCTATATCCGCGATACTCGTCCGCGAGACACAGCAGAGCCTCATCTTCCGTGATCACGCCGTTTTCTACCGCCTCGCCGATGTGTCGGATAATCGTGTCTCGGCCCCGCAGGTCTTCAACACATCGCCGGATCTCAGTCTGCCGCCAGCGCTCCAGCGCTTCGACCGCCTGAAGTCGGCGTTGTACCGCGCACGAGACCTGGAGCTCAAACGTGAAGTTGCTATCAAAATCCTGCCTGAGGAATTCTCGCGGGATGCCGATCGTGTCTCCCGCTTTCAGCGTGAGGCCGAAGTGCTGGCGTCAATGAATCATCCGAACATTGCGGGAATTTACGACGTTGAAGAAGGGGGCGGTTCCCGGTATTTCGTCCTGGAACTGGTGGAGGGCGAAACTCTTGCGGAGCGGATCGCGCGGGGCCCCCTTTCCGTCAAGGAAAGTCTCTCAATTGCGAAGCAGATGACTGAAGCTCTTGAAGCCGCACACGACAAAGGAATCATTCATCGCGATTTAAAACCGGCGAATATCAAGATCACTCCTTCAGGCGTGGTCAAGGTTCTCGACTTCGGGCTTGCGAAAGTTATGAACGCTGATATGTCGACTATTGGTTTGTCGGATCTGCCGACAAGCGATGGGATAAATACATCTGAAGGTGTCATCGTCGGCACAGCGTCGTATATGAGCCCCGAGCAAGTGCGAGGAAAGATACTCGATAAGCGGACAGATATCTGGTCATTCGGCTGCATCCTGTATGAAATGTTTACGGGGCAACAACCGTTTGACG
>Ga0126381_100010170_pt1 | contig 10580 bp, 8 predicted proteins | sample PanSoiMetPlot_28_FD_96465 | JGI IMG/M metagenome (GOLD analysis project Ga0126381, IMG submission 96465) | Tropical forest soil microbial communities from Panama - MetaG Plot_28 | ecosystem: Environmental > Terrestrial > Soil > Tropical forest > Bulk soil | place: Panama | collected 2016-02-17 | reverse complement strand
TCGTCGGTGCGGCCCCAGCGCGGGTCGCGGTCCATGTTCACCGTCGGGGCCCAGTACGTGAGCATCCCGTAGTCGTTCGGCGACGGGCCCAGGTTGTTCTGCCCGGTGCCCCACAGCGACTTGTCGAGGAACCCGCGGGCCTCATCGGAGATCGCCGTGGTCTCTTGGTAGACAAGCTGCGGGTCCCAGCTCATCGTCGACGCGAAGTTGGTCGGGAAGCTGGTCGCGTGCACGCCGCCGGTCACGCCGCCGTTGTTCGTGTCGGCGAACATGGTGTTGATCCCGTGCTGGCCCTCGCTCCAGTAGGTGTACTGCTGGACCCCGAGCCGCGGGATGGCCGGCGCGCTGTTGCTCATCAGCTGCGCGACCTTTTCCGCGAGCGTCATGCAGGACACCAGGTCAGCCGCGCGCTCGGCGAACGAATACTGCGTGTCGCGGTACAGCGGGGTCTGGCCGGAGCCGTCGGGGCACGCGGGGGGCGTCGCCGACGCGGTGGCGGCCGGGGTATTCGGTGCAGCGCCTGCGGCGGGACTCGCCTGGGCCGCCCCGGCGTAGGACAGGATCAGGGCGGCTGCCCCCGCCCCCGCGGCGATCGCCAGCCAGCGAGAATGATTCCGTCTCCTGGTCCGCGAGTTCCAAGACTGGGGGCTAGGCATGCTCATCTCCTCGACGCTGAGTGACGTAGATACTACGGAGTGTGATCACGGCTGGCCCGGCGACGGACAAGGGTGAAGGCAGCGATTGCCATGAAGCCCGAAGCGGGGGGCGCGGATCGGGGGCGTGAATTGCAGTGGCTTGCAGTGGTGGGGTTGCAGTGGGGGCCGGCTTTGTAATTGTCCGGACAGAACATAACTCCGCTATCCAACTGCCACAAGACCCAAAAATTTCAAACGTGATCGCGCGCTGCATTTGAAACAACGGAAAGCCCGAATTCCTATTCCCCCAGTCCAAGGCGCAGTTCACGGTCGCCGAGCACACCTTCTCCACCTGGCCGCCACAGGTAACGCATAGCGACTGCATTGCGGTGGGCTTTCCTGGGGTCATAGGAGGACGACATGCCTATCACGCTGAACCCCGCCTGCCCGCTGTGCGGCCTGCGCTTCGGGAACCAACCGCACCTGGACCTGCACATCCGGGAGGACCACCGTCAGCCCGTGTCCGGTGAAGGAAGCGGTGATGGTGATCCTGGCAGCACCCGCGAATCCGCGTCTGGGCATGACAGCTCTCCGGACCCGCAAAACCCGGCAGCCCCGCCATCGCGGATCTCGAAGGGGATCAGTCGGGTCCTGCGCATTTTCCGATTTAGCGGCGGCGAGGCCATCGACACCCGCCAGGTAAGAGACGCCACGGAAATCCCCGAAGAGATGCCCTCGCCGGCCTCTGGGGCCGAGCGGGAGACGCTGGCGCGTGACCAGGCGGCGAAGACCTCGCCGAACTAGCCCCGGGCTGCGGCGTCCCGGGATGAGATGCGGGCAGCGGCCCCCCGACCGCCGCCCGCATCGCCGCGCGGGGAGACGCGGGGGAGCAGGCCGCCGATTAGCGTTCCTCCGCAGTCACGGCAAACGCCGGTCACCCTCGGTCAACTCTTCGCGAGGCGCCCGAGGGTGGCCGGTCCGGGATCAAGCGACGCGGCGCAGGTGCTCGGACTTCTCCAGCGTGGCCGCCTCGTCCCCGAGCTTGCGGGCCAGGCCGGTAAAGAACGAGAGGATCTCCTGCCAGAAATAGGCTGCCCCCCCGATCATCAGGCCGGTCACCGTTACTCCGATCGCGGTGTGGCGGGTGTCGATACCCAGCACGCCGAACAGGTCTAGGTCGATCAGCCAGGCGGCACCCACGCCGAGAGCAGCCAGCGCGAACGCCCGGATCTCGGCCGAGATTGACAGATACCGGCTGACGATGGCTGTGACGGCCAGCACCGCGAGGCCGAGCAGCGCCATCATGGCGAATGCGAACATCGTGCCCTCTCTTTCATTGACGGGAATATGCCTTATCGCCGCCGCCGCCGGCGGTGGCTCTGTTCATCAGACCCGGCGGCTGTGGACGCGCGGTGCTCGCCGCGTGAGGACCAGATGAAGGCATTTCCGCCTCCACCGCGACACCGGACACCTCCATGCCGTCACCGTGGTGGAGTCGGGTGCGCCCCGGCAACGGCTAGTGCGCTGTCCCGGAGGGCAACGACATGCTGACCGTGATGATCCGCGTACGGCCCGAGGGGGAGGGGCGGGACGGCGCCGATGGCGTGCACACAGTGGCCAGTGACGACGGTGTGGCCGCATCGGCGTCCATGAACCCCTGACTCAGCTGCACCCGGGTGATCAGGGACGCCGAGGGGCCTTCGGGCAGCCCGCCGCGGCCGCCCACCGCGCCGTCGGCCAGCAGCTCGTAGTACACCGCCTGCCGACGAAGCCGCCGGATCGGGAGAAGGCGCTGAACCGGGTGCCGGCGGTCCAGTTTCGCAGCCACCCGGCTGGCCTCCTCGCCTGATAGCCGCCGCGCGATCGCATCGTGCGGCGTCCCATAGGTCCAGAAGCCCAGCGCACCACACGGCATCACCTGCACCGCGTCGGTGTGCCGGAGGCGCTTCACCGTTTCCGACCGGTTCCGGGCACGGAAGTAGGCCCGGTCACCGTCGGCCGCTCCGTGCACCAAAGCGGATACCGGAACGCCACCCCTCTTGAACGTGGTGAGCCGCATGTACCTCGCCAGTGCAATCGGAGCGAAGTAGTCGTCATCGGCGGCTTCCTGCTGGTCGCTGACCTCGGTTGCGCGGGCGCGATCTGGCATGTCTCCTCCTCCAGCACCGGATACGACCAGTGAGGCCGGCATGCCTGCACTCAGGATGCCAACGCCATGGAGAAGAGATGAAGAACCGCTTGACCCAGGTGCGGCGCGCCCGGGTTCCGGCGCGGACCTGGTCCTCCCGGTGCAGAATGGCGCTGATGGATCAAGAGACTGCCGTGCTGTCAGGAGGCTGCCGTGACTGTCACGCCCCCGTCGGTTGAGGAACTCGCCGCGATCGCGGACCGGTACGGGCTCGGGCTCCGGCCGCGGGATATCGAGTGGTTCCGGGAGCTCATCGCCGGGGCGCTGACTTCGTATGATGTGGTGGAGCGGCTGTACGCGGCGCGGCTGCCGGATCCGCCGGCCCGAGCCTGGCAGTGGCCTGCCGCGGGTTCCAACGAGCTGGGCGCCTGGTACGTCAGGTCCGAGATCACCGAAGCCGACGGCGGGCCACTGGCCGGGCGGCGGATCGCGGTCAAGGACAACATCGCGGTAGCCGGGCTGCCGATGATGAACGGGTCGAAGACGGTCGAGGGTTACGTCCCCCGCCGCGACGCCACTGTGGTCAGCCGGCTGCTGGCGGCGGGGGCGACGATCGCCGGCAAGGCGGTCTGCGAGGAGCTGTGCTTCGATGGCGGCAGCCACACCTCCAAGACTGGCCCGGTTCATAATCCCTGGAACCTGGCGAAAACCACCGGCGGGTCCTCTAGCGGCAGCGCGGCCCTGGTCGCCGCGGGCGACGTCGACATGGCCCTCGGCGGAGACCAGGCTGGCTCCATCCGGATTCCCAGCGCGTTCTGCGGCACGGTCGGCCACAAGCCGACTCACGGCCTGGTTCCCTACACCGGGGCGTTCCCGATCGAGAACACCATCGACCACGTGGGCCCGATCGCCCGCACCGTGCGCGACGCCGCGGTGATGCTCGGTGTGCTCGCGGGCCGTGACGGGCTCGACCCGCGCCAGCGTTTCGACGCGCCGTCCGGCGGCTACACCGGCGAACTGGACGCCGGGGTGGCCGGGCTGCGGATCGGCGTACTCGAGGAGGGGTTCGCAATCCCCGGGCTCTCGATGACCGGCGTCGACGAGACCGTTCGCGCCGCCATCTCGACCCTGGAGGCATCCGGCGCGGTGGTGCGCCAGGTCAGCATCCCGTGGCACCGGGACGCGACGCATCTGTGGGCCGTTATCGGCACGGACGGCGCGTTCAGCCAGATGCTGGAGGGCAACGGCTACGGGATGAACGTCCAGGGCCTGTACGATCCCGAGCTGATCGCCCACTTCGCGCAGGGCCGCAGGGACCACGCGGCCGAGATGTCCATCACGCTCAAGATGACCGCGCTGCTCGGCCGCTACAGCCTCGACCGGCACGGGAACCGGTACTACGCGATGGCCAGGAACCTGGCTCTCGAGCTGACCGCGGCTTACGACGCGGCACTCGCGGAGGTGGACGCGCTGGTCCTGCCAACGCTGCCGGTCACCGCCTTCGACATCCCCACGGGCGCCGCCAGCATCGAGGAAGTGATGTCCGTCTCCATCAGCCTCATGCCCAACACCTGCCCGTTCGACGTCACCGGGCACCCCGCGACGTCGGTCCCGGCCGGCCTCTATGACGGCCTGCCGGTCGGCCTGATGATCGTGGGCCGCCACCTCGCCGACGCGACCTGCCTGCGGGTAGCCCAGGCCTACGAGACCGCCGTCGGCGGCTTCCCCGCACCTCCGGGGTCCTAGGATTCGGCTATGACCCGGATTCCCTATGTACGTCGCGAGGAGCTGGGACCCGAGGGCCAGCAGCTGTGGGACAGCATCGTCAATGGCCGGGGTGCCCAGGTCCTGTCCGCGGACGGCGGCCTGGCCGGGCCGTTCAACGCGTACGTCACGGCGCCTGGCGCCGGGCGGCGGATGTCCTCACTCGGCGCGACGCTGCGGTTCGGCACGTCGATCGAGCGACGGCTGGCCGAGATCGCCATCATCGCCATCGGCGCGCGTTGGCAGGCGGAGTTCGAGTGGTGGGCACACGCGCCTATGGCGCGCGAGCACGGCGTCACCGACGCGGTAGTGGACGCGATCGGGCGCGGCGAGGATCCTCCGTTCGAAGCGGACGATGAACGGGCCGTCTACACGGTGGCCCGCCAGCTCAGCTACCATGGTCGCCTGGACCAGGAGACGTACGATGCCGCACACCGCTTTCTCGGCGACGCCGGGATGGTGGAGCTTGTGTCGCTGTGCGGGTACTACACGCTGGTCTCGTTCCTTCTGAACGCATTCGCCGTGCCGTTGCCGCCGGGTGCGCTGCCGATGTGGGCCGAAACCTGACGCCCGCACCGGCGGCGGTAGCCGGTGCGGGCGCCCGATTTCCGGACTCAGGCTCTCAGGCTGCCTTCCTCACGGGCGACAGGGACCGGACGGAATTGCCTACCTGACGGACCTGAACGCCCGCCGTGATCTGCGAGAACCCGTAGATCATGCTGTACAGGCCGAACAGCAGCGCCAAGGTGACCGCTCCGACGTCGGGGCGGGCGAACAGCAGCACCCCGAATGCGAGGGACACCAGCCCGGTCAGGATGAACATCGCGCGGGTGCCCGCGGTCTCCCCGCTCTGGAAGCCGGCGAAGATCTCGGCGAAGCCACCGACCAGCGCCCAGGCGGCCACGATGATGACCAGAACGTACGCGGTGGGCCCGGGCCAGGCCAGGGCGACAACGCCGGCCGCCAGGTCGATCAGCGCGAGCAGCAGGTGACCGACAACCGGCCCGGCGGTGCGGCCTCCGAAGGCGCGTGCGGCCTGCAGTCCGGCGGCCATGAACGCGTAGACCGCGAACAGGATGACCAGGGCGAGAATCGTGACTCCCGGCCAGACGATGGCGATAATCCCGACGATGACGGCGAGAACGCCGGTCAGGATCATTGAGGTGGACGTTGACTTGAACATTGGAGGGGCTCCTTCGACTCGGTTCATTAGCGTTCACAATCCCGGTTCTGGCGGCTCGTCGGACCCGTGGTAGACCCTGGGGGAGTCCCTGGCCAAGTTCCCCGGGGTTACCCGCGGGCACGAGTCCGCCCAGCACAGGCGGGCGTCACGGCAGGCTCTGACTAGGCAGGCAGAGCCATGTGTCGCAGGTCGGGCAGTGCCTCGCGGAGCTGCCTGCGAGAGCTGATGCCGAGCTTGGTGAATACGTTGCGCAGGTGCCACTCGACCGTGCGCGGGCTGAGGAACAGCTGTGCGCCGATCTCCGCGTTGGTGTGGCCGTCGACGGCGAGCCGGGCGATGTGCGCCTCCTGCGCGGAGAGCGCGCTGGTCGTCTCCACAGTGCGCTTGCGCACTGTCTCGCCGGTGGCCAGCAGCTCGTGCCGCGCGCGTTCGGCGAACGCCTCCATGCCCATCGCGGCCAGCATGTCATGAGCGGTCCGCAGCTGTTCACGGGCGTCTGAGCGGCGCTTCTCGCGGCGCAGCCATTCGCCGTAGAGCAGGTGCGCGCGGGCGAGCTCCGGGCGCAGCTTGGTGCGGCCAAGCCGGTTGATCGCCTCGCGGTACAGGCTCTCGGCCGTCTCGCCCTTGCTCAGCAGCGCGCGGGAGCGTGCCTCGACGCCCAAGCCGAAGTCGGTCCCGCCGGCTCGGGCGTGGTCGGCCAGCCGTTCGAGCGCCCGAGTGCCGAGGGGCGCATCTTCGCTGCGGGCGGCGGCTTCGATCAGCTCGGGCAGCGCCCACATCGCAATGTAGAGCGTGCACGTGTCCTCACTGGCCTCCGTGGCCGCCGCCAACGCGTCGGCGTACCGGCCGAGGCCGTTGTAACCGATGGCAGCCACCCAGTGGGAGTACGCCACCGCGATCGACTGTCCCCCGGCGGTGGCCTCGGAGATGGTGGCCTCGATCAGCCGGGCGGCCTCGGCCTGGCGGCCCTGGAGGGAGGCGAGCATCATCGCGGTGAACGGGGCGGCGCGGCTCCCGGTCGCCTCACAGACCGCGTCGGCCTCCGCCACCAGGGCGGCGGCCGCGGCGAAGTCACCGGTCCACGCGGCGGCCGTGCCGAGCGCGCCCAGCGTGATCGGCAGCTGGTCGAGCGCGCCGGCGTCCCGGGCGAGCTGGACCTGCCGGGCGAGCATGGCGCGCCAGGCGTCGTCGTCCCACAGCGCGCTGGCGGCCGCCTGCGCGAACCAGCCCCACCGGAGTTCTTCTGCCATGGTCATGTCGGCGTCGTTGAAGGCGCTGATGGCGCGGCGCAACACCGGTGCCGCGTCGGCTGGCCCATCGGTGACCATCATGGCCAGGCCGGCCAGCACCAGGCCGGCCGGATGCGGCGGGTCCGCGGGCACGGGGAGGGCCCGGGCGGCGCGGGAGACCTCGAGCAGGTCGCCGGCGCCGGCCAGCCTCCCGGCGAACAGGGCCGCCATCCAGGCGGTCAGGTAGGTCTCGCGGGCCAGGTCGGCGTCGAGCGGCTCGAGCCGCTTGGCAGCCTTGAGCAGCAGCGGCGGGGCGTCGCTGCCCAAACCCGAGGCGAACACGATCTCCCCGCGCAGCAGGTCCACCCGGGCGCTTTGCATCTCATCCAGCGACCCGGCCTCCGCATCCGCGACCAGTTCCAGGGCCGTCCCGAACGCGCCCGCCTGCATGTTGGCCTGCGCCGCGGCCAGCGTGCGCTCGGCGCGGCGCGCCGGATCGACGGTCAGCAGCACCGAGCGTTCAAGGAACGCCGCGGCCGCGGCCAGCCCGCCGCGGGCCTGCGCCCGGCCCGCGGACCGCTCGAGCTCCGCCGCGACCTCCTCATCCGGCCCGGCCGCAGCCTGGGCCCGGTGCCAGGCCCGGCGATCCGGCGCGGCCTTCGCGTCGGTGGCCTCGGCCAGCGCGGAATGCACGGCCTGCCGGTCCGCAACCGACGCCGCCCGGTAGGACGCCGAGCGCAGCAGCGGATGCCGGAACCGCACCCTGGTGCTGAACTCCATCAGGCCCGCCTCCAACACGGGCGCGGCCGCCTGAACGGGGATGCCCAGCCGCTCGGCTGCCCGCCAGACAAGCGGCAGGTCGCCGTACGGTTCGGCCGCCGCCACGAGCAGCAGCAGCCGAGCTTCCGCCGGCAGCGCCTCCAGCTGCCGCAGGAAGCTCTCCTCGATCCGCCCCGACAGCGGCGCCATGCCGGGCAGCCCGAACCCGCCCGCCAGCTCCGCGGGCGTCAGCCCTCGCGGCAGTTCCAGCAGCGCTAGCGGGTTGCCGTGCGTCTCGGCCACGATCTGGTCCCGCACCCGCGCATCGATCGGCCCGGCCAGCGCAGAGTCCAGCAGCGCCCGCGCATCGCCCTCGGGCAGCCCGCCAACTTCGAGCTCGGGCAGCCCGGCCAGCTGCGGGCCCGGTTCGCGGGCCGAGAAGACCAGGCCGACCGGATCGGCCGCGAGCCGCCGCGCCGCGAACCCCAGTGCCTGCGCGGATGCGTGGTCCAGCCACTGCTCGTCGTCGATCAGGCAGATCAGCGGGCGCTCCCCGGCCACCTCCGACAGCAGGCTCAGTACGGCCAGCCCGACCATGAACCGGTCCGGCGGCGGCCCGGCGCTCAGGCCGAACGCGGTCCGCAGCGCCTCCCGCTGCGGCACCGGCAGATGCTCGGCGCGGTCCAGCATTGGCGAACACAGCTGATGCAGGCCCGCGAAGGCGAGCTCCATCTCCGTCTGCACGCCTACCGCGCGCGCCACCCGGCACCCTCGCGCCCGACCGGCCAAGTAGTCCAGCAGCACGGTCTTGCCCACGCCCGGGTCACCGCGCACCACCAGGACCCGGCTCTCGCCGACCCGGACCGCCTCGACAAGCCGGTCGAGCACCTTGCGTTCGCTGTGCCGGTCCGTCAGCCGTTCCGCGCGCCCCCAGGTCACCGGGGACCTACAGGGCTCGGCCGGACGCGAACGATCACGCCGCCTCCCAGCTGCCTAGAGCACCGACTTTCAGACCGATGGCCAGGAGTCCGGGTCCTCGCCAGCGCCAGACCACCGCATGGTGTCAGCAGCCTAACCTGGCTGGCAAGGCCGGGTAAACCCGCCAGTCGCGGGGTCTGGCAGAGTCAGCGGAACAGCCCGGAGATGAGGTTGACCGAGCCGGCGATGATGACCACGCCGAACACGTAGGCCAAGATGGCGTGGGCGAGCGCGGTGCGCCGGACCAGGGGGTCGCGCAGCGTTGTGTCGGACACCTGGTAGCACATGCCGATGGTAAACGCGACGTAGGCGAAGTCGCGGTAGCCGGGATGCTGCTGGCCGTCTTCGGTGCCGAACTCGATGCCGCCCGGCTTTGACCGGAAGTGCTGGTCGGCATAGCGCAGGGTGTAGACGGTGTTCATCACGGCCCAGGACAGCACGACGGTCAGCACGGCGACGCCGATCAGCAGCAGCCGCGGTGCGCCGCTCGCCAGCCCGGCGAGGTGTGCCGCGTACCCGACCCCTAGGAGGCTGGCGACGCTCGCACCGACCAGCAGCACCCTGGCCGAGCCTTCTGTCTCGTCTTCGCGGGCAGCCAGCTGCGGCGCCAGCGAGCTGTCGGCCCGAATGATGACCGACCAGATGGTCAGCAGAACGGTGAGCGCGGCGGTGTCCCAGCCCACGACCAGGGCCAGACCCCACGTCACGAACGGCAGCAGGACAACGGCGACGATCAGGCCGGCGGTGAATGCCGTCAGCGCACGCCGCATGGCGGTGGCGTGCCAGCCAAGCCACCGGTGGTAGAAAGTGGGTGCCGGGACGCCAGTCACCGTCTGAATGTTCCCGGTCCTGCTGTGCGGCAGTCCTGCGTAAGCCCGAGGCGCAGGTTACGGTGGGCGCAGGCGCGCGGGCAGGGACTGCTCGGTCCAGATGACCTTCCCGGTCGGCACGTTCCGGGTCCCCCAGCGGTCGCAGAGCGCGGCGACGAGCTGCAGGCCGCGGCCGCCCTCGTCCGTCCAGGACGCGCGGCGGGGGCGCGGCGTGGTCAGGCTGGCGTCGAAGACCTCGCAGACAAGGCTCTGGCTGCGCAGCAGCCGGAGCCGGTACGGACCACGCGCGTGCCGGACCACGTTCGCGACCAGCTCGCTGACGACCAGCTCGGTGGTCATCGTCAGTTCCTCCAGCCGCCAGGCGGCGAGCTGTTCGCGCACGAGACGGCGTGCAAGGCCGGCCGCCCGCGGGTCCTCAGGCAGCGCCCAGGTGGCGACGGCGTCCGGTGCGGTGGCCTGGACCCTGGCTACCAGCAGCGCGGCGTCGTCGGCTTGTTGCTGGTCATCTGGCAAGAGCGCCCGGGTGAGGCTGTCGCACATCCGGTCCAGGCCCTCGGACTGAAGCGTCCGGAGCAGCCCGGCCATGCGGTCCATGCCTACCGTCGGGTCGCTGGTCGAGTCGATCAGGCCGTCGGTGTACAGCACAAGCAGGGCGCCGTCCGGAACATACAGCTCCGACACCTCGAACGGGGGCCCGGCCACGCCGAGCGGAGGATCGCCATCGGCCTGCGCGAACTGCACGCTGCCGTCCGGGCAGACGACGGCGGGCGGGGGGTGGCCCGCTCTGGCAACCGTGCAGCTGCTGGTCGTCGGATCGTAGATCGCGTAGAGGCATGTGACGAATGAGTCGTCACCGAGGCCGTAGACCAGGTCGTTGAGGTGTGCCAGCACCTCGTCGGGCGGCAGCTCGAGGTCGGACAGGGTCTGCAGCGCGGTGCGTACCCGCCCCATGATGACCGCCTCTGGCAGCCCGTGCCCCATGACGTCACCGATGACGAGGGCACCCCGGTCGGCCGACAGCGGGATGACGTCATACCAGTCGCCCCCCACGTCCATGCCACGTCCGGCGGGGAG
>Ga0126381_100010169_pt1 | contig 10581 bp, 10 predicted proteins | sample PanSoiMetPlot_28_FD_96465 | JGI IMG/M metagenome (GOLD analysis project Ga0126381, IMG submission 96465) | Tropical forest soil microbial communities from Panama - MetaG Plot_28 | ecosystem: Environmental > Terrestrial > Soil > Tropical forest > Bulk soil | place: Panama | collected 2016-02-17 | reverse complement strand
GAACTCGAAGAACTCGTTGGCTCGGCTGGCGAGACCGCGCTGAATCGCCTCGGCCACCGCCCTGTCTTCCGCAGTGCCGGCGCGCAAGAAGTCCCTGGCGTGCTTCGCCAGGTCCTGATCCACGCCATGATCCGTACGATCCGTCAGGGTATAGGTGATGAGCTTCGTTCGGTCCGTCGCTACGGGCTCGAGAACGACCATCACGATGCTGTGCGGAAAGGTCGCCAGCATGACGTTTGGGAAGAGGTGGTAGACGTAGGTCAGCATGCCGTCGACGGAGCGCTTTGCGGCGGCTACCTCCCGAAGTTTGTTGATGCGTCGGTACGGGAACGCGATGCGACTGTTCCTGCCAAAGGTCTCCACGACATTCAGGTTGTCGAATTGGATCGGGTAGAAGGTGTCGCGGTGAGTCGAGCGAATATGGTACCCCTCGAGGAAACCTTCGACGACGATCTTCCAGTTGGCGAGGACCTCCCTTTCGTCGGTATTGAAGAGCCGATGGCCTGATGAAAGAACACCGGGGGCTCCGTCCGGACCGGATTCGGTGAGCGGCCCATCCTGCGTGACAAACACCATGCCTTGCCGCTCGACCGCTGCGACCGCGACCAAACCGCGGGCGCTCTTGTCAAGGTCAGGGAACCCGTATGCGTGGGGCACATGGAGGAGGGCGCCCTCAAGCGCGTAGGTCCAGCCGTGATAGCGGCATACGAATGCCTTCTCGCAGCCCGAGCCGTTGGCCAACTGGGTGCCACGGTGGCGGCAGGCGTTGCGGAAAGCGCGGACCTGGCCGTCCCGACCCCGTACGACGAGGAGCGGCGTGCCCGCCGCATCGCGCGCGAGGTACGACCCGCACTCTGGGAGGGCGGCGGACGGACAGAAGGGCGTCGGGCAGCGGCGAAGCACCCCTTCGAGTTCTGTGGCAAAGCGCTCCTGAGAGCGGTAATGCCACACGGGCTCGCGCCACGTCGAATCGCCGAGGTCTGTGGTTTGGTGGTCAATGTGGTCGAGGATGCGCTGTGCCACCGACCGGTCGTCAGAGAGTCGGGTCATCGGTCTGTCTCCTTGGATGGTTCTTCACTGGGGTGACCGCCGCTACCGGTGGTGCCAACGGACCCACGCAACTTCCCTTTGCGCCATTGGCCGGACGCGTATCGCTCGAGGCCCTCTCGCATCTCGCCGGTCTCGAGCGTGGACCGACCGTGGCGATATTCGACGGCGAGAGCCTCGTCCAGCGGGAGACTCCACTGTGCGTAGGAGGACATGCGGTCGCTGCGTACTGCGGCCTGTGGCCGCGAGGCGATCTCGCGAGCCAGCGCCACCGCCTCCGGCAGCGCCCGTCCCGGCGGGACAAGGCGGTTGACCAAACCCATGCGCAGCGCTTCCGCTCCAGAGACTGCGCGACCGGTGAGGATCAGATCGAGGGCGTGGCTGTGGCCGAGCAGCCGAGGCAGACGGATTGTTCCCCCGTCCATGAGAGGAATGCCCCAGCGCCTGCAGAATACTCCGAAAACCGCATCCTCCGCAGCCACGCGCAGGTCGCACCAGCACGCGAGCTCAAGACCCCCTGCGACGGCATGGCCCTCGATCGCGGCGATCACCGGCTTCCCCAGCCGCATCCGGGTGGGGCCGACCGGCCCCTCACCGTCGGGGGCCACCCGGCTCGCTCTGGCTGGGTCTTCTCGCATCGCCTTGAGGTCGGCTCCGGCGCAAAACGTGGCGTTTGCGCCGGTCAGCACGGCGATTGAAAGCGTGTCGTCGCTATCAAAGCGGCGGAAGGCGTCTGCCAACGCCTGCGCTGTGGGCCGGTCGATCGCGTTGGCGACCTCGGAGCGATCGATCGTCACGACCGCGATCGGGGCGTCGATCTGGTAGCGAACCGCGTCCATGCAGCTCCCGCCTGAGACCCCTCGCCTGGGCGGTCTGGTCTCGATGTGAACTAGGATTCACAACGTAGTGAATCCGGATTCACATGTCAACGAGGGACCGCTGGAACCCAGTCTCGTGGGGAGCTTGTGGCGTTGGCGTGCCGAGAGCGAGGATGTTGCGTTCCCGGCGCCTCTTCACGGATCTCAGAGACCGCGTTCCCGCGCGGTCTGAACTGCATCCTATGGGTTCCGGATTCCGGAGAACAATGGCTGCGGTCCCAGAGTAGGCGCATGGCCGCATCCGAAGACCTTGCGTCGGGCGAGCGCTCACTCTTGATTCCGTCACGAGGGCCCTCAGTCCATATGTACTAAAGTCCGATGGAGCCTGGGGAACTAGACGTGGCAAACGAACCCGTCCCTGCAAAGGCCCAAGGGCCATGGGATTGGCACCACTTCGACTCTCCGGCGGGTTCATGAGCCGTCGCGTGGAGCGACTCAATGGGTGGACTCCCCTGACACGCTTTGCCGACCTCGTTGCGACCCACGCGCGCAGCCCGTTCCCTGCCGAAGACGGCGGCTATGAAGTCGATTTCACGCGACCTGCAGGTGAACCGGCGCTGGTTCCTGCTGGTTCGCTCTCCTGGAAGGTGTTCAAGAATCCGGTCGCACTCTTCATCGGTGGAATCGCGGCTGTGATCCTCGAGCTTGCGGAGCCACGTGTGCGCTCTGGCGTTTGGGACCATACGAGCTTCCGTACCGACCCTTTGTCCCGGATGCAACGCACAGGTCTTGCAGCGATGGTAACGGTGTATGGCGCACGGAGTGTCGCGGAGAAAATGATTCTCGGGGTTCGGAGAATGCACGAGAGGGTGCGCGGCATGACGCCAAAGGGGAAACCGTATCGCGCGGACGATCCCGAGCTGCTCAACTGGGTACAGGCCACAGCCGCTTTCGGATTCCTCGAGGCCTATGCCAAGTTCGTCCGCCCGCTCAGTTGCCCAGAGCGAGACCGGTTCTACGGGGAAGGAGTCGCCGCCGCGCAGCTCTATGGCGCGGTTGGAGCCCCGAAGTCACTCGCCGAGCTCGAGGTCCAGTTTGAGACGATGCGGCCGAAGCTGGAACGCTCGGAGATCGTATTTGAATTTCTGGACCTCCTGCGAAAGACGGCCATCTTTCCCAGGCCGCTGCGCGCCATTCAGTGGATGCTCGTGCGGGCCGCTGTAGATATCACGCCGTCATGGGCCCGTGAAATCCTCGGTCTGGACTCGCGTTACGGGCTACGCCCTTGGGAAGCGCGGTTCATTCGCCTCATAGGAGGTCTGTTCGATCGGATCGTCATTCCGTCTACGCCCCCCGCCCAGGCGTGCAGTCGGCTCGGGTTGCCCGTGAGAACCCTGCAGGGCTGAACGGGCGGCATTTCCCACAGACCCGTCGAGGTCTGTTCCGCGATCGCGGAGCGCATCGCTGGCATCACAGCCCGCCGGGGCGAAGGGATCTACGGTCGAGGACGTTTTCCGCCGCCTCGGCGGCAGCTGAGTGCACCGACTCACGCGCCCGCAATCCACCACGTGACGCGTGTCCTCCATTTCATCCACGGAACGGATTTTGCATCCGCCCGCTCGATCGGACATGACGAAAGTCGCGGTCTGCTCTCCGGAGCAACGTCGCCGTTCTGACCCTGCGCTCAAAAAAATCCAAACAAGGGGTCGGCGAGGCCTGTAAACTAGCGGTCTGGGATCGCGTCGACGCACGACGGGCTCACCAATGCAAGTGCGGTGAGTGCCGCGGCGAAGCCTAGGTCCAGGCTTCGTATGGCAAATGGACGGCACGGGGAATGAAGACGCATCGACGAGGACACGCGAGTCCCAAAGGAAATTGGGATCTGCGGGCCGAGCACATCTGCCAACGGGTGCTCGTGGCGCTACTTGCCATGATCGTCTTCTGGTTGCCGCAACCCGCTCCCGCCGATTCTTTGTCAGGGGAACCCGATTGGGAGGCGAAGATCTACGGATATGGCTGGTTCCCGGCCATCTACTCGCACCCGTCCATCGGACCCTACACCGCGAACATCAACGTTACTACGGACGAGCTCTTCGGTGGCCACTTTCGCTGGGGAGTCGCGGCAGGCCTCGAAGACCGATACCGGGATTTCCTCCTTCTCGCCGATGGCATGGCGGCGCAATTCGCAGCGGGGGTCGCCCGGCCGATCCGGAACTTCCCGGTGAATCCGGGGGGGATTGCAGGATCCGTGAGCACAGGGCCCTCGGACGGCTCCCTCCGATCGACCAGTATGAGGATCGAGGGTGCACTTGGCTACCGGGCGCTTTCGATGCTGCTCTCCCCCGGAGTCCCAGAGGACACCCGGCGCTTCCGTCTTGATCTTCTTGTGGGTCCAAAACTCTGGTATTTCCGGAACAAGGTGCTCATCCGAGCTTCCGCGACCCAAAGGATCGTTGGCAACAGAGGGTTCTTGGTCTCCTCGAGCGGGTGGGTTGAGCAGCCCAGCTTGGCTTGACACCGGGGAATGATGAGGCGGGCCTCTGACGCAAGGGGATTCAAAATGAAAGGCTCCAAGAGGTCGTGGCAAGTAGTGATGGCAAGCAGCACGCTGGCCGTTTCACTGATTGCGTGTGTGACCACCCAGAAATACAACAGCATGCTCCAGCAACAGAAGACACTGGAGGCCTCGCTCCAGTCCGAGGTGAACGCGGATCAAGTCAAGATCGAACAGCTCGAAGATGGCATCCGGGTCCGGATGTCCGGCGAACTCCTCTACCGCTCCGGGTCGGTCAATCTGAGCCCGAGCGGCGAAAAAACGCTGTCGAAAGTTGCCCCGCAACTTGCCACGATGGCGGCACAGAACAACGAGATCGACGTCGTTGGCAATACCGATGACGTTCCCATCGGCCCCGAGCTTGCGGAGCGCTACCCGACAAACTGGGAGCTCGCCGGCGCGCGGGCTGCGGTCGTCGTGCGCTACCTCCAGGAGAATGGGGTAGACCCCTCGAAGCTCCGTGCAATCTCCGCGGGTCAGTATCACCCGATCGACCCGAATAGTTCGGCCAGCAACCGGGAGCAAAACCGTCGAACCGACCTTCTTTTGCGCCCGCAAGCGAGCCCGGGCGCGGCGCCCCAGTAGAAGGAAGAGGGAGAACGATGAACCAGCGATACGGAAGACGATCGACACAGAGGGGAGCCTTGGTCGCGGGGTTCGCAGCACTCCTCACGTTGGCCTGCCAGACGCAAGCGCAGTTCCTTGCCAGCAAGCAGTCGACAGCGCTGCAGACCGCATTAACCCGCGCTCGATTCGAAATGAACTGTCCGGACGCCAATGGCGAGGTGCTGAGCTCAGAAGTCGTTCAGCCAGCCTTGCAAGGGCCGTACGTGGCTGGCATCCAGCGTGCAGAGTTCACGATCGGCGTGGCCGGTTGCGGGGAACGCAACACCTACGTAGTGGCATGTCCCGAAGGCGGGGAGGGCTGTTTCGCGCTCGATTCTCGCCAGAGGTAACGGGACGAAGAGGATCGTGGATCGTACGAGCCCGTGATCTGCATTGAGAGCCGTCCCTCCAATCCCTCCAATAGAAGGAGCCCCCCATGCGAGATCAGACTCAATTCGTGATCGGCGTTCTGGTCGTGGCAGCTGTCTTTCTCGGCACGCAGCCCGCGCGGGCGCAAGACAGCGCCCAATTCAAGCAGGTGTCCTTTTCCGTGCTGACACCACCGAACCAGAGGATCGTGACGCAAGCGGCGGGAGTGGCTGCCGCCCAGATCGACGATGCGAACAAAGCCATGGGAGGCTCGGATCCCGTCAATGCACGCTGGGAAGTGGCAAAGGCGCGTCAGCTCGTGGGCACGCTGCGCCAAGTAAGCCCGGCAGCGCGGCTCGATGACAGCCTCGGCGCCGCGAAGAAGTCGATCAAGAGCGGCAACGGCCAAGGTGCCCTGACACCGGTGTATGAGCAGCTCGATGAGTATACAAGCCTAAAGGGTGTGCTTGACGTCAAGCCCTACGTCGAGAAAGCCAAAGGCCACCTGAGCGCGGGTCAGACGGACCTGGCGATCACCGACATCGATACAGCCCGGGCCAACATCACGTACATCGAGATTGACCTGCCGCTGAAGAAGGTCTACGGCGAGCTCACCCGTGCCATGGTCTCGCTCGATCACAAGGACGTTCTCACCGCGCAAGACCGTGTGAGCGCCGCCAAGCGAGACTTTACCCCGGTCGTGAAGGTCGCCTCCGCCAAGCTCGTGGAGACGGTGGCGGAGGAGGAACTCGAGCCGGCGCAGTAAGCCAGAAGCCACAGAGCATCCGACGTCCTGCGGCGGGGCAGCACGCAGCCCTGCGCCCGCGCTTCCTCCTTGGGGGAAGGCGCGAACTCAGCGCTCCATGGAGCCGTGGCGCGCGGGCGGACCTTCCGCGGCGCGCGAGCGCTGCGACCTGGGTCGCAGCAGGTGCCGCTGCACCCCCGCGCAGACCGTCCTTAGGTAAGCGGCGGGTTCGAGGGGGGGATCGAGGGGAATCGAGGACCGGAAATCGAAGGTCGCGTGCGTGAAGTACGCGAACTCGCGGTGGAGCGCCCGCTGCCGCTCGAGCAGCCGGAGCGCCATGCGGGCTCGGTCCGAACGGAGTGCCAGCATCGACCAGGCCGCGGCAGCGCGCAGCGGGATCTCATGGCGCAGCCCGTGCTCCAGGCGGAAGCGGGGACCTCGGCGCCCCACCCAGGCCACCCTGGGGCGTCCATCATCGGGCTGCGCCTCGAAGTGCGCGACGATTTGCTCCCGGCACAGCTGCAGCGGGCTCGCACCCTGGAGGCCGGAAACCGCGTGCAAGATGCGGGGGGTGCCAGGGGAGGGCGGTTCGAATGCGGCGAAGACTGCGCGCTCCGCCACCCCGTCGCAGGGCACGATGTCAAGCAGCACCTCCGGGTCCCCCGCCACCACCCGCAGCCGACCGGTGCCCAGCAGCGTCACGAACGCCGCAAACGCCGCGGGACTGTCGATCCAGCCCGGCATGGGGAAGCGTCGGCTCGCCGACACAATGCTGGGGCGGAGAAGCGTGATTGGAAGCTCGTCGCTGCGTCGCACCAGGAGATGCTCGGCGAGGCACTTGGTGAACGTATAGGTATTGGGATGCCCCGTCTCGGCGAGAAGCGCCTTCGCGTCGGTACGTCCCGCGCGGATCCCATCGTACAACACGTCGGGATCGCGAGGCAGCGACGCGAGCACCTCGTGCGCGACGAAGGGCGCCCGCTCGTGCGGCCTTGTGTGGGGAGTCACGTACGCCGTCGAGACCCCTACGAAGGAAGCGATGCGCACGCAACTCTTGGCGAGTTCCAGGACGTAGAGCGCTCCGGTGACGTTCGTATCCGTGGCGCTCCAAAGCGGGAGCGAGAACTCCACCGTAGCGGCGCAGTGAATCACGTGCGTCACCTGAGAGCGCACGCGCTCGAGGGCACTCCCCTCGAGGCCGCAGCCCTCGCGTGTCACGTCCCCTGCGAGAACGTCCACACGTGTCTCCCAGCCGTGCGGCATCGCCGCGAAGCAGGGGGACTGCAGGACCTTTGCCCGGAATCGGGCCTGGGCGAGCGCCTGGCTGTCCGCACGCAACAGCACCAGGACCCGCTCAATGCCGAGGTCTTCCCGTTGCCGCAACAGCTCGTGGAGCACCACCTTGCCGATGAATCCGGTGATCCCGGTGAGCAGGACGGCGTGACCGATCGAAGGCCGCGGCGGAATCATGCGTCCCGCATCCGAGGCGGTTTTCCGTTCCGACCGCTTGCAGGCGGCAGCCCCGCGCGCGCTTTGCCGGTGGCCAATAGGGCAGGGAGCATCACGCGCGAGAATGTACCTCCTCGTGCGGAAACCGCTGTGTTCCGCCGGTTCCGCGATGCGCCAGCGAATCCTGTTCCAGTCCCGACTTCCAGCAGGCCGGGCACCGTCCGGGGGTGAACCGCACAACACGACCCCGCACGCGTTGCGAACCCCCCGGGCTACGGCAAGCTGTATGCACTTGCCCTGCGGGAGCGTGCCTCGCGCCCGGCCCCAGCGAGGAGAGCCAGTCTTGGTCGGAGAACGCCGCCGCTTCCTTCCCCAACCGACGCCCGAGACGCAACCCTTCTGGGACGGCGTCAACCAAGGGGAACTGCGTCTCCTGCGCTGCGACGACTGTGGGTTCGTGATCTTCCCGCCCCGCTCGTTTTGTCCGAGGTGCGGCGGGCGCAAAGTACAGTGGTTCCGCGCGAGTGGACGCGGGACGCTGTACAGCTACGTGATCCATCACCGGCCGGTGCCTGGGTACACCCCTCCGTATTCCATCGCCGTGGTCCAACTCGAAGAGGGGCCCCGCATGATGACCAACATCGTGAACTGCCCCCAGACCCCCGAGGCGATGGAGCTCGACATGCCGGTCGAAGTCGTGTTCACCCCGATCGGCGAGGGTCTCTCGCTGCCACAGTTTCAACCCGCTGCGGGCGGCAGATGAAGCCCGGGAGCGTGGCGATCATCGGTGCAGCGGAGACCACGGAGCTGGGTGAGATCCCTCACACCTCACAGCTGGAGCTCCACTGCGACGCGGCCTTGAACGCGCTGGCGGATGCGGGGCTCCGGCCGTCCGACATCGACGGCGTCGCAACCGCGGGCGAGTCGCCAGTCGCGGTGGCCCACCTGCTGGGGATCACACCCACGTACGTGGACAGCACGAGCGTCGGCGGTTGCTCCTTCATGCTGCACCTGCGGCACGCAGCCGCGGCGATCCGCGAAGCGCTTTGCACCACCGTTCTCGTCACCCACGGCGAGAGCGGGAGGTCCCAGGTGGGACGAGCGCCCTTCCAAGGGGGCTTCGGGTTGAGTGCCCAGTTCGAGCTGCCCTTCGGCGCGATGGGTCCGCCCACCCTCTTCACCCTGCCCGCGCTCCGTTATATGAAGACCTACGGCGTCACGGAAGAACAGCTGGCGATGGTCGCGGTGGTCCAGCGTGAGTGGGCCGCGAAGAATCCGCGTGCGTCCCATCGGGATCCCATCAGCGTGCAGGACGTGCTCGATTCCCGGATGATCGCCTATCCGTTTCGGAAGCTGATGTGTTGTCTCATCACCGACGGCGGCGGGGCCTTGGTCCTGACGCGCGCAGAACGCGCTGACGAGTTTCCGCGCAAGCCAATCTATATCCTCGGTGGCGGCGAAAGCGTGGAGACGCCGATGGTGAGCCAGATGGAGGACTTCACCACAAGCCGGGCGTTCCGCGTGTCAGCGCGCAAGGCATTCGAGGAGGCGGGAATCCAGCCGTCCGACGTGGATCACCTCATGATCTACGACGCCTTCGCGCACCTGCCGCTCTACGGTCTTGAAGACCTGGGTTTTTGTGGCCGCGGGGAGGCGGCAGACTTCGTCTGGGAGCGTCGAACCGCTCCGGGCGGTTCGCTTCCCCTCAACACCAATGGTGGAGGGCTCTCGTACATGCACTCCGGAATGTACGGGATGTACGCCTTGCAAGAGAGCGTGAGGCAACTCCGGGGTACCGCGCCCGCACAGGTGCCGAAGGCTCGAATCTCGGTTGCCCATGGCGTGGGCGGCATGTTCGCGGCGAGCGGGACGATCGTACTGAGCAACCAGGCGCCGTAGTCGGAAAGACTCGGGCCGCGGAAGCGGGGCTGCAAGCGGGCGGCTTTGCGGGTTCGCTGGGCGCCGATTGGAAGAGGGGATCCCATGAGCCGGAGTTCGGTTGCGATCGAGACAAGAGACGGGGTGTGCCCGGCCTGGGTGTTGCAGCCGGAACACGGAACCTGGCCGGCGGTGATCTTCTTCATGGATGCCCCCGGCATCCGGCCCGCCTTGATCGAGATGGCAGAACGAATTGCTTCTCATGGACACGTCGTCTTGTTGCCAGACCTGTACTACCGCGCGGGTCCCTATGAGCCGATCGATCCGGCGTCACTCGCCTCCGACCCCGAGCGTCGCGCGGCGTTCGCAAGGTTCTTTGCCAGCACCAGCTTCGCCAAGGCCCGTGTCGACACCGCAGCGTTTCTTTCGTTTCTCGACACCCATCCTGCGGTGAAGGGACGGAAGGTCGGTTGCGTAGGCTACTGCATGGGAGGCGGGATGGCGCTCACCGCGGCCGGCGCGTACCCCGAACGGGTGGCCGCGGCGGCCTCGTTCCACGGCGGGCGGCTCGCCACCGATCATCCGGAGAGCCCGCACCTCCTGGCCCCGAAGATGCAAGGACAGATCTACGTCGCGGGCGCCGAGAACGATGCCACGTTCCCGGACGAGCAGCGTCTGCTGCTGGAAAGGAGTCTCTCTCAGGCCGGGATCCGACACGTGGTCGAGACCTACGACGGAGCCCGTCATGGCTTCGCGGTTCCCGACCACCCTGCCTACCATCGCCAAGCCGCGGAGAGGCATTGGATGAAACTCCTCCAGCTCTTTCACGAAGTACTCGCGTCATGACCGTGGGACAGCTCCTTTGTGTACCTCGACTTGACCCCCGCGGTGCGCTCCCGCCAATCCCCTTGGTGCGAAGCGGCTTCGGTCTACGGGTCAGGTGACCGAGCCCGGGTTCGAAGCGGAGGTCGCCGCGGAGGTCGAGCGCAACCTGCCCGGGAACTTCGCGGCGCTCCTGGCCCATGGGCTCCTCGGCCAGACCGGGTTTCGGCTGGTAAACGCGCCCACCTTTCTTCCCCACTTCGCGAGCCAGCTCGCGGGAAACGCAAGCGGCG
>Ga0126381_100010168_pt1 | contig 10581 bp, 4 predicted proteins | sample PanSoiMetPlot_28_FD_96465 | JGI IMG/M metagenome (GOLD analysis project Ga0126381, IMG submission 96465) | Tropical forest soil microbial communities from Panama - MetaG Plot_28 | ecosystem: Environmental > Terrestrial > Soil > Tropical forest > Bulk soil | place: Panama | collected 2016-02-17 | reverse complement strand
GGCTTCGAGGCCCTGCGGATCGATCTTGATGCGGCTGTTTCCGAACAGGCGCTGCGCGCGGTTGTTCAGGGTGGCGTTCAGAGCGGCGGCCAGCATGGCGTTTGACGCTTGCTGGCTGAAGGCAGATTGGTTTGTCTGCTGCAACTGCGCGCTTTCCTCACTGGTTTGCCCAAAGGCCAGCAAGGCGATGATGTCGTTAGTGGCTAGCGGCGGCTCGGAGCGGTAATTGAGCTTGGGGCGGTCCGCCGGGCCAGTGATGGATAGAGTGACGTCATAATCGCGAACCCGGGTGGTGGCCTCGAGATCAAGGAACGGGGTGGTCACCGCCGGATTGGTGAATGTCACTCCGCCGCGCTCCAGGCGATACTTGGTTCCACTGAAATAGGCTTCTCCTTCGAAGATGTCGGCTCGGCCGAGCAGCACGGGCTTCGCGGCGCTGCCGCGCACCCGCAGATCCGCTTCGCCACGAAGCCGCAGTACGCTGGTTTGCATCTGCAATTCGGGAGCGGTCACAACATGTAGATCGAGTCGAATCTTGTTCAGTACGGGATCGGTCTGGGGGAAGCTCGCGGACTGAATGCTGCGCTCGAGATAGGCGCCGAAATCAAAACCCGGCGTCACCCCGATCTTCATGACATTGATGTCTCCCGATAACAGCGAGCCCACGGAACTGCCGTTCCAACGCAAGGTTGCGTTGGCGGTAGAACTCACGCCGGGGGGATAACGCAAACGCACTGCGTCGGCGTCGGCCGTCAAATCGAAATTGACTTGGGAGCCGACCACCTGCGCCCGGCCATTGAATGAGATGGTTCCACCCCCGGTGTGCCCGGTGAGATTCTCGATGGTGACCTGATTCTGGCTGAACACAAATGTGCCATTCAGTCCGCTGAGCGCGCTGGGCAGATTGATGTCGGAAATTCCGCCATTCACCACTTGCACCCGCCCCCGCACCAGAGGAGCCGATAGCGTGCCTCTCACCCGAACTTCGCCCTCGACGTTGCCGGAACCGCTCAGGTCAGGGTCATAGGTCTGCACCAGTACGAGGCCGATCTTTCCTTCGGCGTTGAAGTTCAGCCTTTGCTCGCCCGAAATTTCCATCGAACCCGATCCCGAAAAATCGGTGCTGGCACCCACCAGATGGAAGTTGTCCACCTTCAACACTTCGCTCGACAACGCAAAATGGAGCGGGCCTTGGTTGCGAATTTTGACCTTCTCGACATCCGCGTAGAGGTCCGTGAGATTGCCCACGAGCGTCAACTGCTTCGGGTTGCGGAGCGGCCCTTCCAGCACCAAATCGCCCGCAACCGCCGAGTGTCCGGTGATGTGGCCATGCAGGTAGCTCTCGAGAAAGGGATCGATGTCGAGCCGCAGGAAATGAAAGTCAATGCGCGCCGGCCAGACGTCGCGGAGACGCACGTTTCCCTCGACTGCCAGCTCCGCGTTCTTGAAATTGGAGTGGCCGGTCAGGTGCATCTCCGGGCCGCTGGTGACCGCATCCACCAGGTAGTCGCCTGCTGTTTCTCCATTCAGGGTGACGTTCCGGAGGTGAACGTGGGCGGTAACCTGCGGCTTGGACTCGCTGCCAGAGGCCTGGGCAGTGAAATCGAGCTTGCCGCTCAGTTGGATTCGTGAACGTTCCGCCTGGGAAATTTCCGACAGATCGAAATCCGTTCCGGCAAGCGAAAGCTGGAACGTGTGCGCTGCAAGATCATAGGTCCCTGTGCCGGTAGCGCGCGCCGGGCCGCGCGTAATCTCCATGTTCCTCAGACTTGCCTGGGTGCCGTGCACGGACACAAGCGCATTCCCGAAATCGAAGGTGTAGCCTTCCACCGAGCCATTCGTCCAGGAAAGCGTGGCCTGCCCTTGGGGCTTCGAAATGGTGCCCGCAATCTCGCCTTTTGCCTTAACTGCGCCGCTGACCTGCTGCTTATACCCCGCGATTCTTGCCAGCTCGCTGGCAGCGAAGTTTTCTCCGTCCACCTGGAAATGGACCGGGCTCTCCGGAGTCGTTCGCCAAGCCACCAGACCGGCGGAACCGTCGAGCCGTAAGCCTGCGTTGCCGCTGTGGGCGGTGGCGTTGCGAAGGATGACGTATCTCGGCGACAGCCGCACCTCGCAGCTGAGGGAATCCCAATGGAATGCCCGCGGGGAAGAAGCGCGCACGTAGGTATCGAAGTCCTCGAGCTGTACATTGCCAGAAAATTCGACTTCCGGCAGCGAGCCGGTAGCCATCCCGTTGAATGCGGCTCTTCCACGGATGTTGGCGGGCATGCCCGAGGGAAACAGTTCGGCGGTGATGGGCTGCCATTCTCGAAGATCGTTGCTGGAGAAAGAAAAAGGGAGCGACGAGGTCCTCGACAATGAGCCGGAAGCATGCACCTGGGTGGCCGGAGTGCTAGCGGTGAGGTCGCCGATCTCCAAACTGGCGGGCTTGAGCGTGTAGGTCAGGTGGGTGCTCGCGGTTAGCGGTATCAGCCCCGGCGATAGGTGGGTGGGGCGCTCGACCCCGAGCGAACTCGTAACCTGGCCGTTTGCAATGGAGTTTTTCCAGCGCAATTGCGACGTGCCCGACACATCTCCCGCCAATTTCAAGCGATTGACTGGCCGAAACTGCGGCCCCAGGCTGCTCAGGACTTCGGATAGGGAAACATCTTTGAACTTGGCGTCCACCGCGCCGCGCTGCTGATCGTTTTTTGCGTTCTTGCCGTGTGCGTCCGAGAGCTGCCAGCCCAAGACTTCCGCCTCGGAGCTAAAGCTGCCATGGAAAATCCTGCCTTCCACATGTGAAAAGGCAACCCGTTTGGGGTCGAGCGAGAACTGCCCCGCCGCCGAGGCATTCTTTGTCACCACGCTTTCTCCCTGCCAGGCCGCGTCGTTCAAGTCGAATTTACCGCTCGCGCCGAAGCTCTCGCGCGACCACGAACCAGAGCCCTGAATATGCAGCAACCCTGATCGCAACCGCGGCTGCCGGATAATGGAAGCGACCTGGGGAACATCCAAGAACAGGTCGTAGTCACCTTTGAGCATCGGGTGCTGCAGATCGGCAACATTGCCGCTCGCCTCGAGGTGGGATCCCGCGGCGCTCAGACGAAGTGAGTGGACTTCGAGGTCATCTTTGCTGATCGCAAATGCCGCCTGCCCACCCCAGGCTAGGGGGCGATAACCGGCGAATTGTGTTTCTGCCCTGCCAATCGAGAGCGTGCCTGAATAGCGGCGATGCAGAAAAGTGTGGTCCAAACTCGCGGAGACGTCATTGGAGACAAACTCGAGCGGTATCGGTTGATCTTGCCACAACAACTCGCCGCCACGAACCTCCAGGCGAGCGATGGAGATTGCGAATAGCTGGTCAAAATTGGTCACGGTATGCTGCTTCGGGCTGGGCACATTGGTGCTTCCGTCGGGATAAAAGATGACGTGCACAACCGGATGCTGCAGCGTTAGCGAATGGAAGCCGATGCGCGCTCCCAGTACGGAGCTGAGATTTACCACCGCGCTCATGCTGTCCACGTGCGCGAGCGGAATTTCGCGCGGCGATTCTAGCCCGTGGATGGTCAGATTGCGCACCTCGACCTGAAAACGAAGCGGGATCACGTGAAAACTGCCAAGTTCGGCGCGGCCCCCGGTGGCGCGCTCAATCGCCCCTACCAGTCGGCCGCGCACCATCTGCTGGAACGAATTGGTGGTGATGTACCAGAGAAACGCGGAGATCAGGAGCAGAACCAGTAAGCAAAAGAGCACGCAGTAGCGTCCCAGGCGGCCGAGGATGCGCAGGGCTCGCTTCATGGGCGGCCGCTTTCTCCTGAAGAGTTCCCGAGCACATTGATCCGCGCCTGCGAGCGCAATGTATCCAGCCAGGACTTGAGCTGCTCATCGATTTTTTGCTGGACCAAGAGCTCCCGTATCTTTCGTCTGGCGTCTTCAAGGCGCGGAGCTTTATTGACGGGAAACTTCGGAACGATCTGCTGATTGTAGTAAGTCTCAATTTCCGCCGAATCTACCTGGATGAGCGGACGCAGGTGAGCCTCGACGAATCGCAACTGATTCAGTTCCACCGCAATACGATCTTTGGCCACCGCATCGCTGAGCCCGTAACTGGCGAGGGCCGCGCTCCAGGATGAGGACCCGTGATCGCGCGCATATTCCGCCTGCACCGAGTTCAACTGTTTTTCGATTTCCTCGGAGCTGACCGGCTTGAAATCTGACGACCGCATCTGCTCGCGCAGGAGTTCCTGATCGATGATTCGGTCGAGAGCAGCTTTTCGATCCTCAGAGGTGACCGCCTCGAGAGGGCGGCCGGACATGAGGCTTTCAAAGCGGACCTCATCCTCCCAATCGCTTGCGAGCACCGCGTGGCCATTGACCGTGGCCACCAGACGGTCCAGAACTTCGCCAGCATGCAGCCGTGGCATGCTCGCCAGCAGCAATCCGGTAATGGCCCAACGCAGGATCATCAGAAAGTCTGCCCAATACTAAAGTAAACGTTGAACGGGCTGGCTTGTTTCGTGCCGGAAAAGGTATAGGTAGTTGGTTTGGTCGTCGAGGGCGTAAAGTTCGGGAAAATGGTCGGATTCAAGTCGTATCCAAAGTCAAAGCGAACCGGCCCCACCGGCGTTTTGTAGCGGACGCCGACGCCAATGGCGTGATTGATATAGTCGTAACTGCACGAGGTTGCCGTCTTTGCCTGTTCGCAATAGCCCTTCGCCTGATGCCAGCGCAGCAGGCTGTCCAGCATGTGGGTGCCATCGGTGAACACGTTGCCCATGTCATGAAAGATCGCAAAGCTCATGTTGTCCTGCACCAAAGGCAGGGTGGGCGGAGGAAAGCGGAGCTCGAAATTGTTCAGGAACAGCGCGGCGCCCCCGAGAGGGAAGCCGGTGAGGGGATCGCGCGGGCCCGCCTGGTTGAGTCCAAAACCGCGATGGGAGTTGCCGCCGCCCATGAAGAAACGCTCGGGCAGGGGGATCAAGGTGAATCCGGGAGGCGCGCTTTCTCCCGGCTGGGTGATGATGGTTTTTGCAAACGGAATCTCTACCCCCACCCGCGTCGAGCGCGCGAACACGAATTCTCGAGTGGATTTCCGGCGTTTTCCAAACGCATGATAGGTCGAATACTGAACCAGCAGACGGCTGAAGTCGGCTTCGGAGCCAAAGTAGCGGGAGGCAACCCCCGCGTCGGCGGTGATGTAACTTCCGCGCGAGGTTTCGAGATCGTTGTCGCGATGATTTCGGATGTAGCCAAAGCCCGGCTCGCCCACGCGTGTGGGTTGCGATAATTGCGGAATCTGTTCCGGTGCAATGTGGATGTTGCTGGCTTTCACCAGGCGATAGTTGAAGCGGTAATCGATGGTGCTGAACTTGTTGAGGATTTGTCCGGCTTGAACCATGCCCTCCAGGCGCTGCGAGGTGAAGGTTACGACGTCCAGGGTATGGTCGAAGAATCCGGTGAAGCTGAGTTTCAGGTTGGGATTGTTCAACCAGCGCGGCGCTTCGTAGCTGATCAGACCCCGTTGCTGGATGCGGCCGACCGCGGATTGAAATGTGATGGTGTGGTCCCGGCCGCGGAAATTCAGACGGCTCATGTCAAAAGAAGCGAGAGGGCTGACCCCGGAAGCGCCCAGCGGCTCCTCACCGTTCGCCGTGGCCTGCCCGGTCTGGAACTCGAAGCCCAGGCCGTAGTTGAAGGTGTAGCGCTTGCTCTCCTTCACCTGTACGAGAACATTCTTACGAGTTTCCTGGCCGTCTGGGTTCTGCACGGCGGTATCCACCTGGCTGAAGATGGCCAGGCCGTAGAGTCTTTGCTGCGTGTCGAGAAGGCTGCCTTGGCTCAGCGGATCCCCGGGACTCATCTGCAATTCGCGAGTGACGATGTGGGGCTTGGTGAATTCGAGACCGTTCACGAAAACGTGATCGACATAGACGCGCTCGCCTTCCTGAATGTGGAAGACGACATCCATGCGGTGGTTGGGAGCGGGAGTGGCGCTGGCTTCGAAGGTGGCGTCAGGGAAGCCGTTATCAAAGAGATAGCTCAGCACGATGTCACGATCCTGAGCGATCCAGGCATCGGAAAATGCCTGTCCAGTCTGGGTGTTCAAGCAGAGGGGAGGGCCCCCGGTTGGACAGGGGGGCAGCCTGTCGGTCCCGACGATTTGAAAGGTGCCCACGAGGGTTTGCGTCCCCTCGTCGATGTGGATGAAGATGGCGATTTGATTCTTGCCTTTGTAGTCGTCCTCGACCTGGGTTTCGATCTTTACCTGGGCGAAGCCGTTAGCTCGATATTGGTTCTCCATGTCACGAACATCGCTGCGCAGAAGCGCTTCGCTGTAGCGGCCGTGGGTAAGCAGACGCGTGGCCTCCTGGGTCTGCATTCCGGGGCGCAGCTCTTCCGTGCGGAAGTGTTGGTTGCCGCTGATGTTGATCTTCACGACTTTATGTCTTTCGCCGGGATCGATCTGATAAATCACGCGAAGGATGTTGTTCGGGTCATCCGATTCCCGTTTCAGATCGACCGTAGCATCAAAGTATCCGCGCGATTCCATGTAGCTGAGAAGATTACGACGGCCTTCGTTCAAAAGGTCATCGTCGAGCGCGTTCTCTTCGTAGACGGGTACGTTGCGCCGCAGCGTGGAGGCGCTGATGCGGAAGCCTTCGGTGGTGATCTCGACCTTCGGGCCCGGCTCCAGCTGTAACGTGTAATCGACAGAGTTGCTCTCCGGACGGTACTCGGCGGAGACCATTTCAACCTGCGCCAGCCAGTGATTACGGTCCTGATATTTTTTCCGGATTCTTTCGATGGCATTCGAAGCGGTCACGCCGGTCACCTTGTCTCCGGGATGGAGATGGGCGATGTCCTCGATCTGGCCTGTGGAATAGATCGTGTTGCCTTCGACCTTAACCGTCCCCACGTGTGCCTGTTCGCCCGGCCGAATCTTGAAGGTGATTTCAACCTGACTGGTCGCCGGCCTGGTCTCGGTGGAATCCTCGACCGTGGCACGGAAGAAACCGTTGTCTCTCATCAGGCGCAAGATATTCTGAACCGCGCGGTCTAGTTTCTCTTTGCTAAAAAGCTCCCCGAGCTGCAGCTTGGAGGCGTTGACGATTTGCGACTCGCTCGGGCGGTTGGGCACTCCCTCCACGGTCACGCTGCCGACAAAGAAGTTGGTTTCGGTGAGAAAGGACAGCTGGATTTTGCCGTCGTTCGAGCGATCGCATTGCGCGCGCAAGTCGGCGAATCGGCCGGTCGCGAACAGCGCCCGCAAGCCCTGTCGCAGGCGCTCCCGGTCTAGGGTGTCCCCTTCATGTATGCCACTCAGATTCTGCAGCATGGTTAGATCCAGACCGAAAAAGCCGGGGAAATTCACCTGCGTGACAACGCTGCCGAAGCAGGGGGAGCCTTTCGCCGTGAGGGGGGGCTGCGAGGCTGATCCGCTCGTGGTTTCCGATTGCGGATAGGCGCGCAATGCCCCCGGCAACAGGCATACCGCCATGGCAATCGACATGGGGACACGGATCAGACCCCTCAGCAAGCACACTCCTATCAGAGATTTGCGGAGAACTGGGAAGTCAGACGGGCGCTTCCGACAGCACGACGCAGCTCTCCTGTCATTGCCACTTATAATAAATGTCGTCCTCGATCGGCTGGGTGGACGCGCTGGTTCCGACCGCCGTATCCACACCGATCCTCCTAATGAAACCCGAACTGGACGAGAGATATTCGCGGCAGATTCTCTTTGCGGGTATTGGCGCGCAAGGCCAAGAGCGGCTCACCGGCAGCCGCGTGGCGATCGTGGGCTGCGGAGCCACCGGGTCGGCCGTAGCCTCGCTTTTGGCGCGGGCCGGGGCCGGGATGCTGCGGATTATCGACCGCGACTATGTCGAGCCGAGCAATCTGCAACGGCAGATGCTGTTCGACGAGCAGGATGCGGCGGAATCCTTGCCTAAGGCCATCGCCGCGGAAAGGAAGATCAAGGCTTTCAACTCCCTGGTCGAGCTCGAAGCTCATGTGGACGATTTACGCCCGGAGAACGCAGACAAACTGCTCGGAGGCGTGCAACTAGTTTTGGATGGCACGGATAACTTCGAAACTCGGTACCTGATCAACGACTTTTCGGTCAAGAATTCGGTACCGTGGATCTACTGCGCCGCAGTCGGCAGTTATGCCGCCACCATGAACGTGATCCCGGACGAGACCGCTTGTCTGGCGTGCATGTTTCCGGAAAGCCCGAGCACAGCGGTCGAAACCTGCGATACGGCAGGGATTCTAAACTCGGCGGTTGAGTTTGCCGCCTCGATGGCCGCGACCGAAGCGATGAAGCTGCTCAGCGGCGCAAAGGGTCGACTGCGGCGAACCCTGATTTCTCGCGATGTTTGGCTCAACCAGCAGGCGGAAGTTTCGTCTGCTAAGCCCCGGCCAGATTGCCGTACCTGCGAAAAGCGCGAATTCATCCACTTGGCGGGTCAAGGCCGGCCCCATATCACCCTCTGCGGACGGAACTCGGTCCAGATTCATGAGCACTCGCGGACGATCGATCTCGGCGAGATCAGCCAGCGGCTGAAGCCGCATGGCAGCGTTCGGCACAATGAATTCGTGTTGAAATTCTTGAAAGACCCCTTCGAAATCACCCTATTTCCTGATGGACGCGCGGTGATCAAAGGCACCACGGACGTTGCCGTGGCCCGCAGCCTCTACGCCCGTTACGTAGGGAGTTAAGCATTCTGCGGCAAACTAGCTGCGGCTTTTGCGCAATTGTTTGCACCCCCCGGTGTACGAAATCACCTTAGATTTCCAAGTTCTCCGGAAAATAAAGGTAAGTTCCTCGGAATTCCGTTGATTGCGAACCTACTGGCAACCTACCTGCAGTCGCTAGCCCCAGCTACATCTCCCAGGAGGGTAGGATGCGTCTATTCACGGTTCTTTGCGCGATGCTGTTGTTCTCGGGGCTCGCTTTCGGCCAGAGGCCGGTAGCTCTAGCCTATCCCGGCTACTATGGCTATGGTCCCTATGTGCCCATGGTCACCACTCCTCAAGTTTCTCTGGAACAGGTTTCGCCGAATGCGGTCGGTGCCAGTAACGCCACCTATGGACTGCAGGCGGGAGCTCAGAATTCGACGCTCTCCATGATGCAGGGCAATACCAGTTCAACCTTTACCCAGCCGGTCTGGTACATGGGCGGGGGGGCACCGTTTGTGTCTTCGCCGGAAATTTCTCTGACCGTGCGCCCTGTGCGCGGCCGAGGGATATTCGGCCCGGGCGAGATGAGAGAGCGGGAAGAACACCCCCGAGCCGAAGCTGGGTCGCGCGCCTGGACGTATTTCGCCTCGGTCGAGGAAACTTCGGGCGCGGCTGAACACGCTCAGGAAGCCAAAACCGGCAAGCGGGCGACGCGCACGATTACGAATGCAGACATCGATCAGGAAAACCAGAAGACCGGGACTGTGAAGTACGACGGAAAGACCGAAAAGCTCGAGTAGTCTCCATCAGGCGCTCCAACAGGCGGACAGGTTTGTCCGCCTGTTTTATTTCTGGAGTAAGCCGTCTAAGGCGGTGAAGAACTCCGGGAATGAGATGGTGGCCGCATCCGCACCTCTGATCTCGGTCTCACCGTCAGCCCGCAGCGCCGCCACGGCAAACGCCATCGCAATGCGGTGATCACCAAAGGAGTCGAGCGAGGCGCCATGCAGCTTCTGGCCGCCGGGGATGCGGAGGCCGTCGTCGAACTCCTCAACTTCCGCGCCCATCAGGCGTAGGTTGGTCGCGACGCTCGCGATCCGGTCCGACTCTTTTACCCGCAGCTCGCGCGCATCGCGAATCTCGATGCCCTCCGAGGTGTAGGGTGCAATGGCGGCCAGCACGGGAATTTCATCAATCAGGGCCGCCGTGTCGCCGGTCGTGATGCGCGCACCTTTCAACCCCCCGCCACGAACCTCGAGCGTCCCCACGAGTTCGCCGTGCTGCTCTTCGAGGTTGGCCATGGTGACTTGTACGCCTAATCCAATCAGAAAATCGAGGAGGCGCGCGCGCGTCGGATTCAAGAGCAGGCCTGGAATCGCCAGCTGCGAGCCGGGAAATAAAGCCGCGGCGCATAGGAAAAACGTAGCACTCGAAATGTCTCCCGGGATTGTGGCATCGATCCCGTCGAGTTTCTGGCCGCCGCGAATGCTCACTTCGCGCATCTGGCGGTCAATTTTCGCGCCAAAAGCCTGGAGCGCCAGTTCGCCGTGGTCGCGGGTCTGGATGGGCTCTTCGACGCGCGTGGTGCCGTCCGCATAGAGCCCCGCGAAGAGAAGGCAGGTCTTCACTTGCGCGCTAGCCACCGGCAGCTTGTAATCGATTGCCTTCAAATGGCCGCCCCTTAATTTGAGTGGCGGACGTCCCCCGTCTCGCGCGTCCACTTTTGCGCCCATCTTTTCTAGTGGCTGGATGATTCTGGCCATGGGACGGCGGGAAAGGGATTCGTCGCCCATCAGTTCGCAGGTGAGATCCTGTCCGGCCAGGATGCCGCTCAACATGCGGATGGTGGAGCCGGAGTTGCCACAATCGAGGGGACGGCCGGGGGCCCGTAGTTTCGCGCCGCGGCCGTGAATG
>Ga0126381_100010167_pt1 | contig 10581 bp, 7 predicted proteins | sample PanSoiMetPlot_28_FD_96465 | JGI IMG/M metagenome (GOLD analysis project Ga0126381, IMG submission 96465) | Tropical forest soil microbial communities from Panama - MetaG Plot_28 | ecosystem: Environmental > Terrestrial > Soil > Tropical forest > Bulk soil | place: Panama | collected 2016-02-17 | reverse complement strand
TGCCCGACCCTGGTCGCAGGGGACTTGGTCAATGGAGCCCTTCCGCTGTTCTTGAGCCGGCCGTTTAGCCGGCCCGAGTACGTGCTGGGCAAGTGCGCTGTGATCGCTCTACTTCTTTCCCTGATCACTTGGGTGCCTGCGTTGATCCTGTTTTCCCTCCAGGCGGGGTTGGCAAAAGACGGCTGGATTTGGTCGTATCTGTGGATGGTGGTCCCGATCGTGTGTTGTTCAACGGTCTGGATTTTGATGCTTTCGCTCGTCTCGCTGGCCGTTTCGGCCTGGGTGAAATTACGCATCGTGGCTACCGGTGTTATCTTCTGCGCGTTTCTCGTGCCCGCGGGACTCGGCGCGATTTTCAACGCCATCATGAGCACTTACTGGGGAAGTCTGCTCAATTTCTCCGAGCTGTTCCGACTCATTCTCGTCAAGGCCTTTCGGCTGGAGTCTGAATTCGTCGTTGCTGGAAGTTTGGCGCAAGTGCCGCTTTTCGCAGCGTGGATCATGATGATTCTGGTGTGCGTATCTTCCCTGTGTATCCTGAACACGCGTTTGCAAGCACGCGAGGTTGTGCGCGGATGACGAGTCCGAATCGCCAAATCGTTTTCGATAACGTCTCCAAGTTTTACGGGGAAGTTCTCGGAGTGAACCGCGTGAGTTTCGCGCTCGATCCGGGAATTACGAGCCTCGTAGGGCCGAACGGCTCTGGTAAGACCACGCTTTTGAACCTGCTCACCGGTCTGATCAAGCCGACGCGCGGGTCCATTCACGTGCTTGGGTTAACCACGCGTCAACCGATGGAGTTGTTCCGGCAGGTTGGTTATTGCACGCAATTCGATTCCTTCCCGCCGGGGACCACGGGCTATGATTTCATTTTTTGGCCCCTGCGCCTCCATGGTTTTGGCCGCGCGCAGGCCGCAAGGTTGACCGAAGAAGCCGTGGAGCGAGCCGGCATGACACAGGTCGCGCGGCGCAAAGTGGCTGGATATAGCAAAGGTATGCGCCAGCGCATCCGTTTGGCGCAGGCCATCGCCCACCATCCCTCAGTGCTTGTTTTGGACGAGCCTCTCAACGGGCTGGATCCCATCGCGCGCGCCGAGGCCATCGCCCTGTTCGGTTCTCTCGCCAGGCAGGGAATGCACGTTATCATTTCCAGCCACATTCTCGAAGAAGTCGATAGGATCTCCGATCGTGTCGTACTCATGAGCAGCGGCTACGTGGTGGCGGAAGGCCAGATTCGTGAAGTGCGGCAAGAGGTCCGCGATCACCCTATGCAGATTCTCGTGCGTTGCTCGAATGCCGCGCGGCTGGCATCGGCAGCGTTCGAATTGAATCATGTCGTCGAGGCAAAGATACTCAACGACGGCTGCGGTGTTCTGATTCGCACGCGCGATGCCGAGCAGTTTTATCTTCTGCTCAACAAGATCGTGTCGAGCGGTTTGATAGAAGTGGATGCAGTTGCCCCGGCGGATGATGACGTCAATTCCATTTACCAATACCTGATCGGATCGAGCGGCGGGCCGACATGAATCGACGAGACCCCATCACTCGGGCCAAGGAGTGGACTCAGGAACAACCCTGGGAGCTTTACGCAACTCAGATCTTCGTTCTCACGCGCAACGAGATCCGCCGCAACCTGTTCACCCACCGACGGCTGTGGGTCTATCTCCTGGCCGCGATCCCTGTTGTGATTCTCCTGATCCAACTGGCATTTGCCCACCATACCGCCGACCCCTTCTACATCGAGACCCAAACGCGCGTGCTCGCGCGCATTGTTCATCTTTACTACGTGCGGCTGGGCATCTTTTTCGCGTGCATGGGTATTTTCACCTGGCTGTTTCGCGGCGAGATGGTCGAGCGCACCCTCCATTACCAGTTTCTTGTTCCGGTGAGAAGAGAGGTCCTGGTCATCGGGAAGTTTCTGGCGGGCACGTTGGTCTCCATTTTTCTCTTCGAAAGCGCCGTTCTCGCTTGCTTTTACTTGTCCTACGACCGATTTGGTGCCGCCGGCCGGTCCTACATTCTTGATGGGCCGGGCCTTCATCAACTCAGCGCTTATCTGCTGGTGACCGCCTTGACGTGTATCGGATATGGCTCTGTGTTTCTTGCTCTGAGCCTGCTCTTCAAGAATCCGATCGTCCCGGGGCTTGTCCTGATGGGCTGGGAAACAATTGCCCCTATATTGCCCGCGTGGGCCCAACGGCTGAGCGTGACCTCCTATCTCAGGCATCTATGTCCGGTCCAGCTGCCGGCCGAGGGACCCTTGGCGATTTTCACGGTGGTTGCCGAGCCGGTAGCACCCGTGCTCGCCATCCTGGGTTTGCTTGGCCTCTCTGTCGCTGTCCTCGTTCTTTCCTGCTTTCTCATCGATCGCATAGAAATTACTTACACCGCGGAGTAGCGCAAGAACCGTTTCGAAGGAGATGTCTAGGGAGGTTGCGATGGTTCCGCGTTCTCAATGTGGCGGTTTTCGCGAGGCGTCTGGCGACAGTCTCCGATATTTTTCGCCATATATTCGTTTCAGCAATATGTAGACCGCCAGGTCGCATCCAAAGATGCAAATCGCCCAGATCATCGGGAGCGACATATCCGGCTCCTTAAGCGCAGTGTCTGCAAAGCGCACCTAAAACCAGGTTAAAAGAGGGCACGCAAGGAAGTCGTGAGACCTTCGTAAGGAATGCGTAAGGAATGCGTAGGGAATTCGTAGAAACGTCGCGCTTCGGGCGCGCAAAACCGGAACCGCAGAAGAAGTGCCGAGTGTCGTTCCAAGACCCAAAAAAGTCGCCTGCCGAGGACCAATTGCGCGCAAGACGCGGAAGCGGCGACCTGTTCCAATTTCGACTACGCGTTCATGTTTATCTTGTTCACCTCGGGAGAGCAGCCGAGTGGCAGTAGCGGGGTAGCGGACAGGTAGTGGAACATACGGTTGACCTTGACACTGCTGAGGCGCAGCATAGGCAATGTATGTTTTTCGCGGTTTTACACAATCGATAATGCACACAACAAGACTGGTCGGGGGAAACCGCTAACCGTCAAATAGCATCGTACGTACAAGGAATTCGGCCAGCCAGGGAGGCGCCCGTGGCAGCCAGAGTGCTTCTGCTTATCAGCCTTCTCACCGGCCCCGCGATGTTTGCGTGGGCCATCCCCCGGCAGGCGGCAACCGTGCAAGAAGAGGCGGCAATTTCCGCCGCGTCAGATTCATCAAAACAAGCCAGGGACCAAACTCCGGGGGCACCGCAGACGGATCCTAACGAGAAGAAGGACGCCAAGCCTCAGCACAAAATTCACGTCCGGCTGGGTACCGTCTCGCTGGGACTGGGGTATTCGTATTCTTCCGGACCGTACTATTATCCGTACAGCGTGTTTGGCTTTTATCCCTACGGAGTGGCATATCCTGCGCTCTTTTGCGACCCGTTTTGGTGCGCTTATCCCTCTCTCCTAAATCCGGTTTATTCCAGCAGCTTGGCGTACGCCGAAGACAAGGGCCAAGTCAAATTGACGGCCGATCCGAAGACGGCGGAGGTCTACATTGACGGAGGGTACGCAGGTACTGCAGACCAGTTGAAGACCATGTGGCTCGACTCCGGTGCCTACGACCTGTCCCTGTCCGCAAAGGGACGTAAGGCGTTTCACCAGCGGATTTATATCCTTAGCAGAAAATCATTGAAGGTTCTCGCGCGGTTGGAGCCAGAGGAAGAGCCGGATCGAGCGCGCGAAAAAGGGGTCAAGCCGTGAACAGAAAGATTCTGCAGGGGTTGCTATGGTTGGCTGCAGCTTCAGTCATCGCTTCGGGCCCTCGAGGGACCGTGCCCAAGGCCTCGGCTAATCGCTACCCGTCTCACGCCGAGAAAGGCGGCGTCAACGTCGGCGCAGCGTTGCTTACTTCCGATGAAGTGCGCAAAACATTCGTTTCCGAGGTGAATCGCTGCTGCTTGGTCGTCGAAGTTGCGTTCTACCCTGCAAAGGACAAGCCCCAAGCGGTATCGCTCGACGACTTTTCCGCGCGCGTGACGGGAACGGAGACGGCCGTGAAACCTTCCAGCGCCAAGGTGGTGGCGGCAAGTATTCAGAAGTCTGCGGAATCGCAGCGAGATATCACGGTCTCTCCTTCCGTCGGCATTGGCTACGAGTCCGGCCCTTATGGCGGCCATGGCACTTACAAGGCGGCCGGCGTGGCCGTAACAGTCAGCGAGCCGGGTTCACACTCGGGCTCATCGGAGCGCGATCGCGACACGATGTTGACCGAGCTGAGTGAGAAGGGCCTGCCCGAGGGCATGGCTTCGGCGCCGGTGTCGGGTTATCTGTACTTCCCGCTGACAAAGAAGAAGGACACGCCACTTCAGTTAGATTGCGTGCTGAACGGGAGCAAAGTTTCTCTGACGCTGCCCTGAAGAGCTGTCCACCGCTGGATGCCCTGCGACAAAACCGAATAGACACAATCCGGATCGAGACGTGGATACGTCAGGATGCGGAGCGAATCGCCTGGATCCCAACTGACTAAGAACTGCCCGGTGGCGCCACAGTTGGCAGAACAATATGTATGCTTTAAGTACTGGGCGTCTTTTTGTGCCTTTCTGCCCAGTTGACTTCTAAAAGCCATATTTGTGCATGCAGCTTCTCAAAATCTCTTTAGATGTGTCATGATTTGGACAGCAAAGCTTATTTCCTGACTTGCTATCGCGTTCGTTCAGCATTCTGGGGATGGGATGCCAAACCGACAGCGACCAGGAGCTTTCGCAATCTCGGCGGACGACAGAAGCCATTTACCGGTGGGTGCCTCCAGAATGCAGTCGACAGCGTTGCACGACATGCCTCCAATTCCAGAGCTACGTCGTTGCGTGGCCCTGGGGGAATTCTGATGCGAGCTTCTCCCGGAGGTAAGAACAAGACGATGGAAAGAGACGGCGTTCGAATGTCGTCGGTATTTCGCATCGGTGTATTGTCCGGCATGGCGCTGCTGTGGGTGATCGTTGCCGTTCTGCAATACAAGTGGGCCACGCAGCTAAGTGCCGCGACGGAAGTGCGCATTGGCAGCAACCTTCAGTCCCTGATGACGAGGTGGCAGCGCGATCTTTACGACGAGTTGTCAGCGGTCTGCGTCGCCCTGCAGGTCGGACCAGATTCCGGCGCGCACGATGCTTGGAATGATTACCTCCAACGGTATGCCGAATGGAATGGGAATGAGAAAAACAGCGACGTTGCCGAGGGAGCTTATCCAAACCCAGACCTTGTTCGGGAGATTTACGATTGGCAAACCAGCGTGCCGGGAAAGCTGGAACTTCTGCGGCTCGACCCAAACACAAAGACCCGGAACAGTATAGGCGTGCCGCAAGAACTGGAAACGCTACTGGCTCGACTCAAGGCGAATTCCTCGAACCTAAGTGCGGCGAAGCGGGCTTGGGAGTATAGAACTTCACCGCAAAACGAGAGCGGGCCCAGAAGCAGTCAGCTGCGGACTCTCGGCTCGCGCACCGATGCGCTTGCTGGCTGGCAGCTTGACGAAGAAATCCCCGCGCTGGTTCACCCCGTAGTCCACCACGCCAATCCGCTGAACTCTCAGACGCCGATCGATCGCGCAGCGGTGGATTGGCTTGTGGTCATTCTGAACCTCCGCGTGATTCAGCATAGGATCCTTCCCGAGTTGGCGAGCCGGCACTTTGGCGGTCCGGACGGGCTCGAATATAAGCTCGCCGTTGTGACCGCCGACGATACGCCAAGAATTATTTATTCCTCCGATTCGACGCTCCGGATCGAAGATGTTGGCAGCTTCGACTCCATCATGAACATTTTCGGCTCGTCCTCTAACAATGTTAAGGCCGAGTTCTGGGAGGCCGTGAAACACAGCCCGAATTCATCGGACCAAGATTGGCGCAGCTTTGTAGGGCCGGTCTGGTTTCCGGTCTTCCGATTTGCATCGCACGACAAACCGTGGGTATTGATTCTCCGGCACCGGACAGGAGGGGTGGGAAAAATTGCAAGGAGCGTCTTGTATCGGAATCTCATCATCGGCGGCGTGGTGCTGTCACTCCTTGCGGTGAACATAGGTCTGCTGACTTTTTCGAGTCACCGCGCACAAAAGCTCGCTCAGGTGCAAATGGAGTTCGTAGCGTCGGTTTCGCACGAACTGCGCACGCCGTTGGCCGCCATTTTTTCAGCCAGCGAGAACATCAAAGACGGATATGTGGAAGGCCGGAAGAATCTAAGGTTCTATGGTTCCATCCTAACCAGCCAGACACGCCGCCTGATCGATCTCGTAGACCGCATCCTCCTGTTTGCTTCCACGCGAGCCGGGAAAACGAGGTATTCCGTGGGCCCTCTCGCGGTGACTGCCATCCTTGCAGCTGTTAAGAAGAATGTGACCGAGGAAATCGAAGAGGAGGGATGCACGCTCGAAGAGCATATTGAACCGGGGCTGCCGCCCGTATGGGGCGACTTGTCGGCGGTGAGTGCCTGTTTGCGAAACCTGATTGCGAATGCCCTCAAATACGGTGGAGAGGAACGCTGGATCGGCCTATCCGCGACCGGTCATGAGACAGAAGCTCATGCCAAAGAAATCAGGTTTAGTGTTCAGGATCATGGGGAGGGTATCAGCGCGTCAGAATTGCAACGTATTTTTGAACCGTTCTATCGCAGCCCCAGGGTTGTGGCCGCTCAAATTCATGGGACGGGTTTGGGACTAGCCTTGACAAAGCGCATCGCCGAAGCCCTCGGAGGAAGAATCTCCGTTGTGAGTGAACTGGGTGTGGGAAGTACCTTCACCTTGCACCTGCCCGCCGCAACCGCGCAGGAACTCACCGACGAGTCACGACTGCAAGAAACCACAGGACAATGAACATGTTTGAGAGCATCCTTCTCGTAGAAGATGAAGCAGCATTAAGGGCGACCCTGGGCGATCGGCTTCGCGGCGAGGGTTACGTCGTTGACACCGCCGTCGATGGGCTCGAAGCAGCTGAGAAAGCTGCCAACCTGCCCTTTGACCTAATCATTCTCGACCTTATGTTACCGGCGCGCAGCGGACTTGACGTCTGTCGCGACATCCGCCAAGCGGGAATGGCCACGCCCATTCTGATCCTGACCGCTCGCGACCAAACCACGGATAAAGTGGTGGGACTAAAACTTGGCGCGGACGATTACGTGACCAAGCCGTTTGAGGCCGCCGAACTCATCGCTCGGATCGAAGCTTTGCTACGCCGCGTACCGATAAAAATGGGTCAAGCCATCCACGAGTTTGCCTCGATCATTGTGGACGTGAAGCGATCCAAAGTTACGCGAGACGGACAGCCAATCTATCTGACGGGTCGCGAATTTCAGCTTCTCCGCTACTTCATTGAACGCCCGGGAACAACGATTCCACGCAAGGAGCTGCTGCAGGCGGTTTGGGGCTATGTGGCGGATTCTCTCACGCGAACGGTGGATGCTCATGTTGCCAGCCTTCGGCAAAAGTTGGAAGAGAATCCGAAGCGGCCCGAACTGATCGTCACGGTTTCCGGCACCGGCTACAAATTTGTAGGACAAAACCGCAGCTAGTTTCCCGCAAGAGATCCCTCCACAAAACGCCAGATGGCGGCAAGCTGATCTGGTGCTTGATTGTAGAATCATTTTTTCCTTCACAGCCTCTTTAACGGATAGGCCAACGAGCCAGGCACCGCGACCACCGGCCATCCTTCTGCCCAAGAAATAACTCGCGTGGCAGAAACATCCTGCTCAATGCGACGATCACAGATGTAACGTCTGTTCACATATACGCGTATCCGCCAGATTGTAAAAACTGTAAAATATTTTGAATTAAGCAAATTTCCTCGCGATTATTTGTTTGCAATCAAACAGACAGTTCGCGACCGCCCTTAATCTCCCCACGCTGGCCGGTGAAATCCGGCTGGGAAGCTTCGAATCACGTGCAAACACGCGAGGCCACAATGAAAAAGCTGTATCAAGCTGTCGTATTTCTATTCGTATGCTCCTTGGCACCGCTCGTCGCAAGCGCCCAGTCTTTCCGGGTGCAGTGCCCGAACAGCACCATCACCCACCCGAACGCGACTAACAACTCGGAGCCTGATTACACCGCGTCGACCTACGCGGCGGTCGCAGGAACTCCGGCGCCGGCGGACTACACAACCGGTCGCAGCGGTCCGACAAACGGCGCCATCAAGTGCCAGCAGATCGGCGGCGGCGACGGCCTCGCGACGATGGGCGACGGCGAGCAGATTTACATGTTTTCCTTCGGCCCGCTGTCCGGGCTTGCCGACATCGCCAACGGCTTGCCCGGCACGGAGTTCCCGAACGTGTTCAATACCGTATATGGGGGCACGTTCGTGCCCGGAGCCCCCGCCGAAACGGCAACGTTCCATGCACCCAGCAGCGGGACCACAGTTCTCCCCGAGGGGTTTAATTACAACGGCGCCGTGGGCCTGGTTCCCGATGCCGATGCGATAGCCAACGGTATTTGTGCTGCTCCCTGTCTCGATGGGCACGTAGATCCTCGCGCGATCATCGACGTCGGAGTCATGAACGGCAATATCCCCGCGCCGCTCCTGGCGTTCGATGAGGACGACGAAGTCTTCTTCACCCTCACCAACGTGGGCATGATCATGCGCCCAGACTTGTTCGAGCAGCACACCGTCCACTTCCACGGTTATCCCAACGCTTCTTCGTTTTATGACGGCGTGCCGGACGCCTCGGTCGCCATCAACATCGGCGGCAGTTTCACTTACTACTACATGGCGCCGGATGCCGGAACTTACTTCTGGCACTGCCACATTACTCCTCCCGAGCACTTGCAGATGGGCATGGTGGCACAGCTTTATGTGCGCCCCCGTCAGGATCGAGTTCCGACCGGTAACAGCCTCTACGCCGCCCTTCAGGCGCAGCAGCTAGATAACCGCACGAAATGCGATCCCACTCAGGACATCCTGTGCAGCAATCCCCTGCCAGCTGTCAATACGGGCGCGACGAATACAGCTGCCGTTCACGACGCGGCGGTGAGCGGCACTAACGGGCCGAGGGCGGGGTATGCCTATAACGACGGCGATGGCTCGACGTACTACAACGTCGAGTATCCCATCCAGATCCACGGTTTCGATCCCAACTTCCACTTTGTCGGCATGACCTTCAACCCCGAAGAATTCAACGACATGAAGGACAAGTATTTCCTCCTCAATGGTCGGAGCTATCCCGACACCGTCACGCGAGGTCCCCTGGCCACCCAAGTGACCGATGGCAAGATGCACTTCTCCCAGCCGCTGCCCTCGATCATCGATATCCCGGTCGGCGGGAAGGCCCTCCTGCGCATTTCCGACCTGGATGTTACGGAGTATCAGACGCTGGCGTCGCTCGGAATTCCAATGACCGTGATCGGCTTCAACGCCAAGCTCTTGCGGGACCAGGCGGGAAACAACCTGTACTACAACACGAACTCGATCACGCTAGCCGGCGGCGAGTCACTGGACGTGATTCTGGACGCCAGCGATACGACGAAGTACCCATCGGGCAGCGTATTCTATCTGTATACCCCGAATCTCGACCACCTTTCCAATGACGCTGAGAATTTTGGCGGGCTCATGACCGAGGTCCACATCAATTAGGAGAGCAGCGATGAATGCGACGAATACAAAAATGATGATTTCGAAACCGCGGTTGCTTGTTTTGCTGGTGCTCGCGTTGCTGCTCACGGCCACGGCTCATGCCGCTGCGCCGGGCATCACCGGGTCGACGTTCAACTTGACGGCGCAAGCCGGCTCCATCAGCCAGCCGGACGGCGCGGCAGTTTATTCCTGGGGTTATGGCTGCGACCCCACCAAGCCGGCGCCTGGCTTTGCCCCTTCAGCCATTGCCGGCGCGTTTTGCAACTCGATGCAGGTTCCCGGCCCCACGTTGATCGTTACCGAAGGACAGACGGTCACCGTAAATCTATCGAATGGTTTGCCTGCTGCGGCCGGAAACACCTCTATTCTTTTTCCGGGCTTCAATGTTACCGCGACCGGCGGCGTTCCGGGGCTGATGACCCAAGAGGCGGCGCCTGGCGGAACGGTGACCTATACGTTCGTCGCCTCGTCCCCGGGAACGCGCTCCTATTACAGCGGAACGCAGGGCGATCTGCAGGTTGAGATGGGCCTCTACGGTGCAATCATCGTGCTCCCGAACGCGGTCCCCGCCGCCTGCACGAGCCCGGCGATTCGCACGAACTTGTACGGCGTATCGAACTACGCAAGCTCGAACGGTCTCGGCACAGAGCAGGATTTCCGCCTAGCCGCGGCCGCGTACGACCACGCCACTACCTGCTACGACCGCGAATATCTGTTCCAGTTCGCCGAGATGGATCCCAAAATACACAATGCCGCGCTCGCACAGGTGACGGATATCGCGACTTGCACTTCCACTGCGAGCAGACCAACCTGCCCAACGACTTTAGCGGTTCCCACCGAGCCCTATCAACCTGCCTATTTCCTGATCAACGGGCGCTCGATGCCCGACGATATGGACCCCAACTATGCCTCGCAATATCCGAATCAGCCCTATAACGGCAACCCACACATGCATCCCGGGGAGTTGACCCTGATCCGCGTCATCGGCCAGGGACGGTGG
>Ga0126381_100010166_pt1 | contig 10582 bp, 9 predicted proteins | sample PanSoiMetPlot_28_FD_96465 | JGI IMG/M metagenome (GOLD analysis project Ga0126381, IMG submission 96465) | Tropical forest soil microbial communities from Panama - MetaG Plot_28 | ecosystem: Environmental > Terrestrial > Soil > Tropical forest > Bulk soil | place: Panama | collected 2016-02-17 | reverse complement strand
GTTGTAGCGGCAACCCCGGCCCCCGGTGGGCCAGGCAGCGAGGATTTCGAGCAGGTCGTCAAGGTGCTTCAGGAATTGCAGCGCCGCGACCCCAACCGCTATGTACGGCTGCGCAGCGCCGCCGCTCTGCGGCAAATCGGGCCGCGCGAAGTGCAGTAGCCGAGAGCGTAATCCGCCGGCCAAAATTTTATTTTTGTGATGAGCTTGAATTTCGATCGAAGGGTTTTTTTTCGGGCGCGCCGCTTCGCGTTGCTCTGGACGCTGGCGGCAGTTTTTTCCGTCGCGCAATTCTCTCCCGCCGCCTTCGCCTCTGATCCGAAAGACCCCGCCCCTTTGCCGGAAAAACCTGGAGACCCGGGATCTCCGCGCACTTCGATCACTCGCAGCGGAGTACTGCAAACTACGGAAGGGTTAACCCTAAGGCTGACCACAGACCTCGGCTCCGTCAACGTCACGCAACTCGAGCCCGGTGCTCCTCCGGTGGTGCGCTATACCGTTCGCGTGGAAACGGACGCGCGCGGAGCCGCCGCAACGCAACTGCTACACAATTACTCTCTCAAATACGGCACTTCTTCGACCGGCGTCGAAATCGCCGGCTTGCTCTTTCCTCCAGGGACGCATCACACCAACGCGCAGTTCTGGGTGCAGTTTGAAATCTCTGTGCCGCGCAGTTACAACGTGGAGATTCACACGGATGCAGGCGACATCACCACCGGAGATGTTGGCGGCACCGCCTTCCTGAAAAGCCAAGGCGGAAACATTATTAGCGGCCAAATCGGAGGCACCGGGGTTCGCGAAGTGTTCCGCGGCCGTCCAGTCGCCAAGCTGGAAACCGAAGGCGGTCACATCAAGGTGATGGGAGTAACCGGGGACCTTTCGGCATTCACCGCTGGCGGCCACATCAATGTAGGCAACATTAGTGGAGATGCTTCGCTGCGTAGCGGCGGTGGGCACATTCGCGCGCGCCAGATTGGCGGACGCGCCGATTTGGAAACTGTCGGCGGCAATATCACCGTTGGGCGGGCTGCCAGTTTCGTTAGCGTCCGCACCGGTGGCGGCCAGATCGATTTCGGTGAAGTCCGGGGCTCCGTCCGGGCTCAGACCGCGGGCGGGGGCATCCACGTCATCTACGTCTCCGGGCCCATGGAGGTGGAATCGAATGGAGGCAGCATCTGTGTGACCGGAGCCTCCGGTGCGGTTCAAGCCGCCACTTCCGGCGGAAGCATCACCGCATGGATCAATCCAAGCGCTCCCGCGGAAAGAGGCATGGTGCGCCTGGAAGCTCCTTCGCAACTTGCGTCCGGCACCGGCGACCTCATCGTGTATCTTCCGCGGAACCTCGCGGCAAATATAGATGCTCTCGTAGCCAACGGCACCGGTCAACACATTGAAGCCGATTCTGCCCTGCACTTGACTATGCAGAGTCCCGTAAGCGGATCGGGTCAAGTCCGCGCCATGGGTGTCTTGAATGGAGGCGGCGCTCCATTGAAGCTGCGAACCACAGGCGGCAGAATCCGACTCCAGTTTATGGACTCTCAGGCCGTGCTTCACGATTCGCTGATGCATGAGGAAGCGGATCGCCTCAACAAACATCTTGTGGAGGTCGGGTTTCCTCCTGTTTCATTCTCTTTCGAGGGTGCTGGGTCGAATTTTGAGAATCCGCCGGCCAAAAAGGTGGAACCTCCTGCAAAGAACCTGGGCGATTTGCTGGAAGACTGGATCAATGACTTGGAACGCAGGTTCACGGGGAATATCGGCGAAAATCCTGATGATTTCCTGAAGCGACTCACGTATCGCCCCAATCCTTCTTATCCTTTGCTTGCTCAGCGCGCCGGCGTTCACGGGGTCGTTGTCCTCCAAGTAAAACTGACCACAGACGGCCGGGTTCAAGTGCAAAAAGTTTTGGAAGGCGAGCCGGTTCTGGCCGACGCCTCGATCGATGCAGTGAAGCGCTGGCGCGCGAAACCGGCGTGGGTAAGAGGAAAGCAGTGTGAGGTGATTTCGACGGTCAAATTCGATTTTCAGTTGCCCTGAGCGTTCTTCTCACGGCAATTGATTTGTTTCGTCCCCGGCCCTGGAAAACTCGATTCTGCAGATTGCAGTTTAAGGGGGTAGAACGTCATGGTACGTCACGGTTTCCGCGCGACGGTTTTTTGTTTTTGCTCTCTTCTCGTGGCCTCTCTTGGAGTTGTTCCTAGCTACGCCATCAGCAAGGACTTCAATCAAACAATTCCGCTGCAACCCTGCGGTACGTTTGAGCTGCAAAACGTAAATGGACCAGTCGACGTTCAAGGATGGGATCGCAACGAAGTGGAAATCCATGCCGTGAAGACGGCGAAGCAGCAGGAATCCGACCTCGAACGCGTTTCGATTGAAGTCAACGCGCGCCCGGACGCCGTCGCTGTCACTACGCGCTACCCGCAGAACGAAGGCGTGGAAGTCGCCGTGGAATACACCATCCACGTTCCGCATCGCGTTCACGTCGAACACATTGGCACGGTCAACGGCACGCTGCGCATCTCCGGCCTCGATAACGTGGAAGATCTGCATACCGTGAACGGAGACATCGAAGTGTTCGAAGCGGGAGGCAACGTCCGCGCTCACACCACGAATGGAAACGTACACGTCGAACTTGCGCGTCCGCCCGACAAGGCTGGAGCTACGGTGGAAACGACCAACGGCTCGCTGGTGCTTGCCGTGCCTTCCAATCTGGAAGCGGATGTCGAGGCGCGTTGCCTCAACGGCAACTTCTACTCCGAGCTTCCTATGACCATGGAGAGCACGGACCGTCCCCGTGAAATGCGCGGCAAGCTGGGCCGGGGCGGAGTCCCGATTCACCTCCGCACGGTGAACGGGGGCATCCGCTTGATTGTTTTGCGCTCGAGCGTCTGACGATTTCCCCGCTGTTGCGTCTAAATGCTGAGGAGGGTGGGACGAAAATGAACAAGCGCAATCTTTTAGTTACAGGAGGGGTCGTGGCACTCAGCCTCGCGTTGGTCGCTCTGCCCGCGCCTCCTGCCAGTTCACAAACGCCGTGTCCGGATGAATCCGTCACGGCCCGGCTGGCCGAGCGGTTGGCACAGTTGCAAGCAAAGCTTCGAGGAAGCCAGGATGAAGTCACCGCAAGGCTCGCGGAGGCGCACGCCGGGTTGGCGTCGTCGCAAATGGCTCTCGCTCAACATCGCCAGACCCTCGAGCAACTCGAAGCGTTTCCTGTTTTGGCCGACGACGATCAGGACGCCGTCAGCGTCCTTCTGGACGCGGAGGGCTCGAGCTGGCTCGGCGTCGAGCTGCATGAAGTCACGAGCGACACTGCCAAACAGTTGAAGCTTCCCGCCGAACGGGGGGTGGTTCTCAGCTCCATCGTTCCCGACAGCCCTGCCGCGAAAGCAGGCCTCAAGGAGAATGACGTCGTCACCGAGATTAACGGGCAGCGCGTCGAAGGCGCGGCGCAATTCCGCCGCATGATTCGCGAAATTCCAGCTGGCCGCGCCGCTCAAATCACCGTATGGCGCGATGGACGCGCTCAGACCATTAGCGTCGCCCTGGGAAAAGCCGAAGAGCGCCGCCACTCTCTTAAGATGTTTACTCCGGCACCGGGCGCTCCCGGGAGCTTTGCGTTCACCATGCCGGAAATTCCTATGCCGCCCATGGAATGGAACGGCACGTTGATGATGGGCGGCCAGCCGCGCCTGGGCATTGACGCGGAAGATCTCAGTGGCCAGCTTGGCAGCTTCTTCGGCGCTCCCGATGGCGAAGGCATTTTGGTTCGCGACGTGACTCCCGGTTCGGCCGCCGAAAAGGGCGGACTAAAAGCCGGCGACGTCATCACTTCGGTCAATGGCGAAAGGATTCGAACGGTGGGCGATCTGAAAGAAAAGCTCGTGACCAAGCGAGAAGCAAAGGATAAGGACAAAGACCAGACGGTGAAACTTGGCGTTCTGCGCAACAAGAGCGAAGTCTCACTCACCGTCGAGTTGCCGGCTCCCGCCCCGCGCACGAAGCGCCTTATTTCGCATCGCACGAACATCTAAGCGTTCAGCAGTTGCTTCCTCCGCAGTTGTAGATAAGCCCTGCTTCGGGAAAGCGTGACTCTCGAGGCGGGGCTTTTACTTTGTGGAATGCCCTTGAGGGGCATCGCCGGAGGTTCGAAGTCTCACCGCTTTAGCGTTCTTCTTCAGGCAGCGACGCCAGTGCCGCATCGAAAGCGGCATAGTGGTGGTGGCGCTCTTCCGGCTCATTCAACGCTATACTTTCGCGCTCGACCCACGCATGGGCTTCCAGATTTTCGCTCTCTTTACGCACTCCGACGCGCAGCTCAGAGGTGATTCCCTGTCGCCCCAGCAGCCACCACAGCGTAAGCGACTTAACCAGGCAGGAAGGGTGAACGAACCCATGCCGGTCCGCGGCGTTCACCACATGCGCGGTCAAAGCGATTTGCTTGCCGAGGGAAACCGCATCCGCTTGTCGTGTGACGTTTGCAATCATTTTTCGAAGCGTGGACCGCGTCGCATCAAACCCGCGAAATTTCAAACTTAGCGCAACCAGAGGCAGCATCACGAGCGCGCGCACGAGCAGCGCTTGCGCCGGCCGTCCCAGCGCGCTAAACCGCCGCAGGCTTTTGAGCATCAGCGGGCAAGACTTGCAATAATCCGTGTTCCACGAGGTGGCCCAGCAGTTCGATCAGATTTTCGCGAAGCGCTTCCGGTTGGACGTCGTATTCCGCCAGGAGTTCCTGGTAAGCCGCGTCAATGTTGGGCGAAGTGGTCACCAATTGCCACATGCGCGTCCCCGTTTCATCCAGGCCGAAGTATTGTTCCGTTTCCAGGTTGAGCAGAACGGATTCCTGATCCAAAAGCCGGACCAGTACGTGCGTCGGCGCGGCTGCTCGATCGTTGAATGTCAGCATTGCCACAACTCCTTTTCACATTCAAACGCGCGCAATTTGCGGCCAAGCGGCAGGTTGCAATTCGAAAGCTATTCTACCGGGGAATGTGCCAGTTTGCCACGGATGGACTCTAAGAGCCCGTATTCCGCAGCGTGTTCGCTCTCATCCGCAAGAACAAAAAGCCGGCTTTTTCCGGAACCGGCCTGAGGATGAACAAACCGCTCGTTAGGATTTCTTCTTCCGGACGTTGACCTTCGTATCGATGCCCGCGCCGAGAGCTTTCAAATCGGTTAAGCCTTGTTTTGCCTGCGCGCCCCACGGACCGTTGGGATCCAGCTCCTCGGCCTTTTCATAGGCTTCCACCGTGCCTGGCGCGAGTTGTACTTCTTCCTTGTCTCCCACTTTCTTCGTCGTCATCTTCATTAACAGTGATGCGCCCAGCAAATACCAGGCTTGGGCATTTTTCGGATCCAGCTCCGTTGCCTTATGCAGCGGCTCGATGGCGTCGGCAAGGCGGTTCGCATTGTACAGGCTAATTCCGAAATTCCGCCACGCCGTCGCCGCGTTCGGTGGATCGAGTTCCGCACTCTTGCTATAAGCTGCTTTCGCTTCGTCGATTTTTCCGGCGCGCGCCAGCACGTTCCCGAGGTTGTTGTAATAGCCCGGCGCGTCCGGCTTCGCGGCAATGGCTTGCTGATAGGCTTGCGTGGCTTCGTCGTTGCGCCCAGCGGTGTCGTAGGCTTCCCCAAGCTTGGCCCACAGCAAGTGCTGGTTAGCGTCTTTCTCGCCGGCGGATTCCTGCGCTGCTTTGTATTCCTTTGCTGCCTGGTCGGCAAGATCGTTCAGCTTCTGTTTGGCGGCATCGCGCTGGTCTGCCGGCGCTTTTTGCAAATCCGCCTTCGCCGCCTTTTCCTGTTCGAGGATGGCATTCCCCGCTGAGAAGTGAGCCTTCATTCCCTCGAACTTAGCCTTGGCCTCTTCGTTCTTCTTCACCTGCTCTTGAACCGCAGCGCCCTGCTTGCTCATGATTTCCTTGAAGTTTGCATCTGCTTTGGCTTCTCCGCCGCCCTCGACTCTCAACTTAGCTAGATCGTAGGCCTGCTGCTTCTCGTTTGGCGGAGGGAAAGCAGTGATCGTGACTGTATAAATGCCGGGGCGCAGTCCGGCGATCGTATATTTGCCGTCATTGTCGGTCTTGGCCGTCTGTTTCGCGCCTTGTTCGCTCGTTGCTTGTACCGTCAACCCAACCCAGGGCTTTGCATTGATGTCCAGAATCAGCCCGCTGATGGATCCAGACTGGGCCGCGGCGCGCGGCGCGGATAGCAAAGCGAGCGCTGCCACAAGAATTGCGGTTAGCACAAAAGACTTAGTTAGAATCTTCATGCCCCATTCTCCTTTTTTGCGAGGGAGCTGGCCTGGGTCCGCCAGACCCGTTCCCTCATTATCTCCTTGTCCCCAATGGATTCCAAGTTTACCTGTTGTTGGTATACCCGCCGCGTGCGAATCTGCCAGTCCGGCTCAGCGCATCGCCGAAACCACTCGCCGGTATGGAATCTGGTCCCTAGCGGCCGCCTCGGCAAACGCCGCCAAACGCAAAAGGCAACTGTCGCACGCACCGCAAGCCATCTCTTCGTCCTGATAGCAGGACCAGGTCAGATGCAGGGGCGCTCCCAGCTCCAGCCCGCGCCGGATGATTTCGCTTTTTTTCATGGTGATGACCGGCGTCACTATTTCGATCTGCGTTTCCGGCCGCGTTCCCACGCGGATCAGTTCCTGAAAAACTTTGTAGTATTCCGGCCGGCAGTCCGGGTAACCCGAGCTGTCTTCCGCCACCGCGCCAATATAAATCGCTCCCGCACCGATCGCTTCCGCCCAGCTTACCGCTACGGAAAGAAAATGCGCGTTGCGAAATGGGACGTAGGTCACGGGGATCGCGCTTCCGTGCCGTCCCGGCGCACCCAGCTCGTTTTTCGGCACAACAATCCTTTCGTCAGTCAGTGCTGACCCGCCAATCGCCCGAAAATGATCGAGGTGCACCACCATCCGATCGTGCACGCCGTAGAAATCCGCAACCTCCTCAAAGGCCCGTCGCTCGCGCCTCTGCGTTCTCTGTCCGTAGGCTGCATGAAGGACCGCAATATTCCCGGCGCTATGCCGCTCGCGCGCAATGGCCGTGCTAACGCACGAGTCCATTCCCCCGCTCAGCAGCACCACCGCTTTTCTTTGATGGCTCATCGAATCGTATTTTTTCCCTGTTCCTTAGGTCCGTACTTCGTTGCTTCCTTCTTTACACGCCTCTCGTCGCCGGATCCCAAATAAACTTGTGCAGTTGAAGCCCGAGCCGCACCGGCAACCCATCCGCCAGGATCCATTCCGCCAGCTGACGCAGCTCCAGCCCGGGCCATTTGCCCTCTGGATCTTCAAACACCGGCGAAAACAAAACTTCTCGGACGCGTGCGACCAGTCCGTGTTCCCGCGTGAAATCGCTCGCAAATTCGTAATCGCGGCGCGTCGAGAGCACGAATTTTACTTCGTCTCGGCTGGTCAGCTCATCGAGGTTGCGCATTTCAAATGTGTCAGGCTCGCCGGAATCCGGGCATTTCACGTCCACAATCTTGATGACTTCTTTTGGCAGCCGTCCCACGAAGCGTTCCCCGCTCGTTTCGATCATCACCGCGTAACCCGCGGCAAGCAGTTTTTTCGCCAGCGGATAAATCTCCTCCTGCAGCAACGGCTCTCCGCCTGTTAGTTCCACAAGCGGCACTGCCGCTGGGCTTTTGTAGGGTCCGCCTTCCAAGGCGGACCGTTGCGGGGAACCCGGCTGCCGTCCAGCCAACTCGTCAACACGCGCCAACACCTCTTCCACAGTCATTTTCTCGCCGCCGTGGAATGCGTACGCAGTGTCGCACCAGGCACAGCGCAAGTTGCACCCTGTCAACCTCACGAAAATACACGGCAAGCCGGCGCGTGTGCCCTCGCCTTGAATGGATTTAAAGATTTCGGTGATGACCATAGCGGAATTGCGGCGGAGCGGTTTGCCGCTCTCGAATTACCTTACGCCTTTTGCGCTCCCCTAGGCTTTTTGGGCCAAAGCCAATACGCAGCAGCGAGGAAGGACGCGCCTCCCAGGATAAATCGCAAATAAACCAGCGAGAGCCCCAGCAAACGGAAAACCAGAACATAACCTATGGCGACCAGGATCGCCGGGATGAGAATGATAAGGAATGCGCGATTCATGGTTTCAATTGGCGTTACGCTCCCGGGCGATACTGCGCCCGGCTCGTGTCCGTCTCCCACAAAACCACGTCGGTGACTTTCGCCCCCGGCGGCATACCCTCCAATTGCCTGGTGATCTCGTCGTAAAAATACTTCGCCACGTTTTCCGCCGAGGGATTCACGCTCTTAAAGGGCTCCAAATCGTTCATGAACTGATGATCCAGCCGCCCCAGCACCTCGCGAATAACTCGCTTCACCTGCACAAAGTCCACCAGCAAGCCGATCGAATCGAGTTGCGGCCCTTCCACCGTAACGCGTACGCGGTAATTATGCCCGTGGGGATTCTCGCATTTGCCTTTGTAGCCCCGCAGGGCGTGCCCTGCCGAGAACGTCTCTTCCACGCTGACTTGAAACATTTCGCTCCCGTGGTTGTGCCGCCTGTTTCCGAGGAATCCTGGTTCTGCTGCTTCAGGCGGGGCTTGCCGAGTTCGCCGCTTTCCCATTTGCGCTCGCATCCAAAAACCGGGCCACGTCCGCCAATTCCTGCGTCACCCGGTAGTGCGGCAGCGACTCAAGAAAAATCTTACCATAGGGCATCCGCTGAATTCGCGTGTCCAGCAGCGCCAGCACGCCGTGGTCGGTTTTCGTTCGAATCAGCCGCCCGAACCCCTGCTTCAGCGAAAGCACCGCTTGCGGAACCTGAAATTCCGCAAAGGCGTTGCGCCCATCCTCCTGCAATGCCGCCACGCGCGACGCCACAATGGGGTCGCTGGGCACTGCAAACGGCAGCCGGTCCACAATTACGCAGGACAACTGCTCTCCCGGAACGTCAACGCCCTGCCAGAAGCTGGCCGTGGCAAACAGTACTGCCGCTTCCGTGTTTTTAAAACGCTCCAGCAGCGCCGAACGCGGCGCCGTCCCCTGTAGCAGCAGGGGAAACGAAACTCGCGACCGCACCCGCTCAAATAAGTCGTTCATCTGCGTATAGCTGGTGAACAGGCAAAACGCGCGGCCCTGGCTGTGCCCGAGCAGTTGTACGATTTCGTCCGCCGCTTTCGAGGAAAATCCCGCGTCGCGCACGTCCGGCATTTTGCGCGGCAAATACAGCATCGCTTGCTTTGGGTAGTCGAATTCCGGCGGCAGCGTGCGCTCTTTCGCGTGATCCACGCCCAGCCGCTGCCGGATGTAATCGAACCGCCCGCCGACAGTCAGCGTTGCGGACGTGAGAATCACCGTGTCGAACTGCTCGAACAACTTTTCCCGCAGGATCTGGCTAACGTCAATGGGCGTGGCCGTCAGGAATACGCCCTTATTTCGCCGTTCGTACCAATACACGAAATTCTTCTCGTTTGATTCGAATAAGAAAGAGAGTTCCTGCCGCAACTCGAAGCTGCGCCGTGCCATGCGCGTCAGTTCTTCCGGCCGGTTTGTCAGCGCGCCAAGTTCGGTTTCCAGACTTTTTAGCGCCGAGACCAGGGCATCGTAAGTCTCGCGGTTTTGTTCCAGAAACGCCGCGCGCTCGTTTTGCGAAAACGAAAACCTCCCTTCGCGCGGCGGAAACAGTTCGAAGAAGCCACGGTTGCGTTCGCGAATGCGCTGCGTCTTCCGCAACAGCGACGGCGTGCCCTGATGCAGCAGCCGCAAAGTCTGATCCGTGTCCCGAGCCAGTTCCTCGAGCCGGAAATTCGAAATCTGGCGCCCGAAATAATCGCTCGCCACATCTTCCATTTCGTGGGCTTCGTCAAACACCACCGCCGAATATTCCGGCAAAATGCTGCCGAAATCGTCCTGTTTCAGCGCCAGGTCCGCGAAAAATAAATGATGGTTCACGATGATCAGGTCGGCCTCTTTCGCCCTCTGATGCATGCCCGTCACAAAGCATGGATTGAACGACTGGCATTTCTGTCCCGTGCAGGTGTCGCGCCGCGCGTCCAGCCGCCCCCACAATTCCGAATCGTCCGCTAGGAAAGTAAGCTCCGCGCGGTCGCCCGTTTCCGTCAACTTCGCCCAGTCCTTGATCTGCCGGAAGTAATCCACTTCCTCAAGGCCCTTGAGCAGCGCCTGGTCTTGCGTCTGGTTGAGTTTCGAGATGCAAAGAAAATTAGACCGCCCCTTCATCACCGCGACTTTCAAGTTCGGTGCGAAGTGCTTCTGCAAAAACGGAATGTCTTTTTGGAACAGCTGTTCTTGCAAGGATTTCGTTGCGGTGGAAATCACCACGCGGCGCCCGCTGCAAATCGCGGGGATCAGGTACGCCAGGGTCTTGCCGGTTCCGGTTCCCGCCTCCACGATCGCGTGATGATGCGATTCGAACGCGTCGTGCACCAGTTCGGCCATTTCGAGCTGCGCCGCGCGGTATTCGTAGTCCGAACTCACCACCGAGCGGTCAAATCCGCCCTTCATGCATTTTTCGAGAAATCCGCCCGGGCCAAAGACTTCTCTCATAGAAGCTTTCGCGCCTGCAGCTCTGTTCTCGGC
>Ga0126381_100010165_pt1 | contig 10583 bp, 6 predicted proteins | sample PanSoiMetPlot_28_FD_96465 | JGI IMG/M metagenome (GOLD analysis project Ga0126381, IMG submission 96465) | Tropical forest soil microbial communities from Panama - MetaG Plot_28 | ecosystem: Environmental > Terrestrial > Soil > Tropical forest > Bulk soil | place: Panama | collected 2016-02-17 | reverse complement strand
GGCTTCCGCAACAACTTCTTACGCCGTCGAGTTCTGACCGCGGTCAGAGAGGCACGCCGCCAACTTGGTAATCCCTGTTCTCAGACGAGCTCTGACTTCGTCCGGGTAACCCGACTGTCCGGCAGGATAATATTTACGCCACCATGAATGTTCAAGATCCTATCGCGGTATTCGACCTCGGGGGTGTGCTGATTGATTGGAATCCGCGTTACCTCTACCGCAAGCTGTTCGCACATGACGAACCGGGCATGGAACAGTTCCTATCCACCATCTGTACCCATTCGTGGAACACACAGCAAGACGCAGGAAGGAGTTTCGCGGAAGGCTGCGCTTCGTTGAAGGCCGTTCATCCCCATGCCGGCGCTCTCATTGATGCCTGGTTCGAACGATACGACGAGATGCTCGCCGGTCCCATACAGGGTACGGTCGATATTCTTGGCGATCTACGTTCGCGCGGCGTGCCCTTATACGCGCTCAGCAACTGGTCGGCTGAAACCTTCCCCTTCGCACGGAAACGGTTTGAGTTCTTGAATTGGTTTCAGGGAATTATGCTCTCCGGAGAGGTCGGACTGGTGAAGCCCGATGCCCGCATTTATGATCTTTTTCTGAAGACCTTTGCTATTGACCCCGCCGCTGCCATCTACATTGATGATCTAAAGCCGAACGTCGAGAGCGCCGCTGGCTTTGGTATGCGCGGTATTTTGTTTACTGATTCTTCCGCACTTCGGGCCAACCTGAGTCAGTCCGGGCTTATGTGACGGTGAACCCAGATCGCGAATCGCGCTTCTGACTTGCGAATCACCCGCAAATTAAAAATAATTGCGTGCGCCGCTTCGACCTCCGAGTTGTCCCGGAGCTTCGCGGCAGGAGATGACGGGCATGCAAATCCGGACAGGCTATGGGTGTTGGATGGCGGTTGCGCTGTTCTCCCTTGTTCCTCCACCTGGTTCTCGACTGCTGTTTGCACAAGCCATGAACCCGGCGGTTTCCGTCGACATCATTATTCAGCGCGGGGTGCCGATGAAAACGCGCGACGGAGTCACGCTCCGCGCCGACATTTATCGGCCTAACTCCCCGGATAAGTTTCCCGTCATTCTGATGCGTACGCCCTACGACAAGAGCGTCGGCTGGGCGGTTGCGCCAGCTCTCAAGATTGTGGCGCGCGGATATGTGTTCATTATTCAGGACGTTCGCGGGCGCTACACCTCCGAAGGCGAATGGTACCCATTTCGTCACGAGCAGGCCGACGGCTACGACAGCGTGGAATGGGCAGCGTCGCTGCCGTATTCCGACGGGAAGGTCGGAATGATGGGAGCATCCTATGTCGGCGCCACCCAGATGCTCGCCGCCATCAGCACCCCTCCGCATCTTGCGGGAATCGCTCCGGAGGTGACGGCGAGCAATTATCACGACGGCTGGACCTATCAGAGCGGAGCTTTCGAGCAATGGTTCAATCAGAACTGGACGACGCAGCTCGCCCGCGACACCTTGGACCGCCTGATCGACCAGAACACGGACGCCCGGGTCGGCGTGCCCACGCTGCCGCTTGCCAACTATCCGGTTTTCAATTTCGGCCAGTTGCCGGCCGATGCGCAGCTGACCGCAGCCCTCGCACCCTATTACCAAGACTGGCTTGCTCATCCCGATTACGACGATTACTGGAAGCAGTGGTCGATCGAAGAAAACTTCTCGAAAATTGCCGTGCCTATGCTGCAGGTGGGCGGGTGGTACGACATCTTCAGCGCGGGAACATTGCGCAATTACATGGGCGTGAAAGCGCACGGCGCGACCGAAGCGGCGCGGACCAAGCAGCGGCTCCTGATCGAGATCGGCGGGCATGCCGGTTTCGGGCGCCGGATCGGAGATGTGGATTTTGGTCCCCATGCACTGGAGAACCCATACACGGACGTGGTCCTTGATTGGTACGATTACCTGTTCAAAGGCGTCCATAACCACTTCGCAACCGAAAAGCCGGTGAAGCTGTTTGTGATGGGCGCGAACGAATATCGCCAGGAAGACGACTGGCCGCCGCCCCAAGCCCGGTATGTGAAGTATTTCCTCCACTCGGAAGGCAAAGCGAATTCCCTGCGCGGCGATGGTTCTCTGTCAACTTCGGGGCCTAAATCCGAACCGCCGGACGGCTATGTCTACGACCCGGCGAATCCGGTTCCCACCACGGGTGGCCCTCTGTGTTGCGCTCAGCAGCTCATGGAGCCGGGACCACGCGATCAGAGGTCTACGGAAAACCGCGATGATGTTCTTATTTATTCCACCGGGCCATTGGCCGAGGACCTCGAGGTCACCGGGCCGGTTCGCCTGACGCTATTCGTGAAGTCTACGGCTGTCGATACCGACTTCACGGGCAAGCTGGTCGATGTTCGGCCGGATGGTTTCGCGATGGACGTGGCGGAAGGGATTCTTCGTATGAGGTACCGGGATTCCCCCGAGCACGCGGAGCTGATGAATCCGGGGCAAACTTATCCGATTTCGGTTGATCTTTGGTCGACCAGCAACGTCTTCCTTCGCGGACATACCCTCCGCCTGGAAGTCTCCAGCAGCAACTTTCCTCGATTCGATCGCAATTTGAACACCGGGGAAGAGATCAAGTTTGCGCGCAGGTTGGTGTCTGCGAAGAACACAATTCTTCATGATGCGGAGCATCCCTCCGCACTGGTGCTACCCATCATGAGGAAAACGGAATGAGCCCGAGGGTTAACGGAAGCGGCGTATAAATAAGGAGTGCCGTTCAGCGCGATAAAAACCGATCACGTAAATAACCGGCTTCGCGTTCGAGCCGTAGATGACCTGACGGATGCGCATTACCGGTGCCCCTTGGGGGAGGCGTAGGGCTTGCGCCACTCTGCCTTCCGCCGCGGTCGCGTCTACTTCCTCGTCCGCATAGGTCAGGCGAATGTCGTAATCCTGTTCCAAAGTTGCGAACAGGGATCCTCGTCCCAGAGGCTCGCGGTCGAGGCCGGGGAATTTCTCTGCCGCCAAATAACAGGTTTCAAGCGCAAAGGGTTCATCTGCCTGCCGCACCCGTTCAATTTTGATCATCTTGCTGCCCGCGGAAAGTCCCAGTCGGGCGGCGATTTCTTCTTCCTGCTCGACAATCTTGGCCGCGATGAGCTTGGAGGCGGCCGACAATCCGCGGCTCGCCATCTGTTCCGTATAGCTCATCAATTTATTGAAATGAATTCGGGGCGGAGCCACGAAGGTTCCGGCGCCGCGACGTCGTTCGACGATGCCTTCCCGTTCGAGACTGCCGAGAGCGTGCCGCGCGGTCATCAGACTTACGCCATGGATTTTGGCGAGTTCGCGTTCGGAAGCGACGGTATCGCCCGGCTTCAACTCCCCGCCATCGATCTGCGCGCGAATGCTTCGCTGGATCCGTTGATATGCCGGTGTGCCGCTGTGGCCGTTTGCGCCCATCTCATCCTGTCCTTAGCGGTCAACCCGGATCATTCGAACAACGAATTCAGCAACATACGTCTGGTTCATACCGGGGAGTCGAGCGCCACCTGTGCTATATAGCTCATCTTTCGAAAAAAGTAAAGATTGAAAGTGCCGGTCGCGCCCGCATTGTTCTATAGCGGTGGCCAATGCCGTGCAAAATCGTTTTGCAGAGAACCGCTAGTGCTCTAAGCTACATTCTCCGGCCAAAATAACCTGTTAGGACACGGTGCTCTAGGGATAACGCTCCGCTTCACCGCGGAAAACGTTTTCTAGTCCTATAGAGCGGTTGGAACTGACTCCGGCGAAAAAAATCACAGCCTGGCAAACTTTTTTGCTTGACCAATGTCATTCGCCTGCTATATAGCATTTCATCGTGGGTTCCTGGATTAGGACCCACTTTCCCGGAGGTTCTGAGATGAGCATACGCAGGCTGATCTGTCTGACCTTTCTGTTCTCTTTTTTCGCCGTGTCGTTCACCGCAACGCGGACGGCCTACGCGCAAGAGGTGACGGCTTCAATCGTGGGCACCGTCACCGATCCGAGTGGCGCGCCCATTAAGAGTGCGGCCGTGACCGCAACCGATACCCAGCGCGGCACGACATGGACCGCCCAAACCAATGACACCGGCGCTTACAACTTGCCTCGCTTGCCAATTGGCAGCTACACGGTGAAGGTGTCCGCTTCGGGGTTTGACACCGCTGTCAAGCCGCCATTCACCTTGGTGCTCAATCAGACGGCCCGCATTGACGTGCAGATGAAAGTCGGCCAGGTGAACGAGACCGTCGAGGTCACGGGCGCTGCTCCGGTGCTGCAAACGCAGGATGCGCAGGTGGGGAACGTGATGGATTCCAACAGCATCACGAGTCTGTCGCTCACCAGCCGCAACTACATTCAGTTGACTCTGCTGCAGCCGGGGGTCGTGACTACCGATCCCTCGACATTTAATTTTGGTTCGCAAACCGCCGAAGGCGCCAATAACGGAGGCGGTCGGCCCTACATTAACGGCAATCGCGAGGAAGACAACAACTTTCTATTGGATGGCGTCGACAACAATCAGGCATCCGACAACCTGACCGGTTACACGCCCTCTCCCGATGCGATCGGAGAGTTCAATCTGATCACACAGAATGCTTCCTCGGAGTTTGGAAATTACGCCGGAGGCATCATCAACGCAACCATCAAGTCGGGAACCAACGGATATCACGGCGATGTCTTTGAGTTTTTGCGCAATGACTTCTTCAATGCCAACAAGTGGGAGAACAGCCCGTTCATTTCCCAGGTTCCGGGCGGTCTGCCCACTCCGAAGTTGCGCTGGAATATCTATGGCGGCACCCTAGGCGGACCCATCATCAAGAACAAGCTGTTCTTCTTCGGGGATTATCAGGGAACCCGTCGCGATCTCCCGGCCACCTCCAGCACAATTACCGTGCTCACCCAGGCCGAGACCCAAGGCGACTTCTCCGGTCTGCCTACGCAGCTCTATAATCCCTGCGCTGCCGGAACTGGGGGCAACACCGGCGTTGCCTGCAATATCCTGGCTCCCTCTGCAAGGACTGCGATTGCAGGGAACAATCTAGCCCCGTATTTAGATCCTGCTTTCACAAAGATGGTCACTAGTCCGATCTATCCAAAGGCGGTGGGGACCCTAACGAACGGGTTCGGCTCGGCGGTGAACACCACTTACAATCAGTACAACAGCGATCAGGGCGACATTAAAATCGACTATATTCCGTCGGGGAAAGACCACGTTAGCGCACGCTATTCCAAGGCGGACGAGTTTGATCCCGGCACCAACTCCCAGCCCCTGCTGGGCAACTCTCTTAGCGAAGCGTGGCTGAATAATGGAAGCGCGAACTGGACCCATACTTTCTCGCAAAACCTGGTGAATGAAGTTCGTTTCGGAAAGAATGGCATCAAGCTGATCGCTCCCACGGTTACCTTCGATCCTTCGGTAGGCAACTTCGCGAACACCATCGGCATTACGAATGGGAATCCAACCGGAATTCCAGGATTACCGGAGTATGGTTTCGGAGGCGGTACCGGCAGCTCAGTTGCGACGGGGACTCTCACGAATCTCGGCTCGCTGGTGAATCCTCAGCACTTTGCGTCGACCGTGACCCAGTTCGACGAATCTGTGATCTACACTCACGGGCGGCAAGTCATCAAGAGCGGCTTTCAAGTGCAGAGATACAACCTGAATGTGTTCTATCCCGGAAATGCCGGCGAATTGGGAGCCGTGGTCTTTGGCCTTGGTCCGGGCGGGAACTATAGCGGGAATGGTAGTGGTGGAGATCCATCGGCGGACTGGGCCCTTGGACTTCCCGAGAGCGTGGGACGCGGAGTGAGCACGGGGGGATGGCACGCCCGTGACTGGCTCTTCGCCGGTTTTGTACAAGACGATTGGCGGATAACTGACACTCTGACTTTGAACCTGGGCCTGCGCTACGAGAATCGCACTCCGTGGACCGAACTTCACAACCACCAGGTGAACGTAAACATCAATACCGGCGCCCTGGAGTTTATCGGGAACACCCCAGTTCCCGCCGGCATTGTCGGCAGCAATGGATTTTCTGCCGGATTGTACCCCGCAACCAATGGATTACCGGATTTCCAACCTCGCATCGGCTTCGCCTGGAGCCCAGAGTGGGGGGGAGCAGGCAAGACTGTGGTTCGCGGCGGCTTCGCGGTCTCGTCGTTTCAGGAGGGCACTGGAACCAACCTGCGCCCGACGCAGAACCCGCCTTACACGCCTCCTCAGTCTGCGGGACAGAACATAGGAAGCGGTACCTCCCTGTTCAACACTGAGAGTTCGTTTGCTTTTGCCGCACCGCCGACGGGTGATCCTTTCCTTTACTCCACAATGTTAACGTGGACGAAGGTTCAGCCGGCTGTAGCCGATCAGTGGAACCTGACCATCCAGCGCGAAATTGCGCGGGACACCACGTTACAGATTGGCTACGTTGGCCAGCGCACTACGCATTTGATGGTACCCATCGACCTGGATCAGGGACAGCTGCATTCCAATGGCACGGTCACCTATCCGTATATTGGCGGTCAAAATCCTATTGGCACGGTTATTAATGGGATTACGACAACGGCGCCCACCTATGGGCCAAATGGGCTCGGCTTGGTCAAGCAGAGTGCTGCTGTGGGGAATATGAACTATAACGCCCTGCAAGCGGTGCTGCAGAAAAGGTACGGCAACGGGCTGGAGGCTCAGGTTTCCTATACCTATCAGAAATGCATGGCCAATAGCGCCGGCTACTACGGTAGCTGGGGTGGTCAATCCCAGAATGCCGACAGTTATTGGCAGAACATTTTCAGCCCCAACGGCGACTACGCGCGATGCTATTGGGATACGACCCATGAGCTTAGCGCGTATGCGGTTTATGATCTGCCGATTGGTCGTGGCAAGCGGTTTGGACATGACCTCCCAGCGGCGGTGAATGCCATCATCGGCAACTGGGCCATCAGCCCAGCGGTTACCTGGCACGGCGGGTTCCCGCTGAATATGCGCGGTTCTGATTACTCGGGAACCGGGGATATTTTCTCGCCACGTCCCAACTGCATCGGACCGGTACATTACCTAAAGCAAGCGGTGCCGAGTGGGCTGATGTGGTTTGATCCCAACAGTGGATTCTCGAACCCGGCGACCTCGCCCACTCAGCCGCCGTACTTCGGGAGTTGTCCCTCTCAAGGTCCGGTCATTGGGCCGGGATACTCGAATACTGACATCAGTATGCACAAGAATTTCCCGATTACTGAATCGATGAGATTCGAGTTCCGGGCGGATTTCCTGAACGCCTTTAACCATCCCAACTTCAACGCGCCGAGTACGTTCTATCCGGGCGGAGGATTGATTACCAATACCCAGGATTCTCGGGAAATGATGTTCGCGCTGAAGTTCTATTTCTGAAGGTTCGCGCTGTACAATGGGGCAGGCGCTCAAAACGCGCCTGTCCCCTTTTTATGTCCGGGCTCCCTCATTCCATTCTCAGCTCAGTGGCTTTTTGCCTGATCGCGACAAGTGCGATCGCGCAGACGGCTAAGAAAGTGACCGGGCGCGGCCCCTCAGCGGCAGAGCAAGCAGTGACCCTGGCGAAGTCCGGCCACTGCAAAGAAGCATTGCCGCTGTTGAGGCAAGCGAGGTCGCAGGTTACTGATAAGGACCTGAAGCGCAGCATTGGCTTCGCGGGCGTGCACTGTGCGATGTTTGCCGATCAACCGGACGCGGCTCAGGCCTTCCTCGAATTCCTGAATCATGAATTTCCCCACGATCCGGATGTTCTTTATTTGTCGGTCCACACCCTTTCGGATCTCTCAAGACGAGCGGCAGCCGAGTTGGCTTCAACCGCGCCCATGTCGCCCGCAGGCCACGAACTTCATGCCGAATCTTTGGAGACGCAAGGGAAGTGGGACGAGGCAGCAAAGGAGTATCGCTTGATCCTCGAGCAGAATCCCCAGATGCCGGGAATTCATTTCCGCTTGGGAAGATTGCTGCTTTCGAAAGGCAATCCGACCGACGCCGACGCGGAGGAAGCGAAAAAACAGATGCAGCAGGAACTGGAGATCGATCCTAACAATCCGGGCGCCGACTATGTCCTGGGCGAGATGGCGAGGCAGAGCCAGCAATGGGATGAGGCGATTCGACATCTCTCGCATGCCGCCAAGGTCGATTCCAGCTTCGGCGATGCTTTCGTGGGTTGGGGAGTAGCCTTGGTTTCGGAGAAGAAGTTCTCGGATGCGATCTCACCGCTGGAGACTGCCGTCAAAATGCAGCCGGGGAATGCCGAGGCGCACTATTTTCTGGGTATGGCTTACGCGCGAACCGGGCGCAAGCAAGATGGCGACCGGGAATTCGCGATTCAGCGACAGTTGACGCAGCGAGGCGCGGCCGGAGAGTCCGCGCCGGAGGGGCAGTCCCAGCCCAATTAGCGCTGGCTGAGGATGCGTATCGAGCTTTGATCTCCAATCTGCGATGCTCTGATCTGAGCGGACTGACTAGGTGAACACCCCACTGCCGCACCTGAGACCAGCATTCCCGCGTTTTTCCCGCCGCCAGTTTCTGGAGGGGATCGCAAGTTATCTGGCGATTCCCGGGCTGTTCCGCTTAATGCGCGCGCTGCCGGAACCGGTGTATCTGTTTGAAGAAGTTCCGCCTTCGGCAAGTGGAATTACCTGGAAGCATACGGCGGCTCATTCCAATGCCAAATATTTGCCGGAGACGACTGGTGCGGGATGCGCCTTCCTCGATTACGACAACGACGGATGGATGGACCTTTACCTGGTCAATGGGGGGAAGTGCGATTTCTTTGATCCGAATCCGCCGCTGCGCAACGCTTTGTACCGCAATAATCGCGATGGGACATTTACCGATGTCACGGAGAAGGCTGGAGTCGGGGCGGGAGGCTACGGTCAGGGGGTGGCGGTCGGAGACTATGACGGCGACGGCTTTCCGGACCTTTACGTTACCCAATACGGGCGAAACATCCTGTATCACAATAACGGAGACGGAACGTTCACCGATGTGACGGAAAAAGCGGGAGTGGCGGCGCCGGGATGGTCGTCGAGTGCGGTGTGGTTCGACTACGACAATGACGGCCGTCTCGATTTGTTTGTCTGCCAATTCGTGGAGTTCGACAAATCCAAAAATCTGCCCTGCGCCGCAGGAGACAGTCTTGGCTACTGCATTCCTCGTCTATACAAACCCAGGCCGAGTTGGCTGTTTCACAACAATGGCGATGGCACTTTCACAGATGTCAGTAAGCCGTCCGGAATCGCCAATCATCTTGGTAAGGCGTGGGGGGTGGTCGCAACCGACATTAATAATGATGGGCGGATGGATTTGTTCGTAGCCAACGACACGGTCGCCAACTTCCTCTTCGCGAATCGGGGACAAGGAAAGTTCGACGAAATTGCCGAAGTCGCCGGAATTGCGTACAGTGCCGAAGGCCGCCCGCGTTCCGGTATGGGTGTGGATTCGGCTGACTTCGACCAGGACGGGTGGATGGACCTGTTCGTCGCTAACATCGATCGCGAAATGTACTCGTTGTATCGAAATAATCACGATGAGAGCTTCGATGATCAGGCGGGCCCGACCGGCATTGCCAGGGCAACCCGCCTGATGAGCGGCTGGGGGCTGAAGTTCCTCGATTTCGATAACGATGGCAACCTGGATTTATTTCTCGCGAATGGCAATCCGGATGACCTCATCGAGCAGCTCCAGCCGCAGGTGAAGTATGAAGAGCCGCCACTCTTGTTCCGCAATGCCGGCAAGACCTTCGAGAATGTGAGCCAACTCGGTGGCCCGATCTTCGCGCAACCGCTCTCCGCACGCGGCCTCGCCATCGGCGATTTTAATAATGATGGAAGAATCGACGTGCTCATTTCCGTAAACAACGGCGCGCCAATCCTGCTAAAAAATAATGCTGCGCCCGAGAACCATTGGCTCGGCATCAAGCTGGTCGGCACCAAGTCCAACATAGACGCGGTCGGCGCGCGCATTTCGTATCAGGCCCAAGATCTGAAGCGCAGCCGAATGAAAGTTGGTGGAGGCAGCTATCTTTCGGATCACGACCCCCGAATGGTCCTCGGCATCGGCAAACGCACAAAGATCGACTGGATCGAAGTGAAATGGCCGCAACCGAGCGGCGCGACGGAACGTTTTACCGACTTACCGCTGGATCGCTACATAACCATCGTTGAAGGTCAGAGCAAATGGAAGTGAGCTTGCGCAGAGTCATCAGCGGCTTGCTTTGGAGACGGCCGCGACATCGACAATTGCGGAATTTCCGTTCGTAACCCTCTTTCTCGAGACGCCTTAGAACATCTTTGTTGCTCCCCAACCCTGGCGGCGCCTTGCGTTGCTCCGCCGGCTGCGCCCACCTCCTGCTCGCTATTGAGATGACTGTTCGTTAATGGACAGTGGAGTCCGTAAATGGCCAGAATCATCACCCCGCTGAGATCGCAGAGCTAAAATTTCCAATAACTTAACCGCCGGCCACCGTGGCACAGGCCTTGCACCGAGGTGAATCGTGGATATCGCTCGTCCGGAGTTCAAACGTCAGAAGCGCCGCCGTCAGATTCTGTGGGGCGCAGTTGGCCTGGTTTGCCTTGGCGCGGTGACG
>Ga0126381_100010164_pt1 | contig 10583 bp, 6 predicted proteins | sample PanSoiMetPlot_28_FD_96465 | JGI IMG/M metagenome (GOLD analysis project Ga0126381, IMG submission 96465) | Tropical forest soil microbial communities from Panama - MetaG Plot_28 | ecosystem: Environmental > Terrestrial > Soil > Tropical forest > Bulk soil | place: Panama | collected 2016-02-17 | reverse complement strand
GTGACTTCCGGGGCGTCAATCGTGAGTTCCAGCGAACCTGGACCGACTCCAGCGGTACGGCGAGTGCCCGGAGAGCGACCGTGCTAGCGCCGATTCTTGCGGAGGTCGTCGCGGAACTGAGAAACCAGGCAGAAATAGTGATCGTCGATTGTCGAGGCGGCATCGATGATGAATCGATAGCAGTATGCCAGGCCGTTGATGACATAATCCTCGTAGCGGAGACTGACACAACAGCCTTCCAGGCCAGCCTCGATCTACTTGACGTGCTTTCTGACGGACGCCTCAGTGGCAAGCTTCGCGGTTTTATTTTTAACAAGGTCTTTTCTGATCCATCGCTCATCGAGCGAAGTGCGGGTGGAAACTTCGACCTGGATCTGTTGGCTACGATTCCGTTCGACCTAGGGTCGGCACGTGCCTTTCTGGTCGGCGATATACCCGAACTATCATCCACATTCGGCATTCACGTGCAGGAGGCAATGAGCAAGGTTTACCCGGAGCTAATACTCCCGCCGTCTGGCCGGGTGTGGAGATCCAAGGACTTCGAAACCGCCAATGTCTTTACTCCTGCTGCCGTTCGTGCCAGCATTATTGCCGCGATTGTCATAGTCAGCGTGGGTCTTGGCTGCGGCATAAGCCTGGCGGTCGGTGCTCTCACCGGCCGCCCTAGCGCGGTCGCGATAACGGCAGTTCTTACGGTGATGGGCGCGGTCGCTGTCTCCGTCGTGCCGTTTCTTCTGCGGCGTGACGGCCGGTTCGGTCACTGACCGGGCCGCGACCGCATGTGCCGCAGTACCTGCGTTCTCACAGATGGGCTTAGCCGCACAAGCAGCCGCCGACTCGGGTCGTTTAGGTTACCGAGCAATGCCGCCACCGTCGCGGGCTCGACATTACCGAGCACGTCTGCCGCATGCGATTCCTCCATGCACTCGAGCAAGCGTGTTGCCGTGGCCGCTGGCAGGGCCATAATCACACCGCCCGCTGCCCGTGCTCCAGTGCTGTTGAGAATCCGGGCGGCGGCGGTGATTGGCATGGTCGACAGAATAGACGCGGCGGCATCCGCGCTTAGATAGTTCATCGTGCGGCCTGCGCCCTTCAGCGAGACCATCTGCAGGATTGCGCCGGCTGCCTCTGCCTCGCTTATGGCCATGACCTGCAGGATCTCCGCCGCGTCACGCGGCGGGCAGCCCGCCAGTTGCCGCGCAGCGTTCTCCTGCGACATGCCCATGAGCTTGACCGCCTGCTTGCCGGCCCTTGGGTCGGTGACCAGTTGCCGACCGTCGCCGGCTCCTGCCCCGGCAGGAGCCGGGGCAGGAGCCGGCACGGCCGCGCCACGACCATGCTGTCTGCTCTGCTCCGGCTTTACGACGTGTGCCGACTTCGTCGTCGGCTCGCTCGCTCGCCCGGACCGGTGCTTGCTGTCCTTGATCAAGGTGAGCTCGGCGTCCACCTCACCGCTGCCAGGCCGCCTATCCGGATCCTTCTCTAGCAACCTCAGCACAAGGTCGGCAAGCCTGCCCTTGTGCTCGAGCGGTGGCGGGTCATTGCTCAGTATGGAGGCGATGACGGCCTCGTGATTGCGGAAGCTAGGACGCACGAAGGGCGAGTAACCCTCAAGCGCGCAAAAGAACGTGACGCCCAGCGACCAGAGGTCGGACGCGGGCGTTAGCTTGTGCCCGAGCAGGCGCTCTGGCGCCATGAATTCGGTCGTGCCGAGGATCCTGCTCTGGCTGGTCAGGGTCGGGTCTCCGGCGATCTTGGCTATGCCGAAATCGACGAGGAAAATCGAATCGTCGTCCGCCACCAGGATGTTGGCCGGCTTGACATCACGATGCATGACGCCCGCGCGATGAGCCGCACGCAATCCATCGAGTACCGGAAGGCCGATCGCCGCGACGGTGCGCTCGTCAAGCGTGCCCTGCTCAATGAGCTGCGCTAGCGATCGGCCCCTGATGTATTCCATGACGATCCACGGATCGTCGTCATCATCTCGAAAGACGTCATAGATTTTCACTATGGCAGGATGTATTACCCTGGCCATTGCTCGTGCCTCGCTCAGCACGCGCGTCCGGCGCTCAGCTCTATCCGGACCGTTATTGCTGTGCTTCAGTAGCTCCTTAAGCGCGACTTTGCGCTCGAGCATCAGATCACGAGCCAGCCAGACGCTGCCCATTCCTCCAGCGCCAAGCTGGGAGAGCAGGTCATACTTGCCCTGCAGGATCCGGCCTTCACCGTTCGCCATCAGACCAACTCAGATCTATCCCGCTGCCCGACCAGATTGTGTTTCCGCGCTGATCTTGCATCTGACGCAAGCTGGTGTCGTCAAAAGGCACCGCCTCATCCGTCTCCTGCTCTATGTCAGGCGGCGCTGCCGCGCCGTCAGGTCGATCGAATGCCAGCGTGGCAGGAGAATCCTGCCAAATGTCACGCAGACTCGAACCGTCGCGCTTGGCAGCGTCAACGCCAGCGAATTGGGCGGACAGTCCCCTCGGGCGGTTGCGGTAGTGCCGTCTGGCGTCCTTGAGCTCGCGCTCGGCCGCAGCCTCAAGGATGCGTTCATAGTTCCCCGGCCGCTGCATCAGCTTGACGGTCACTGGAAGGCACTCGATTACTAGGAACAACAGGAACAGCAGGAGCCTCGCCGCGCTCAGGGTAAAGTCGCGGCCAGTCAGATCGCTTAGTGCCTGCAGCCTGATCAGCAACCCGTTGGTGGATTCGTTCGTCACGTCGAAGTTCTGCCGAAGCTCATTGAGTCTGGCCTGGGCAACCGTGAGCTGCAACTGGGCGTTTGGAAGCTGAGAGCGCGCCTGCGAAACCCTCAGCCGGTCGGCCACGGCGTTATTTGCCGATAGCGCATTCTCCCGATGCTGAATTTGCCGGCCGAGCAGCGCCACTTGCGCCACGGCCTTGTTGTAGGCCCGCTCGCTGGCCTGGGCCAGCACGCCATTGCCCTTGGCCGGACAGTTCGGCCCGCCGTAGAGCTGGCATTGCCACTGCTGGTAGTACTTCTGCTCAAGCGCTAGCTCCGCCTTCTGCTGCCTGGTTAGCGACTTGACGACCGGGTCAGTCGACAGGTCAGGTACCACCGTCCCTCCCGAGTCAATGACCCTCTCGAGGTTAGTCACCCGCTTTTGCGCGCTAGTGACCTGCTTGCCAACAGAGCCGCGCTGCAAGGCTGTGAGATAGACGGCGGCCCGCTGTTCTTTAATCACCGAGATCTGAGCATTGATCTCGGACTGGAAGACCCGCAGCACAAGCGGCGTAGAGATGATGCTGCCGAGCAGCACTGCGAGCAGCAGCCGAGGGGCTGCCAGCCCCCATCGGCGCGAGCCGGACGACGGAATGGACGTGACCAGCCACCGGTCGATGCCCATGATAATCAACCCCCAGACGAGGGCGACAGGCACCGCGAGCAGCACATTCACGCCGAGTGCGCTGGTCAGCGCGAACCACATAGAGACGGCGGCCATCGTGCTTGTGATTAGGATCGCCCAGCCCAGGCTCTGGAACTTGACACGCTCGGTGGGGCATTGGTCGAGAATCTCCCGCCGGGCGCCAGCCAGAGCTATCAGAAATCCTTGCATCTCCCGCCCCTCCATCAGCACTAGGTCAATCTCCAAGCATAGAGGTTAAGACGGCGACATTGGACGGGAGAACTCGGGCCAGATATCCTACAAATAACATAAATACCGTATGCGGCGTGCGGGGGCAAACCTGCCTTCTCAATGTCCACCATTGGCAGCTAGCTTCCGCTTTGATACGGATCGAAATCAGCCCCAAATCCCCCGCTAACCGGTAATTCTGGCGCAGACCGGCCGGTTAGGCGGCATCGCTCAAATGGGCCGCAGCCGGGTCGGCGTATGGCCAGGTGACAAAAAGATGACAACTCGTGCAGGCCGCGCCCGCGGTCTTGATGAATCGCGTTCTTGACCGATCTGCTCACGCACTTTGCGGAGTACGCCCTGGTGCGATTTAATTGCCCCGACGTGACCATAGATCTGGTCTGTGGATGAGGGGCGGGGAATGGGGAATAGGTGTGCCAGGCACTGACCGAGCACCTGGCTGAGGACATCGAGGCGCTCACCGACCTCGAGACGCTGCTGATCGCAGAGCTTCGCGCCGAAGGGATCGTGCTATGGAGGGTGCAGCGCGATCAGAATGGCACACCGTGCGCGCGGCGTTCCTTGTCGGCCGAACCTTGGTCGGCTCTGTATAACGACGGCGTACTGTCCGGTCAGGAGTTCCGCCGTATCACGCGGCCGCGGACGGGCTCACGGATCGTCTACGTGGCGGCCGCTCCCGACGACCGCAATGCCGCGGAGACGATGAGCTGGCTGCTCTCTGCCGACCCTGACGCCGCCACATTTCAGTGCACAACCCCAGTCGAAGACGTCCTCCGCGACGTGATTGCCCGGTCGCCATTGATCCGCTGGTATGACCTGGTCGTGCTTCGCCGGACTCGGTCAGGCCGACCGATGCTGCTGACCAAGCGCCTGTTTCCACCCGGTGCTACCAGTGGTGATCGCGAGTCTTTCACGGTCCAGTGCGCACGGAGCGACATGCACGGCACCGCGTTCGCCGTCGTCTCATCCAGATCCAAGGAACGCGGCTTTGAACTCGTCTCGCTGCAGTCGGCCAAGATTCCGCCCGGGACGTACCAGCTGACCGCAGAACTGCGCCGGCCTGGCGTTGTCGAACTGCACAACGTGCCAGTTGAGCTGCGCGACGACCAGCGCAGCTGGCTCGAGCTGATCGCCTCTGTGCCGGAGCGCCTTGAGCGCGTCAGGGCATCTCATCTCGTCTGCCTGGTCGAGGCCAGCGGCACGGGCGATCAGGTGAGTGCGAGGTTCGACCGGGTCAAGCAGTTGCTCGAGTCAATCGCATCCCAGGGCGACGGTCAGGTGACGGTCTCGGTCATCTCATACGGCTCCCATGCCGTCGATGTCGGCGACCAGGACGACACGCCATTCGTTGCCCTATGGGCTGGGACTGTGGACGGGGCGATCGCTGTCATCGACCGCCTCGCCAGGCGAGGGGCAAGGCCGATCCGATACACCAGGGCCGCACAACTCGAATGCGCGCTCGCTGAGACAGCCAAACGGCTTGACGACGATCTGGGAAGACTGGCGTTGGTCACCATCGGCCATCGGCCGCCATTCCCACCCAAGGTAGACACTTCGGAGATAATTCCTTGCCCCAGGCGGCATGACTGGCACACTGCCTTGCGCCGTCTGTCCGAACATCCGGGTGCCAAGTTCGGCGCCATCCATGACAACGACCCGGACGATCAGGTCTGGAAGCAACTAGGCGGGCACGCCCACGCCGAGTTGAGCACTGGTGCGTTCAACCCGCGAAGCTTCGCCGCCAAGCTAGATCTGACTACGACCGGTGCCGATTCGGTCCCATTTCCGCTCATCCTGGCGGAGGAAGATTGACATGACGCAATCCATTGCCATTCTCGGAGCGCCGGTCAGCGGCAAGACGACGTTTCTCGCAGCCCTCAACATAGCGCTGGCCAGGCAAAACGAGGGCTGGAAGCTCGTCGGTGCCGACCCCGCTTCGAGCGAGCGGCTGGTTACTCTTACCCACCAGCTAACCGAGCGCAGCTATCCCAAAGCTACCAGCGGCATCGAGCAATTCAGCTGGATGCTCGTTGGTCAGACCATGCGGACGGAGCGCCGCCGGTGGTTCAGCCCGAAACAGCAGCATATGGACACCGTGAAAGTCCGCCTGGACCTCGCCGACCCGTCAGGCGAGGTCGCGAACAGGACAAGACACGCACTCCGTGACGAACTCATCAAGAACCTGGTAGCCAGCCACGGACTAATCTTCATCTTTGATCCGATCAGTGAATTCGAGCGCGGCAACACTTTCCGATATACGTTCAGCGTAGTTGCCGAGATGGCGCAGCTCATGTTTGAGACCCCAGAATTCTCTGACGGATATTTGCCGCACTACGTGGCAGTATGCATTACGAAGTTTGACGAGATTCGCATATTCAGGACCGCCGAGCACTCGAACCTGATTAGCTATGACCCCGACGACCACGGCTTTCCCAAGGTTGACAACGACGACGCGAGAGAATTTCTGGCGCAGCTTTGCAAAGTCTCTAAGACACGCAATGCCGAGTTGGTCATCAACACGCTTGAGCAATATTTCAGGCCAGACCGGATCAAATACTTTGTGACCTCGGCGATCGGCTTTCACGTAGATCCAATCACCGAGACATTCAACTTGTCTGACTATCAGAACACAGTCCGCGATGAAGCGAACTCGGCTCAAGGCCCGAGCGCCTACGCGCGAATCCGTGGGCCCGTGTTTCCGATCAACGTGATAGAGCCGTTCGAATGGGTCAGCCGCCAGCCGATATTGACCGCAGGAGGGTGACATGCCGACTGACAACGGCATCGCCGACCGCGATATGCAGTCCCTTGAAGTGACTGCGCAATGGGCGCTGCAGGGCAAGCTGCCGCACGACGCCGGTTACCGCCTCCTGAATTCAAGCCGAGCCATGCTTAACGAGGATAACTTCAGTCGTCTGCTCGAGCGATATTCGCTGGGAACGCTGGAGCAGCTACCGCAGATAGCGGTCACCTGGATCGAAGACAAGGCCCCGGCCCACGGACAGCACGGCAGGCAGCGGCCGACGAGCTATCTAGGCGTCGCCATCCACGCACGCCCGGCCACGTCTATCGTCGATGTGGGGGGCCGTGATGTCGTGCAGACCAGCTTCTACTGCGTCGAGTATGACCTGCTCGCAGCATCGGCCGTCTCCTACTCCGCGATGTACGAGGGCTTCAGGAAGATCCAGCTGCCGACGGAGCATCGCGATTGCGTCAAGGCGACTTTGGCAACTCATGGGGCCCGCACGCCCGCTCGCCCGCTCGCCACCTTCGTCGCCGCCATGCTGCTGACCGACAAGCCGGTCTGCGTGCTTGGCGCCGATGACGTCGACGTACACGAGCGATTGCAGTTCATCGACGACGTTGCCGCCCTGCTTCCCTATGGCATGCGGAGCCGTCTATCGGCGGCCACGTGGACGAGCAGCACAAACAGAGCACATAATTTTCGGCTGTTCTTCTCGAGCAAGGCGCGGAATTCCGACGACCACAAGATTCCCTGGAATATTACGCAATGGCCTATATCAACTGGTCACATGGTCCCAGACAGGTATATGAGCTGGCTCACCAGCGACGTCGCGGCGCGAATCGAGACGCTCGCGACGATGACCGGCCACATGGGATTCGGCCGCAACTCCGTCATACCAGTGCTGACCAATCTTGGCGTTCTGCCCGGTAGCCGCCAGTGGCCATCCGGCGGAGCAGCACCACAGGCGCCCACTGCTCCACCCGAACCCGCCACCTGGCAGGCCGATGCCCCGACGGTCGAGAGCTTGCTGCTGGCATGCGTCACCGACCTCAAGAACGCGAATCCCGTCGCCGCGGCCCGCCACATCCAACGACTCGCGGACTATGGCTGGCATGACCTAGCGCCAGACGAACGAGAGCGCTGCCGGGAGATCGTGACTACCCATCGGCTCCTGCGGGAGAATCTGGGCATTACCACAACCGCGAGAGCAGCTCTCTATCAGGCGCTGTTGCGGCTCGTTTTCAGCCAGCCGATCATGTATGACACTTACAGAAGCATCGAGACGTGCGTCGACGAAGATGATGACTGGCCCATTCATGCGGCACTCGGCGAAGCGATCGAAGCCGTCGGCGCAAGCAAGCCAGTCCGAATTCTCGCGCGCCAGGCGGTAGGCGCCGATACGGATCCCAAAGCGCTGGCAGAGATGCTAGCGCTACCGAATCTGCTGGAACATCATGCTCAATTCATTCTTGCCATCGGCCTCGACTATTTGGAGAAAAGAAGCAAGGATTTCCAACGGGAAGAATTTAGGGCCGCCTTTCAGGCGCGCGGATACCTGGCGGACGTGTTGCGTAGAATCTATCTCAATGACGCGAACCTTGAGCTCCGCGCACTCACAAGGATCCTGCAGCTAATATACGGCCGAACCCTCAGTCAGGCCGCCGTCGACGATATCCTAAGATATCTTGAGGGCGCTGGCTCAGAACCTACCGCCGCGTTGTGCGCGGCAACGACTGTGCTTGCCGACCGCGATGTCGATATTAGAGATGTCATACGATCCGCGTGCGATGCATTTGTTAAGGAGCGGCGCTTCAATCAGGACGACGAGGCGGCGGTTATTATCCGGCTCAACCAGGTAATGCCGCGCAGGTCCTTCGCCGGGCCTACCACTAAGTCGACGCGCAGGCTGCTTTCTTGGTGGCCGAGAAATGGACTGACCCTCATTGGCTTCTTTGTCGCACTGTTGATTATCCTGGTCGTGTTCGCTCGGATTTTTCATAGGTAGGCGCCGGGTGCAGGTGCAAGCGCAGTGGGCTTGTCGTGGAAGGGATTCTCACGACGTCGCCGATCGGATTCTCGGCTGCAGCAACGCGGCGCTCAGCGGCGAGAACTTCGGTCAGTTGCTCGACCGCTATTCGCCTGGCACTCTTGAGCACCTGCCGCAAGTGACACTGAGCTGGCTGGCTGACCGAACTGTCGGCCGCAACTATATTGGCATAGCCATTCACTTGGCTGCGGCCGGAGCGGTTCCTGGCGCAGTTGGCGGCGGGCTCGCGCGGACCAGCTGTTTCTGCGTCGACTTCGCGGACGTAGAGTCATCTGCCGTCTCCTATACGGCCATGTTTGAAGCCTTCCGCCATGTGACGCTGCCACCTGCGGAACGGGGGCCGATCAACACCGCGGTGACCGCGGCGGAGCTGATCGTGCCAGGTCACCGTCTCGCCAGGACAGCGGCGGCACTCCTGCTCACGGACCGGCCTGTCTGCATATTTGGTGCCGACCATCTCGATCTCGGTGAGCGGCTCGGGTTCATAGACGAGGTCGTCTCGCTGCTGCCATTCGGCATGCGCAGCCGCCTGTCGGCGTCCACCTGGACGAGCAGCACTGCCCGTAGCCACAAGTTCCGGTTGTTCTTCTCAAGCGCGGACCGGCATGCCGGCGATCACGACCTGATGTGGGGTGAAGCTGACTCGCGGCCAGCCGGCGTCGGCCACGTGGATGCATACCTGGCCTGGCTTGATGAGGGCGACCTCGCCGACCGGGTGACCCGGCTTGCCGCCATGACTGAGCCGACTGGTTTCGCCGGGGCTGATGTTTCCACTACGCTGCGACGCCTTGGACTGCGACCGGATCGCGGCAGGTCACGACCGAGCTCGAGCAAGGAACGAGAGTCGAGGACCGTGCCGGTCGACATCCCGACCATAGACGATTTGCTGATCCAGTGCTCCGACTGGCTGCACGGCAGGCACCCGGATTCGGTCGGCGTGCATATCGAGGGGCTGAGGTACCATCCGGGCAACCCGCCAACCGAGATGGAGCGCGCTCACTACCGGACAATCATCAAGGAGCGGCAACTGCTGCGTGAATTCCTGCCGATCAGGCATTCCCTCCGGGATGAGTTCTATGATCTGCTGCTGCAGCTTGGATTCGCCGATCACCTCAGCTATACCGACTACTGCGCTATCGAGGACTGCGTCGGCAGGGAACAGTCCAGACTGCCGCATCGGCCTCTCGCACAGGCGATCAATCGGGTGAAGACGACTGATCTTCCTGTGCGCCTGCTTGTCATGCGCGCCATCGGCGCAGGCGCCGCAAGGCAGACGCTGCGCGATGACCCCATCGCTGCCGAGGCACTGATCTCGATACTCGCCGACGAGTCGCTGCAGCCACACCATGGCCGGATCATCTGCCGACTGGTTGTGGCTGACCTCACCGAACGCGGTCACGTCGACGACGCGGCCCTGAACGCTGCGCTGCGCGAGCACCGTTACCTCGCCCGGACGCTCGATCGTTTTTATCCAGAACAGCCCAAGGCGCAGATCGGTGTCCTGAGCGCGTTGCTCAGGCTCGCGCAAGGCAAGAGACTGGACGACAGGGCGGTGCAGGATCTGCTCGTTAACGCGGCCGCTCGCCCTCGCAGTCAGGCAAGTGAGTCGCCCTAGCTGCCGCGCGAGCGCCTCCGCTGCACATAGCGGAGCCGGTCCCTTGCCTGCTCGGTCCGACCTGTCGCCTGGTTGATCGAGGCTAGCTCGCGGGCTTTGCGCAGGTCAGCACCGGTGATCAGGCTATGAGCAAGCAAGAACTCACCGAGTTCGCGCTGGTGACCCTGTTCTTGCCAGATGCGCCGCTGCAATTCTTTCTTGTACTCGGAAACAGCTGCTTCGCTGGCCAGATCGAGCGCAATCGCAACCTCGGCGATCGGCAGGGCATGGGGCGCGAGTCCGCCCTGGATGAAGTCCTGGTAGTAGAAGGCCATCGCCAGCCTGGCTGTCGGATTCTGCAGGAAGTACTTCGCCACGCGGTCGACGGCGTCTGGCTCGGGCGAGATGCCAGCTGTCTGTGCTGCAGGCAACTCCGTCTCGTACGTTGCCGCGAGCCCGATGTCGACGGGCACAGTCGGGCTGCGGCCTGCCGCTGGAGTCACCTCGACGCAAAAGGCCAGCACCCACGTCCCGACGCTGATCACCCAGGCACCAGCCTCGAGCCTCATCGGCTGC
>Ga0126381_100010163_pt1 | contig 10583 bp, 12 predicted proteins | sample PanSoiMetPlot_28_FD_96465 | JGI IMG/M metagenome (GOLD analysis project Ga0126381, IMG submission 96465) | Tropical forest soil microbial communities from Panama - MetaG Plot_28 | ecosystem: Environmental > Terrestrial > Soil > Tropical forest > Bulk soil | place: Panama | collected 2016-02-17 | reverse complement strand
ATCGGGTTGGCAGGCGTCTCTATCCACAGCAGCCGGGTGCGGCCCGGCCGGAGCGCGCCGGCCACCGTATCGAGGTCTGTCGTATCGGTGAACTCCACGTCCAGGCCCCAGGCGAGCGCGAACTCGGCCAGCCACTTCCGCACTCCCCAGTACAGGGCACGGGAGACCAGTACGTGATCCCCGGGCAGCAGCGACTGGAACACGGCGGTCGCGGCGGCCATCCCCGAGCCGAACAACGCGCACTCTCCGCCTTCCAGCGCGCCAAGCAGCCGCTCGGCCTGCTCCGACGTGGGGTTGTCCGCTCGGGTGTAGACCCGGCCCTGCGGATAGGGATCCGTCCGGCCGCTGCTCGTAGTTCGTGGCCAGGCTGATTACCGGCGCCAGGGCGCCGGTGACCGGATCCGCCTCGCCCAGGCCCTGCGCCGCCAGCGTCTCCGGTGATGCCGCTCGGTCCTCCATCGGCAGTCCCTCCACTCGCGGCAATCTACCCGCACCCAGGCGTTTGCTGTATCAGCCGGGCGAGCTGAGCGTGAGCTGGCGCTCGTGGAAGCGATAGTGCTGGGTGGGGTAGCGGTAGATGTCGGCGAGGGTCATGTAGTCGGCGAAGAACGGGTCCCAGGTGGTGGGGTAGTGCATGCCGTGGCGCAGGGCCGAGTCGCTTTCCCGCTGCAGGCGCTGCTCGAGCGCAGCGATCACGTGGTCGAGCACCTGACCCATGCGCCGGGGCGGGATGATCCGGGCGCCGACACATGAGCCCAGGTAGTTGATCAGGTCGAAGGGCCGGCGGGCGGAGTCCAGGAGCCTGGCGAACGCCTTGCTGATCCTGGCAGGGAGCAGTCCGAAGATTGGGACGAGAATCAGCAGCGTACGGACGATCAGGTAGCCGAAGAGCATGTGGAACAGCAGTTGCCGGTTGGTCCACCTGGTGCCGTCTGATGGCCGCCGCAGGTCGGCGGGGGTGGCGTGGCTGAGCAGATCATGGAAGTCGAGCCGGGCTTGTTCCATGTCCGCGCGGACGGCGGCCCGGTCCAAGGCGGTCGGCGGCGGCCGGTCAGGTGCTAGCGCCATGGCATTGTCCTTGCTGGTCCTCGGCTGCGTCGGCCAATTCCACAAGTAGCTTATCTACCTATAGAAGAAGGTAAGTTGCCGGCCTGTCGGCCGAGCAGCCGGTCTCGCACCTCGGTTCACCCGGTGGGGACCGGGCATGCCCTGCCATCCAGTAGCCCGGTGACGGCAGCCGAGAACAGCCGCCAGTCAGAGCGCTTGGCCTCCAGCGCCCGCCGGCCACCCGCTGTGAGCTCGTAGCTGCGCCGCTGCCTTCCGTTTACCTCTGACCAGGATCCGCGGATCAGGCCCGCTCGCTCCAGTCGGTGCAGGGCGGGGTAGACCGTGCCGGTGGGCAGGTCAAATTGCCCGTCGCTGCCGAGCCGTAGCGCTTCCTTGATCGCGTATCCGTGGCGCGGACCGCCTGTCAAGGTGGCGAGAAGCAGCGCGTCGAGGTGTCCCTTCAGGGCCTCCGCACTCATAAGTAGCTATGCTACCTTAAGGTAACCCCGCAGGCCAAGGCCATGCGGCATGCCATGCCATGGCGCGATTCCTGGCCCGGAGGGCGGCCGCGCAGAACGCTAGCCGATCGGCTTCCCACTTGTAGCCGTTCGGCTATCCTTTGGCGATGAGGCGAGCTGACGGCGAGTTGATCTTGTTCTGGACCCTGCCCGCTCTGGCGGTCCTGTGGATCTCAGCGTTCTTCCTGTTCCCCGGCTTCGTCCATCCGATGTCCCCGTCGATGACCGCCGCACAGGTCGCTGACTTCTATCGCGATCCGGCGAAGCTGTCCCGGATCCGTTACAGCATGATTCTGTTCAACTGGTTCGGCGTCGGCCTCGTCCCGATGCTGACTCTGCTCGTCATGCAGATCAAGCGGATGGCGCACCGCACGCCGATCCTGTCCTACTGCCTGCTCGGCTGCATCGCCGGCGGCCCGACGGTCTTTCTCATCGCCGACCTGTTCTGGCTGCTCGCCGCGTTCGCGCCCGGCCGGGATCCGCAGCTGACGGTGCTGCTCAACGACCTGGCATGGATGACCTTCACCACCGCGGTGCCATTCCTCATCGGGCAGAGCCTGATCATCGCCCTGGCGATCTACCTCGATCGCCCCGACCGTCCGGTTTTCCGGCGGTGGGTAGCCCATTTCAACGTCGTGATCGCCGCCGCGCTGGTGCCCGCCGCCTTCACCGGCCTCGCGCTGAGCGGTCCGATGGCATGGAACGGGCTGCTGCCGTTCTGGCTGAAGAACCTGGCCATCGCCGCATGGATCGTCGTCATGAGCATCGTCCTAGGCCGCAACATCTACCGGCAGCGCGCCGAAGGCAGCGCACGGCCCGTGACCGAACAGACGGTGGCGGCATGAGCTGGCGGAACAACAGCAAGCGCGAACTGTGGCTCGCGTGGTACTCGATGATCGCCTTCTACAACATCTTCGTCATCGTGTTCTTCGTCCTGACGCACGCCCAGCCTCCGCCTTACCCGTACTGGTCCGACGCGCAGGTGGTCTTCTGGTTCAGCCACAACCGGGGCGGCCTGCTCACCGGGTTCGCGATCATGTTCGCCCTGGCAGGCCTCACGCTTCCGGCGAACGCGCTCATCGCCTATTCGATCAGGCGGATGTCGGTGAGCCGGGCATTCGCTTACTCCTACCTTGTGATCTACTCCCTCGCCGCGCTTCCGGGAATGCTGCTGCTCTGCGTGGTGCTGAGCGTCGGCGCGATGCGCCCCGACCGCGATCCCGTGCTGATCCACTGGCTCTATGACTTCGCCTTCCTGTCCTACGTCGGGACGATGGGCATCTTCCTGATCGGCTCCCTCGTCTGGATGCTCGCGATCCTGCTGGACAAGAACCGCGTGCTGCCGAAATGGTTCGGCTACCTGAACCTCTGCAACGCGCTGACGGAGGTCGTCGTCTCGCCCGCGTGGATCTTCCACCGCGGCGTGCTCGACTGGAACGGCTTGATCTCCTGGTGGCTCAACATGGTCGTCTTCGGCATCTACACCAGCGCGTTCATCATGCTGCTGCGCAACATGATCCAGCGCGAAGACTTTGGCGACGGCCCGTTGCCGACGCATCAGCTGGCGGGAACCGCGCGATGACCGACAACGCGGGCGAGGGCAAGCGGGACAGGGCCATCCCTGGACAGCCGGACATGTGGGTGCTCGTGCTGTTCGAGGCGCTCGTCTTCACCGCCTATTTCGCGGTCTACCTGTATCACCGCTCCGCTGACAGCGAGCTTTTCCTGCGCTCGCAAGCACAGCTGCGCCCATTGTTCGGCACCCTGGACACGCTGCTGCTGCTGACGAGTTCGCTGTTCATGCTGCGCTGCGCGCAGACCGCTCGCGCGGGCGCGCACCGGACCGCGATGACCAGCGCCTACATCACGGCGTTCCTGGGGGTGGCCTTCCTCATCTCAAAGATCACCGAGTGGATCATGCTGGTGCGCGGCGGGCACGGGTTCTCGTCGAACGACTTCTTCATGTACTACTTCTTCCTCACCGGCATCCACCTCCTGCACCTGCTGATCGGCTTCATCGCCATCGGCGTGATCGTTTACCAGCTCCGCGGCCCGGCGCGCCGGTCACAGGAACTGGTCGAGACGTGCGCCGTCTACTGGCACACCGTCGACCTGCTGTGGGTCCTCATCTTCTCGCTTCTCTACGTGGTCAGGTGATCGTGAACACCCAGCCGAACAGGCGCCCGCTGATCATCTTGCTGATCCTGTCGGCGATCACCCTCGGGTACCTGGCCCTGGACAGGTCCGCCGACAGTCAGGGGACATTTCGGGCGAGCTCCGTGGTCACCACGATCGCGATCCTGCTCGCGCTGGTGAAGGTGCGCTTCATCTTCCGGGAGTTCATGCAGGTCAGGAACGCACCCGCACTGTTGTGCAGGCTCACCGACCTTTGGGTGCTGATCATCGGGGCCGCGCTGCTCGGAAGCTACTTCAGCGGGCTGGCCGTGCACTGATCGCGATCGTCGATGCGCTTGTTACATTCACCACGTGCACGTGCACCACGCTCACTCCTGGCATCACAATGTGGTTGAGCAGCCAATCTGCCGCCATTAGCGGAACAGCGACGCTGCATGCACAGGCGGACGCCATGTACCTATGGACGCCGAGACTGACGGTTCCTTGACTGGGTGTCGAAGCGCTTCGGCACAAGGAAGGAGCACTCATGTCGAATCCGCTCAAGAGACTGGCCACCGTGGCAGCCGCCACGGTGCTAACCAGCGGGGCAGTTGCCGCCGTCGCGTTCACCCAGATGGCGCACGCGGCCACCAGTTGCTCGGTCAGCTATAGCCTCAGCACCGACTGGGGCACCGGCTTCACCGCCGCCATCTCGATCGAGAACCTGGGCAGTCCGATCACGAGCTGGACGCTGCAGTACAAGTACCCGGGCAACCAGCAGCTCTCCAGTGGCTGGAACGGCACCTGGTCCCAGTCGGGCCAGACAGTCACGGTGACCAACGCGAGCTACAACGGCAGCCTGGCCACCAACGCCTCGACCCAGATGGGCGCCAACTTCAGCTACAGCGGCTCGAACACCAGCCCGGCCACATTCACGCTGAACGGCTCGACGTGCTCGTCAACGGCGCCATCGCCGTCGCCGTCCCCGACATCCACGTCGCCGTCCCCGTCGCCGTCCCCCTCGCCGTCGCCGACCACCACGTCCCCCTCGCCGTCGCCGTCCGCGTCCCCGCCCACCGGCATGCAGGGATTCGCAACGCAAAGCGGTGACGGGCATGGCCCGACCACTGGCGGCTCGGGCGGTCCGACCGTCACGGTCACCTCGCTGTCAGCGCTGGAGAGCGCCGCCGCGGTCAGCGGACCGGAGATCATCCGGGTGAACGGCATGTTTTCCGGATCCGGCGAGGTCAAGGTGGCGTCGAACAAGACGATCATCGGGGTCGGCGCGAACTCCGGGCTCACCGGCATCGGGCTGTCCATGCAGGGCAAGTCCGGCGCCAACGTCTTCAACGTGATCATCCAGAACATGAACATCTCGTTCGTGACCGCGGCCAGCGGCGACGGTGACGCGATCCACATCCAGTACGCCGACCACATCTGGGTGGACCACAACAACCTGTTCAGCGACATGACCCACGGCAAGGACTTCTACGACGGGCTGGTCGACATCACCCACGCCAGCGACTTCGTGACCGTGTCCTGGAACTACATCCACGACCACTTCAAGGTCTCCCTGGTCGGCGACTCCGACAGCAACGGCGCTGAGGACACCGGCCACCTGCACGTGACCTACTACGACAACTACTTCCAGAACTTCGACTCCCGGACCCCGAGCCTGCGCTTTGGCACCGGGCACGTGTTCAACAATTACTTCGTCAACGGCAGCACCGGCGTGGACTCCCGTGAGGGCGCGCAGATGCTGGTACAGAACAACGTGTTCGTCAACGTCGGCACCCCGATCGAGACGTGCTGCGAGAGCAAAGTGGACGGCTTCGTCAACCAGTCCGGGAACGACTTCGGCACCGGCACCAACAACATCACCCAGACCGGGAACTTCACCAGCCCGCCGTACTCCTACACCCTGATACCGACCGCACAGGTGGCCAGCACCGTCACCGCTGGTGCGGGCACGGGAAAGATCGGCGACTAGCAGTGCCGGGTGAGGGCTCGCGCCCTCACCCGCGCAATCGCTAACGTCAGCGGACCACGCGGTAGTCGACTAGCAAATAGCCAGTCGGTGAGGTGGAACTTCGGATCGACTCGAGCCGGATCATCGGCAAGCCGTCGAGGAGCCTGCGCCCGCCGCCCGCGATCACCGGTGCGATCACCAGCCTGAGTTCGTCGACGACGCCCGCGGCAAGCAGCGCCTGGGCGACCGAGATGCTCGCGTGCACGCCGATGTCGGCTCCGGGCTTGTTTTTCAGATCCCGCACGAACTCGACAAGTTCGCCGTCGATCGCGGTCGCATTGGCCCACTCTCGATCGAGCGGCGTGGAAGTGGCGACGTACTTCGCGACCCCGTTGATGAACGTCGCGAACGGCTCGATGTCGCTGCCACGCCAGAACTCGGCCCACTCCTCGTAGCTGCGCCGGCCGAGGATGACCGAATCCTGCGCCCCGATGACGGCGGCGAGGTTGGCCCCCATCGCGTCGTCCCAGTCGGCGAAGAACCCGTCGGGCCGCTCCGCGACGCCGTCAAGGGACAACAGTTCGTACGCGACGACCTTGCGCACGTGCAACACCTCCGATTGACGTGGATCCTGCTGCATGGACGGATCGCGCGACCCAAACTCATCGGTGCGGTCAGCGCCTGAGCAGAACCTGACAGTCTTAAGTTCATGAGACCTCTGCTTCGGTACGTGGACGCGGTGACGGTCCCGGTGCCGGACCTCGAGCAAGGGATGGCCTTCTACCGGGACGTGCTCGGTCACCAGCTGATCTGGCGCAACGAGGCGGAGGGGCAGGCCGGGCTCCGAACGCCCGACTCAGACACCGAGATCGTACTGACCACGCGGCTGGGCTACGAGCCGGACTGGAAGGTCGCTTCCGCCGATGCCGCCGCCGAAGTGTTCGCCGCTAACGGCGGGAGGGTGCTCGACGGGCCGATAGACATCCCGATCGGCCGGCTCGTGATCGTGCGAGACCCCTTCGGCAACCGTCTCGTGCTGCTCGACTCGACCAAGGGCACCTACGACACGGACGAATCCGGCGCGGTCACGGGTGTCTCCTGACCAGCCGGCGCAGCTTCGCCGGACCGCGTGAAACCACCGTTCGTTCCGGATAATCCAATCTTTTATCCCGAACGGACGCGGCTTGCTGTGGTCAGGTCTTGCGGGCGACGCCGCAGTAGAGGCTGTGGTAGACCTCGTCCCGCTCGGTGCGGGTCTGCTCGTCTGGGCGCCAGTCCGCGAGCGGCACAAGTCCCGGCGGGACCAGGTCCCAGTCGCCGAACCAGCCGCGGATCACCGCTTCGTCCCGCCAGCGTCCGCTGCCGAGCCCTTCGGCGAGGAGCTTTTCGCCCTCGGGGGTGATGGCCTGCAGTTCGGGAGTCTCGGCGCCGGGCATGCGGAAGCTCGAGATCGCCAGATAGCTGCCTGGCGGCATCGCGTCGCGAAGCCTGGCGGCGATCGACGCCGGGTCCTCGTGATCTTCGATGTGATGCAGGATAGCGACCAGTAGCAGGCCTACCGGCTTGTCAAAGTCGATCAGCGAAAGCACCGTGGGATCGGTCAGGATGCTGGCGGGATCGCGGATGTCGGCCTTGATGATTTCGACTCTCTCCGCGTCGCTGAGCAGCGCCTTGCCGTGGATGTAGACCATGGGGTCGTTGTCCGCGTACACAACGTGGGCCCTGGGGTTGATCTCGTGCGCGACCTCGCTGACGTTGGCCTGGGTGGGCAACCCGGAGCCGATGTCGAGGAACTGGGAGATCCCCGCCTCGCCGGCCAGGAAGCGCACCGCCCGGCCCAGGAACTGCCGGTTGGCCTGGCAGGCAAGGGGTGCCTTGGGGGCGAACTCCAGGATCTTGTTCGCGTACGCCCTGTCGGCGCTGAAATTGTCCTTGCCGCCGATGAAGTAGTCGTACACACGCGCGACATTCGGCCTGGTGATGTCGATATCCGGCAGCTCGTGCCTGCTGTCGCGCGCACTGCCTTCAGCCACTGCAGACCCCCGTACCTGGACTCCATCCGTAAGAAACACTAGCGCGCTCGCGCATTAACGGCAGGTTGTCAGCGACTACTGCACATTTGTCCCGGTATGGGTATCCGGGGCGACGGGTGATCAACAATCCATTTAGGTTTTGCCTAACATGCCGGGTGCAACCTGAGTTCGCCGGTTGCCTCGCTGACGCTTTCCCGCCGGTATCCGAATAAGTCTCGGCCGCTATCCCTGGCGGCCGCGTTGCCCGCCGGCAGGGGAGTCGGCGGGCAGTGAGGGGGTATTCGTATGTCAGGCAGATCACTCGGTCTACGCATGCGTTCCGGCGGGCCGAGACGAGTCGGCGCGCGACTGGCCGCCGGTGCTATCGGCGCGCTCGTGGTGGCCGCGACGCTCGGCCTTTCCGCCGTGTCTTCGGCTTCGGCGGCTAGCACGCCGGGGACGCTTCACGGGCAGCATGCGATCAAGACACACGGGCACCAGGTGGTCGGTGTGGCGCATGGCAAGCACAGGCTCCTGAAGCCGGCTATCGCCGGCGCCGCGAACCCGTCCTTCTCGACGACGAACTGGGACGGCTACGCTCTCACCAACAATTCCGACACCAACACCACCAGCTTTAACTCGGTCAGCGCCACCTGGGTGCAGCCGGCGGTGACGTGCAACGCCGGGAGCAGCGTGGGCTCGACGTGGGTCGGCTTGGACGGCTGGCTGAGCGGCAGCGTCGAGCAGGGCGGCAGCGACGCGGAATGCCTGGGCACGATGACGCCCACCTACTTCCTGTGGTGGGAGATGTTCCCGTTCAACGCCGTGCAGGATGTGGTGCAGATCAATGCCGGTGACACGATTCACGGCAGTGTCACCTTCGACACGACCAACAAGGTGTTCGACATCGTGATCACCGACGAGACCTTGCACAAAGGCCTGTCGGAGTCGATCGCCTGCCAGGCGGACATGGATGGCTGCCTGCGCTCGTCCGCGGAAGCCATCTCCGAGGACACCGGGGGCGGCACCAACGTGGACGGGCTGTTCCTGCTGCCGAAGTACAACACCCTGACCTTCACCAACGCCAGCGTGACCGACGTCAACGGAAACGTCGGTACCCTCGCCAACTCGGCCTGGACGGCCAACAGCGTCACGGAGATCAGCTCCGATGACGTCACCAAGCAGACCGTAGGCGCCCTGAGCCCCGACGGCTCGTCGTTCAGCACCGCGTGGCAGCAGTACTCAGGCGACGGCGTCACCGTCCAGGTCGACTACAAGGCGCTCACCCTCGCGCCGACGACGCAAGAACTCGACATCGAACTCGAGATCGTCAACACGGGCAATACACCGGTCGACCTGTCAGCAATCCGTCCCGAGTACTGGTTCTCACAAGACACCACCGCCGCGCCACTGGAGTTCGCCTGCGACTTCGCCACCGTCGGCTGCTCCAACGTCGACGGGGTCTTCCGCTCCGGCATCGGAACTCCACCCAACGCCGATAGCGAGGTAGTCCTCGAATTCGGCAGCGGCGCGGGAACTCTCGCACCGGGCGCCAACAGCGGGGAGATCGAGTTCCGGGTGTTCCACTCGGACTTCTCGACCATGACCCAGGCCAATGACTACTCGTTCAACGCCGCCGACACCACGGTCAAGCCGAATCCGAACATCGACGCGCTGATTCTCGGCAGCGACTTGAACTGGGGCGTTCCGCCGCCGTCATCGCTGTAATCGTCACCAAAGTTCAGCGGGTGCGCGCCCATCGCGGCGCGCACCCGTGTGCTTAGCCGAACGTCTTACGTGCGAGCGCCGCGCCCTCTGCCAGCGCGGCGAGCTTGCCATAGGCGACATCCCAACGACCCGGCGCCATCCCGCAATTGGAGCTGGCGATGATCCTTTCGCGTGGCACGTATTTCATCGCTTCGCCGATCACGGCGGCCACCTGCTCGGGCGTTTCCACCTCGTCGGTCGCGACATCGATCACGCCGACCTGAACGTCCTTGCCGTCGAGAAGCTCCAGCAGGCTCATCGGCACGTGCGAATTGCGACACTCCACTGAGACCTGGTCGATGCGGCTCCGCGCCAGCGCCGGAAAGATCTCCGCGTACTGGCGCCATTCGCCGCCGAGCGTGGCCTTCCAGTCGATATTGGCCTTGATGCCATAGCCGTAGCAGATATGAACCGCGGTGGTGCAGCCGACGCCCTCGATCGCGCGGTGCAGCGCGTCGATGCCCCAGTCCTTGACCGCCGCCATGTACACGTTAAAGGCCGGCTCGTCGAACTGGATCACGTCGACGCCGTCGGCGGCGAGCGCCCGCGCCTCAGCGTTCAGGAGGCCGGCGAACGCCATCGCCATCGTCGCCCGGTCGCCGTAATGGGCGTCCGCCACGGTGTCGACGAGCGTCATCGGGCCGGGGAGGGTGATCTTGAGCTTGCGCCTGGTATGGGCGCGGGCGAGCCGAGCCTCGGTCGCGTGCACGCGGCCCTTGAGCCGAAGCTCGCCGGTGACCTGCGGTACGAGCGCCTTGTAGCGGTCGGCGCGGATGCCGATCTCGACCTTGTGGTCGAAGTCGATGCCGTCGACGAACTCGACGAAGCCGTGCACGAAGTGCTGCCGAGACTGCTCGCCGTCGCTCACCACGTCGAGGCCGCAGTCCTCCTGCAGCTTGAGTGCGAGCAGGGTGGCGTCGCGCTTGGCGTCTTCGAGTTCGGCACCGGCGAGCCGCCACGGCGCCCACAGGCGGTTCGGCTCCGCGGGCCAGCCCGGCTTCGGCAGGCTCCCCGCGATGGTGGTGTCGAACATCATGAGCTCCTGAACAGGGTGCGGGAGGCGATCCGGGCGCCCGCGGATAGCTCCTCGAGCTTCGCCCAGACGATCTCCGGGTGGCCAACCCGGTTGCCGAGGCCACAGTCGGTGCCGGCGAT
>Ga0126381_100010162_pt1 | contig 10583 bp, 9 predicted proteins | sample PanSoiMetPlot_28_FD_96465 | JGI IMG/M metagenome (GOLD analysis project Ga0126381, IMG submission 96465) | Tropical forest soil microbial communities from Panama - MetaG Plot_28 | ecosystem: Environmental > Terrestrial > Soil > Tropical forest > Bulk soil | place: Panama | collected 2016-02-17 | reverse complement strand
GTGCCTCGCTCCAGATCCTCGAACGCCCGCCGCAGTTCCTCCTGGGTGTTCATCACAATCGGACCGTACCAGGCGACCGGTTCCTCAAACGGCTTTCCCGAGACCAGAAGGAAGCGAATACCCTCATCCCCGCCATGCACTGCAAGCTCGTCGCCTTGGTCAAAAAGCACTAACGAGCGATTGTCCGCTTCCGTGGGAGGCGTTGTGTCCCACCAACCGACGCTTTCAGTAGGCACCGCGAGTGGGCCGGACGCATTGCAAAATTTCCCGGCTCCGGCGAACACGTAAGCAAAAGCATGGCGCGTCGTCTCAATCGGGAGAGTTTTCTGCCGCCCCGGAGGAACCGATACATCCAGATAAAGCGGGTCAGCGGCAATCCCGTCTACAGGACCCTTCTTACCCCAAAAACTTCCGCAAATGATGCGCACCCTCGTACCGTCGTCATCAGTGACCTCTGGAATCTCCGGCCCTTTTATCTCTTGATAACGTGGCGCAGTCATTTTTAGGGATGACGGAAGATTGCCCCATAGTTGAAAACCGTGCATCCGCCCTACCTGATCACCTTTGGGCATCTCCTGATGAATGATTCCGCTCCCTGCTGTCATCCACTGCACGTCGCCAGGCCCGATGGCGCCTCGGTTTCCCAAGCTGTCACCATGTTCCACCGTTCCAGCGAGCACATAAGTGACGGTTTCGATCCCTCGATGTGGGTGCCATGGAAAGCCCGCCAGATAATCCTCTGGAACGTCGTTGCGGAAGTCATCAAGAAGAAGAAACGGATCGAAGTCGGACGTGTTTCCGAAGCCGAATGCTCGCCGCAGATGCACGCCCGCACCTTCTAGAGTAGGCTTCGATTTGATGAGGCGCTTAACCGGCCGAATGGACATGTTGTTTTTCCGTACAAACAGTCTACCGTTTAAGGAGAATATTGCTCACTCCTTGCTTGGCACACCATTCCCCGAAGAGTGTCGGGGAATTTAGCCGGTGCGCTTCAACTTACCACTGCGTTTTGCCCACGTTTCGACGCGCCCGAAAATGTAAAGTCCTGCCGGCACAAAGACGATTCCCATTGCGACTAATTTCCAGAGCTCTGGCATAACGTCCGTCAACCGGCAGCCGTGAAGAACCACGCTCCTGCCCGTTGCGTCCAGGCCGAGCAATTTGCGGCAGGCCGATAATGCGTAGGTTGCCGGAGAAACAACAGACAGCGGCTGTATCCATTTCGGCAGGACGGTCACCGGATAGTAAATACCCGAAACAAGGAGCAGAATGCCTTGCACGATATTTGTCGCTTCCGCTCCACGTTCGGGGCTTAGCAGCGGCAAAATGGCGGCGATTAGCCCTAATCCGATAAAGGCAACGCTGCTGATCATGAGGACAAAGAAAACGCCCAACAAATTGGCGCCGGTAAAGCTTAAATGGACGAATAACAATAGGCCCAGCAAAACAACCACAAGCCGGAACAAGCTATACATCGATGCATATAAGCTGACGCCGGCCAGATGCACAAGCCTCGACACGGGTGCCATAAAGGTATATTCCAACGTGCCTTCCCACCGCTCAAAAGCGATGGACATGGCTATTTCATTGAAGATTACCGATAAAAAACTCCACATCAGAACACCTATGGTAAGCGTCATGGTGAGCTTCTGGTCATGCGCCGCTACTCCTATAAGCGCCACAGTTGCGGAATTCACCAACGCGTAGAGGCTGAACACGACAACCCACGACCAATACCGCTTGGTAAGTTGGTGATCCCGATAAATGAAGGCCCAGGTTTGCCGAAGCGCGTTCATAGCGTAACTCCCTCAGATTCTTCGTTCACCAGGCGCTCGCCTGCGAAGCTGACGAAAGCGTCTTCCAGATTGGTTGCGCCAACCTCTCGCATCAGATCGTGAGCCTGTCCTTCCGCAACCAGACGTCCATGCGTGAGCATGCCCAGTCGATCGCACAGACGCTCGGCCTCGCCCATGTCATGGGTGGTCAGCAGAATCGTGGTTTTGCCGCTGCGCTGCAATTCCTCCAAAAACTCCTGGACATCGCGTTTACTCTTCGGGTCCAGGCCCGTGGTTGGTTCATCCAACAGCAGAAGCGGAGGATTCACGAGCAACGCGCGAGCAATACTCACTTTCTGCTGCATGCCCCGGCTCATTTCTTCAAGTGGGTCATTCAGGCGATCCGGGCGAATACCAAGCTTGACGAGGATCTCGGTCGCGCGCTCCATGGCAGTGCGCCGATCAAAGCTGTACAGATACGAGTTGTAGAGCAGATTCTCCATGGCGCTGAGCTTCTTATAGAAAGCTGCGTCGACACTGACACGCCCGATTCGCTCCCTCACCTCGCGTTCGTGCTGCGGAAGCGAGAACCCTAAGACGGTTACGTGACCTTCGTCAGGCAGAAGTAGCGTGGAGAGAATGCGAATCAACGTCGATTTCCCCGAACCGTTTGGGCCTAGCAGACCGTATGTTTCGCCGGTCTTTACGTGGAACGAGACACCTTTCAGCGCCCATTCCTCAGAAACCTTGCGGCGCAGAAGTCCCGAGCGCTTGCGAAAAAGCTTCTTAACGTTCTGCACCAGAAGTGCATCAGAGGACACAATACACCTCAACTGTTGGAAAGGAAGGAAAAACAAGGATGGATTTCCGCTTGCTGCGGAGGTAGGACCTAATAACGCATAATCGCTAGGATAGCAAGAAAGTCTACTATGCAACCACTTAGGACATCGCTGCTAACCGTTCTTCTGTGCCTTGCTGGCAACGCTGCAGACACTTCCGCAGTGGCGATTCAGCCATTTGCTTTACATATTCGGCAGGTCGAGGATGCTTTAGGCTATTTGGGGCAGCCGCTCCCCGCCGTGGATCAGAAAACCATCAACGAAGCGATAGGCCAGGCCGATGAGAACCACGCTATTGCACAAATCGAACAGGTTTTCGATAAATACGTTCTTTGTTTGGTAGACATCAACGCGGAAAGCCGCGTTAAGGTTGAAGCCGGTCCTGCAAAGCCAGATTTAGTGCAGGGCGGCACGCGCCTGTTTCTTGTCAAAGTTACCAATGAGGCGCACATCACCGCACCCTTGTTGGTCGAAAGCCCCAACAGCGGGAATGTTTATGTTCGATCTCGAGGCGATCCAGAACCGCGAATGGAATTGACTCCTCACGATGCGGCAGAAAGATGGGCAGATATCTCATTATTCAATAAGCCGCCGATGAATAAGCGTCTCACCGGGCTCGCCGCAGAATATCAAATTCTCGAAATTTATAGCCGCGACGAGGGACAACGCGCCGCAAAACTGAGTTTTAGTGTCGGGCAGGGCTCCCAGGATATCGGTTTTCGGAACGACACGATGATCGTTTTCAATGCGCTTCCCGCACACCGCATTACCCTGCACATTCATGACGAGCATGGAAAACCCGCAATTGCATCCTTTATAGTGCGCGATCGCCAGAATCGTTTGTATCCGAATCCGGCGAAGCGCCTGGCTCCCGATTTCTTTTTTCAGCCGCAGGTGTACCGTTCGGATGGAGAAACGCTGGACTTGCCGGATGGCTACTACACAATCACCTATTCGGGAGGGCCGGAATTTCTTGCACACACCAAGGAGATTGCGATTAATGCAGAAAGTCCTCAAGAACTCACTTTCCGGTTGGACCGGTGGATTGATCCTTCGAAGTTCGGTTGGTATTCGACCGATCATCATATTCACGCCGCCGGTTGCTCTCATTATCAAAATCCCACCGAAGGCGTACTGCCGGCAGACATGAATCGGCAGGTTCGCGGCGAAAATTTAAATATTGCCGCTGTATTGACGTGGGGACCTGACTACTATTACCAGAAGCAGTTTTTTAGCGGTCAAGACAATCCGCTTTCCACGCGTTCCTGTCTGATGCACTACGATCTTGAAGTCTCGGGCTTTCCGTCGAGCCACGCCGGCCATCTTGTTCTGCTCGGGCTTCACCAGCAGGATTATCCGCGTACAAAGCGGATCGAGGATTGGCCGACTTGGGATCTGCCCATTCTCGAATGGGCGAAGTCCCAAGGTGCGACGGTAGGCTTTGCGCACTCAGGATGGGGGCTTCAGGTGAGCGGGAACGAACTGCCCGCATGGGAAATGCCGTCGTTCGATGGCATTGGCGCGAACGAATACATCGCTGATGTCACCCACCCCGGCGCTGTGGATTTCATTTCAGCCGGCGACACACCCTATGTGTGGGAACTCAGCATCTGGTACCACACACTCAATGTCGGTTTTCGTACGAGAATCTCCGGCGAGACAGACTTTCCATGTATTTATGACGGGCGCGTGGGGCAGGGGAGAGGCTACGCCAAGATTGACGGCGCGATCAGCTACGCCAAGTGGCTCGAGGCTATTCGAAATGGAAGATCGTATGTTTCCGATGGTCGCAGCCATTTGATGGACTTTGCTGTGAACGGCACAGAGATCGGAACAGGAAACAGTGAGGTGCATCTCGATACTCCAGGTACAGTCACCGCGCGCGTCAAAGTTGCCGCTTACTTGGATACACTCCCCGATGAAAACGTCCAGCATCTTGCCTACGATCAAAAGCCATATTGGGATCTGGAACGCGCACGCATTGGCGATACAAGACAAGTCCCCGTCGAACTGGTTGTCAACGGCAAGCCGGTTGCGCGGCAGCAAGTCTTGGCAGATGGCATGCAGCACGATGTTGCATTTCAAGCGAACATCAGCAAAAGTAGCTGGGTCGCAATACGTATTTTGCCTTCATCCCACACCAACCCGATTTTTGTACTCGTAGGCGGCAAACCAATACGCGCATCGCGGCGCAGCGCGGAATGGTGTTTGGCTGCAGTGCATCAATGCTGGACGCAAAAAGCGGTGAACATATCTCGTTCTGAAATTGATGAAGCGAAAAAGACTTATGATCACGCGGCGGATGTCTATCGAACGCTCATCGTCGAGAATGATCCCAACGAATAGAGATCACATGACTGAAGTGTCGCGTAGCTTGCCACCATATCAAAAATGAGAATGGCTCTTCACACACAACGTCGCACGTCAAGCTTTCGATCTTGCGCCTTTTGAGTTTCTTACAAATCCATTGACAGGCTCGCCCTTTGTCTGTTAACTTCGCAGGGTCTCGATGCGATCTGTCCCTTCGAATCGCGCCCAAGGTGAAGCAGTAATCCTTCTGGTAGACGACAACCGCGATGGTATGCTCGCCAGGCGCTCCGTGCTCGAAGAGCTGGGCTATCAAGTCGTCTCAGCCGGTTGTGGCTCTGACGCTCTCAGCCTTGCTGAAAAGCAACATTTTGATTTCATTGTTACGGATTACAAAATGCAACCCATCAATGGGCTGCAATTGATTGCTAGTCTGCGTGAACGACATTTTCAACGACCCATTATTTTGCTGACCGGATTTGCAGACCCGCTTGGTCTTTGTCCGGAAAGTAGTGGGGCGGACGTTGTAATTCAAAAAAGTGCAAATGAAATCGCAAACCTGGTCCGGCATGCTAAGCGTTTGCTCAGTCCTCCGCGCAAACCGGCCGCGTCGCATATGTCAGCTAGTGCAACGCGGCGGCGTGCCGGCGGGATGGATTCCTAGTCACCAGCGTTAAATATTTTTCACACTCCAGTGCTCTATAGTGAGGAGCATGGCTCGCGGAAGTCGTTCATCTCTGCCGAGTGTTGCATTTGCTCTACTCGTGACATTCAGCTCCTACGCCGCGGTGGTCAAGCCGACCTCAGCGCCGCGCGGATCGCCTTTGCTTCGCTCACTTTCTCTTCATGACCGCATCGCGCAACTAATTGTGGTGCGCGGCTACGGAGACTATCCGCCATCAAGTAACGCCGAATACGAGAAATTCACACACTGGATTCGCGATGTTCATGTCGGCGGCTTTATTGTTGCGGGCCGCATCCGCAATGGAAACGTCATCGCCGCCCAACCGTTCGAGATGGCCGCCTTCATCAATCACATGCAGCGGCAGGCGAAGACTCCCCTCTTCGTCGGCTCCGATTTCGAGCGCGGCGCGTCCATGCGGGTTGCGCAAACAGCTCGCTTTCCCTACATGATGGCCTTTGGCGCCGCTCATGATTACGGCGCCATTCGCGAGCTCGGTGAAGCAACCGCGCGCGAAGCGCGCGCATTAGGTGTGAACTGGGTCTTCGCGCCGGATGCAGATGTTAACAATAACCCGGACAACCCGATCATCAACATACGTTCTTTCGGCGAAGATCCGAAGTTAGTGGCCGATAGCGTCTCCGCATTTATCGAAGGTGCACACGCGAATACAAAAGGATACGTTTTAGTCAGTGCGAAACATTTTCCAGGGCACGGTGACACGTCACAAGACACTCACCTCCAGCTCGCCACGATAAATCAGCCGAAGGAGCGCATTGAATCGTTAGAGCTGTTACCTTTTCGCGCTGCGGTCGCCCACGGCGTCGATTCCATTATGACCGGCCATGTGGCCGTTCCCGCTTTCGATGCCGACAGCATCCCTGCAACCGTTTCGCATAACATTCTTACGGGTCTTTTGCGAGATGAACTCGGTTTTAAAGGGATCATCGTCACCGATGCTCTCGAAATGCAAGGAGTAGCGGGCATTTATTCGCACGGCGAAGCTGCTATTAGGTCAATCGAAGCCGGCGCCGACGTTCTTCTCATGCCACCTGATCCAGAGGCATGCATTCGCGCGCTCGTGTCGGCTGTAGAAAGCGGTCGAATTTCTATGCGTCGGATTGACTTAAGCGTTGCGCGCGTTCTGGACGCCAAGCAGCGAGTTGGTCTGTTTCGCCCTCACTCAGTAAATCTTGATGCCATCAGCGATGAGATAGAAGATCGCAAACTCGATAACCTGGCGCAGACCGTGGCAGATCGCGCCGTCACCCTCGTTAAAGACGAAAAGCATCTTTTCCCTATGCCGTCCGCGGAGGGTTCTTGCCTCGTCATTATGAGTGAAGGAGATTTTTCTACACGCGGGGAAGCGTTGACGCTGGAATTGAAACGGCATGCGCCTAATATTCCGCTATATGTCGCACACTCCGGAATGCCTGAAGATCTGCTGACAGCCATTGCTGCGCAAACTGCGAAGTGCCAGCGTATCTATGCCGCGGGATTTGTCACTGTTGCAGCCGCACGAGGCAATGTTGCCTTAGAGGACAGTCTTACCAAATTTATGCAGTTACTGGAGCATGGCGTTCCTCCTGTAGCGCTGATTTCTATCGGCAATCCGTATCTTCTGCGCGATTTCCCGGATGTTGCGGCTTACGCTGCTGCTTTTACCCCGGCGCCTACTTCTGAAACGGCCGCCGCCAAGGCTATCCTGGGCGAAATCCCTATTGGAGGCAGGCTGCCTGTTTCCATTCCTGGAATCGCCAAGGTTGGTGATGGTCTGGATGTACCGGTCAGAACTATGACCGCATCTAACGGAGCGCAATGACACAGATAACTTGGTTAGGACACGCCACCTTCGAGCTTCGATTCGACTCTGGTGAAGTTCTTGTATTTGATCCCTGGACCACCGGTAACCCGAAATATCCGAAGAGCCACTCCTTCTCGCGGATCGATGCAATCGCGATCTCGCATGGCCACTCGGATCACATGGGTGATGCCGTCCCGCTTGCTCGCGAGTTCAATCCGAAGACGGTCGCCATATTTGAGGTAGCTTCCTGGCTGGAGAAGCAAGGTGTGAAGAACACCATAGGCATTAACAAGGGCGGCACAGTGGATTTGGGTTTTGTGAAGCTTACAATGACCCAGGCTATACATAGCTCTGCGATCAAAGATGGAGATGATCTCGTTTACGGCGGCGAAGCCGCAAGCTACGTGTTAACCGAAAAGAGTGGCCGGCGCGCCTACTTTGCTGGTGACACGTGCATCTTTTCCGACATGAAGCTGATTGGGGATCTCTATAAACCGGAATTGGCGTTTTTGCCAGTCGGCGATTACTACACAATGGGTCCTTACGAAGCTGCTCACGCTGCACGCATGTTGAACCCAAAGAAGGTCATTCCCATGCATTACGGAACCTTTCCGGTGCTCACGGGAACACCGGAAGAACTCGCCGCGAACTTGAAATCGGACGGAATACAGATTTGGAAGCTAAAGCAAGGCGAGGCGGAGAATTGGTAGATTAGCCTTACCGGTAACGCTGTACGATTACATCCCGAAAGCCCGTTTTGCGAAGTGAATCCCGTGTCGTAGCCAGGTCACCGGCATCGCGGATCGGTCCTACGATAACCCGATAAAGATTTGCGTTGTTTGGAGTCGGAACCGCGTGGCTTCTAAAACCTTGGCTGCGCAAAGTATTCGCGATGGTTTCCGCATCTGCCCGAGGAACCGCGGCTACTTGCAAAAACTCCTGCCCAGCTTGGGGGACAAAACTGGCCGGCGATAACTCAACCGGGCGATTCAATGCTTGCGTGTCGGGCAGCTTCGCGGTCTCGGCATTTTTATGCTTCGGGGCACCTAATGGCGTCTCTTGCGGCGGGGAAGTTTGACGGGCTGTAGCGTCCGTTCCCGATCCGTCGTCCCCGGAACCGGTATTCGCTGAGTCTTGTGGTGTGACTGCATGCGTTTCTCCCCCCGTACCGTCGGCTGGGCTCGAAGCAGGTGTCGTGCCCGTGGTTGCTATAGCAGCGGGTTTCTTCTGTCCGGATCCTCGGCCCAGCATATATCCGCCCGTGAAAGCGATCCCGAGCAGTACGGCCAGTAAAAAGAAGATTCCGAGGAGCTGCTTATTCCCCAACAAAATCTCTGTTTCGTTCTCGCTAGTCCGCAACATTTCTAAATAAAATTGTACTGAACAAATATAGTGGTCGGAATGTACTTTCCTCGCGTTACTCTACTTATAAGCTATGCGATTTTCCTCTAGACTCATCGCGGCTGCCGGTCTGTTCGCTTTGTCAGCCGGTGCGATGCAGCTACTTCCGGGAATGCCTCCCATCCTGGACATCAACAATGTTTACGCCGCCGATGGTCCCGGCATGATATCGGCCAAGGTCAAGAATGACCCTTATCGTGTATACGTCCCCAATTCGAAGAGCGACACGGTAGACATCATCGATCCGAACACATACAAGGTTGTTGGGCATTTCGTGCTACCCAAACATGGCAAGGGGCTGTTGGAGCCGCAACACGTAGTCCCCTCCTGGGACCTGCGAAAGCTCTGGGTGGCTCAGGATCTGGGCGACCAGTTGACTATGATCGATCCCGCCACGGGCAAGGAAGGCGAGACCATCCGCGTGGACGATCCTTACAACATGTATTACACGCCGGATGGCAAGTATGCAATCGTGATGGCGGAGCGCGAGAAGCGCTTGGATTTTCGTGATGCGCAGAGCATGAAGGTGGTCAATCGGGTTCCGGTGAATTGCAAGGGTGTAAATCACGCCGATTTCTCGCCTGATGGACGCTACATGATTGCCACCTGCGAATTTTCCGACGAAATTCTCAAAGTCGATATCGCGAATCAGAAGGTGCTCGCTCACCTGCCGCTGAAGCCTTCAGGCATGCCGCAGGATTGCCGCATATCCCCGGACGGCAAGCTCTTCTACATTGCCGATATGCACGCCGACGGTGTACATGTCATCGACGGGAATGCGTTTGCGCAAATCGATTTCATCAAAACCGGCCGCGGGGCGCATGGAGAGTACTTCAGCCGCGACGCGAAGTACATGTACGTATCAAATCGCGGCGACGATACCGGCCGAAGCCAAGGATCCATTTCTCTCATTGACCTTGTAACGCACAAGGTGGCAACCAAATGGACTCTCCCTGGCTACAGCAGTCCGGATATGGGCGGTGTTTCGCCTGACGGTAAGACGCTCTGGTTGTCCGGACGGTATAACGATGAGGTTTACGCGATTGACACCTCCACCGGATCCCTGCGGTGTCGCATCCGAGTTGGCAAGAGTCCCCACGGCTTATGCGTGTGGCCCCAGCCTGGACGTTATTCGCTCGGCCACACCGGAAACATGCGCTGAAAACCGTGAAAGAAACGCTTCCAGAACCTTGGCTGCGCGGCCCTATTGCCGGAGTTGGCACATCGGTAATGCCCGTTTTCTTCTGTTTTTTGCAGGTTCGTGAGGATCTGACAAAGCATACGGCTGGTCTCACTCGGGAACAGGTTTGGCAGCGCATTGGGGAAAGCTCTGTAGGCTTTCATATGAAACACCTCGCCGGTAGCGTGGAACGCCTTACAACATACGTACTCGGCGCACAGCTCAGTTCGGCTCATTTGGATTATCTTCGCAGTGAACATGACGCAGACCTGGACTTATCGGAACTTCTGGAATTGGTAGATAAGAAGCTATCGGCTTCTGAAGCACAATTGCTTCAACTCGATCCTGGGACTCTTTTCGAGGCACGAACGGTAGGACGTCGTGCTCTTCCCACGACGGTGCTCGGCTTGCTTGTACATCTGGCCGAACACACCCAGCGGCATCTGGGACAGGCCATAACGCTTTCGCAGGTTGTGCGGCACTCGGTTTAGATGCCGGGGTTCGTTGGGTTACTCGCGCGCAACCGCAATTACCGGTTCACGTGGCTGGGCCAGATTGTCAGGGAAGTGGGCGATCACTTCAACAACGTTGCTGT
>Ga0126381_100010160_pt1 | contig 10584 bp, 4 predicted proteins | sample PanSoiMetPlot_28_FD_96465 | JGI IMG/M metagenome (GOLD analysis project Ga0126381, IMG submission 96465) | Tropical forest soil microbial communities from Panama - MetaG Plot_28 | ecosystem: Environmental > Terrestrial > Soil > Tropical forest > Bulk soil | place: Panama | collected 2016-02-17 | reverse complement strand
CTCGAAATCGAGACATCAATTTCAGAACCCATTGCTCACTATCGTCGCTCACTCGACCTGGATGCAGCTGTGGCTCACGTCGGATTCAGCAGCAACTCGGCGGAATATCACCGCGAGGTCTTTGCCTCTCATCCCGACAATGCGATCGTCGTCCGCTTGGAATGCAGCAAGCCCGGTACTCTTTCCTGCGCTATCGGCGTTGGAGAGCCTCACCTGCCCGGAGAGATCAGCATCGCAGGCAATGATCTGCTGCTGAATGGACACGCATGGGAGCGCGTGCACAGCGACGGACAGCACGGGACGAGATTCCGGTGCCAGGTGCGCGTAATTGCTGCGTCCGGAAGTGTCCATCCAGAAGACAGCCGCATCACAGTTCGAAACGCCGACTCTTTGACCTTGCTCATTGCTGCTGCGAGCGACTTTCGCGGCGGAGATCCAGAGAGGGAGTGCGCGAGTGCTCTCGATGCAGCGGCCCCACGATCCTACCCCTCGCTACGAGGCAGACACATGGCAGATCATGCGGCGTTGTATCGTCGCGTTTCGCTGGATCTTGGGCGAAGCTCTACAGTTTCCCACCTTCCTGTAGACGAACGCCGAAAACGGCTCACTGACGCCGAGCACGATCCTGAACTGTGCGCTCTGTTCTTTCAGTACGGACGCTATCTCACCATCGCTGGTTCGCGCGAAGATTCGCCTCTGCCGCTTGCCCTGCAGGGCATCTGGAATGACGGCCTCGCAGCTGCGATGGGTTGGACCGACGATTTTCATCTCGACATCAACACGCAGCAGAACTACTGGGTATGTGAGGTGGGCAACCTTAGTGAGTCCCATCTACCCCTCGTGAAACTCGTAGAGGGTCTGCGCGTCAGCGGAGCAGAGACCGCCCGCCAGATGTATGGCGCTCCCGGATGGGTAGCTCACGTAGTTACAAATGCCTGGGGCTATTCCGCTCCCGGCTGGGGTCTGGGCTGGGGTATGTTCGTGACCGGCGGCGTATGGATTGCTCTACATCTCTGGGAGCATTTCCGATTCACCGGAGACAGCGCCTACCTGCGCGATCACGCCTATCCGGTATTACGGGATGCAGCGAAGTTCTTCCTTGCTTATCTGGTAGAACATCCGCAAAAGAAATGGCTGGTGACTGGCCCTTCGAATTCACCGGAGAACTGGTTCATCGCCCCTGACACGGGCAAATCCTGTTCTGACTCAATGGGTCCTACCTGCGATCGTGTGCTTGTCTACGCTCTCTTCTCCGCCTGCATCGATGCGTCGGTGGTTCTCGGCATCGATGAGCAATTGCGTCGACAGATAACTGCTGCTCGCGATCGCCTGTCGCCATTTCAGATCGGCAAGCATGGACAATTGCAGGAATGGTTGGAGGACTTCGAGGAAGCCGAGCCTAACCATCGCCATACCTCCCACCTGCTTGCCTTGTACCCCGAGAATCAGATCTCGCCGCAGAAAACGCCCGAACTGGCTGACGCGGCCCGGGTCACGCTTGACCGCCGCATTCATCAGCCGAATTGGGAAGACACGGAATGGAGCCGTGCCAACCTGGTGAACTATTATGCGCGCCTTCTAGATCCTGAAGCAGCGCACCATCATCTCCTTGGCCTGCTCGCTCATGCTGCTGATGACTCGCTCCTGACCTACTCCCGAGGCGGCGTGGCAGGTGCCGAAAGCAACATCTTTGCCATCGACGGCAATACCGCTGGCGCTGCCGGAGTCGCGGAGATGCTTCTGCAATCTCAGGGAGACGATCTGCTCCTGCTGCCAGCGCTTCCTTCCGCGTGGCCGGCAGGCTCAGTGCGTGGGCTGCGAGCCCGCGGAGGAATCACCGTCTCCATCTTCTGGCGCGGCGGCCGGCTTACCTCCGCCACGCTTACCAGCGATGGCGACATGGAATCCTCGGTGCGATATGGCTCTGGATTCGCGAAGGTGCATCTCCCGGCCGGAAGGAAAGTCAGGTTGTTGCAAACAAGCTTCGGGAATCGAAAGCCTGATCATCTTGAAGCATGGCCTACCATAAAGGGAGACGGTGCAAGGTGACACGAACCCTTCAGCTGAAAATCGCGCTTGCAGTCATCGCACTTCCTTTCGCGCTTGGCGCGCAGAGCCTGTTTGTCCCTGTTGCTGCCGCTCAGTCGACACCTGAAGAAATTGAGTGGACCTGGGACGTCCGGCCTCCACAGCGCGACGCATCCTTGCCGAACGTGCTGCTGGTGGGCGATTCGATCACCCGTAATTACTTTCCCGAGGTGACGCGCCAGTTGAAGGGCATCGCGAATGTGTACCTCATGGCCAATTCCATCTGTGTTGGAGACCCGCGGCTGCCTGAGGAACTCATCTCTTTTGCGAAGATGGAAGGCGTCCCGTTCCGTGTCGTCCATTTCAACAATGGCATGCACGGATGGGATTATTCCGAAACCGAGTACAAGGCAGGATTCGCTACCTACCTCTCCGCGCTACGCCAGATCGCGCCTGACGCGGCGTTTATTTGGGCCACAACGACGCCAGTACGGAAGGAGAAAGAGCCAGGGCCGACCAATGCCCGAATTAATGCCCGCAATGAGATCGCATTGACCTTCGTGCACGACATGGCTGTGGATGACCAGCATGCTTTAATGGCGAAACATGCCGATCTCTATCATGACGATGTGCACTTCAACGACGAGGGATCCAATATGGCAGGCGACGCCGCGGCTCAGACAATCCGGCATGCACTGATCGAGTCGCACTCGAAATAGGTACCGATCCAGGCTCTAGGCATGTGTCGTTTGGGCCTCGATCTCTTCAAGTGTGCGGCCCTTGGTTTCCGGAACGAAGAAGAAGACGAAAATTGCTCCGGCAAGGCAAATTACTCCATAAATAAAAAAGCTGCTGGCGCTGCCCAACGCACGATTGATGAACGGGAATGAATAAGTCAGCGCAAAAGATGAGATCCAGAGAGCCGATACAGCGATGGATACGCCCAGAGAGCGCAGCCGGTTGGGAAAGATCTCAGCAATGAGCACCCAGGTCAATGGTGCCAGTGTCATCGCATAGCAGGCAATCGCGCAAAGCGTAAGCGCCAGCACTGCCGCACCGTGCTGCCCAACGTGATAAGCGAACCCTGCCATCAGGTGCGATGCGCCGATACCACAGCAGCCAATCAGCATGAGAGGTCGGCGTCCCAGCCGATCCACTACACCCATCGCAATCAACGTGAAGAGCAGATTGATCGTTCCGGTGATGACAATATCGAAAAGGATCTGGTTCGCGCCTAGCCCGGCGGCTCGATAAACCTCTTCCGCATAGTTGAAGAGAATGTTGATGCCGCTCCACTGTTGAAGCACTGCAAGCACTATCCCGACCATAAGCAGTCTGCGCACGCCGGGCCGCGGTAGCCCACTCCAATTGCTCCTCTGGTGCTCCTCGTCACGAAGGGCGTCGCTGATCTGTGCCGTTTCGGCTGCAGCGTATGTCGAGCTGCCCCCGATTCTGCTTAGCACCTTCAGCGCCTGTTCTGTCCGGCCGCGAAGGAGAAGCCACCGCGGGCTCTCTGGTATGCCGAACGATGTCAGCATAAAAATGACCGCCGGAATGGCCACTGCAGTAAACATCCAGCGCCATCCGAATTGCACATTCCACGATGCCAATAGCATCTCGTGTGAAAGATGCTCAGGAACGGGTTGCGCAATGCGCCAATTTACGAGCTGGGCAAGCAGAATACCGACGACAACGGCGAATTGATTCAGGCTTACCAGCCGTACCCGCAGCGCAGCCGGGCTTACCTCGGCGATGTAGAGAGGCGAAATATTGGAGCTGAGCCCGATCGCTACGCCGCCGGCGATGCGCCAGACGATGAAGGCAGCGAAAGAGAATGCCCACCCTGTAAGGACCGAGGAAACCGCGAAGAGCACCGCCGATACAAGCAGTACCGGCTTTCGTCCGTAAGGGGCTCCAAGCGCTCCAGCCGCCAGCGATCCAGCAAAGCAGCCAACCAGTGCGCAACTGTTGGCCCAGCCCACCGCCGCCGCACTCTGCAAATGAAAATAGATCTCGAAGAACTGGCGCGCACCGCCAATCACTACCCAGTCGTAGCCAAAGAGCAAGCCTCCCAGGGCTGCGACCACGGCGATACGCCAAACATATCCGGTAGCTCGCGTGTGCGTAAGGTCGCTGCGTCCGGGCGAAGCAATCGGGCCATGCACGACTAGACGTCCGCCTGTTCAGCCGAAATTTCAGCGAGCAGGTCACGAGCGCCGGCATGAGACTGATCCAGCCTTTGCACCTCATCAAGCGCCGCTTGTGCTTCAGTGGCTAAGCCCAGCCCTAACAGCGCCTGTGCGTGCAGGAATGTCGCTGTGATGTGTTGGCGATTCTGCAGGTTTTCCTCAAAGATCAGCATGGTCGGAAGGGAAGTAGCGAAGTAGTCGATCTTGGGCGTCTCTTTCTCCAACGCTGTTGCATAGTCACGGATGCCCACAAACAGCGACGTGGCGTCCTTCTCTCGACCCAGGCGCCGCAGCGCCATGGCGCTCCAGTATGTCATCTCGGAGACGGCCCGTACCTGCATCTGTTGAAAGTCGCCGCGTTGCCGCTCGGCCTTCTCCCAATGCAGCTTGGCGCTCTCCATATCTCCGGCTGCCGACCAGGCTTCGCCGAGCCAGAACTCGATATTGCTGCTATTTGCCAACAGGTGCCGTGCTTCGCTCAAACTCTGCGGCGGGTGATTCGCCGCATCGAAGTGTCTGATAGCCCCTTTGGTATCTCCTGCGGCAAGCGCCTCGCGGCCCAACAAAAGCTGCGCCCGGACGTATTCACCTAGCACGAGACCTTCGCCGCCTTCCCATGGCTGGAAGTGTCGTGAAAGGAGCAACGCCAACGCGTCAGCCGGTCTGCCAACCTGGCTGTAAAGAGCTGACAGCTCAACCGATAGATCATCGCGCAGGGCCACCAGATCGCGATGGGTTTCCAGACGAGCCAGCCGTTCCGCCGGGTCGTCTCCCAGACGCTTATGCAGCTGGTCTTCTTCATACAGGATGCGGGCATCGCTCGGATCGGCTGTTCTCGCCCGTCGAAAGGCATCGCGCGCCTTTTGTTCATCATGCTCCACGTTGTAGTAGGCAATCCCAAGATTGCGCCACGCCGTCGGAAAGGCTGGATCGAGCGCCGCTGCTTTTTCCCATTGCTCAATTGCGTCATGATGCCGTCGGCGATCGTAGAGTAGATTGCCAAGGTAATAAGGAGCGCGTGCATCTTCCGGATTCGCTGCAATCACTGCTTCGAGCACCTGCATCTCCTCAAGCCGTCCCGGAAAAACGTACTTCGGACTTGCCTTCACGGCTTTGGCGAACAGATCGCAGGTCGTCGGAGGGCCGCTTCGGGCCGCGCCGGCAATCGCGCGAGTGTAAAGCTCCATCGCGCCTGTCCCGCCATCAAGAATTCGCTCAGCGTCATCCAGCAAGCCCGCCCGAATGCAATCGTACGCAAGGTCGAGACGTTGTCCCGCATCAACAGGCGGTATGCCCGTCTTGAGAAAACGGCTCCAGTTGTCGAGCGGATCGAGCTTGAGCACCGCATCCAACTGTGTGTCCGCTTCCATGTCGCGGCCCAGTTTGCGCAGCACGATAGCGCGGAGATTCCGGCCGTTCAGATTGTCGGCATCTGCGCGCAAAGAGCGGTCGAGATGCTCCATTGTCGCCGCAAGGTGTCCCCTCCGAGTATCAATCTCCGCCAGCCGATGATAACTAGGTCCGCGCCATGCCGCTGACCATGTTGCCTTGTAGAACGCGTCATAGGCTTCATCGCTGCGATCCTGAAACAGCAGCGCCATGCCGAGGTTGTAGTAAGGCTCGCTGTCATAAGGATTGGGATTTCTCGCCGTCATCCGCGCAATCGCATTGCGAAAGTGACTCTCGGCCTGGGCGATTTCTCCGCAGCGCAGATGAAATCGCCCGAGAGCATTGTTGACCCGGCTGTCCTGCGGATCGCGCCGCAAAGCCTCACGCCAGTAAGGTTCCGGCGCACGCGTCGCGTGACGATACTGTTCAAGATGGAGCCCGGTCAAATAAAGTTCATCCGTTGTTGCAATTTCCCCGGGCTCGGGAGGCTCAGTAGCCTTGACCGGCTCAGTCGCGGGCGAGATTTCCGCCGGCGCGTAGCGCAGCAACACCTCTCCCGCTGCCAGGAGTTCGACGACCCATACCTCATCTTTGTCTGGAAGACGCAGCTTGATCTGCGCCGTCTTCTCGGGCCGCAGCGTACCCGTCCATGCTTCGAGTTCTCCATGGTCCGTACTGACCCGTACCATGGCATTCACGATTTCCCGCGTGACCTGTAGATGAACCTGGGATTTCGCGCCTTCGCACGGAACTCGCATAGCGCCATGCAGATTCGCGATATCGGGAACGCCGATCTCACGGATCGGATACCAGAACTGGCTGAAGGTCTTTGTCTCTCCCGGAGCGAGGAAAGAGAAATCCGGCTGATTATCCGTGTAAACACCAGCCATCAATTCGATGTAAGGCCCGTCGTTGTCCGTGAGGCTGCGATCCCATGCATATCCAAATTCGTGGTTGCCCCACGTCCACTGCTTCTTGCCCGGAGCGATATGGTGATTCGCGACGTGTACTACGCCCGCATGTGCGGCATGATCGTAACCGCCGAAGAAGTCCTCTCGTGAGTTGGCGATCATGTAGCTGGTCGGGACAGGGATGTTCGCGTACCAGCGCAGGTCATTCGCAGGATACGACCCGTCGGGCACAAAATTGCCCGGCATCTCATCGGCCGGCACCCCGTGTAGAGCGCGCGCGCCGTACGGAATACCGTAGTAACTACCCTCGCTGTTCGGAAACTCCGTCACCGCGCGCTTGGCATGGTCGGCCACATAACGCACATCATGCGGGAAAAAGGACTGATAATGCTCGTGAACGCGCGTGGCAAGATTCGCCCACCAGAGAAAGGTCTGTGTATCCCACGTGCGGTTATAGAGCCGGACCTTGAGCTCGAGATACGCGCAACCCGGGCGCAGGCAGACGCCGTGCATGCCCTTCATGCGCGACAGCGGATCATGGTCGCTGCACCACACGGTGACTGAGCCATCCGGGTCTCGTTCGATCGCAACTTCAACCGGCAGGAATGTTGCCGGGCGATGATGCTGCGGCCAGTTGAATTCGACTCCTCCGGAGATCCACGGTCCCGCCAGCCCTACGAGGGCAGGCTTAATCACGTTCTGTCGGTAGAAGAAATCGTATCCGTTCACCTTGTCGTACCCGACATGAATGCGGCCGCCGATCTCGGGCAGAATCATAAGGCGCAGATATTCGTTCTCGATGTGCACTGCCTGCCATGCATGCTCGGACGGCTCGGTCGACACACGATCAATCACGGGCAGGGGATACACCTTGCCGCTGCTCCCCTGATAAACGCGTTTTTCCAGGAACAGAGGATTGGGATCCGGCTGCGCTGGCATGTAGGTCTTCATGGCCACGGATTCCTGCCAGGCCTTGACCGCGCCGGTTTCGGTGGCAGGCGCGGCGGGCAGCCGCAACACTGAAATTTCTGTCACGTTGGTGTTCATAATCAGACTGGACATAGGCGCTGAAAGTTCACAATCTCAGCTCGTAACGTTATCGTACACGGTAAGCCATTGGCCACCGAAATGTCCATCCATCTGTCAGCGATTGCTCATGATAGATATGATTGTCCTCCCATAGGGAACTTCCTGCTTGACAAGCTACAAAGAGGCCGTTTAGAGTTCAAGCCGCTCGGTTTACGTGAACGTTACCGGCAACTAAATTCCACACTCGTCAAGGTCATGGAGGCCCCCGGCTATGATCACCCGCCCCTTTCTCCCTCGCGCTGCTGAGTCTGTCTCCAGCCGCGCGCTGACGTCACCCGGACTTTGCAAGCCACGGAACCTCATCCTGCTTGCCGCGATCGCAGCCACGCACCTGACGGGTGTCTCCACCTTTGCGCAGGTGAATAACGTCGGGCAGAAGCCCTACCTCGGCTGGAGCACCTTCAGCGAACAAACCATAAATTCGGGATTTCTCACGCAGGCCAATATTACAGCCCAATCAGATGCCCTGGCGTCGTCCGGATTACAGGCCCATGGCTTCCAGTACATCAATATCGATTCAGGCTGGATGTCCACCTTCGACGCAAATGGCCGCCCTATCCCCGCAGCCCCGAACTTTCCGGACATCAAGGCCCTGATCGACCACATTCATGCCAATGGACAGAAGGCCGGCATCTACTGGATTCCCGGGATCGAGCAGCCGGCTGTTGATGGCAATTACCCGATCCTTGGCACCTCTTATACTACGCAGCAGATCGTTGCTATCCCGCTTGCGCAGGGCAATACATTTGCCGGTCAGTTGCCTAATCCGTATCACGATAAGATCGACTTCACCAAGCCTGGCGCGCAGGAATACATCAACTCTGTAGTTGACCTTTTTGCTTCGTGGGGTATCGACTTGATCAAGCTCGACGCTGTTGCCCCAGGTTCGGATGTGGACAGCCTTGCTATTGATGATCGCCCCGACGTGGCCGCATGGTCGAAGGCGATCGCACAGAGCGGCCGTCCGATCTGGCTGACCGTCTCCTGGGCACTCGATCAGGATTACCTCGGTGTATGGCAGCAATATTCCAATGCGCGTCGCATCGACCAGGACGTGGAGTGCGAAGGCCGTTGCGCTACGCTGACTAATTGGCCTCGCATCTACGAGCGCTTCCGCGACCTGCCGGGCTGGGAGAACGCTGCTGGTCCTGTCCTCGGTTGGAATGACCTGGATTCTCTGGACATCGGCGATGGCGCACTCGACGGCCTCACCAACGAAGAGAAGCAGTCAGCCCTCTCATTGTGGGCGCTGGCAAACGCTCCGATCTATCTCGGAGGCGATCTCACGAAAATCGACAGCTTTGGGAAGCAGCTTGCCACTAACGACGAGGTTCTTGCGATCGACCAGTCAGGAAAGTCTGCAAAACAGCTCCTCGACGGTGACCTCGAGGTGTGGGTGACCAATCTCGGCAACGGCTCCTATTACGTGGGCATCTTTAATATGAATGCGACGGTCACAAATGCGCGCGTTCCCTGGAGCCTGCTTGGTTTTACGACTGCGGTGCAGGTTCGTGATCTGTGGTCGCATCGCAATCTGGGCCCTACGCCGGTCGGATTTTCGACTGTACTGCCCGCGCATGGCGTGCGGCTTCTGAAAGTCACTGGTGTTGGATATGCTCCGCCATCATCATCGACTGCCTACGAGGCCGAGTCTGCCACCCTTGGCGGTTCGGCGGGCATCGCAGATTGCCCCGTGTGTTCCGGAGGAGCAAAGGTTGGCGGTCTGGGCCTTGGTGCGCAGAACACTGTGACCTTTAACAATGTCTACGTACCAACGGCAGGCGAATACCTGATGCAAGTGAACTCGATGACCGAGGGTCTTCGTTCTTATCTCTACAGTGTGAATGGAGGCTCTTTCCAGACGCTCAACTGCGGAGGAGGAAGCTTCTTCCTGCCTGCCGGCACCACCGTACCGGTCCATCTGGAAAAGGGCATGAACACGATCCAGTTCGGTAGCCCCGTAAGTTATCCGCCCGATCTCGATCGCATCGTAATCAGCGGCCGGGGCGATTTCCCGGCTCCTGCTTCCACAACCTACGAAGCGGAGGTGGCAACGCTAAGCGGCTCGGTGACTGGCGGATTCAGCAACTACTCCTCCGGGCTTGGCAAAGCTGGAAACATCGGAGCTGGTGCGGCAAATTCGGTGACCTTCTCGAATGTCACCGTGCCTGTCAGCGGCACGTATCAACTCGAGATCGATTACCAGACCAGCGGGCAGCGCTCCTTTTTCATGAGCATCAATGGAGCTGCAGCCACAGAACTTGATCTGAACGGAAGCAGCTTCGACGATCCGGCACCCTCCGTTTTGTCTGTGCAACTGCATGCTGGAACCAACACGATCAGTTTCGCCAATCCCACGGGATATGCGCCTGATCTTGACCGCATCGTCGTCGCTCCACTGGTTGCTGGCGGAGGTGGGCCCTTCTAGCCGGCACAGTAAGTGACGACTATCGCCTCCAGAATGTAACTCTGGCGAATTGCAGTGAAAAGGCTCGGGACAGCAGTCTCCCGAGCCTTTTCCATCTCCCAAAATGCCGAGTTTTCGCGGCCGCCGCTGAATGCTTGCTGGCTTGTTAGACATTTGGCGGGTGTTCCCAGTGCTGGGTGGGTACGCCGGCCTTTGGAAATTCCGGAATAGAGTCGGCGCCAGGTTGTTTTGTGAACGAATGATGACTGGCAGTGCTCGCAGTGAGATACATCCGACTTTGAGACCCAACCATCGCAAGCCTCTTACGATGGTTGTAGTCGCCGATACCAGACAGCCGAGGAAATCAGTCTGCAAGGATAACGCGCCTCTTTTCCTCCTGCTCTCAGGCATGAAGGTCCTGGTGGCGGGCACCATAGCAGCTGAAATGGTGTTTACTATGCTCGGTGGGGTGTCTGCTGATGGACCCCGCGGCGTCACAGGATGGTTTTCTCTGGTTGCCGCAATGATGTGCATGCCATTCGGGCTGTTGCGATGCATTCAAGGTGTTGTT
>Ga0126381_100010159_pt1 | contig 10584 bp, 7 predicted proteins | sample PanSoiMetPlot_28_FD_96465 | JGI IMG/M metagenome (GOLD analysis project Ga0126381, IMG submission 96465) | Tropical forest soil microbial communities from Panama - MetaG Plot_28 | ecosystem: Environmental > Terrestrial > Soil > Tropical forest > Bulk soil | place: Panama | collected 2016-02-17 | reverse complement strand
GGCGGAGGAGGCGGAGGAGGCGCTGCCGCGGTCTGAACCGGCGCAGCTGCGGGCGAGGCGGCAGCGGCTCCTGCAGCCGACGGCCCAACCGTGGTCTCATCGTCCAAGCCGCTTGCACCGGGTTCCTCGTTCGCATACTTTTCGATCTTCTGACGCGCCGCCGGGGTGCTCGCGTTTCCGGTAATGGTCACCTTCCCTTCCTTGGAGGAGACAGCAACCTGCGAGTCCTTTGTATCTGGATCGGATGCGATTTTCTGCTGAACGTCACTTGCAATGGTGGTGTCGTTGGGATGGTTCCGACATCCGACAGAGATCATCGTGGAGACGCACAAAAGTCCATAGCAAATGAGGCGTATTCGAGACTTGTACATATGGTGTCCTTTTTCTCTCTCGCAAAGTACCCGGATCATCTTCAGGGGTCCAGATTCGGGAAGACGGACCTGATCCTTCTTCGATGACCACCTCTTTAGATGCAAATCTTCCCTCGGGGGCAAGAGGACCTCGCTAAACAACCTAATCTCTTCGGCTTTCCCTGCTCAATTGGACGTTGGTCCAATTGGTCAAAACAGGAGCAGACTTAGAATCGATCCATCCGGTGCTCGAAATCAGTTGTTCGAGAACGACAATGCCCGAAGAGCGATCTGAAAGCCCGAGATTCTCTCATCGTCACAATGCCGACGGAAGCATAGATTCGATCTGTCGAAGCTGCTTCGTCACCGTTGCGACGGTAATGGCGGAAGGCGCCCTGACCGCCTATGAGAGAGCCCATGTCTGCAACCCTTGGATACTCGAACACTACAAGTCTTCGGCTTCTTCAAGGCAAACGGACTGACATCGGTCGGGCACGCATAACCCATCCCGGAAAGATCCATTCGTCTTCTTTCAGTGCGCTCCAAGCCATGGTACTTTCACGTTGCGCAATGGCACTTCGATTCCCTGCGTGGCGCCATCCCGACTGCCCTTGAACTATTCCCTGCCCTTTGGCATATCGGCGTAGTAGCCCGTCTTATGACGGATGTTAAATTCGTCCTGAGCGGCTCTCGGAACCGTGACCTCGACGCGGTGGAAGTCACGGCCGGGAACCTGGTTCCGCGGGTAGTACCCGATCATGTATTGGGTCCGCAAATCGTCGCTGACGCGCGCGAACGCCTTGTCAAGACCGCCCTCTTCGACGTAGAAGTGCTTGCCACCCGTTTGCTCAGAGAGTGTAATCATGGCGTGCTCACCCCCGATGTCGCGGCCTGCGCTGGCCTCAATGGGCACGTCGATAATGGAGTAGATCATCACTTCGTTCCGAAGCGCCTGTTCGAGAGCATCTTCATAAGTCGAGTTCTTCACGGTGTCGCCACCATCGGAGACCAGAACCAACACCTTGCGGCCCTTCTTGCCGCCCAGCGCTTGCGACCCAACGTAAATCGCATCGTAGAGGGCCGTGCCGCCGGCGCCGCGCATGCGGTCGAGACCGTGTTCGATCTGCGTGACGCTATTCGTGAACCCGTTCGTCAATTCAGTGACATAGGTGTTGAACTGAACTACGCTCATCTGGTCCTGCGAACGGATCAGGGCGCGAACAAATTTCTTTGCTGCTGCCTGCTCGATCGCACGATCTTTGTAGGTGCTGGAACTTGTGTCGATGGCAAGCGTGAGGTTGAGCGGCAACTCGGACTGGCGCTCGAAGACCGCGATCTGCTGAGGACGGCCGTCTTCGAAGACAGCGAAATCATCCTGGGTGAGACTGCCGATCAATGCGCCGTTCTTGTCAGTGACGTTGACAAAGAGGCTTACAAGTTTCACGTCGAGCCGTAGCGGTTTGTCCTCCTGTGCATCCAGCCGCACCGGGCTGGCAAGCGAGAACGCGAGGCAAGACCACAATCCCGCAGAGAACAAGCGCCTACGAAGCAGGATCATGGATGCCCTCCACGGCATACCCCTGCGGAAAGGGCTCACCATCGGCCCACACCGCACCGTCCGCAAAAGCCTCCTTCTTCCAGATCGGCACGGTCTTCTTCAATGAATCGATGAGCCAGCGGCTTGCATCGTACGCCTGGGCGCGATGCGCTGAGGCGACGACGATGAGCACACTGGTTTCGCCAACGTGCAGGCGGCCAAGACGATGAACGACTGTCACGTGACGGACGCCGAAGCGAGAGAGGGCCTCGCAGGCAAGCTCGTTCATCTGCTTCGCAGCCATCTCTTCATAGGCTTCGTAATCCAGGTAAAGCGTCTGGCGGCCACGCGAGTTGTTGCGCACAATGCCGTCAAAGACGACAACCGCACCGTCCTCGCCGCGTTTCGCCGACGCAACAAAGACGTCCGCCGCGATCACGTCGTGGGTCAACTTGATCAACATTGGCTGTTGAGTTGTCGTTGAATCGCTGTTTGCACGCATAGTACTTCCCCCGGATACAGGAGGCAGGAGACCGATTTCATCGTTCTCGCGCAGAATATGGCTGCGACCGGCGTACTCAGCATTAACGCTGACGGCGATGCCGAGCCTCTCCAGCGCCGGAGCCTGCGCGCCGAGACGTGCGAGCAAATCGGCCACACTGGCTCCGACAGGAAGATCGAGGGAGAACGGCTCAGCTCCGAGGGACTCCTTGAGAACTCCGAAGGGAAGAACGCGTATGTGCATGCTGGACAAAGAATACCGCCTTGGAACTTAGACGTGGGAGGCGGGCGGGAAGTGTCGAAGACGTTAGGAAGACCGGTGGCAAACGACCAGTAGAGCCCCTCCATTTCCCGCAAAAATACGGAAATGGATGGGGCACAGCTGCGCCGGGGGCGCGGGCACCCAACAAAGGCAGGCTGGTTGGCCGGCCTTTGTCTGACGCCTGTCTGTCAGGCAGCAGCTGAGGCGCTTCGTTCCGCGGCGATTGGTGTAACCTCCGGCTTTGCCTTCAGCAGCGGAAGGGCCACAGCCAGCACCTCTTCGATGCGGCTGGCATAGTGGATCGAGACTCCTTCGATCATCTCCGGCGTCAGATCCTCTTCGACGTCCTGGCGATTCTCAGCTGGCAGGATGATGGTTTGCACTCCCGCACGGCGGGCCGCCAGAAACTTCTCCTTAATGCCACCCACAGGCAGAACGTTTCCGCTCAGAGTGATCTCACCGGTCATGGCGGTCAACGGCCGCACCGGGGTATCTGTCAACAGCGACACGAGCACGGTTGCCATCGTAACGCCAGCCGAGGGACCATCCTTGGGGATCGCACCTGCCGGTATGTGAATGTGCAGGTCAAGATCCTTGTTGAAGTCCTCGGGCAGACCCAGCGCCGCCGAGTTCGAACGCACCCACGTGAGCCCGGCCTGCATCGACTCCTGCATCACTTCGCCGATCTGGCCAGTCATCGTAAAGCCACCCTTACCCTTCATCTTGTTAGCCTCAATGAAGAGGATGTCACCGCCGGCCGGTGTCCACGCCAGACCCACCGCAACGCCCGGACGCTTGACGCGCTCGGCAACCTCGGTTTCGACACGGACCTGAATGTTTCCCAGGAATTCCTTCAGCACGTCTTTGTCGACAATCAGCTTATCGGTCTTCCCTTCCACCACTCGTCTTGCTTGCTTGCGACAGACGGTTCCGATCACTTGCTCGAGTTTGCGGACGCCGGCCTCGCGCGTGTAGTGGCGAACGAGGTGGCGGATTGAAGCTTCGGGAAACTCGATCTGTTCCGGCGTAATTCCATTCTCCTTGATTTGGCGCGGGACCAGGTACCGTTTTGCGATGTGCACCTTTTCCTCTTCGCTGTAGCCCTGGAGCGGAATGATCTCCATGCGGTCGAGGAGTGGGGCAGGAACCGGATCGAGCATGTTCGCCGTGCAGATGAACAGCACCTTCGAGAGGTCGAACGGCACGTCCAGATAGTTATCACGGAATGTGTTGTTCTGAGCTGGATCGAGCGTTTCAAGCAGTGCCGACGCCGGGTCGCCGCGGAAGTCCCGCCCGAGCTTATCTACCTCGTCAAGCATAATCACCGGATCATTCGCCTCGGCGCGCCGAATGCTTTGGATAATCTGACCCGGAAGCGCACCGATGTAAGTACGCCGGTGTCCGCGGATCTCAGCCTCGTCGTGCATGCCGCCGAGCGAAATGCGCTGGAACTTGCGTCCGAGAGCCCGGGCGATCGAGCGGCCCAGCGAGGTCTTGCCTACCCCCGGAGGTCCGACGAAGCAAAGGATCGGGCCCTTCATGTCCGGCTTGAGCTCGAGCACGGACAGGTAGTCGAGGATGCGTTCCTTAACCTTCTTCAGTTCGTAGTGATCTTCGTCGAGGATCTCGCGCGCCTTGTTGATGTCGATCTTTGAGCCGGAGCTCTTCGACCACGGCAAAACCGCAAGCCACTCGATGTAATTGCGTGTCAGTGAATAGTCAGCCGCCATCGGGGACATACGTCCGAGGCGCGAAAGCTCCTTCATCGCCTCTTTCTTCACGTCTTCCGGCATGCCGGCTTCTTCGATCTTTTTGCGCAGCTCCTCGATCTCGCGTTGCCCCTCGTCCTGCTCGCCGAGCTCCTTCTGAATCGCTTTCATTTGCTCGCGCAGATAGTAGTCGCGCTGCGACTGCTGGACCTGGTCCTGCACTTCGCTCTGGATCTTGGTGCGAAGCTGCTGGACCTCGAGCTCCTTGGCGAGATGCTTGGTCAGGAGTTCCAGCCGGGCTGGAACGCTGGCCGTTTCAAGCAGCTGCTGCTTGTCGTCGGTGGTCAGAAACGGCAGAGAGGAGGCGACAAAGTCCACCAGCCGGCTGGGGTCCTCGATGTTTCCAGCAATCGTGCGCAGTTCATCAGACAGCGTGGCGGATTCCGAAACGATCTGCTGGAACTGACCCACGACATTGCGCACCAGTGCCTCGACGGCTGCCGTCGCTCCCGGCTCCACATCCTCGACCGTCTCGATCTCCGCGATCATGAATGGTTCGGTCTGGACATAGCGCACCAGGCGTACACGCTCCACGCCTTCCGTAAAGACAAACCGGCTCTGGTTGGGCATCCGGACGACCTTGTGAACGGTAGCCAGCGTGCCCACATCGTGCAGATCGGTCGGCTTAGGCGCATCCAGCCGCGGATCGAGCTGGGCGGTCACAATGATCGATCGCTCGTCTCCCAACGACTCAATCAACTGGATCGAGCTCTCACGTCCAACTGTAAGCGGCAGAACAGCATGCGGAAACAGAACCGTATCGCGCACCGGCAGAACAGGCACGCGGCGCGTTCCAGAAACCGATCGCTTCTGAGGAATCTCTGGCGGCAAATTGGGGGTCTGATTTGGCATTGAGTGTCCTTTTATCAACTTTCCTTATTAGACAACACGGAACTTGAAAAGTTTCAAGGAAAGTCTGAACCGCAGGCGCGGTCACCGGCCTGTTGAAACACGCGATTCTCCCGCATTGTTTGGATTCCAGCCGGCAGAATTTTCAATTGGGCACCCTTCCCGCGGCCCAACCCGCTTATCGGCAGAGACTCGAAAAGCCTGAGATTCCCCCCGCGAACGCCCACGCACTCCATCGAGCGGCCTACTCCTGCTCGGTCACGCCTTCTTCTCTCTTGATCGCGGACTCGATGCGCTCCCAGAGATTATCTTCCGGCTGCTGTATCGGGAAGAGTTGGCGGGCGGCTTCAGCAATGGTTTCCAACTCGCGCAGCAGTTGCAGGCACGTGTCGCACTGCTGCAAGTGGGGATGGCGGTCGAGGTTGACACCTGCGCCGATGAGGTCGGCAAGCTGGTTTTGGAACTGCTCGCAGCTCATGGTATTGGGATCGGGTTTCATCGCCGTTCCTCTTTATGAAGCGAGAGATGCAGCGCATCTCGCAACTTGAGCCGGGCCTTGTGGAGCTGCGACTTGCTATTTCCCACCGAACAATCAAGCATGGCTGCTATCTCATTATGCTCAAAGCCCTCCACGTCGTGAAGGACAAAAATCAGGCGGTAACCGGCGGGCAGAGCAGCAACGGCTCTCTCCAGGGCCAGGCGGTCGATGGAGCCCGCGAGAGAAAGATCGGGGGCTCCAAAGCTGCGTCCTGGACCATCATCAAAGGACGGCTCCATCGCCTCGTCGAGAGACATGAGCGGGAGTCCTTTCTTACGCAGGTGCATAAGCACGACATTGATTGACAAGCGATGAAGCCAGGTTGAAAATGCCGAATCGCCGCGAAAAGTTCCAATTTTGCGATGGAGCTGAAGAAATGCTTCCTGCGTCAAATCCTCTGCCTCGGCGACATTGCCAACCATGCGGAGGCAGAGCGAGTAAATGCGTCGTTTGTGGAGAGAATAGAGTTGGGCAAACGCATGATGGTCGCCGGCCTGGGCGAGGGCGAGGATTTCCGCATCCGAAGAAGCCGACTCCGCGGGACGGCGGTTCTGCTGGACAGGGACTGGGGGATGCCCAACTTTCTCTTCCCGGTTGGGTTCAGTTATGGAAGCTTCGGTTGGCTGCTTCTGAAACCTGGAACGTGGCATGCGCTTCCTTGGGGGATTGGAATCGGTAGCACTGCATGGGCTGGAATGCTGCGCCAAGCTTCTTTCCTCGTTAGTATAAGGTGCAGCGGTATAAAACCCTGAGCTGCGGCAAGAAGGAACCGGAAAGGCTCTCAAGTTATTAGGTTTGATGCAACGAGATGATCCTGCGTGGGCCTGGCCGGGCAATTTCTGGAGATATGGTGCGTAAGACAACGCCGGCACGGCAGCTCGGCTTAAGAATCAGGCACTTGGTGCTGTCACATCTCCCGCTCTTTTTGTTGGCAGCATCTCGATGCCTCGGGCAGGCGACAACCGGTGATGAGATCAAGATCGTGAGCGCCTCTGCGCCTGCCGAAGATTCGGGCGGCGGCATTCCATCTGCTATCGATCGATGGCTCGGCCTACCGGTCCGCAAGATTGCATTCGAAGGTATCCAGCCCGCACGCCTTCAACCTCTCCCTGGTCATTTGTCCCAGGCTGTCGGGGCGCCTCTGACTCGCGAAAATGTGGCGCAGAGCCTGCGCCAACTCTACGCGACGGGCCTCTTCGACACGATTGAAGCGGAAGCAAGCAGACAGGATGACGGCGTTCGGCTGGTGTTCAGGGGTGCCCCGCGGACATTCATAGGTGTCGTGAGTGTAAACGGCGCGAAGGGTGCGACCATGAACACTCAACTTGAACGGGCAGCACGTCTGAACGCGGGGACGCGTTTTACACAACGACGCCTGGATGCGGCGCTCGACAGCATGCGCCAGGTGCTGGCTGATAATGGCTTTCACGCCTCAGCGATTACCTATACGCTCACCAGGCACTCGGAAGACCAGTTGGTGGACATTGCCTTTCAAGCAGTCTCCGGAGTGCAGGCCCGCGTGGGAACCGTGGAGGTCTCAGGTGATTCCGGCATGACGGTCGAACAGTTCAAGCGGGCGGCACGGCTCCGCGTTGGAGCGCGCGTGGATCACGATACAACGAACCGCGCTCTCAGCGGAGTGTTGAGGCACTATCAGAAGCAGGATCGCCTGGAAGCCGATGTCAAGCTTGAAAAGCACGAATACATACCCGATACAAAGCGGTCAAATTTCGGCTTTTCGGCTAATCGCGGTCCAGTGGTGAAGGTCAATGTCGAAGGCGCCAAATTGAGCTCGGAGCGGCTGAAGCGGCTCGTCCCTGTTTTCGAGGAAGGAACTGTCGATGAGGATCTGCTGAACGAGGGCAGTCGAAGGTTGCGCGATTACTTTCAGCGGATGGGCTACTTTGACGTAAAAGTGGACCATACGCAACGAAACCCTGACGGCCAAGCCGTGACCATCACGTATACCGTCAATCTTGGGGCTCGTCGGCGCGTGAAAAATGTCTCCGTGGCCGGCAATCACTACTTCAATTCGAAAACGCTCGAGGAGTTGTTGAGCGTCCGCGCTGCCGACTACCTTGATCGCCATGGAACCTACAGTCAGGCCCTGGTTGCGTCAGACGTCGCAGCACTGGAGGCTGTCTATCAAAATAACGGCTTCTCGAATGTCAAGGTGACGCCCGAGACCGTTAACAGCGACGACCCACCGGTCATCGCAGGGACAATGCCGGTGCGATCTCCAACCCAGCCGATATCGGTCATCTATCACATCGACGAAGGCCAACAACAGCGCGTCGGCGAAGTACGGATCGACGGCGCGGAGAATTCCGACACGAACAGGCTTCTGAGCTTGATGAACACGGCGCCAGGACAGCTGTTTTCGCCGCAGAACCTGGCGGGAGACCGCGACGCGCTTCTAACGGACTTCCTGAGCCGTGGCTTTGAGCAGGTACAGATTGAGGTGGACGAACAGACGCAGCAGTCTGATCCAACCAAAGTAGACGTAGTCTTCCATGTGCATGAGGGGCGGCAGGTATTTGTGGGCAAGGTCCTATTGACTGGTCTGCACTTTACACGGCCTGACACGGTGGCGCGGTCAATCACACTGCACCCCGGCGATCCGTTGAACCAGACGGCACTCGCACAAACCCAACGTAACCTCTACGAATTTGCGCTTTTCAATGAAGTGAACACAGCGATTCAGAACCCGGGCGGGGATGAACAAAACAAGACAGTGCTGATACAGACGACGGAGGCCCGGCGGTGGACCTTGATCTACGGTCTCGGATTCGAGACCCAGACAGGGGCGCCGCAGAATAATTGCGCAGGCATTGCCTTGATAGGGCTGCCTTGCAACCCGAATGGCAAGACGGGGATCAGTCCCCGAGTCCTCATCAGCGTGACGCGCAATAATCTCTTCGGCCGCGATCAGTCCGCCTCCGTACAGGCGACCTACGGTCTCCTGGAGCAGAACGTCAAATTGCTGTTCCAGAACCCGCGTTTCTTCGGGAATCGAGACCTCGGGTTCACGTTTTCGGGCGGCTATGCAAGCAGCCAGAATGTGACGACATACGTCTCTTCCAAACTGGAGACGGGCGTGCGCTGGACGCAGCGCTTCAGCCAGCCGGGCTCATTTTTCTCCAGGGCGAATACGTTTGTGTATGCGTTCGATTTCAGGCGCGTGAAGGTATCCGAGGATAGCCTGCAGGTGGGTCCCAGCGAGATCCAGGCGCTATCGACTGCCGTGCGCGTTGCGGGACCCAGCGTTACGTGGATTCGCGACACGCGCGATTCGCCTCTCGACTCGCACCGGGGAACCTACTCGAGTATTCAGGATTTCCTCTCAAGGGGAACCTTTGGCGCGGAGGCGCAGTTCAACCGGCTCGATATCTCCAATTCGAGCTATTACGGGTTCGACAAGAACCGGTTTGTGCTCGCACGTAATACGCGATACGGCCAGGAACGGGCGTACGGATCAGGTTCTGAGCGGCTTTTGCCGCTTCCGGAGCGCCTCTACGCTGGTGGTCCAATTTCTCATCGCGGATTCGCAATAAACGCCGCCGGACCACGCGACCCGGAGACAGGATTCCCAATCGGCGGGGCAGGCGCGCTCGTGAACAGCACAGAGATGCGTCTGCCGCCGCCAATACTTCCTTTCTTCGGCGATTCTGTGAGTTTCGTCCTCTTTCACGACATGGGGAATGTGTTCACCAATGCCGGCGACGCGTGGGAGAGCGCCCTCCGCATTCATCAACCGGATCGCGATCTCTGCAAAGTGCTTACACCTCCGGACCTCAGTACCAATCCGCCGACGCCTCCCAAGCCTACCGGACCGATCACATCCACGGGGCAGCAGGGCCACTGCAGCTTTAACTACTTTTCACATGCAGCCGGGCTCGGAATGCGATATCACACTCCGGTCGGGCCGATTCGCCTGGATTTCAGCTACAATCTCAATCCGCCAATTTACCCGGTCAATATCAACTATTCGATCGGCGTCTCACCAACGACCCCTTTGGGGCCATATTCCAACCAACACGTGGGCCAAGCGCCTCACTTCAATTTCTTCTTCAGCCTGGGGCAGACATTCTGATGAACGGGCGAGCAGTCCAATCCGCAATCTGGCTCATGCCTCTGCGATTCGCCGGCATCGCGGCCGTGCTGACTGCTTCTCTCCTGGCAGATTCTCTGCCTTCCATGGCACAGCAAAAGGACAACGGCGATCAGACCGGAGACACCGTCACCCTGGACCGCGTAGTTGCCGTCGTGAACCGGCAGGTAATTCTCCAGAGCGATCTCCATGACGAGTTGCAACTGTCAGTGCTTGATCCCAGCACGGGCCCGAACAACCAGGTGACGCAGCAGGAGGTACTGGAGCGTCTGATCAGCCGGGCTTTGATCGAACAGCAGATCAGCCAGGAAGATATGCCGAGCGCCGAGCCGAAGCCGGCAGAGATCGCTACACGTCTGCACGAGATTCGCACCGAACTGCCTGCATGCGTTCGCACGGACTGCGCATCGGACCAGGGATGGAGAACATTCCTGACACAACACGATCTGACGTCCGAGCGAGTGGAATCCTATCTGCGCAACCGAATGAAGGTCCTGAGCTTCATTGAACTGCGCTTTCGTCAGGGAATCCATATTTCGCCGGAACAGATTGAAACATACTACCGTGAGAAACTGGTGCCGCAGTACCCGACGGGAGAGAGCGTTCCCCCTGTCGACCAGGTATCTTCGCGGATCGAGGAGATTCTGCTTGAGGAGCAGGTGAACGT
>Ga0126381_100010158_pt1 | contig 10584 bp, 12 predicted proteins | sample PanSoiMetPlot_28_FD_96465 | JGI IMG/M metagenome (GOLD analysis project Ga0126381, IMG submission 96465) | Tropical forest soil microbial communities from Panama - MetaG Plot_28 | ecosystem: Environmental > Terrestrial > Soil > Tropical forest > Bulk soil | place: Panama | collected 2016-02-17 | reverse complement strand
GGCCCGTTGCGTGGGCGGCAGCGGCTCGCCGCGCAGCATCTTCAGGGCATACTGCAACTGCGCGTCCTTTTCCGGCTCCTTCGGCACGTAATTGGATGAGCCTGAGCCCTCCTTGCCGTCCTTCATCTCGCCCTTGAGATGACCTCTGAGAGAGGCCTCGCTCGGCATCCGGTTGCTCGCCTTGGACTGCAACTCAGGCGGCAGCTCCTGCTCCACGATCACGTCCGGCTCGATGCCCTTGGCTTGGATGGATCGCCCGGACGGCGTGTAGTAACGCGCCGTGGTAAGGCGGATGGCGCCGTTCTGCGCGCCGCCGCCCAGGGGGATGATGGTCTGCACGGAGCCCTTGCCGAACGAGCGCGTGCCGATGATCGTTGCTCGCTTGTGGTCCTGCAGGGCGCCGGCCACGATCTCGGACGCGGACGCCGACCCGCCGTTGATGAGGACGACGATCTGCTTGCCATCGGCGATGTCGCCTCCCCCCTGCGCGATCCGGTGCTCGACTGGTATGCCGGCGGCTGGATCGGAGGCCGGGTGGATGCGATGGGCGATCTGCTGAAACTGGCCAACGAGGATACGAAGATCGTCCCTGCTTATGGGCCGGTGATGACGCGCGCCGAGCTGCAGGCCGAAACGCAGATGATGAAGCACCTTTACGACCGGACGACGGATCTGACGGATCACGGCCGCAGCGCCCAGGACATGCTCGATGAAGGTGTCATGAACGAAGTGAGCCGCAAGTTCCAGGATCCATACCGCTTCCTCTACGATGTGAGCAAGGGCAACTGGGCCCACTACACCAATTTCGGAGGCAACATTGTTTAAGTTGTCCGTCCGTGCCGGGGCACTCGCCGCGGCTGTGCTGTGGGTCGGAGCGGCCGCATCTTCCTACGCAGGCCCCGCGCCGCAAACTCTCACCGATCTGATCCGCGCCGGGCAGCGCGATGCGGTGCTGGCCGCCATCACCTCGCCCGATATCGACGTGAATGCCGCGGATCCCGATGGCTCCACGCCGCTACTGTGGGCGACCTACAAGGTCGATCACGAGATGGTGCGCGCGCTGCTGAAGAAGGGCGCGAAGGCTAAGGTCACCAACAACTACGGCTCATCCCCGCTCGGCGAGGCAGTCAAGCTGGGCGACGTCGACCTCGTCCGCATGCTGCTGGATGCCGGCGCCGATGCGGACTCGCCCAATCAGGACGGCCAGACCGCTCTCATGCTGGCCGCCCACGTTGGCTCGCTCCCGATAGCAGAGATGCTGATCAAGCACGGCGCCAAGGTGAACGCCATCGAAAGCTTCCGCGGTCAAACGGCACTCATGTGGGCAGCTGCGGAAAATCATCCCGATATCGTCGATCTTCTGCTCAAGCACCATGCGGATGTCAAACCGCGCGGCAAGTACGACGATTGGCCGCGCGAGATGACCTCCGAGCCGCGTGCCCAGTTCCGCCAGACCGGTGGCCTCACCGCGCTGCTGTACGCCACTCGCTCCGGGTGCGACCGCTGCGCCGTCGCAATCGTCAACGCGGGTGCCGACGTCAATCAGCCCAACCCGGATGGCATCACTCCGCTGATCAATGCCATCGACAACCGTGCGTACGACATCGCGATGTTCCTGCTCGACAAGGGCGCGAACCCGAGTGCGTGGGATATGACAGGCCGTACACCGCTCTATGTTGCGGTGGACATGAACTCGTACAGTGGGGCGAGTGGCTTCGGCAACGGCAGTTTCCAGGGGTTTGGAGAGCCGCCCGGGCCCCCCCGTCCCCCGAACAAAGCCAACGCCATGGATGTCGTCAACCGGCTGCTCGGCATGGGCGTCGATCCCAATCATGAGCTGACGCGCATGCGGCCCAACGGCAACGGCAGGGGCCGCTTCGCCGACTACATGATGCGCGGTGGCACTGGCCCGCTGATGATTGCGACCCTGAGCTATGACGATGAGGCGATCAAGGCGCTGCTGGCGCACGGTGCAGAGGTTGACACGCCCAACGTGTTCCAGATTACGCCGCTGATGGCCGCCGCAGGAATGAGCGGGTCGAGTCGTGGTGGCGTAGGCAGCGCCATCGGCGGTCCTGGAGCGGCCCGCCGGGGAATTGATCCTCAGGATCGAGCGATCGCAACTATCGACCTGCTGCTGGGTGCCGGAGCAAACGTCAACGCCCGGGTCACGGACAGCCATACGCACACGGCCAAACTCGTCGCCTATGTGCAGGGCCGCGACCACGAGGGCCAGACAGCACTCTTCACGGCAGCCGAAGCGGGGTGGGACAAGGTCGTCAAGCACCTGCTCGATCACGGCGCCGACCCGACAGTCCGCGACGACACGAATAAAACGGCCCTCGACTACGCCCGCCATCCCCCTCCGATATTTGCCGGGCCGCAGGCGACGCCGCGAAAAGAGACAGGCCCCGCGGCTGCAAGCCGCGCGGCAACCGTGGCGCTTCTCGAAGCGGCATTGGCAAAGGCCGGGGTCGGTACGGAGACGGCGCAGGCCAAGTAACGCTCGGGCACGCACTCAATCGCCCGATGCTCTTTGGGTGCACGGTATCGCGCAGTTCAGGCCAGCGCTGAGCGCAGCCATCCGGGCAGCGCCAGGACTGAGGGTTGCTGTGCAAGAGCACCACTACCCCCCTGGCGCTCTTCCGCCCACCCAGGCGACGCGTGGACACTCTCCGGCCAATCGCAATTCAGTGTGGAAGACTTCTGGTGACCGCGATCGCCAGCGCATGCGTGGCGGCTTGCCAACCGAAACCTCAGTTACCCCCGAGAGCACCTCCCTCATTGCCGTCCCCGCCCCCGGGGCCAACCCGGCCGCCGCGGCCGCCCACTCGTCCGCAATCGAAGGCTGTGGTGACGCGCACCGCCGTCGCAACAGCGGGGTTACCCGCGCTGCTGCAGAGCCACCAGAGGCTCGGGACGAAGCCGCCTTCTCGACTGGGTCAAAAACTGAATCATTCCCGGAGCGTACTCACTCCACTCGATCCCGATGCCGTCGGGGGCTCTGTGGATGACGTGCCCCTCGAAGTACAGGCTGCTGTCCGAGATCAGCTGTAACGTGATGTAGGCGAGAGGCGGCACAGGCAGCGCCGTGCGCACGAAGCCACCGCTGGCGCTGACTTCGCACAGGCGCCCCGTCGAGCAGACTGCGCCACCCAGTGTGCGGAGGTAAAGCTCGACATCAACCTTGTACCGGCTGCCGCAGCGGTGTTCCATCTCTCCCCCGTCGCATCTCTGTGCCGCCGCAGGCGCGATCGTTGCGCGCGAGCTCGATCAAGCGGCTGGGACCAAAAAAGAGGTGGGACTCTGGGCGCGCCGGCTTACGCATTCAAGGCGAGAACCCCCGAAATCGGCGTCAGTGCTTGTCCTACAACCGCAGCAGTGGTTTGCCCCACATGCTGGTATCTTACTGGTAAACGGGTGGGGCTGATTTGTCGCCGCTGTGATGCGGATTCGCAGACATAATGTTACTCCTGGTTGTCCCGCGCATGATGGAGAGGTTCACCATGCTGAATGAGCCCGACGCCATCAATCGATCTTTGTTGTTGAGTCAGCTGATTGCCACTGAGAGGCTCATCAGTGCAGTCGCACAGAACGTGCTTCGACAGAAATCGCTGATCGAAGAGTTGGAACGCCGGGGTCACGACTCTACCTACGCGCGAGCCCTGCTGCACCGCCTGGACGAGATGCAAGCCCTGCGCATCGCGGATCGCGACAGGATGCAGGCGGAACTGGGGAGCTGCGCTCCTGAAGCTGAACGCGACCTCTAAACGGTCTGACCATCGTGGGCCGTAGCGGCAGGGGGCACTCCGATTGCTGCGAGTGCTCGGGTATGCCGCCCGAGATCTGCAACTGCAGAGCAGACGCGAGAGTGGCGGCCAACCCCTGGCTGGAATTACCCAAGGAGCCAATCATGAAGTCCCCCGGACATCAGAAATGGCCTGATCACAAGGTGACGGAAACTCGCCTCAAAGGTGCAGTGGAGGTACAGGTTGGCGATGAGGTCATCGCCGATTCCCAGGACGTGATTCGAGTCGAGGAGGACGGAAGCCCCGCGCGTCTGTACTTCCCGCGCTCCGCTGTGGCCGAAGAAAATCTCGAGCCATCGATCACCCAGACACAGTGTCCGTTCAAGGGAACTGCGCGCTACTTCAATCTCAACATGGGCGGCAGGAGAATGAAGGACGCCGTCTGGTCATACGAGGATCCCTTCGATGAGCATCAGGCGCTGAAGGGCCGCCTCGCGTTCTATGAGGAGAAGTATCCGGACATTCACGTGCACGCGTCGATGTGATCCAGGCCGGGAGACAAGGCCTGTCAACATTCAGCGGACGTGAGAGCAGATCGCCGTGGCGCGTTAGTGCTGGCATCAAAACGTGCTCGAATCACTGTGGTAGATTGCACCGGAGGAGCGAGGCGAGCGCGGGCGACCATGATCAACGTCTCGGGAATTCTCAAGGTGCGCACGCCTGGGCGTGGGCTGCTGGAGATCACGGACCCAGTCGGGGCCTGGGTTCGCCAGCGGGCGGTGTCCACCGGACTCCTGACTGTTTTCTGTAGACACACTTCCGCCTCTCTGCTGATACAGGAAAACGCCGCGCGAGAGGTGCGATCGGACCTCGAGGCGTTCTTCGAATCGCTTGCGCCGGAAGATCCCCAACGGTATGCGCACGACGATGAAGGGCCGGACGATATGCCCTCACACCTGCGCACGGCGTTGACGGGCGTGCAGCTGTCGATTCCGATCATGGAAGGCATCCTGGCGCTCGGAACATGGCAAGGGATCTATCTCTTCGAGCATCGCAGGAGTCCCCACCAGCGTGAGGTTGCGCTGCACCTGCTGGGAGAATGAGCCGGCGAACAACGTTGGGAACGTAAACACCCGGCCGGCACGCTTACCTGTATGTTACTGGTACGGTGGGCCGCCTAATTTTCGTCGCGAAGAGAGGGATTCGCAGCGATAATCGAGGTGATCCAATCGCCGAGGTTTAGGGAAGCACAGGAGGGCAAAGCTTGGGCTTGAGCTGAGCTGCGGCGGCCCGACTCTCGCACAAAATGGAGAGCTTCACCATGCTGAATGAGCCCGGTCGCAACGTGATCAAGCCGGCGACGAACGGCGCAAGCGCTTCACCCTGGGATGACGATCTCATCTCATCCTTGGCCCTGTACCCGTCAACTGTTTCCCTGGAATCCCTCATCATCACCGAGGAGTTGGGCTGGCGTGCGGCGCGCGCGCCGGAGTTCGAAGCGGAGAACGAAGCCATCGTAGGCTTGATGAGAGCTCTGAAGGAGTCGAACGCGAAGGTGCTGCAGGTGCTGGCCGAGACGGCACTGCGGCTGTCTCGGGCACACTCTGCGGCCGTCAGCGTCGAGGAGGCGGAGGAGGGGCGCAAGATCTTTCGATGGCACGCTGCCGCAGGGCAATGGCTCCCGCTTCTGGGGAAGACCGTGCCACGGGAGGGGAGTCCGTGTGGCGTCGCGCTCGACCGCAGAGTCCCCCTTCTGATAGCCCGCCCCGAGCGCCACTTCAACTACGGAAATGACAGTGTCCCGCCGGTCTTTGAAGCACTGCTCGTGCCCTTCGAGGTTGCGGGAGAGACAGTGGGGACGGTGTGGGTCGCTGCGCACGATGAAAGTCGCAGGTTCGACGGGGAAGATCTGCGGTTGCTCAAAAATCTCAGCGAGTTTGCCTCGCTGGCGTTTCATGTCCTGCGGCGAACCGAGAGCGTGCGAGACTCGCTGCGCGATCTCCACAAGGCGCTTGCGGGGCTGGCCGACGAATAGAGGGACGCCGGACTCCTTGTCGCCGTTACTTCGCCTCCAATTGTCGTCGTCGCATCGGAGGCCGGGCGTTCTCAGGTTGATCCGTCTCTCGTCGGCGACTGTCGCGCTTTGCGTCCTGGGAGCCGGAGCAGCCGCTCAGTCCCAATTGACCGTCATCCTGACCGGCCAATCGATGATCAGGTCGGATCTGCGCGCCACCGCTCCCGCGGCAGTGATGAGGATGCGCGCACTGCTGAAGGGTGATGTGGTCTTTACCAATCTGGAGGCAGCGGTCGCAGAGCAGGGGGAGTCAGTCCGGCAAGGTAGAGGGTTTCTAGCACCCCCGGAGGCACTCGATGCGCTGCAGGCGCTCGGCTTCAATCTATTGGCGTTATCCGGCAATCACGCATTCGATCTCGGAGCAACGGGAATAGAGAACACCCTGCGCGAGACTCGGCGGCGCGGCATTGCGCACGCCGGAGTCGGCAGCAACGTGGCCGAGGCCAGTGCCCCGGTCTACCTGCACGCAGGGAAGATGACCATCGCGCTCGTGGCGAGCGCCTCCGGTCTGATTGGCCCGGAAGCTCGCGCTACCGCTGCGCGACCGGGTGTGAATGAGTTGCGGATCAATGCCGGAGCCCAGCCCAACGAGGCGACCGCCGATTTGCCCGGCGCACCCGCAAATGCTCCTGATGCAGAGGACGCGGAACGCATTTTGAGCAGCATCCGCTTGGCCAGACAGCATGCCGATCTCGTCATCGTGTACCAGCACAATCACGTCTTTGGTAACGAGGCCTTCTCGACGCTGTTCAGCGAAGGGATGACCGAGCGGCTGGCCCCCAACGAGTGGCTGGTCAAGTGGACTCACAAGGAAGTGGCGGCAGGAGCAGACATCGTGGTCATGCATGGCGCGCCGCTGCTGCATGGCGTTGAGATATTCCAGGGCCGGCCGATTTTCTATGACCTGGGGAACTTCATCTACAACTTGCCGCCCACGCTCACGTACATCGACGAGCCCATCTCATGGGAGAGCGTGGTCGCGCGCGTGGAGTTTCGGGGCAAAGCCCTGCAGTCCATCACCTTGTCTCCCATAGCCTTGAATGCCATCGGCGATGGCGAGCCGGATGCGCACAATCCGTACACGAACAACCGATTTCTCGATACGCGGGGCCTCCCCTCTGCGGCCAACGGTGCGCAGGCGGGCTACATATTGAGGCGCTTCGCCGCACTCTCCCAGCCATTGGGTACGCAGGTCGAAGTGAGCGGGGAGGTCGGCCGCGTCGTGCTGCACGGGCAATGAGACTCAATGGCGAACAAAGAACTCCCAGATGAGGCGGCTCGCGTCCAGCTGATCCACCTGTTCGACACCCGAGACGGAGCTCTTCGAAGGGTGAGGCCAGATGTGCCCTCCACCGTGCTCGAGTGGCGCGTCGGTTCGGTACAGGATCAACTCGGCACCGTCCCGGCAGTGTGAATAGCTCACTTTCGTCACATGATCTGAGACCGGCTGCTCCGACGGAGTCGTTCGACATCCGTCGAGACTGGCCCAGCGCTCCAACGCTACCGGCACGCTGTATCCCCAGCGCGACTCGCCGTCACCGTCGTAGCGATTTGTCGGATCGTGGACGCCGTGAAACGAGATGATCGGCACGGCTCGATGCGGTGCGCACGTCTTGTTCTCAGGTCGCCTGAAGTCGCCTTCTTGTGGCACTCCCGCGCGCAGACCGGCGACGGGTGCGATCGCAGCGATATGGTCCGCGAGCTCGCAAGCCAGCCATGAGGCCATTCGGGCGCCTCCCGAGAAGCCTGTTACATAGATTCGATGGGGGTCGATGCACGCGGACTGTCCGATCTGCTGTATCGCGTCACGGAAGAATTGCACGTCGTCTGGCGCGTTCTTGGGTGTCGGCAGGTTGCCAACCAGCGGGACTCCCGGTATGTGCCAATAGAACCTGTCTGCAGGACTGATCGGATCGGCAATTCCCCCATCGGGATTTGCGAGCAGGAATCCGTGCAGATCGGCCTGCGCCATGAGCCCGGAATGTAGCGCCTGGCTTCGTCCGTTACCCCCGCTGCCATGCAGATCAAACACCAGCGGCAGGCCCGAGCGACCGACCGCGGCTGCGGGGACGTACAGTGGCACTTTCCGATCCAGACCGTTGGAATGTATGGTCACAGCTTGCCAGCCAGTGCCGAGTGCGGGCAGGCCGCAGCTCTCGGCCGCGCGCGTCGATGCCGTTGCGAGCAAGAACGCGCACACCAGGCTGGAAATGACGGCGCCTAGATTGCGGATGTGGTTCGGGGCTCGCATGCCATTCTCCGTCCGAGTCACGGCCGCCCAGTGTAGCCTCGGGGCTACGCAATCCCGACCAGTTTTTCGCTTACCGTCCAAAGCCGTTCTGCGGCCTCATCGTCCTGGGCCGCCGGGGAGGGCTGGGTGAGCTTGCAGTCGAAATAGTAGCCACCGGAGGCGCCCTGAACCTCGGGAGAGGCCGCGAGAAAGGCGAGGGTCTCCGCGCCTTTTTCCGGTGAGCGGGCGAGAAGCGAAATCAACCCGAAGATGCTTTTGCCGAAGGGTGGCAGATCGCGTGCAAAGCTCGTGCGGACGAATCCTGGATGCAGGCACGTAGCGGTCACCGTCGTGCCCTCGAGTCGCTTCGCAAGGGCGCGTGTGAAGAGGATGTTCGCGAGCTTTGAGGTGCCGTAAGCGGCCATCGCAGAGTATTTGCGAATAGCCTGCAAATCGTCGAACGGGAGCGCGGCTCCTCGGTGCGCATGCGAGGCTGTCGTAACGATGCGCGCCTGCCTGCTGCTACCCTTCAGAGTGTTCACGAGCAAGTGCGTGAGCAGGAAGGGAGCGAGGTGATTGACCGCGAAGGTCATCTCGTAACCGTCTTTCGATACATGACGTTTTGCGAACATGCCGCCGGCGTTGTTGATGAGCACATCGATACGCGACGTGCGCTCCAATGCCGTCGCTGCGAGCCGCCGTACATCGGCCAGTGAGCTGAAATCCGCCTGCAGGAATTCGATCGAGGGATTCTGGCTACCCGCTTTGATCTCCGCGACGGCCCGGCTGCCTTTCTCCGGGTCGCGCCCGTGAATGAGCAGCTTCGCACCTTGACGCGCAAGAGCCTGAGCGGCGGCCTTCCCGATTCCGTCCGTTCCGCCGGTAATGAGACAGACTTTGTCTTTCATCGCGCTCTCATTTCATCCCGGCGATGCAGCGGATCCTGCCAGCAGCCCGCCATCAATGTTGAGCTCCGCTCCCGTGATGTAAGTCGCCTCATCCGATGCAAGCAGCACCGCCAGCGCCGCAACTTCCCTGACGTTGCCGAAACGCTTCAGAGGCGTGTCTGCGACGAGTGCCTTCATGCGTGCCTCGCGGTCGGCTCCTTTGCCGAGCATGGGTTCCCACATCTGCGTCAGGATGGCAGCCGGATGGATGGAATTGCAGCGAATGCTCCAGCCCTGCTGCGCACAGTAGAGAGCCACGGACTTCGTATGATTGCGAACGGCTGCCTTGGATGAGGCGTAGGCCGCCGCAAGGGGGATGCCGACCAGACCCGAGCGGGAGGAGATATTGATGATCGAGCCCGCACGTTTTGCCTTCATCGCGCCGATTGCGTAACGACATCCGAGGAACGTGCCATCAAGGTTGACGCGGTGAACGGCGCGCCAGTTCTCGAGCGTGGCGTGCTCCGGATCGTGAGCGACGCGGCCTTCCTCGAAGCCGGTGATCCCCGCGTTGTTCACCACTACATCTGCTGCCGGCACGATCGCCGCCAGGGACAGCCAGTCCGCCTCATTTGCAACGTCCAGCCGTATGAACCGGCAACCCGCTTCGGCCGCGAACGCGCGCCCGGCTTCTTCATCCTTGTCAGTCACGATGACGGTACCCTGTTCGGCATGGAACGCTTCGGCAATGGCGCGGCCGATACCGCGAGCGGAGCCGGTGACTATGCATGTTTTACCGCTCAGTCTTGCCATCGGTTCCTACATCCCTTGTCTGATACCCTAGGCTAACCCAGTCCATACCGCACGTCTGCAGGAACTCAGTGCGACGGCCGGCTGACTCACGCTGACGACGGGGTAGCATACGCTAGCGGCGAGCTTGCCAGTGCGCCGCAGCGCGCGTAGCGTTGAGTGGATGCGTACGGTAAACGAATGGCTCGACGAGTATGGAGTGAGCCACGAGAATCGGACCAACAAGCTCCTGCACTGGATCTGCGTGCCGCCGATCGTGTTGGCAGTGATCGGGCTGCTGTGGTCCCTTCCGGTCCCCGCGCTGTTCAGCAGCGTCTCTGTCTGGCTGAACTGGGCGACCCTCGTGGTGCTCGCTGCGCTCATGTACTACTTCGTCGTATCGCCGTCGCTGGCGGTCGGGCTATTACTCGCTTTCCTCGTGTTACTGCTGATCACACAAGGACTGGCGCGCCTTCCTTGGCCGCTCTGGATCACCTCGCTCGTCATCTTCATCATGGCGTGGATCGGGCAGTTCGCAGGGCACGCGGTCGAGGGCAAACGCCCCTCATTCTTCAAGGACCTGCAGTTCCTGCTCATCGGTCCGATGTGGCTGCTCGCGGCCCTTTATCGCAAGCTCAGTCTGCCGTACTGACGGGCCTCGATCGGCCTTCGGGCCTGACCCGAACCTAGTCCCAGCCACCGTTGCGCTGCTCCAGCGGCAGGATCCTCATGAACGCCTCGACGGCATGGATCTGTCCGTCATAGACCTTGAACGTTTCCCAGACGGTAAGCTGCTCTCCGCCGCTCTCGCGGACGCCCCACGCCATGCGCAGCCAGACGATGCCCATCCTCTCG
>Ga0126381_100010157_pt1 | contig 10584 bp, 8 predicted proteins | sample PanSoiMetPlot_28_FD_96465 | JGI IMG/M metagenome (GOLD analysis project Ga0126381, IMG submission 96465) | Tropical forest soil microbial communities from Panama - MetaG Plot_28 | ecosystem: Environmental > Terrestrial > Soil > Tropical forest > Bulk soil | place: Panama | collected 2016-02-17 | reverse complement strand
TGAGCCTGCGCCGATTCATGAACCGCATCCAGTCTGGAGCTGCCGTCAATCTCTTCGTGCAGGCCGATGCGCCCGTGCAGCCGCGCAAGCGGCGAGGGCAGCCACCACGCCCACTGCCCGAGCAGTCGAAGCGACGCGGGGAGAAGCAGGCATCGGACGAGCAACGAGTCGACGAGGACGGCAAGGGCAGCGCCGATGCCGAGGATCTTGAGGATGATCATGTTCGAGGTGCCGAAGACGCCGATCGAGACGGCGAAGAGGAGCGCAGCCGAGGTGACGATGCGGCCGACGGTGGCGACGCTGTCGCGGATCGCCGCCTTGTCGGCGTGCCCGAGCAGCCGGGCCTCGCGCACCCGGCTGAGCAGGAAGACACCGTAGTCGGTCGAGATCGCGAAGACGATCGCAGCGAGCACGAGCGGGATGGTCAGGTCGAGCGCGCCCTGGCTGGTGTAGCCGAGCAGTCCTTCGAAGCGTCCGTCCTGGAAGATCAGGATCAGCGCCCCGAACGCCGCCGCCAGCGTGAGCGCATTCATCAGCAGTGCGAGCAATGGCGCGATGAGCGAGCCAGAGAGCAGGAAGAGGATGATCAGTGTCGCCGCGCTGAGCAGCACGATCGCCAGCGGGAGGTGCGAGCCGATCGCGCTGCGTTCGTCATAGAACGAGGCGGCGTCTCCGCCGACGAAAAGCGGGAAGCTGGTCTTGAGCGCGCGTAGCTCTCGGACCAGGTGCTGGGTCGAATCGCTGAAGGGCGTGTCAACCGCAACGAGGTTGATCTGCCACGTGTCCTTGCCCAGGCGCTGTGGCGGCGTGACAGCGCGCACGCCGTCGAGGTGACGCGCCCTGTCGGCGATCGCGGCTGCCGGTGCGGCGGCGTCCGCGGGTGCCCTGAGGGCAAGGTAGAACGGCGTACCGCTGTTGGGCACGAATTCGCTCGAGTGATTGATCGCCTGGTCGGCCTGGAACGCCTGCGCGGATGCCGGCAGGCTGCTCGCATCGACTGTCGTCCAGTGGACGCGGAACGCGGCCGATGCGACCGCGAGCAGCAAGACGACGACAGCCGTCGCCACCGGGACCGCATGCTCGGTGGCGAGGCGGCCGACGCCACGCCAAAGGGGGGAAGGCTGGGCCAGCCGCTTCGGGTCACGCCAGCGCGGCAGCGTCAGTGCGTCCACACGCGGTCCGAGCAGGCGAAGAACGACCGGGAGCACGATGATGGCGGTGAGCATGGCCACCGTCGAGGCGACAAGCCCGCCGTAGCCCATCGATTGGAGGAAACGCAGCGGGAAGACCAGCAGCACGGCCATGGAAGCGGCCACCGTGGCGGCGCTGAACAGGATCGTGTGCCCGGCGCGGGTCAGCGCGCGCCGCAGGGCGACCCGCCGATCTGCCGTCCGTGCGCGCTCCTCGCGGTAGCGGGAGAGAAGCAGCAGGCTCCAGTCGATCGAAAGCCCGATGGAGAGCCCGGTGACGAGGTTGAGCGCGTAGATCGACAGTGGGGTGACCGAGGCGAGCTCGCGCAGCAGGAAAAAGCTGACGATCACGGTGATCCCGGCCGCGAGCGGCGCCAGCAGGCTCGCCACGAAGCCCCGGAAGATGAAGAAGGCGAGCAGCACGATCAGCGGAACTGCCAGCAGCTCGGCCCGGCGCAGGTCGTCCTCGATCGTCTTCGAGATCTCGTGGTTTGCCACCGGGTTGCCGCCGAGCGTGACCTGCGGGTCGCCTGCGAACGCGGTGAGCAGCCGCTTCCCGGCCTGCTCCTGCTGCTCGTCGTCTAGCGGCCGGAACGCCGCGATCAGGTAGGTCGAGCGGCCGTCCCGCCCGACCATGGCGGGATTGTGCGCGGAGCGCCAGTCGAGGACGGCGACGACCGCCGGATCGCTGCGCAACCTCGTTTCGACGGCGGCGATTGTTTGCTTCGAGGCGGCTGTGGTGACCGGGGCCTGGAGGCGCACGAGCGCGAGGACGCTGTTGGCCGGGTCACTCCCGGCGGCCTGCGCGATGCTCTCGCGTGCCTTGGCGCTGTCGGAGCCGACGACGTCGAAGCCACGCGGCTTGAGGTGCTCGCGGACACTGCTTCCCAGCGGCGCTGCGATCGCGGTGACCACGAAGACGACCGCGAGCAACTGCCAAGGGCGGCGGTTGATCAGGTCCGCAAGCCAGGAGAACATCGGGTCCCCCCATCGTCAGAGGGCGGCCAGAGGTGTGCCGGTGTGTCCCGGGTCATGCCCGTGTGGCGGCCGAGGGGCTGCCCGGCGCTAGCGGCGAACCCGCCCGGGCCGGCCAGGACGCCGGAAAGCATCAGCAGCGGCGGACCAGACCACTCGACCTCGTAATACAGGCCTGCTCCTGGCACTCGACCACCGACTTCCCCATCGAACTCACTCACCACCGAGTCCCAATCCCACCAACCATCGGTCAGGCGCCCAGGAACCGGCAAGGCATATAACCGGCAGATCACCGGCAGCTTCCGCTCGCGTCGGTATTTTGCACGGCTGTCTGATCTTCGCGGCTCTCCGCCTCTTGGCGGCGGCGGGCCAGTCCGGGTGTTCTCGCGTCCTGGCTGGTCACCCGGTGTCTTGCTGCTGGCGGCGGGGCGGTTTTTGCGGCCGCGCAGGCGGCACCGGCGGTGTTCGGCACCGCTCCCCCGCGTCGCCGGGCCCGGTTTCGTGCACCGGGCCTGGCCTGCGGTTTTTGGTGGCAGGTCCAGGATTCGAACCTGGGAAGATTGTCGCCGGCGGTTTTACATCCCTGAAGAAGCGGGCCGGGGTCAAGCGGCTGATGTGTCGGTTTTTGTGGCGGTTCCGGGCCGGGTTCTGGGCATGCCGGGGGGAGGGCCGGGGTCAAGGCGGAGCGCCCTACTGGACGAACGGCCTTGAGGCCGGTCCTCCTCCCGGCTCACGCTGGATCAAGCCCGGGAATGGCTATGGGAGTTGTGGCGGCGAGCCCCGTATGCAGTCGTGCTGGGCAGGCTCCGGCTGCGTTCATCCCTTCGGGGGTGCCCGCGGCTGGCGGCCGCGGGGGCATGGGGCGGGTTCGCGTGCGGGCAGCGGGATCAATCAGACCAGGCGGCCGGCCGTCATCTGGCGGTGGCCAGTAAAACCAGCGATCACGCGCTGCCCGCGTCCGGGCCTGCTCACCCGGCCTTCAGCGAGCTAGTGGCCAGGGCGCGGACCTGGCCGTCGCGCATCGCGTAGAAGACCCAGGTGAGCAGCTGGCGGGCCGCGGCGACCTTGGCGATGTTCTTGGCTTCCTTGCCCCGGCGGGCGAGGATGTCGTCCTTGCGCTGGCGCAGCGGGTGGCCGGCGGGCACGTGCTGGATCGCCTCCACCAGCGCCCACCGCACCAGCGGGGACCCTGCTTGGTGATGTGCCCGCGGCTGACCTTGATGTCGGATTCGCGGTGCCGGGGGGTCAGCCCGGCCCATGAGCACAGCCGGGCCGGGTGCGGGAACCGGGTGATGTCGCCGATCTCGGCCACCAGCACCGCCGCCAGCACCGGCCCGATGCCGGGCAGGACCCGGATGGCGTGGTAGCCGTCGTGGTGCGCGAGCAGGCCGGCGATGGCCGCCTCGAGCACGGTGATCTCGGCCGTCAGCTCCCCGGCGAGCGTGCGCAGCGAGGCTGCCTTCCCCGCATATGGCTGGCCCAGCTCCAGGCCATCCAGCCAGGTGTTCCCCCACACCCCGAAGATGTCGGTGCAGGTGACCGCGATGCCGAGCTTGGCCAAAACGGCGTGGACCTGGTCTTTGCAGCTGGTCCGCATCCGGACCAGCTTGATCCTGTAGCGGGTCAGCTCCCGCAGCTCGCGGATCTCCGCCGGGGCGATCCACGCCTCCGGCAGCCGCCCCATCCGCAGCAGGTCGGCCAGGTCCGCGGCGTCTTTCTCGTCGTTCTTGACCCGGCGGTAGCTGAACGCCTTCACCCCCAGCGGGTGGGCCAGGTGCACCCTCGCCCCGGCCGCGGCCAGCGCATCCGCGGCCCAGTACCACCCGTACGTTGCCTCCAGCACCACCCTCGGGCGCTTGCCCGCCCGGGCGATCACCCGCCGAAGCTCCGCCGGGCTGTTGCTGATCCGCGCGGTCTCCAGCTTCCGGCCATCTGGCGTCATCCGCACCAGCACGCTGCGGCGCCGGTGCAGATCCATCCCGACGACCTGCGGGCCGTCATAGGCTACGGACATAAGGGCCTCCCAATCTGGCGGAGACGGATGCATCCAACTTCCACCATCCGCCAGAAGCGGAGGCCCGCTTCTTCATCGCATCAGTCAAATCCCAAACCTGCCCTGACCTGGGCTGACGTTCGAAACGTCCTGGGTTCTCCGGGTATTCTCCGCGCCTACAAGGGCGGCCACTCCCCCGGCCAGCTGCCGGGCCACCAGGGCCAAGTCAGGCGCCATCCAACCAGCCTCGGCCGGCACCCGCCCGCGCCGCCGCCGAACCGACGCCAGGCGCCTTGAGCGGCCTAACGCGAGAGCGCCCACTGCGCCTCCCGGTGGCCAACTGGCCTATGGCGGAGGCCTGAAGAGGCTTTGTGGATACTCGCTCACGCATGATATGCCGCTGAGCGGCCGCGCGGGGGCGGGTGGGCATTTGCCCCAGCAGGACGTGGACCGGGTCGTTTTCGGCCTGGGGATCCGCCTTCGTGGATGGCTCGCGGGCGGCGAGGGTGCCCAGGCCGTCCTTCATGTTCGCCTAGACGGCGGTGCGCGGACCTGGCCTTTCACGATCCTGGAACTGGCATCGTGATCGTGAAAGGGCCGGCCCACGGCACCGTCGGGGTGGGAAAGGCCCATCTGGCCCGCACGCGTCGCCGGGCTGGCCGGGCCGGCATCCCCGGGGGGGATGGACCTACAACTGGATGGGACAGCGGAAGTCGGAGGCGGGGTTGCGCGTGACGGTGACCTCGCCGAGGCTCTCCGCGGTGAGCACCGCTTGGGCCGAGGTGAGAAGGAACGCTGTCGTCCCCGGGGTGAAGGTCACGTCGTTCACCGCCCACAGGCCACCCCGGTAGTCGGGGGAGCTGGGGCCATCGCCGACGATCCCCAACTGCCCGGCCACGCCGCCGGAGACCTCATAGAAGGGGTCGGTGCCTCCGTTGGGCACGGCGGCCGGTGTGACAACCGTCCCCACCGCCTGGCCGTTGAAGAACACCTTGCCGTGAGTGGCCGAGGCCAGCGCAGAGGTCGCCGGGAGGGCGAGAAGGGCTCCTCCGGCGATCAGTATTGCGGCAACCCTGGTGCCTGCTCGCACTCGCATGTCTGTGATTCTCCCTTCGTCGATGACAGGCCCGCCCACCCCCGCGCCGGCCAGGCCGCAGTCGGCGCGGCGGCGGCGCGACGGATCCCCATACCGTGTATTCGGCGCCGAGCCGGTCTTCGATGGGCGCGGCTCTCCCGGCAGGTGCGCACCCCGGAGGTACTCGAGCCACCGGCCTCACAGCTCCGTCGGCACCTAAAACGCTTCCGGGCTCGGGCAGGTCCGTCCGGGGCCGACCTGGCCTTGATCGCGGTTCGCGCTGGTTCGAAGGCTCCCGGGGCTGTGCGCTCTGGTGGCTCCCCTGCTTGGCTCCCGAAGCAACCCGCGGATAAAAGACAAGCCCGGTCGCTCTTGAAGCCGCCCGAGTCCGCCCGGTTCTCCGGTGTGAACAGGGCGGTCGTGTTCGAGGCGGCTGGCATCTGGCCGGGCCGGGCGTCCTCGCAGGCGGCGGCCCGCTGGTAGCGCTCGCGGCCCAGGAACTCGGTGACCTCCCCACCTGGGCGGCCTGCAAGACAAGGCCCGCGCCATCAACCGGCGCATACTAGAAGCCGAGCGCGCCGGCCAGGCGCCCAGATCCGGTTCGAGGGCCGCGGTTACGGAGCCCGCCCAGATCCGGCTGATCCGCGCTGGCAGGTCGCGCCGACCCTCCGCCCCACCAGCAGCGATAGCCGCTACTCCTGGCTGGACGGAGCCTTGGCCGTGTGGGAAGGCGAGTTCAACGAAGCCGCCCACCACCCCCGCTACCAGGCCTTCCTCCAGCAAGCCGCGCCGGCCGCCGATCCGCCCGCCGGCCATCCCCGCCAGCAGCCTCAATGAACCCGTCGGGGCACTGGCACGCCAGCGCCGCCGCCCGCCACCCGGCCGCGGCCAGGGCCCTGACCATCCCCGAAACGGCAGGACCGTGAACGGGCCACCAGACCATGACCCGGCCCTCAAACGCACTGGCCATCCCCTCAGCCAGCGCCAAGGCCACAGTGCCCGGCTGCGCTGCCTGACCTGGAAGGAACCGGCTCTGGCGGAACCACCCCGGTGCTGGAGGCTCCTGGGTATTGCCCCCTGGTCTCGTGGAGTCACCCACGGCAGGCGACCAGGCAGGGCTTCGGCTCGCCGCGCAGTTCCGCTGGGCGGCGGCGGACTGCTGGTCTCCAACGAGATCCGGATCGAAATCGGCCTCGAAGCGGTCCTCTAGCCATCAGCGCCGCCACCGGCCACGAGGCGCTGTGCAACCAGGCCTTCAGCAAACCCTTAGCGAACCCGCAGCAAACCCTGCGGCGACAGTGCCGAGCCGCGCCGCGCCGGGGGCCGAATAACCCTTTGAAACATCAATCAAGGGCCGCGGTGCCTGTGGTGACGGTTCGCCGCCCTCTAGGGTCCGGCCCGTCCGAGGAAAGGACAGCCGATGAGGATCACCTCACGCGGATCCGCGGTGTCGCGCCGCGACACTCCCCCGGCGGCCACGGCCGTAGCGGCCGAGCACCCGGTGGCCATCGCCGGCCGGCTGCTGGTCCGCTATGGGCTGGTCGTGGTCATCGCCTGGATCGGCGCGTTGAAGTACACCAGCTACGAAGCCACGGGCATCCAGCCGCTGATCGCCCACAGCCCGCTGCTGAGCTGGCTTTACCACATATTCAGCGTCCGCGCGCTGGCCGCCGTGCTCGGCACCGCGGAGATCATCGCGGCGCTGCTCATCGCGCTGCGGCCGGTCTGGCCGCGGGTCTCGGCGGCCGGCAGCGCGTTTGCCGTGCTGCTGTTTGCCAGCACGCTGAGCTTCCTGTTCACCACCCCGGGGGTCACCGCGGCGCCGGCCGGCGGGTTCCCGGTGCTGTCGGTGCTGCCCGGCCAGTTCCTGCTTAAGGACCTGGTGCGGATCGGCGCGGCGCTGTGGACGCTGGGCGACTCACTCGGCGCCGCCCGGTCGCAGGCCCGCCCGGCCCGGTAGACCCGGGCGGCCGGAGCGCGCCGGGCCGGGTCCGGCGCTGCCGAGGCGGGCTGCTGGCATCCTGCCATGAGCACCGCCACCCCCCGTCGGCAGGCGCTGCGATCCAGGCCTTCAGCTAATTCTCAGCCAACCCGCAGCACACGTGCGGCGGCCAGGCCAGCGTCCAGTCATTCCCGGCGATGCCGGAGGAGGTGGGTCCGGTCCCTGAGACCCTGGAACAGCGAAGCGTCCGCTTTGAGCGTGATGTGCTGCCCTACCTGGACCAGCTGTATGCCACCGCGATGCGGATGACGCGGAACCCCGCCGACGCCGAGGACCTCGTGCAAGAGACCTTCGCGAAGGCCTACGCGTCCTTCCACCAGTTCCAGGAGGGCACCAACCTCAAGGCGTGGCTGTTCCGGATCCTCACCAACACCTTCATCAACACCTACCGCAAGCGGCAGCGCGAGCCGCAGCGCTCCGGGACCGAGGAGATCGAGGACTGGCAGCTTGCCCGGGCCGCCTCGCACACCCCGTCCGGGCTGAAGTCCGCGGAGGCAGAGGCGCTGGAGCGGCTGCCCGGCTCCGAGGTCAAGGCAGCGCTGCAGGCGCTGCCCGAGGAGTTCCGGATCGCGGTGTACCTCACCGACGTCGAGGGCTTTACCTACAAGGAGACCGCCGACATCATGGGCACGCCGATCGGCACCGTGATGTCGCGCCTGCACCGCGGGCGCAGGCAGCTGCGCGAAATGCTCTTCGATTACGCGGCCGAGATGGGCATGGCCAGAGCCTCGACCGACGGGCAGACCTCATCCGGCGAAGCCGCCCGGAGGGACGCGCAATGAGCTGCGGGAAGCCACACGAAGTGCCCCGTACCGAGGTGCTGGAGCGGGTCTACTCCTGCCTCGACGGAGAGCTCGGCCAGACGAGATACGAGAAGCTCCGGGCCCCGGGTAACGACGCGGCCCTCACGCAGTCCGCCGGGGGTGCCGCCGTTGGCCGGCCGCCTGAGCGCGGAGGCGGGCAGGCACTGCGGCTCCGCCAGGGACGGCGGCGAGCACCGCGCCGTGTTCGCCTGTCAGATCGAGTCGCGCCGCTACCGGCGGCTCCGGCTTGGCCGGGACAAGTCCCCATACGCACAGTCCAGCGAGAACCTCACGGTCGCAGGGCCCACCGATGAACGAGGCCTGCAGCCGTGGAAAGGAGGGCGCGATGCTGACACCAGAGGCGATGCTCACCCTGGCAGCGGAACAGGCCGACGCCCAGGCACAAGGAAACGCAGAATCGCTCGCGACGATCGCCTGGCAGTTGTACGGGGAACTGGGCGAGGACCTCGCCGAGATCGGCCGGCTACGGGCGGCCATCCACGCCGCCTGAAACCAGCGGCAGGAAGCGCCGCCACCAGCGGCAACTGCGGCCTGAGAGGAACCGCTGGCGCAGGGTGCTGCCCCGGGCACAGCGCTTTTGCGGGTCAAAGCGATAAGCCCGGCCGCCGCGTCTATCCCCGCAGCCCAGCCAGCCACACGCCAGCCGCGGCGCTTTCCCGCCGCACGGCAACCGCTCGCGGCTATGTGTTAGATCCCGGATCCGCAGCGGCCCAGGCCGGAGAGCAGATCACGCTTAGTGACCGGGCATGGTCAGCGCCAGGCGCGCGCGTAGCCGCCTGTCGCTGAATCTGCGGGCGCTGCACTGGCCAGATCGCCGTACCGAATTGTCAGTTCTGCCGCTGCCCGCGCCTGTCGTCGGCGTCTCGACGGCGCCATAGTTCGGTTGGGTGCCAGACAGGGCGTCCAGCATCATGCGGGAGGCGGGCGCAGCGCGCGCCGGAAGCCGGGCGGTGGAAGGTAACCCTGAATGGCAATGTAGTCCGCAAGCGCGTCCGCAGAGCTGCTGACATGATTCGGCCTTCTTCTATTTCTCGAGATGGGCCTGCAGCGCGTTGGCGGTGGCTCGCAGGTTCTTGCCGCCAATAACGCCCATCATTGGCGCGAACGGCCGGATGATCCCTTTCGGCCGCATTTCGAGTTCGTGGTCGACACGCGTGGCGTCGCCTTCCGGCGTGAGTAGGAAGCGGTGCCCGCCCTCGAATGTCTTAATGTGAGGAACAATGCGCACGCGTCTGGGCCGTGAGAACTCCTGCAGTTCTTGGGTGACCTTGCCGAACCCGCGCAGATCCCACTCAAAGCGCGTTCCGTTGCCGACTTCGCCGGAGTCGAGCCGCCGTGACGCACGGACGGTGGGATTCCAGGATGCGAAGTTGCCGCCGTCCACGATCGCGTCGAAGACCTCGCCCACCGGAGCGTTGATGATCTGGGAATGCGTAATGAATGCCATGTCAACTCACGCTCTCGGCTTCTGGCGGGGATGACCCGCGGCTGCTCCGGTTGCTCTTGCTGCCCCAGCTGCGCCGAGTCTGGCGCTGGCGCGGCAAGCCGCTAAACCATTCGTTGCAGAAGGCGTCCTCGCGACCAGGATGCTGCCGACCGGGATGAGCGCTGCCGGCTACGGTCAGCCGGGCAGGGTGGCGGTGCTGACCTGCAGCGATCCGCCGCGGCCGACAAACGGGTGGCTCTTGACCAGTTCCACGGCGCTGTCGAGGTCTGCGGCCTCCACGACTGAGTAGCCGCCCGCCGGACCGTCGGCCGGACCGTCCGACACCGACCCAGACCTGACCGTCTTGGCCGGGCCGAGCGGCGCGCCCGGATCAACCAGCGCCCCGCCCACCGATGACGCCCAGGCCATGAAGGCGGCCATGGCCTGTTGGGCCTGCTCCGGGGCCGGTTCGCCCATGCCGTGATAGGTGACAAGGAACCTTGGCATCGCAAAAACCTCCTCTTGACATCCCGGATTGACCGCCTCCTAGCGCGGCCACGAATCCATGCTGGCCGTGAGCCGGGCCTCCGGCAATGTCCGAGCGGACATAATGATAGTCTGATCGGACGGTCGTAAGAGCGGCGATGCCATGGAGAGAGTCCACCCCGCAGCAGAGGACGGGCTTAGCAGCCTGCTGCGCGACGTCAACGTCCGGAGCGTCGTGTACTGCCTGTCGGAATTCGCTGCACCGTGGGGATTTAGTGTCGAGCGCTCCCCGGTCGCCAAGTTTCACGTGATCCTGAACGGCGGCGCAACGCTGGCTGCCGGCGACGCCGCGCCGATACCGCTGACCACCGGCGACCTGGTGCTGCTGCCACACGGCGACGGTCATACGATCAGCGACCAGCCTGGATCGCCCGTGCGGCAGCTGGACGCGATCCTTGCCGATCATCCGGCCGATGAGACGGGCTGGTTGAGCTATGGCGGTGCGGGCCGTCAGACCAGGCTGCTGTGCGGCGGTTTTGAACTAGACCCCACGTTGCCGGACGAGCTTGCCGAGTTCCTGCCACCTGTGATGACGCTGGATTCCAGCACTGGC
>Ga0126381_100010156_pt1 | contig 10585 bp, 14 predicted proteins | sample PanSoiMetPlot_28_FD_96465 | JGI IMG/M metagenome (GOLD analysis project Ga0126381, IMG submission 96465) | Tropical forest soil microbial communities from Panama - MetaG Plot_28 | ecosystem: Environmental > Terrestrial > Soil > Tropical forest > Bulk soil | place: Panama | collected 2016-02-17 | reverse complement strand
GCGCAATCAAACGAGCCGGGTTGTCGCCGGAGTTCACACCTCACATATGCCGCCACACTTTCGCCTCATGGCATTGGGCTCTTCACAAGGATTTGTTGGCGCTGCGGGAAGCTGGCGGATGGTCGAGCGTCGCTCTGGTCGAGCGTTACGCGCATCTGATGCCGGCCGGTCATGAGGATGGGATCAGGCGGTTCCTCTGTGACCTGACTGTGACTGACGCTGCCCAGAGTGAAAACGCAATCTAAATCAAAAACTTGCTAGCCGGTCCCCACCCGTGTGAGGGTGTGCTCTCCCGCTGAGCTACGCGCCCGACCGAGCCGGAATTAGCGGCTCGGGCGTCCACCTGTCAAGGACATGTGGGGCTGCGCCTTTTAAGATCGCGCTGACGGTCAAAACATCCGGTCTCCTGCGAGGCGGCACAGCTGCCCATCGATGTGCACCTCGTTGAGGTTGTCCATGATGAAAATCAAATCTGCTGCCTCGACCATCGCGATGGTCAAATGCCGCGGCCGGTGATCATCGAGCGACAGGCCGAATTCCTTCGCGACGGTACGGGCGCGCTCGTCCACACTTCCTTCTGGGTTCAATATTAACCCCGCCGAAGAAATCGAAGGCCTGGCGTCGCAATCTGAGACAACCAAGGATTTGCGACACAATGCCTCCGCCATGGGGCTGCGGAGTTTATTTCCGTGGCAAACAAAAAGAATGGACCGGACCCCTGCCAAATCTGACGGTGGCTGGTCACACTTGAACCGCAGAGCATATAAAGCCCCTATGGCGCAGCGGGCGATGACACCTCGTATACCGAGATCACGGCATTCCCCGATCGCCTGCCTCGCTTTCCTTACTACCTGTTTGTACATAGTGACAGCGATTGGTCGCATGGCCTGCTTAAACTCTATTACAGCAGGCAGCGGATCGTTCCAGGACCAGAGATATGGGCGGGGTAGGCGCAGCGAAGTCCGTTAGAAAACGCGCCGCTTCGCCCCATTTGGACGGGCGCGGAAAGCGGTCTCTTGGCGCTTCGAGGAACAGGCTGCTGAGCCGGTTGACGTCGGCGGACAACCAACGCGCGCGCAATCCGACGCGGTAGGCGCGTGGAACACTCGGCGCCTCGCCGTGCGCGGAAAATTAACACCGGCTGCGATCGCCAGTGGCAATGAGCCCCAATAGCGGCCGTTCACTTCCATGAGTAACGCCCTTTTGCTGCTCGGCTCGTAGCGGAATTCGACATCGCCACGCCTTGCCATTCGAGCGCTAGCAGTAGCGTGACGGCAAGTTCTGCTAGCATGTGATTGAGCGGCCCTGAAATGCACAACACGCTTCCGCCGCCTGAGACAGGTAATTCCTTCATTCTGCGGTGTTGGAAGAGCGCCAGTGCTTCTCCATCGTGCGACAGAACCTCTATCCCGACGCCGACACCGCTACAGTATTCCTGCAGCAAGTTCTCGACATCGAATTGTGTGTTGCCGAGGAAGGCATCGCGCAACTCCTGGTATGTAGCAAAATAACGAGTTTTAAACGTGTGCCGTCTTTCGTCTACTTTACTGCGCGGCTTGGCGATCACCGGGAAGTGGAGGTCCCCACGCAGCCCTTCGAGAACAGCGATGTTCAAGACCTGAAAAGTCATCGGAAGCGGAATGCCGCACGCCTCGGCGGTCTCCAAAGTCTGGCTTTTGTCGAGCACTCGCGCACTATGTGTGGCTGCGGGCAGCCCAGATGGACGAGCGGCGCTAGACGATCGTAGTGACGCGAAATCGCCACGAGCCCGCCGTCGCTGCAAGGGAGTATTGTGTCGTAGCCGCCCGCTTGAATTAACTTCGTCAGTTCGGCGATGAACTCGTCAGGCATATTTCGGTAGTCGGAAGCCTAACGAAATCGTGAATGGCACGCGAAGCCGGGACCCGCCCCGGCGCACCGATGTCGGCGAACGTCACCGAGACACCGCGCTTAGCCAGGGAGCGAGATACCCCAACGGTAATTGGTTGTACCGAGTTAAAAATGAGGACGGGCCGCGACGGCATAATTCAACCGAAGACGGAGCGGTGAAAGAACTCACGCCGATAGTAAAACGATTCTAGGAACTGGCCGTGCGCGATATCGGCGAGTATCGTCCACCGCGGTTGTTCGATTAGTCGCGTCATCTGCGATTTGTGTTCGGCAATCGCGGCGGCCTTTTGTGGGATGACGTCGGTGATATCGACCGAGTACGATAGTTCGATAAAGTCACGCGAGCCAATCAACGACTCCGCCGTATTACGAAGGACATGCCGTGTCTTGAGCGGAGGACAATCCGGCTGCAGACCGACTCACGGCCAATGAAGCCAAAACCAGATCGGATATTCCGAGAATGTAATTTGGTTGCGATACGACGCGAGGGCCGCCATCACGATGTCGGTTGTCGCGATATGATCCCTCGTCTGCCGTATTGGTTCGCGACGGTGTGGCACGAAGAGCTCTTCGGGCTCTTCGCGTCGAAGAATTTCCAGCACGCGTTCGGCGCCTAATTCAACGTTCTCGGCCCAGGGCGCCATCTGCGAAATCCAGGAAATTTATCTGATCGACATCGAGCGTGCGCGCGGCACTCAGCGCCTCCGCCTTGCGGCGCGTTGCCAACTCGCGGGGAGGCATCAGGTGACGATGCGAAGCGGCGCCATCTGTCATATGGACAAGTTTTACCGTGGCTCCGGCTTGTCTCTTTTTGATAATGGTTCCGCCGCAACCCAGTGATTCGTCATCGGGATGAGGAGAGAAAACGAGCGCCGATCGTCTCAGCTCGCTCTTTGGGACCTCGCGGCAGCACAGGGCCAACAGATATCTGCAGAAGACGCTGAGCTTGCGCTTGCCGGGACCGCTCCCTTCCGACTCGGGCAACGTTAGAAACTCTCTCCACTGTGGCAAAAATGAAACCAACATGGGCCGGCGTTCCCGCACGAAGACGACGGCGACTTTTCTGGCTCCGTCATTGCGCCATTGTTTCGGTCGCGGCTGCTCTGCGCTTGATGCCAGGGAAATATGCGATCTTTCGGTCAGTTGCGATCAAACTGGGTTTCGGTAGCGCGGGCTCCCTCCACTCCACATAGACGCAAGTAGCGATCCAGGGTTCTTTGCGCTGCCCTGTCCCATGTAAACTGCTCAAGAGCTCGTTGCCGCGCCGCTCTACCCATCGCTTCTCTCATTCTGTCATTATCGAGCAGGCGGAGGATCGCCTGGGCCAACGCTGCGGGATCGTCCTTTTCGACCAGGAACCCAGTCTCATTGTCCTTAATAGTCTCTACGGTCGCGCCGGACCGCGTCGCTACGCAGGGGACCCCCGCCGCCATCGCCTCCACCGGTGGCAGTCCAAAACGATGGTCGCAGACCGGCGGAAAACGAACACGTCGGCATCATAGTAGTGCCGCACTAGCGCGCAGCGATTGCCGGTCCCGCCGCAGAAAGTAACCTATCCCGCTAGATCAGGCGACAGCTGTTCCTTCAGATATGAGAGGTATTTCCCTGCACCAGACGGTTGGGGCGAAAGCACCGTTCGAAGACGTTCGCCGATACTCAGCGTATAAAAGCGTTCTACGCTCGCTAATCCAGCATTATCCGCCAAATCGAAGACCTCTTCCCGCGGAGTGTTGCCATCGTGACCGACTATGCTCAGCCGGATGTCAGGGTAGCGCGTCACCATCGTGCGAAGCGCTTCCAGCAGGACGTGTACCCCTGAATGCGGTGAAACCGCACTGATGAAAAGTAACCGGCGCAACCGGCCCGCAGTCTCTACATGCTGCTTTTCGCGAACAAATTCATTGGCATCGATGCCATCGTATGAAGTCTCGCAGCGATCGGCGGCGCCTGGGGAATTGCTTTCGTATGTGACACGTAACAAAGTCGCTTACTGTAGTCACAAGATCTAGGTCGCGAAGACGGCGCTCCAAAGCCGGGCGGCTCATCTGAGAAAACCAACGATTATGAAGATGCAAGACGATCTTCGCATTACGATTATTTTTCCGGATGACCGGGATGTATTGAGAGCATTGCTGAACATGAATAACGCCGCAGGCTTCCCGGCGCAGATCCTCGGCCACTCGTCGGCCGAAATCTCGAAACAGCCATCCGGATGTCGAAGCGGGTGAGACCATCGGGAAAGAGGTTGGAGCTTTTTGCCCTCACTTTCGCAGCGAGCCGATCGGATAGCGGCACTCCGATGAGGCGAAAGTGGATGTCCTGCTGTCGAAAGTCGTTAGGCATATGATGATTAAGATAGCCTGAGCCATATACCACGATTTGACAAGACTGGCTCAGAGAAGTTGCTAAGTTTTAAGTACAAGCGCCAACCGAATTTTGGTAGATAGGAAGGATTGTGTCGATCGCCTGATTTACAAATCTAATTTCCATATTAGTGTACTCCGATCAAGCGGTGATTCCTTTGCGACAGAGCGGTTTTCTTGTTTTCAGTTACTATTTGCCAGCCGATGGTTTGGTCCGAGGAGACGGAACACAGCGTGCACGGCAAAATGATCACTGGCGCTAACGAAGATTTCGACCGCTGGAGCGAAACGATGACACCAACACATGGGCTCCCTCCCGCGTGCGTAGGGCGTCCTGCTTGCCAAAGTTCGGAACAACAATGTGTTTTAGGGGGGATGGGTAAGAAACATCCCGGTCACGTATTCAATCCAGCTAGCTATCCGGCTGGTTAATGAGGGTTGGAGTTAACCTTAATTTTGGTCAGCTAGAGTTAAGGTTAATTTCAATTTGAGTTCCAGCTTGAATTCTATAGGATCAAAGATTGATGCAGTCTTCAGGACTTCCCCCTATAGAATTGCCTCGGCAGCGCCTGCCGTTTCTCAAGACCTATTTGAACGCGCGCGGACTCAAAACCTCTTTACCCGCTCGAGCGCCGACCGGGGCCACGAGCGGTACCGCCGCGCGGGTATGACGGCCTCGACATCGTACATTGCGAAAGGACTGACCATCCTGACGAGCTTCGTGTCCGTGCCGCTTACGGTTCACTACCTCGGCGCGGAGCGATATGGCGTATGGCTGACCATCAGCAGCCTGCTACTGTGGGTGGCCCTGACCGATTTCGGTCTTGCCGGAACCGCGTTGGTGAATGTGCTGTCGGAAGCAGTCGGAAACGACGATTGCGAGGCAGCGCGCCACTACACCGCATCCGCGTTCTGGACGCTCGTTGCCATCGCCCTGGTCATCGGCGTGGTCTCTGCCGGCGTCTTCCAAATCATCCCGTGGCGCGCCGTTTCTCGTGTATCGGACGCCACATCGACACACGAATTAAAGGTAACCTGCGCTTTGGTGTTGGGGTTGTTTGTGCTCAACCTACCACTGAGCCTGCTGCGATCCCTCTATAACGCTCATTAGGACGGGTATTTTTGCAAATATTTGGTGGATTGTGAGCGGCATTGCTTCGCTCGTCGGCTTGATAGTTGTAACGCGGTTTTGTGATCTTCGTTGTCACGCTCAAGGTCATGAGTCTTCCCTCCGACCTGGCCGACATGGGGACGGCTCCCCTTGTCGCGGCATTTGGTGAGGCGAAGGCACGCCGCGACTGGCGATGGATCAAGGGCGCTTACAAAAACGGCACATTTGCCTCGGTGATCCTAGGAATACCTTTCGCGGCAGCGCTGGGCCTCGCTGCGAAACCCTTGATCCTCATTTGGGCAGGCCCCTCCGCCGTGCCCGATAGCTATCTGATCCTCCGGCTATTTATCTATATTGCGGCCTGTGTATCGCTCGTGATGGTGGGACAGTTGCTCTGCGGCATCGAGCGCGTCGAACCGCTCGTCCTTTGCAACGTCCTCTGTCCTCTCGGCTGCGTGGGGTTCGGGGTTGTCTTTGCGCACTGGTGGGGTTTGAGTGGCGTCGCATTTGCGATGGCGCTTAGCGTGCTCGTCACTTTGTTCCCAATTAGTCTCTACCAGGTCCGACGCTTCTTCCGGGCGGTCAGTGCGGCGGGCTCTGGCGCCTGAGCCGCAACAAGCTGCGTGGCAAATCCGCAGAAGCGCGGGCTTTTCCTCGCAATCGATTAGGCAATGATGCAGAGCCCGTTTTCCCGTTTGACGCAGGAATCGGCCGGTCAAGGCGCACGCACATTAAGGCCCGGCACCTTCAATGCCGAACTCGCGGAGCTGCACAACCTCGAGTTCGAGCGGCAACTCACGGAGTGAGCCCGAGGCGTTGGAGGGTCTCCGGCAACGCGGCAAAATCGTCGAGAAATGCGTCGGCGCCGAGGCTATCGAGGGCGACGCGGGCGTAACCGTAGCGCATCAATACAAGCGGGATTCCGGCAGCGTGAGCCGCGGCTGCGTCATTCTCATTGTCGCCGATCATCGCGGTCGCTTCCGGCTTGCCAGCGAGTTCGTGAACGAGGCCCAGCAGATGATTGCGATCGGGCTTCTTGACCGGGAAATAATCGCCGCCTGCGATCCCATCGAACAACGGTAGAAGGTCGAGACCTTGCAGCACCGCGATCGTCGCACGTTGTGGCTTGTTGGTACAAATCGCGGTGCGGTAGCCCCGCTGGCGCAGAGCCGTCAGCGTCTCCGGAACGCCTGGATATGGACGGGTGAGCTCAGCCGCATTGGCCTCGTAGATCTCTAGAAAACGCCGTAGCGCCGTTTTCGCATCGGAGGGGTCGGCGCCGCTGGCCGTCAAGGCGCGCGCGACGAGGGTCGGCACGCCGTCGCCGACCATGCGTTTGACCTGCGGCGCCGACAGCGGCGGACGGCCGCGCTCACGAAGCATTTGGTTCAACGCCGCGCGCAAATCGGGCACGCTGTCGACGAGCGTGCCGTCGAGATCGAAAACGAGCAGGAACTCCTCCATAGGACGAAACTCTGCGTTGTCGTGATATATTTGGCAACAATCTGTGTGTTGTAGTTTCGGCGACACCGCACGACGGTGCCGCCGCGCATATCTTCGCTTCGAGCTACCGATGAGCCAATCCCGATTTGCCGCAATCATCCTCGCCGCCGGCAGCGGCACCAGGATGAAATCCGCCATCCCCAAAGTCATGCATTCGATCGCCGGGCGGCCGATGATCACGCATCTGTTGGATGCGCTGTACCCGCTAACACCGGCGGCGACCGTGGTCGTGATCGGGCCGCAAATGGAAATCGTCGCCCGAATCGTCGCTCCAGCGGAAAGCATCGTACAAGATCCGCCGCTTGGCACCGGCGACGCGGTGCGGACCGGCCTGCGAGCCTTGGGCGATCGTCTTGCGCCGCTCGGGGATATAGACGAGTTGCTCGTGCTCTACGGCGATACGCCGTTTCTTACCACCGCGACCTTATCGCATCTGTTGGAAGAACGACGTCGGGCCAGTGCGGCGATTCTCGTCTCCGGAATGCGGCCGGTGGATCCGAGCGCCTATGGTCGGCTAGTTCTGGCCGATGACGGCACGCTCGAGCATATCGTCGAGGCGGCTGATGCCACCGCCGAAGAGCAGGCTATCGGTCTCGTCAATGGCGGGATCATGATGATTGAAGCGCGTCATCTCGGCGAGTTGCTCGATGCCGTCGACACCGATAACGCCAAGGGCGAAGTCTACCTGACTGATATTGTCGGCTTGGCGCGCCGCAAGCAGCTCCGATGCCGCACCGTCGAATTGCCGGCCGAGGAACTGCTCGGCATCAACACTCGCATCGAACTTGCTGAGGCGGAAGCGCTGATGCAGCGGCGACTTCGCCGCGCTGCGATGGAATCGGGCGTTACGATGGTAGCACCGGAGACCGTGTTCCTCTGTGTCGACACTCGCCTCGGTCGCGATGTCATCATCGAGCCCAATGTCACCTTCGGCCCCGGCGTCACGGTGGAGGACGGGGCACGAATCTGCTCATTCTCATATCTCGAGGGAGCCGTGGTCGGGCCGGCTGCGCGCGTAGGCCCATTCGCGCGGCTTCGCCCCGGCGCGGTCCTCGAGGAGGACGTACATGTCGGCAATTTTGTCGAGATCAAGGCCGCCCGCCTCGGCGCGGGAGCAAAGGCCAATCATCTCTCCTATCTTGGCGATAGCGAGGTGGGCAGCGGCACGAATATCGGAGCCGGTACGATCACCTGCAATTATGACGGTGTTAACAAATTCCGAACAATTATAGGTGAACACGCCTTTATCGGCTCGAACACCGCGCTGGTCGCGCCGGTATCGGTTGGAGACGGCGCGATCGTCGCAGCTGGCAGCGTTATAACCCGCGATGTTCCCGCCGACGCGCTGTCGATCGCCCGAGGACTGCAAGTCGACAAGCCCGGGCGAGCGGCGGAGATCTGGCGGCGGCTGCAGAGGAAAAAGTAATGTGCGGCATCATTGGCATTATCGCCAAGAACGCAGTAGCGTCCGGGCTGCTCGACGCGCTGCGCCGTCTTGAATATCGCGGCTATGATTCGGCGGGGATCGCGACGTTGGTCGATGGTCGGATCGAACGCCGCCGGGCGGAAGGCAAGCTCGCCAACCTGGCGAAACGGCTCGAAGAGGATCCGGTCCAAGGGGTGATTGGCATCGGGCACACGCGCTGGGCAACTCATGGCCTCCCGACCGAGACCAATGCGCACCCGATCGCGACCGACCGTGTTGCGGTCGTGCACAATGGCATCATCGAGAATTATCAGGCGCTGCGGCACGAGCTGAGCGGTCTCGGCTACGTCTTTCAAACTGACACCGATACCGAGGCGGTGGCAATCCTCGCGACCCATTTTCTCGCCCAAGGGGTGTCACCGCAGGAAGCGGTGGCTAAGACATTGCCGCGTCTCGATGGTGCGTTCGCATTGGCTTTCCTGTTCGCTGGCGAACACGACCTTTTAATCGGCGCACGGCGCGGACCCCCGCTCGCTATCGGCTATGGCGATGGTGAGATGTTCCTCGGATCGGACGCGCTGTCACTGGCGCAGCTGACACGCCGTATCACTTACCTCGAGGATGGCGATTGGGCGGTCGTGACCTCGCGCGGGACCGCAATCTTCGACGCGGCGAACGCGGAGGTCGTGCGGCCGATTAGAGAATCTGCCGCATCGGGAGCATTGATCGGCAAGGGCAATTACCGCCACTTCATGCTCAAGGAGATCTTTGAGCAGCCGGCGGTCATCGGCGACACATTGAACGCGTTGATCAACCCCGCGACCCGTATTGTCCATCTGCCCGAGCTGCCGTTTGCGCTTGGCGAATTGGAACGCGTGACGTTGATCGCCTGTGGTACGGCCTACCACGCCTGCATTGTCGCGAAATACTGGCTCGAGCGGATCGCCCGCATCGCGGTCGAGATCGACATTGCCTCGGAATTCCGCTACCGGGCTGCCGCCATGCCGCGTGGTGCGGCGGCAATCTTTGTCTCGCAATCGGGCGAGACCGCCGACACGCTGGCGGCGCTGCGCTACGCGAAGGCGCAGGGCCAAAAGATCATTGCCGTGGTCAATCAGCCGGAGAGCTCCATCGCCCGGGAGGCCGATGTGATACTGCCGACATTGGCGGGCCCTGAAATTGGCGTTGCATCGACCAAGGCATTTACAACGCAGCTCGCGGTGCTGGCCTGCTTCACGGTGGCGCTGGCGCGGGCACGAGGCGCGATCAGCCATGAACGCGAAGCCGAACTCGTCGGCGTCATGACCGAGATCCCGTCGAGAGCCGCCGAGTTGCTGAACCATGACGAGCGCATCCGCGAAATCGCGGTCGAGATCGCCGAGGCGCGCGATGTCCTCTATCTCGGCCGCGGCAGCGCCTTCCCGCTGGCGCTAGAGGGCGCGCTCAAACTGAAGGAAATCTCGTATATCCACGCCGAGGGCTACGCTGCAGGCGAAATGAAGCACGGGCCCATTGCCCTCATCGACGAGAACGTGCCGGTAATCGTACTGGCGCCGCATGACGATCTCTTCGAGAAAACCCTGAGCAATGTCGAGGAGGTCATGGCCCGAGGCGGCCGCGTCGTGATGGTTTCCGACACGGCCGGGGTCGCCCGGCTCGCCGACCGTCTCGCCTTCGGGATCGCAGTTCCGAATTGCGATCCTTTCGTAGCACCCCTCCTTTACGCGATCCCGATCCAGCTCCTCGCCTACCACACCGCCGTCCTCAAAGGCACTGACGTCGACCAGCCCCGCAATCTGGCGAAGAGCGTCACGGTCGAATAGCGGACCCACTGCGCGTCGGTGGCACGAGCCAGAGCAGGGCGACGGCGTAGCCAAAGACGGCGAGATAGAGCACCGCGAAAACCCAGATCGGCAAGGGCCAATAGATCAGCCGGTTAACCCAGCTCATGATCAGCGGTGTTGGGCTCGCCGGTCCTTCGGTGGCGGCCGCCTGCCAGAGGGTCAGGACGCAGGCGCGGCCGACCACCGCCTGCAGCGCGACTGTCCCCAACAACGCGATATGCAGCGCGCGCCACCAGCGGACGCGCACGAACCGCCAGCCGCGGATTGCGCCGAGCGGCACTGCGACCAGGCCGAATACGTTGAACAGGATAATCGCGGCGTGCACCGCTAGACTAGGATCGTTACGGCCAGAGTCATGCGAGGTACGGCTGCCGGGGGGTTCTGAGGCATCGACCAATCTTGCCGAGCCGGCTGCTTTGTAAATATGGCTTAACATCCGCGGTCAGGC
>Ga0126381_100010155_pt1 | contig 10586 bp, 7 predicted proteins | sample PanSoiMetPlot_28_FD_96465 | JGI IMG/M metagenome (GOLD analysis project Ga0126381, IMG submission 96465) | Tropical forest soil microbial communities from Panama - MetaG Plot_28 | ecosystem: Environmental > Terrestrial > Soil > Tropical forest > Bulk soil | place: Panama | collected 2016-02-17 | reverse complement strand
CGCGAGGCTGCGGCTCGGGTTCAGGCCGCCTCGCAGAAGCAGCTTCAGATAGGGATTCCCCATCCGCTGCTCCAGCGACTTGATCACGTATTTATCCAGTGAATCTTCCGCGAGCATCCACGCCAAACCAATCGATGGCGTAACGATGTGATCTACGAATCCCTGCTGAGGAAACGAAGCCTGCGTAGCTCCAACGGTCGCTTCGCTGAGAGGGCCGATCTCTGACATCTCGCTGTATGCCCATGCGAACGCCGCGGCGCGCAAGCGGCTCTTCCAGTACGCGCGGTTCTTCCCGAACTCGGTGGACCGGTAGCGCGTGTCGTTCTGCACCCAGATATATCCAGACACCGCGCCCTGCATGGGATGTCCCACATAGTTGACCAAAAACGGATCGCCGTCGGCCCAACCGTGGAGACTATCGATCGATTGGGCGTAGCTCGCGAAGAAAGGTCTGTGCGTATGCCGCGCGCCCTTCTCGGTGAGAGTTCGAAAACCCTCTTCGAGAACCAGAAACCCCACGGACTGCCGAAACACCCCAGACCAGTTCACACTTCCCGCGCTCGGCTGTGTTGTCGAGGCCGGCTGTGTCGTGACGGGCAGTATTGAGGGCAGAACCTCAGATCCCGACGCCGCCGGAACGTCAGAGGACGGCTCGTCAACCGCGCTTTGGGCCCAGAGGCGGGCGTACGCGATGATCGACAACGTTACTACACGAGTGACATTCGTGCGCATACGAAACTGAGTGGCTTGGATGAGCGACTATAGGACCTGTTGCAAGAGTTTCCGCTCGCGAAACCGCGACTTTGCAGAGGCGGAAACGCGCTGGCCTACGTGCGTTCGGGATTCACCATAACCAGCTTAAAGGAGAACCTTCAGCACCTGCTTCGTTAACTCTTCGACCGCCGTATTGATGATCACCAACGGGACGAACGTTACTAAACTCGCAAAGGTTGCTCGGTTCATCGCGCTGGCTGCGTATCGTGATGGCTCGCGACGCAACCCAGCCGACCGGGTTCGCCGTCCCTATGTCTTACAGGCCTTGGATTGCCTTGATCTGCCCTTTCGTGATGGCCGAAACGAGGCGCGCGTGGTCCTTCTCGGTTTGATCGCCGTATGCCTCCGCCCAGTCGGCCAGCGCTTGGTCCAGAACGTCGGACGCGCCGCAGTATCCGGCCAGCATCGCGGCGTCGCCTGTGCGGGCGTGCGCCCGCGCCAGAATCGCTCCGCACGCCCGGGCGTAGAAATTGAAAGAAGCTCCCGTCAGCCATTCCATCGGAATGGAGGCCTTCATGTTTTTCATCTGGCGGACGTAGAACGGACGTTTATCGATTGACGTCCATCCCAGCATCACATCGCTGGACGCCTGTAGCGCACGCTGTCCCGTAACCACGCGCTTACCCTGATGCTCGTATTCGTTCGGCAGTGCGGGCAGGTAGGGTCCGGATGCCGGCATACCGGCCTCCTTCACCTGCAGGAACAACGCGTCGTCGTCGCTGTTGCCGAACAGAAGCACGAGATAACTACGTGTGCCGACGCTGCCCACGCCCACCACACGATGCGCCACGTCAACGACGTGATAGCGGCTCAGCATGTAGCGGCGCTCGCGGGTCAGGGTATCTGCATAACCGTGCAGAGCATCGATTACCTTGTCCCTGAGCTCATCGCTCACCGGCGTCAGCACCGGCGGGTTATGAACAAGGTGCCACGAGCCATCCACTCTGCGTTCGGCCGTTTTCAGAAGAAGTGTCTTATTAGTTTGGGTCTGCGCCAGCATCAGGGTCTTCTTGAGCACGGCTCGTGATTTGGGATCGATTTTGACCAGCGGATTATCCCGGCCCGGGTAAGCATGGAGGTACCAGACGTCGAGCACGCCCATCGACTGCAACCGGTTCAGATTCCATCGGTATCCGTCAACGCAGCGCATCACGCTGGCGCGCCGCTCCTGCCTGGTAAGTCCGTTTTCACGCGCCGCGACGTTGACGCTTGCTGTCAGGCGTTTGAGGTCCCATTCCCAAGGCCCGATTGCAGCCTCATCGAAGTCGTTCAGATCGAACACGACGTCGCGTTGCGGGGTGCCGTAGAAGCCGAAATTGTTGACGTGAGCGTCGCCGCAGATGACGACGTCGATCCCGGAATTCGGTGTCGGCTCGAGGTCCCCGTCCATCACGGCGGCGGCGCCGCGAAGAAAGGCGAACGGCGACTGCGCCATTCGGCCCATCCGCAGCGGGATCAACTCCTTCTGGCGTCCGGTATTGCTCTGTTCAATGAGTTCGAGCGGATCGGGGCGGTCCTTGGCAGGTTTCCACTCGGCGTGGCTCTCGCGTGGCGCGCGGTTCCGGAGTTCCTTGCCATTTGCCCGTCGGCGCGTCCAGGATTCGCCTGGCTGACGTAAGTCGACGGGTTGGATGTGAGGGACTTCTGATTTTTCGTGAATGCTTGTGTGACGAAGCGAAACCCGTCGCGTAGATGCTCGGGTTACCCGTGCGGTGTGAGACATCGTATCTGCCCTCCGCCAGGCGAAGTTGCCGTTTCGATGCTCGTAAACCGCGAACCTGCCAGCATGCCTCCGATGCGTGGCCGTCATCACGGATTTCTTTTTTGATACTTCGTCACCGGATGAGCCAAAAAAATGCCGCCCTGAAGCCTGCCGGGCGTCCAAGTCAAAGGCGTATCTTCGCGCGGGAATCACCCGCGACGAGCTTTTGAAGGGATGACGAATGATTCCGTTTCAGGTTCGAGGTTTGTTTCGTGTGGGTAGAGCCGCCGCCGCGGCTGTGCTGATCACAGGATGCTTTGCGGCGCTGTGCGTCGCGAAGGTCAAATTCGATTACGACCGCCAGGCCAACTTCGCTTCGTACAAAACCTACACGTGGCTTCCGCCGCGCATTCTGAAGAAAAGCGGAATTGACGAGGGCGACGACGTCGTCGCGCCATTCATCAAAAGGGCGGTGAATCGCGAAATGACACGGCGCGGCTTCACCGAGGCGCCCGATGGTCAGGTGCAGATTTCCGCCTGGGCCTTCGCCGACGCGGTGCCTCATGTAGATGCGTTAATTTATCCCGGTTACGGCGTGGGACCGGGAGGCGTGCCTGCCATCAATATCGGAGCGCCGCCTACAACGATTGGACGCTATAACAAGAGCGGCACCGTATTAGTTAACCTGATCGATGCGTCGACGAAGAAGTCGATTTGGGGGGCGATCGCCAGCGGCGATCTGCCAAAGAAAAGTCAACTTCAGGACAAGGTCGACAAAGCCGTCAGCGAGATGTTTGAAAAGTATCCAATCAAACCGCAGGGTGAGAAATAGCTCCGGTCTCAATATTGTTCGCGCGTGATGCCGGTATCTGCGCTTCAATGAGCACCCTTGCGGATCGGCAGATCGAGATCCTGAGATAGCCGGAACTAGGGTTCGCTCTCCAGCCAGCGGTAGTACGCGTTCTCTGGATCTGCGCCGACAACCACTCTCATGTCTCGCGCCCAGCCGCTCCGGTCTCCACGGAAAGCTTCGAGCTCCGCCTGATACAACGCGCGCAGGTTCGTCCGCTCGCGCGACATCGCGCTGCGGAACGAGTCGTCGGCGCCGACCACCGGGGCTGCGCCGATTAATGAAATCACCTTAGGCAGCACGCGCGCGATCTCGCCGCGCCGGACCCACGTCGCGTACTCGATTGAAGGATGGTCATCCGTAATGACGGGCGCTCTTCCCGCGTAACGCTCCATGCCTTCTCGTCCTGTGACCCATGTTGCAAGCAACGCTGCAGGCGAGCCGATACCAACCTCGTTGAGCGCTGAGCGCACCGAAGGTATGGAGAATCGCGCCGCAATACGGGGCACGTCCAGTTTCACCGGCTGCTGCGATCCCAGCAACAGCATCTCGCGCACTTCTGTCGTCCAGACCGACGCATAGGGAAACGAATCGAGGAAACTTCGAACGAGCGAGCGCGAGTCCTCGTCGTTCTGCGCGGGCAACGGCAGCCATTGCGCGACGATGCCCTTCGGTTTCAACCGGCGAGCGGCAAGCTGATAGAAGTCCATCGAATAGAGATTCACTACGCTCGCGCTGGTGGGCGGGGGCGGCTCCAGCGTGATCAGGTCGTACCGCTCCGGATTATCCAACAGTTCCCTCCGTCCGTCATGCAGCCTGATTTCAATACCCGGAGCGATGCCTGCGCCCAAATTTCCGTGAAACAGAGGGGCTGCCTTAACGACCTCAGGTACCAGTTCGGCGCACACGCGTTGATTCAGTCCGGGGTAGGCAAGCAGCGCCCCCGCCGTGATTCCCGTCCCGAACCCGATTACAAGAGCGGAACGCGGCTCGCCGTCGTGGACCAGCAGGGGCAGCAGCGATTGCAGACGCATATATCGCAGCGACGTTACTGCATCGCCTGAGTTTGGAACACCTTGTATGAACAGGCGATGTACCGGGCGCCCTCCCGCACGCTGCTCGATGACCTCGACCGTACCGTTCGCGCCATCCTGATAAAAAATCACGTTGCCCCCACCCTGCGCGCGCGAAAGGAGCCGAGCCAGGCGATCTTTGGGGACGTAGGCCACAAGGAGGGCGGTAAGCGTGGCGATGATCGCCATCGTCCACCGTATCCCAGCGCCCGCGTTGTCGATCACCGCATAGACGCCCACTGCCGCCGCCAGGACAGCCACCAGTTCCAGCGTGCCAATCAGCCCAAGCGCCGGTATGAAAAGAAACCCGGTGAACATTGCCCCCAGGATTCCGCCCGCGGTATTCAGCGCCACCACAACTCCGATGTCGCGTCCTGTAATACGCCCCGGTCCCGCAATAAGTCTCAGGACCGCGGGAAATGCAGCTCCCAGAAGCATCGTGGGAATGAACACAAGTACGAACGCAGCCAGCGCGAACCGTCCGCACATCGCGGCGAGTTCGTTACCTGTAAACGTGCGCACGATAGTCTCAGCGGCCGCCTGCCAGGTCAGTAGCCAGCTATCAACACTCGCAAATTCGGCCAGCGCAAGCAGTCCCGCGGCTCCGATAAGTAAACCGAAGACGCCCCACGGATCCCGTGAACGGTCTGCGTGGCGCGCGAACCATGCGCTGCCCAGCGCAAGCCCAGCCAGGTACGCCGCCAGTACGATCGAAAGAGCAAATCCGCGAGTGCTCGCGAACTGCGGAAACGCCTGCGACCAGACGACCTCATAACCCAACGCCGCGCCGCCGGCGATCGTGTACAAGACCAGCGCCATGTGAGCGTCGGCGGGTAAGCGTAACCGTTCCGAAACACGCGGCATCTCGCCGCCTACAGTCTCCGAACGGCTCATCAGCCACGCGCCAGCCGCTGCCCCGAGATTCAGCACAGCTGCCGTGATCGCTGTTCCTCTTACCCCGAGCGTCGGAATCAGCAGGAATGTGGACAGGAGAGCGCCCGAAATGGCGCCGCCGGTGCTTGCGGCGTAAAACCGGCCGACCACCGATCCCAACTCCTTGGCCAGCGGCTCGCGCGCCCGCGCAAGAACAGGAAGAGCGCCCCCGCCAAGAAAGGCGGGAATGCCCACCAGAGCGAATGGAAATGCCCACGCCGCCAGCCCGATCCGCGATTCAATTGCGGCGAATGGTCCTGCTGCGCGCCCCAGCGCGAAACTGGTTAGAATGGCCGCGCCCGCGGTCAGAAATTCAAGAGTTGCATAAAAACGAATTGGGGAAGGGGACCGGTCGGCGCGGCGTCCGAAGAAGTATTCGCCGAGCCCGAGGCCGGCGAAAAACGCGCTGACTCCCGCTGTGACTGCGTAAACGTCGACGCCTGTCACAAGCGAAAGCTGCTTGATCCAGACCACCTGATAGATCAGCGCCGCGGCGCCTGATAAGAACAGAAGGAGCGCCGGTCCTCCGGCGCTCCCTTGTACCCGCCCCCGGTTCATGTCGTGGTCTGGTTCGCCATGAAGTGGCGGATAAGATCTATCCCCGAACCGCGTCGTCGTCGACGGCGCAAGCGTGTTTCATCACGCGTTTATAACGCCGACAGCCGCTGTCCGATTTAAATTTTCGATTGCGTGGTTGTCCGCTAGGCGCCCAGGGGGCCCGCCTGGATGCGGGATCTCAAACTCAGCGCCAGCGCGACCATAAGGAATCCTCGCAGGATCGCCACGGCGCCAATAGTTCCGATGACCGCCAGCGCGCCCTCCGTCGGTCTTGCGATGATCGCCAGTCCCAGCACGATCGAAATCACTCCCGCCATCCCGAGGAACCATTCGTGCCGCAGCGCTCGGCGGAGTTCGATAGCCGCGACGATCTCCGAAATCCCGTGCAGGATCGCCCATGTGGCCATCACAAGCAGCAGGGCGACCCCTGTGATGCCCGGTCGCGCCAGAGCGATAATCCCGGCCGCAACGCTGATGACGCCCATCGTCAGCATTCGCCACCACAGCTTGCCGCCGTCGCGAACGCTGGACGCCATCATGGTTGTGATGCCATCGACCAGGCAATAGCATCCGTAGAGCACTATAGCCGCAAGTAGCGTTACTCCCGGCAGCGCCAATGCCAGAAAGCCGAAGATGATTGAGCCGATTCCATTGAGCACCAGCACCCACCATCTGCGAGAGAGTTCGGTGAGCATACGGAAACGAATCCTTTCGATATTCAGACGCTTAAAACGAGCGGATGTTTCACTCGGTGTGAAAATCGCTCTGATTTAGAATAAACCAAAACGGATTTCCGTAAACCGCCTCGGATGTTCTTTAAAATCCGCCGTAAGTCGGTCCATTTCGTCGCTCATGCGTCGCAGGGAATCGCGAAGCTGCGGGTTCACCACCAACTGCCCGGCCGTACCCTGACCCGATTCGATCCGGGCAATCGTGTTATCGAGATTCTCCGATACCGTACCCATCCGGTTCATCAGATTCGTCGTCCGGTTCCCCGCGTTGAAACTCGCCGCCAGACTCTTTGCTTCTTCAAGAATTGCGTTTGCCTGCGCGGTCAGCGTCGGGGAATAAGGATCGTTCAGGAGTTTTCCCAGCGACCCTTCTCCCTGGTTGAGGTCTGCTTTGATCGCGTCCAGCCGCGCCATCGGCTTCTGAACCTCATTCCGTAACGCATCAAGTCGCGCAATAACCCCCTGCGCGTTTCTGACGTTCGTAATCATCTGGGCCTGATTGGTTGAGACATTATTCAGGTGCGCGACGAACTCCGGATTGTTGATCAATTTCCCCAGCGTCCCCTGCTGCCCGTCCACTGCTTGCATCAGCCGGTCCACGCGGGCCAGTATCCCGTTAATTTGATTCAGAGGCACGTTTGCTCGTGAGAGCACCGTTCCAATGTCTTCCGTCGGCAGCGAAGGAAGTTCTGACCCGGGCTTGATATGGGCTTCGTGGGTTCCGCGGGAAACATTAATGTATTTGTCTCCCAGCAGATTCGCGGATGTGATCTCGACTGTCGAATCCTCCGGAATCTCCGCCAGAAGACGCCTTGGGAAGCGCATCAGAATCCGTACGGTTTTATTCGGATCGGGCGAGCCGGAGAGCGTCACCCTCACAACGTGACCAGAACTGATGCCGTTCAACATCACCGGTGAACTGGGCGCAAGGCCCGCCGAATCATCCACCAGCGTGGTTAATTCGAATTCGGTTTGCAGAAAGACGCGCCGCGCGATCAGCGCGAACACAGCCAGCGCCACGACTGCCAGTAGCAATCTGAGCAGGATCCGCGGCCAAACGGACCCGCTGGAGCCGTCGTCTTCCGGCTGTTTCGCCATCTGTGTGGATTGTATCGCCGCATCGTGGAGCGCCATTCGCGGCCTGAAGCAACACGTTCGTTACAATTGCAGTTACCGCCAACGGCAGCGACCCCGTAGCTCGGGCCGGCGTAGGGATCGCTATGACTTCGGTTTATCCGGTACATTCATCCGACCGGTTTCTCTTCTCGGGCTATGACCCAGGCTCGTTTTACGACGAGTTGATCGCGCCGAACGGGCATCCGCGCCCCTGCGCCGTAACTATGTACGAAAATCTGGCGAAGATGCCCCTGAGCGACTTCGAGGAGCGGCGTAAGCTCGCGGATCTTTCCTATCTCGTCCAGGGCATCACCTTCACGGTCTACAGCGATGGCCGCGGCACCGAGCGCCTCTTTCCGTTCGACCTCGTTCCGCGCATCATCCCGCGTTCGGAATGGGACGTCATCGAGCGAGGTCTCGCTCAGAGAGTCACCGCCCTCAATCTCTATCTCAAAGATATCTACGGCGAGCAGCGCGTTCTCAGGGACAAAATCGTTCCCCGTTCTCTGGTTTACTCCTGTCGCCATTTTCGTCGCGAAATGGTGGGCGTATCTGTGCCTCGCGACATTTACGTCCACATCGCCGGCATTGACCTGGTTCGCGACTCACGCTCGGGTCAGTACCTCGTTCTCGAAGACAACGCCCGCTCCCCGAGCGGGATCTCCTACGTTCTCGAGAATCGGCTCGTCATGCGCCGCACCTTTCCGCGCGTCTTTGAACTTTCGGAGGTCCTGCCGGTCGATCACTATCCCGGGGAACTCGTGGATATCCTGCGCAGCCTCTCGCCGCGCTCTGCCGAACGCCCGGTCATCGTTCTCCTGACGCCCGGGCTCTACAACAGCGCGTACTTCGAGCACTCTTTCCTTGCGCAGGAAATGGGCATCGAACTTGTCGAAGGCCGCGATCTTGTGGTTGTGGATGATGTCGTCTATATGAAAACCATCCGCGGCCTCACCCGCGTCGATGTGATCTACCGCCGCGTCGATGACGATTTCCTCGATCCACTCGCCTTCCGTGCGGATTCCCTTGTCGGCGTACCCGGCCTCATGAACGCTTACCGGGCAGGGAATATCGCACTCGCAAACGCGGTCGGTACCGGCGTCGCGGACGACAAAGCCATCTACGCGTACGTGCCGGCGTTCATCCGATACTATCTCGGAGAAGACCCCATACTTCGCAATGTCGATACGTATCTTTGTTCCGAGCCGGATCAGCTTTCCTATGTCCTGGACCACCTGCCGGAGCTTGTAGTCAAAGCGGTTGGCGAATCCGGCGGCTACGGCATGCTGATGGGGCCAACCTCGGACCGGCGGACCATCCAGTCCTTCCGGGAGCGCCTGCTCGACGATCCGCGCAACTACATCGCGCAGCCCGTAATTCCGCTCTCGCGCTGCCCGTCCTTCGATTCCGCCATCGGAGGTATGAGTCCGCGTCACGTCGATCTGCGCCCCTATTGCCTGTACGATGGCGACCGCGTCCGCATTGTTCCTGGAGGGCTTACTCGCGTCGCCCTGCAGCGGGGTTCCCTCGTCGTGAATTCTTCTCAGGGCGGCGGCAGCAAGGATACCTGGGTTCTGCGGAGCGACGCCTGATGATGCTCTCCCGGATTGCGGATTCGATCTTCTGGATCGGACGCTACATGGAGCGCGCCGATAATACGGCGCGTATTCTCGATGTCAACTACCACATGCTCCTGGAGCAGCCGGCCGATACTTACAAGCTGCGCTGGGATCCACTGATCGCCATCACCGGCGAGCGCACGCGCTTTTATCGCAAATACTCGGAGGCCAGCGCCCAAACGGCGTTTGAATTCCTCGGCTATTCAGAGGACAACCCGAACTCGATCAGCCAGTGCATCGTCCGCGCCCGCGAGAACGCCCGCACGATCCGAGATCGCATCTCACGCGAGCTTTGGGAAGACATTAACGGCCTGTATCACAAGATCAACCAGGTTCGGGACCGAGGCGACGATTTGTCCCGTTTCTGCGACGCCGTGCGGCGTGGCGGCCACCGCTTCCACGGCGTTTGCGAATCCACGCTTGCTCGCGACGAAGGCTGGCATTTCATGCAGGCTGGCTGCGCCCTGGAGCGCACCGAAATGACTGCCCGTATCCTGGACGTCCATTATCACCAGCTCGTTGAAGGTCCGGAACTCCTGAATGAAGCCCGTAGCCACGCCTGGATGGCCGTTCTAAAGTCTGTCGCCGCGTATGAGTTTTACAAGCGCCGCTACACTCACATCGAGCCCGAGAAAGTCGCCGAGTTGCTTCTGCTCGATGCTCGCCATCCCCGGTCCGTGCGGTTCAATCTCGGCGTCCTGCAGAATTCGTTGTATGCCATCGGAGGCTCTGTCCCGGGTACTTATGCCAATCAGGCGGAACGCCTCACCAGCCGTGAGCACGAGCGGCTGACCTATGCCAGCATCGAGGAAATCTTCGCTGGCGGATTGCACAATTTCCTGGAGGAACTGCAGTTGACCTGCCGCACCATAGGCGCGCACATCTCACAGACCTATCTCCACTACGCGGTGAGCGCGTGAATCGCTATAGCCTCGTACACGTCACCAATTTCGCCTACGACGGTCCGGTATCGGAGAGCTACAACGAACTCCGTCTGCGTCCACGTCATGATGACGGTCAAAGCTGCCTCTCGTTCCGCGTAACCACCAATCCGGCGGCGCGGGCCATTGGCCATCAGGATTACTACGGCAACTGGGTGCACGTGTTTCACATCCTTCGTGAGCACCGTACTCTCCGCGTGGAAAGTGAAGCCGTCGTGCTGGTCCATCCGCAACCCCGCTCGGAATCAGCGATCGGAATGGCTGAATTCGCGAAACTCGCCGACACCCT
>Ga0126381_100010154_pt1 | contig 10586 bp, 8 predicted proteins | sample PanSoiMetPlot_28_FD_96465 | JGI IMG/M metagenome (GOLD analysis project Ga0126381, IMG submission 96465) | Tropical forest soil microbial communities from Panama - MetaG Plot_28 | ecosystem: Environmental > Terrestrial > Soil > Tropical forest > Bulk soil | place: Panama | collected 2016-02-17 | reverse complement strand
GCCGCCTGGACGCGCCAGGGGCCGTTCCGCTGGGAGGGCACGCATTACCAGCACCGCGTCGTCAACCCGTGGGCGGTGCCGTTGCAGAAGCCCTATCCGCGCATTTGGGTCCCCGGCGTCCTGAGCCAAGAGACGATCATCTGGGCGGCGCAGCAGCGCTATCCCTACATCGCGCTCAACACCTCGATCGAGGCGACCAAGAAGATCTGGGAGCTGTACGACAAGGTCGCGCTTGAGACTGGCTACGAGGCGGGCCCCGAGAACCGCGGCTACCTGCAGCAAGTGCATGTCTCCGACAGCGAGGAAAAGGCCGAGAAGAATGCCCGCCAGTTCCTGTGGATGCAGGGCGAGTTCACTGGCCTAGCGCACCCGGTGTGGTCGAACCCGTCTGGCTATTTCTCGCCGGCGCTGCGCCGTAACTTCGTCGAGTTCGCGGTCGGGCGCGCCGAGAACCCGCGCGGCCGCCCGACTTTTGACCAGCAGGTTGCCGACGGGCGCGTCTTCTTTGGCACGCCAAAGACGGTCATCCCCAAATTGCGCCGCGTGCTCGAAGAGACCCGGCCGAGCATTTACGGCATCTGGGGCAATGACGGCACGGTCAGTAACGAAGATGCGCGGACCTGCATCCGCCTCCTCGGCCAGGAGGTCATGCCGGCGATGCGCGAGATCGGCAAGGAACTCGGTTTGACCGACCCATTTGAGGCGAACGCTCCGGTGCATCTGCGCTACTCGACCGACCTCAAGCAAATGCCGCAAGCCGCGGAATGAGACTTCGAACAGCCTGCTTTCTGCTGGCGCTAACCGCGCCTACCGGAGTGGTGCCGGCTCAGGCGCAGTCTCCCGCCCCGCCGTCGGCGACGAACGCTTTCGACGGGAGTTATACCGGCGTTTCTGCGGAGAACATCAGTAGCGGAAACACCCTGGGCGGCGGCCGTGCTCGCACTCAGGGTTATGCCGGAGCGAGAGCTTGCCAGGATTTCCGTGCGCCGGCGCGGCTGACGATCACCGACGGTCATGCCAAGGTCAGATGGGGTGATCGTACACTCGAGGGAAACGCAACACCTGACGGTTCACTGACCATGAGCACCGGATATGGCCAGAAATTCGATGGCCGGATCGACGAGAAACACGCTATTAAAGGTCGGGTGGTCGGCTATTGCGCCTATGTGTTGACGTGGCAAAGGCAAGGCTGATCAGGACTAGAACCCAGTTTGCTCAGTAGTCTTGGACAGGGTGAGCCCGCCCTGAGCCGACCGAATGAGGCAAGCTTCCTCCTGCAACCTTCCGATGCCTGGAGACCAGACGTATCCCGGCGCGGAAGTGGCAGCCTGAACACCTGCTCAGGCCGAGCAGCAGGTCCCGAACAGGTTGCGGGAGTAGCCGGCGCGGCCGAGCACCGCGTCGCGTGACCCTTCGATCATGCGCCGGACCCGGTTGAGGTCGACACCGACGAGCCTGCCTTGCCATTTCATCACCTTACCGGCGACGAAAACGTTCTCGACATTGCTGGTATCCATCAGTGTCACGATCGTCCCCGGCACGTTGTTCAGCGGGAAGACGTTGATGCGGTCGGTCGCCAGCATGATGATATCGGCTTCCTTGCCCGGGGTTAGGGTGCCGATCTTGCGATCGAGATGAGCTGCCCTCGCGCCGGCAATCGTGGCCATTTCGATAACCTCGCGGCAGGTCATCAGCGGCGGCAAATTCTGTTCTCCGGCGAGCGAGCGTTCATTGATCAGCGCTCGCTGCAACGTGAAGGTCGAGCGCATGATCGAGAACATGTCTGCGGTCATGTTGCATTCGACATCGACACTGAGGCTCGGCTGGATGCCGTGATCGAGCGCCGTCTGGAATGGCGGCATGCCATGGCGCATCTGCATCTCGATAGCGGGGGCGACCGAAACCTTGCCGCCGGTATCCGCGATCATCTTCCAGTGCGTCTCGTCGAGCTGCGTGCAATGGATATATTCATTGTCCGGGCCCATCAGCCCGGCCTTTCCGATCGCTGCAAAATTGCCCGACCTGTCCCCCACAATATGGCAGATGATCGGCACCCCGGCTTGCCGTGCGAGGGCCCAGTTGTCGGGGTTCGGAGCGGCATTCAGCTCGAGGGTGAGCAACTGGTCGGCGGAAGAAAAGTATTGCGCCTGCAGTCGCAGCAAATCCTTAGGATATTGGCTGCCGGGTCCGACACCGGGCGAGTACGTATAGACGGCGCGGCGCCCCGACTCTTTCAAGCCGGCGATGCACGCATCGCTGTGCGCAGGAGTGTGCGATACCTGCGAGGTGTCGACCGTCGTCGTGACCCCGGCATTGAGCTGGTTCAGGGAGGCGACGAGCTCCGAGATGTAAGCGTCTTCAGGCAAATATACCGGAGTGAAGATGCCCTGGATCACCCCCTGATAAGTCTTCTTGCCGTCATTGGGCGTCCCGAGGACACCGTCGGCGAGGATGGCGCGCAGAATGGTTTCGTATTGATGATGGTGGGTATCGACAAAGCCCGGCATCACAATCATGCCGGTGGCGTCGACGACCAAGGCGGCAGCATTTAGATTGCGCCCGACGGCAAGGATCTTCTTGCCGCCGATCAATATGTCGCCGTTCTCGAAGTCGCCGACCGCGGGATCCAGAGTGAGTACGATCGCGCCCTTCAGTAGAATGCGGTGATTGGGGTCCCGCTCGGCGCGTTTCAGCCGGTCGAGTGTTGCCGCCGACCCGGCGGCCATGGCCTGACTGGGCAGGAGTTGAGCCGCCGCCCCCGTCGCCAACCCGGTCGCTAGGAGCTCCCGACGTGACGGCTCGATGATCGGCGTTCCGATCGGTTCGTAATTAACATTTGCCATCGCGATCCCCCCTTTGCACAAATCTCCGCCGGGCACAGCCGTTAGTTGGTGTTCTTCCGAGCCGTGCCCCCGATAATATTATCCCGCTGCCCGGATCGCGCGCCACAGGCGTTCGGGGGTGGCCGGCATTTCGATGTGGCGGATGCCGAGCGGGGAGAGCGCATCGACGAGGGCGTTGGCGACGGCGGGCAGGGCGCCGACATTGCCGGCCTCGCCGGCGCCTTTGACGCCGAGCGGGTTGGTCTTTGTCGGCACCGGGTTGCTGTCGCAATGGATCGCCGAAAGATCGCCCGCCCGCGGCATCGCGTAGTCCATGAACGAGCCGGTCAGCAGCTGCCCCGAGCTGGGGTCGAAGCGGATGTCCTCCATCAGCACCTGGCCGACGCCCTGGGCGATGCCGCCGCAGATCTGGCCCTCCAGCAACAGGGGGTTCATGACCGTTCCGACATCGTCGACGACGCTGTAGCGCAGGATCTCGACCTCGCCGGTCTCCGCGTCGATTTCCAGTTCGCAAATGTGACAGCCGTTCGGGAAATTCTGCTCCTTGCAGCTGAAGGTGGCGCCGGCGATAAGGCCGAGGTCCATATCCTCGCGCAGATTATCCGGGTTCAACGACTCGCGCGCGACCTCGCCGATCGTCAACCTGCGGTTCGAACGGGGCGCGGAGAAGAGGCCGTCGTCGAAACTGATTTCGTCGGTATCGGCGCCGAGCACGGAAGCGGCGACCGTCTTGGCTTTGGCGACAATTCTCTCGCTCGCGAGATAAACCGCCGATCCGCCGAGCGCCGCCGAACGCGAGCCCCCGGTACCCTCACCGATCGCCACCTTGTCGGTGTCGCCCTGGACGTAGTGCACCTGATCGGGATGAATGCCGAGCCGGTCGCACAGCAGCTGCTTGTAAACCGTTTCGTGCCCTTGTCCCTGCGTGATCGAGCCCGACACCAGGGTCACGGTGCCGGTACGGTCGAAGCGGATTTCTGCCGCTTCGAAGCCGCCCGCCGCGGCGCGCTCGATCGTGTTCGAGATGCCAAAGCCGCGCAATTTGTGGCGGCGGCGCGCTTCCCTGCGGCGCTCCTCGAACCCGGCGAAATCGGCGAGGTCGAGCGCCATGTCGAGGCCCTTTTCGAATTCGCCGCAGTCGTAGGTAAACGTCAGGCCCGATTTGAACGGCATCGCCTCCGGCGGGATCATGTTGCGCCGGCGCAATTCCACCGGGTCGACGCCAAGCTGGGCAGCGGCGAGATCCACCATTCGTTCGATCACATAACCCGCTTCCGGCCGGCCATTGCCGCGATAGGCTCGCATCGGGTTCGTGTTCGTATAGACGGCGGTCACGTCGGCATGAACGGCCGGCGTGCGGTAGACGCCCGCCAGGGTTCCGAGATTGGCGACAAAGGCGTTGGAGCCGGCTTGTGGATAGGCTCCGACGGCCGCGATTGTGCGGACCCGCAAGCCGAGAAACCGGCCGTCGGCGTCGAGCGCCAGCTCGGCCTCGGTGACATTGTCGCGGGCCTGCGCGTCGCCGAGGAACGCCTCCGAGCGGGTGCTCGTCCATTTGACCGGCCGCCCCGTCAATTTCGAGGTGAGCAATACCAGAGTCACCTCATTGTAGATCGCCGATTTCATGCCAAAACTGCCGCCGATATCGCCGGCGACGACGCGCACCTTGCTTTCGGGGACCTTGAGGATCTGCCGCGCCAGTTCGGAGCGATAGGCGTGGGTACGCTGCAGGGTCGTGTAGATCGTGTAGTGCTCGGCCGCAGCGTTGTAGTCGGCGATGCAGCCGCGCGGCTCCATCGTCGCCGCGGTAACCCGGTTGATGACGAATTTGTGCCGAACGATATGCGCGGCACGGGCGAAGGCGGCATCGGTCGCCGCCTTGTTGCCTTCGAGATAGACAAAGGAAATGTTATCGGGGCAGCCGTCCCACACCAGCGGCGCGCCGGGCTCGACCGCCCCCGCGGTCGAGACGATCGCCGGCAGCGGCTCGTATTCAACGGCGATCAATTCGGCCGCGTCTGCCGCTTGATCTCGGGTTTCAGCGACTACAAAGGCAACATAGTCCCCGACCCAGCGCACCCGGCCCTTGACCAGTGCCGGAAAGGGCGGCTGGTACGCCGGCGAGCCGTCGCGCCGTTTGTTCCCCGTGGCGGAAGGCAAGTCACCCCAGCCCGAGGCCTCCCAATCCGCCCCGGTCAGCACGGCGAGCACCCCTGGCGCCGCCTTCGCTGCCGACGTATCGATCGAGCGGATCCGGGCATGCGCGTGGGGTGAGCGCAGCACATGGCCAAATGCCATGCGCGGCAGCACCATGTCATCGACATAGCGGCCGCCGCCGCGCAACAGCCGCGGATCCTCGAACCGCGGCACCGACTGCCCCAACGCAAATTCACCCATATCACCCTCCCGACCGGCTCAGGCCGCAAGCAACGGAACCACCCGATGCTAATCCCCGCGCGCCGACGACGTCATGATCCAGATTGACCGGAACACCGTTTCCCGCGGAAGCCGGGCTACTCCAGTACACCGGAACGACGTGTGCCGCACTCCCGGCGCGGCAAGAAATTTATGGTTCGGGCGGCGACAAGTGTGAACTGGTTCACACTCACGCCGACCGGGAATGATGATTAAGATGGTTCTCCCGATCCAAATGCCGGGCTCTTGCCGGCATTGAAGGAGGTCCCGATGAAACAAAATCGCCTACCCCTGATCTTCGCCACAGCTGCATTCGTCGGACTTTCTCATCTGCCTGTCGCGCGGGCGGAGGCCGGGAACAAACCCGCTGCTGAGGCCAAGCCCAGCGAGGTCGATTTCCCGATTTCCTGCAGCGCAGCGGCGCAGAAGAAATTCAATCATGCCGTCTGGATTCTCCACTCCTTCTGGTACGACGAGGCTGTGAAGGCGTTTACTGCAGTCACGGCGATCGAACCCGATTGCGCGATGGGCTATTGGGGCGTGGCGATGAGCCATTGGTACCCGCTGTGGTATCCCCCCAATGCGGCGGCGCTGAAGGCAGGGTCGGATGCGGTCGAGAAGGCGATGGCGGCAAAGCAGAAGACCGGTCGCGAAGGCGATTACATCGCGGCGATCGCGGCCTTCTACCGGGACAACGACAAGTTCGATCACCGCACGCGCGCCGTTGCTTATGAAAAAGCCATGGAGCAGGTCCACCTGCGGTATCCCGATGACCGCGAAGGCGGCGTGTTCTATTCCCTCGCGCTCCTTGCTACTGCGCCGCCGACGGACAAGACTTACGCCAATCAGAAGAAGGCGAAGTCGATCCTCGATAAGGTCAATGCGGCGCTGCCCAACCATCCAGGGGTCGCGCATTATCTGATCCACGCCAATGATTCGCCGGCGATGGCCGAAGATGGGCTGACGGCGGCGCTGTGCTATGCGGGCATCGCGCCGGCGGTGCCGCATGCGCTGCACATGCCCTCCCATATCTTCACTCGCCTCGGAATGTGGCGGCAGTCGATCGACGCCAACCGCGCCTCCTCGGGTGCCGCGCTCGGCTATGTCCGGGAGGAGCTGGGCCCGGACGCGTTCGACGGGGAGACCGTCCACTCCTTGGATTACCTCGAATACGCCTATCTGCAGACCGGACAGGACCGGCAAGCCAAGCAGGTCGTCGACGAGTTGCAGTCCTTCGGGCGAGCCAAGGGGCCGAATTTGCCGATGGCCTATGCCATCGCGGCGATACCGGCACGTTATGCGGTCGAACGCCGGAACTGGTCGGAAGCAGCGGTCCTCACGCCGCCGCCGATGCCGTTCCCATGGGAGCGCTTCCCCTGGGCAGAAGCGATGATCTCCTTCACCCGGGCGCTCGGCGCGGCTCATACCGGCGATGTTGCGGGTGCAGAGACGGAAATCGCCAAGTTGCAGTCCCTGAAGGAAAAGCTTGCTCAGGCCAAGGACGATTACTGGGCCAAGCAGGTCGAGGTTCAGCGGCTGGGAGCTTCCGGGATCCTGGCGCACGCGCAGGGCAACGACAAACAGGCCGTCGAGCTGGTCCGCGCGGCGGCCGATCTCGATGCCTCGATGGATAAGCATCCGGCAACACCGGCCGAGGTCCTGCCTGCGCGCGAACTGCTCGCCGATTTGCTGCTTGAACTCAACGACCCGGCGGCGGCGTTAAAGGAATACGAGCAATCCGTGGGTACCGAGCGGAACCGCTTCCGCAGCCTCCTCGGGATCGCACGGGCCGCCAAGCAAACAGGTGATACGGCCAAAGCGCGCGACGCCTACGGAAAGCTGGTGACGCTCGCGAGTGCCGATACCGAGCGCCCGGAATTGGCGGAGGCCAGGGATTTTTTGGCGAATTGAACAAGACCCTCTGCACGTCGGCCGACAAGAGGATGCGTGCGGGGGAAAGTTATGCTAGCGCGTCTCTCAAGCCGCGTACTCGACCGGCATAGCGCCCCGCGGCCTGCCGCTCTACCTTGCGTACCAGGCTCGCATCGGCTGTAACAAATAGGAGCCCTTCGGCCTCGGCGAAGGCAATGTACACGCAGTCATACGCAGGATGAGCGAGCGCCACCGCGATCCTGACAGCGGCCTCGAGGTATGGACGCATCGGCACCAGGTCGATGTCGGCGCGCGCCAGAAGACCGGCCGCGAACGCCGCCTCCGACGCTGAAAGCTCGTTGCGCCGCACCTTTTTCCAGAGGATGTTGCCGCATTCCGCAATCAAGAGGTCCGGCGCGGCCAGGGCTCGGCCGCGAAGTGCGAGAGCTTCTTTGGTACCCTCCTCCTCGATGACCCATTTTATTGCAACGCTGGCATCGATCACCAGCGCGCTCACCGCTCGTCACGTCCCTCGCGCTGCAGGACCTCCGCGGGCGTATGCGGCCGATCCCGCGTCAGCTTGCGAAACTCGGCCGCCAAATCGTCGAAACTCGGCTCCGCCTCGCCGCACAGGGCCTGACGCAATATCTCGCGATGCTCGGCTTCCGCCGAGCGGCCATGACGCGCCGCCCGCCGTTTTAGGCGCAAAATCAGATCGTCATCGAGATTGCGGACGCTCAGGCTGCCCGGCATCGTGTCCACCTCCGAATATTGATGGCAATGATGGCAGATATGGCAGCCTTGAGCAAGCCTCCCGCCCTTTTTCGGGTTGTCCGAGCACCTAGGCTCTCGCCCAGGCCGGTCGGCGTTGCGCCTGAAATTGATTGAGGGCGCCCCGGTCTGCTACTCGATCAACCTCGTCGGCTTGCGCCAGAATCGCGGGCGGGACAGTGATGCCCAACTCTTGTGCGGTCTTTAAATTCACGACCAATTGAAAACGGGTCGACTGCTCGACGGGCATATCACCGGGTTTCTCGCCCTTGAGGATCTTGTCTATGTAGGCGCCGATGCGCCGAAGATTGTCGATTGAGTTTTGACCGTAGGACAACAAGCCACCCTGCAGCACGTATGGCCGATCTGAATACATCGCCGGCAATCGATGCTGTGCGGCGAGCCCGACAATCTTGGTCGAGTGCGCGGCTGCGAGTGTCCCATCCAGAATGCGAATCGCTTCGGCGCGCTGGTCGCGCGCTGTCTCGAAGGCTCTTTCGAATTGATCCGCCTTGCTTGCCTCAACGACGACCAGCTCTACTCCGAGCTGTCGGCTGGCCGCGGGGAGGCTCTGCAATCCGAGCCGGTGCGCAGACGCCGTGGGATCGACCAACACAGCGATCCGCGATGCCTGCGGCACGAACTCCTTGAGAAGCTGAAGCCGCTTGCCCTCGAATCCTTCCGGAACCAGTGCGGAAATCCCGGTCACATTGCCACCAGGATGCGCCAGGTTGTCGACCAGACCCAGTCCGACCGGGTTGCCCAAATTCACAAACACCAGCGGTATCGTCGGGGCCGCTGCGCGGATCGCGATTGCAGGATTGCTTTGGTTGGTGACGATAATCTCTGGATTAGACGCGATCAGTTCGGCGATGAGCGCAGGAACTTGTTCCAACCGGCCCTGGACCCAGCGATACTCAACTTGCAGATTCTGTCCCTCGACCCAGCCGCGCTCGCGCAGTCCCTCCAGGAACGCCCGCTTCGCTTCGGGAAGCTCCAGATTTCCCAAATATGCGATGCGATGGACCGGCTGCTGGCCGCGGACTTGTGGTCCGAAAAGGACCAGGCCCGCCGCAAGGACGACGAGCAGCCGATACCGCATCATGAACTACCTCCTCGCGGGAGGGCATCCCTGCTAATTCCCGAGCCCGAAGAACTCGACGGCGTTGCCGGCCCAGATCTTGCGTTTATCCTCCTCCGGGATATCGGCGTAGATCTTGTCGATGATGGGCCGTGAATTGGGCCACTCGTTTTCGATGTGCGGGAAGTCGGTCGCGAACATGATGCGATCGACGCCGACGTGGTGGCGTTCTTCGATCGCGACGCGCTCGTATTGCACGCTGAAATAGACGTGCTCTCGCACATAATGGCTCGGCAGTTCCTTCAGTGGCTTGAAGCCGAGATATTCCTGCGCCCAGCCGAGATGGCGCTGGTACCACAAATCCATGTGCTCGAGCCAGAACGGGACCCAGCCGAGCCGGGTCTCGGCGAAAAAGATTTTCAATTTCGGATGGCGCTCGAACACGCCCGCCAGAACCAGCTGCGCAATGCTGACCGACGGCGCCAACCCAAAATTGCACAGCCATTCGAGAAACGGCCGGCGCAGCCGCTGCATGATCTCGGGATCTTCCTTGGGGTATTTGAAGGTCGGCTGGTTCGCGCGCGCGCCGGTGCGGTAGAACTGCACATGCGCGGTGACCGGCATATCCATATCGATTGCCGCCGCCCAGAATTTGTCGTCCTCGGGGGTCGGGTAGCCTTTGGCGTTGGGCAATGCGCCCAATAGCACGCCTTTGAGGCCAAGCTTCTTGCAGTGCTTCATTTCGGCGATCGCGTCGTCGACATTGGTGATCGGAATGACCCCCATGCCGATGAGGCGGTCGGGCGCGACCGAGCAGTATTCCTCGGCGAGCCAGTCGTTGTAGCCGCGGATGACGGCCTTGTAGACCTCGTCATGCGCAATGTTGCGCCAGAAGACGGGGCCGGCGACCATCGCGGCGAACAAGACCTCGGCGTCCATGCCGTCCTGGTCCTGCTCCCGGACGCGCTGCTCGGGCGAGCCGGTGCCGGCGGCGTCGGCGACCTTGAGGCCGAAGGGCTGCCAAGTGCCCTCGGCGCGGCCGGCGCGCAGATCGAGGAAATTGGCTTCGAGCAGCGGCTGCCCTTCGATCATCAGCGCATCGCCGCCGTCGGGCAGATGGACCGTATGCGGAGCGCGCTCGCGGTATTTCTCCGGCACGCGATGGACCCAGCGCTCCGGCGGTACTTCGAGATGCCCGTCGGCCGACATCAGATTGTATTGCCGCGCCATGTTACCCTCCTATGTTCTGTCATTGCGAGTTCTGCACCGGCCGGTCTGGCCGACGCGCCCTGGATGAAACCACGCGCAACCCGCTGTCCCGGCGAAAGCCGGGACCCATCGACCCGCTGCTCGTGCGGCCGAGAGGTGGGCCCCCGGCTTCCGCCGGGGCAGCGTTGATGTTATCCTGCGTCCCAGCCGGCTTGTTTCTTGTTAGGAGCAGAGCGACGCAGCAATCTCGATCGCTCGAGAGCCGCAGCGCGAGATTGCTTCGCTTCGCTAACAAGAAACTGGGTCACTAGGCAGCCTCGGGGAGTGGTTGGAGTTGGACCTGGTAACCGAGCTTGGTGAGGTGAGCGACGAGATGCTTGACCCTTACCTGGGCG
>Ga0126381_100010153_pt1 | contig 10587 bp, 10 predicted proteins | sample PanSoiMetPlot_28_FD_96465 | JGI IMG/M metagenome (GOLD analysis project Ga0126381, IMG submission 96465) | Tropical forest soil microbial communities from Panama - MetaG Plot_28 | ecosystem: Environmental > Terrestrial > Soil > Tropical forest > Bulk soil | place: Panama | collected 2016-02-17 | reverse complement strand
GCAGGTGGCCGTGGTCACCGACGGCCAGCTGTCCGGCCTGGTCAACAAGGGCATCGTGGTCGGGGAGGTGTCCCCGGAGGCCGCCGCGGGCGGCCCGCTCGCGCTGCTGCGCAGCGGGGACCGGATCCGCATCGACGTGCTGGCGCGGACCGCGGACGTCCTCGTGGCGGAAAGCGAGCTTGAATGCCGCCGGGCGAGTTTGGCTGAGCCGCCGCCACCCGAGGAGAAGGGCTGGCTGCGGATCTACCAGCGGCTGGTCCGGCCGCTGCCGGAGGGAGCCGTGCTCACCGAGCCGGCGCCGGGCGAGCGGGGGACACCGTGAGCGGGAGGGACGCGGGAGACACAGCCGCCGCCCTGGGCGTGACCGGCATGTCGGTGTCCTACGGGGACCTCGTGGCCGTGCGCGACGCGACCTTCAGCATCGGGCCGGGGGAGGCGGTCGCGATCGTCGGGCCGAACGGCAACGGCAAGAGCAGCCTGCTGATGGGGATCGTGGGGCTGGCCCGGCGGCGCGGCGAGGTCACGATCTTCGGCGCGCCCGCGCCTCCCGGCGACGTGATGTGGGCCGCGCGCCGGGGCCTGACCCTGGTCCCGGAGCGGCGGCAGCTCTACCCGAACCTGTCGGCCGCGGACAACATCGTGCTCGGCTGCTATAGGACGGCTCGGCTTCCCTGTACACGGGGTAGCCCGCGGCTGACCGGGACCTCGCGGGCGGGACGGCACCCCCTCCGGCCGTCCCGCCCGCGCCAACGTGTGACGTTCCGCGATACGACCGAAGCGGAAAGTCACACATAACGCGTCCGCCGCGGCGTTAACAGGTCCGGACCAGGCAGGTCAGGGTGCGGGCGATGGCTCGTTTCGGCCTGGAACTTGGGCCGGACGGCGTGACAGGAATGGCCACCTACATTACTGTGCCCGTAAGCGGACTTGTCACATGTTGCTAGCCGATCTCCGGCGCGCGGGCCACAAGGGTGAACTCACATGCCTAATGCGATCTTGGACCCGACGGGCGGGGCCGGGCGCGTTCCGGCCGCCGCCGGACCGGGCCAGACCGGGGACCTGGTGCTGGCGCCGCGCCGCCGCGGCCTGACCGGGGCGAAGGTCGGGCTGCTGGTGAACACCAAGCAGAACGCCGACATCTTCCTGGAGGAGGTCGGCAAGCTGCTGGTCGAGCGGCACGGCGCCGCGGGCATCCTGGCGCGCACCAAGGCGGCCTTCGCCCAGCCGGCGCCCGAGTGCCTGCTCAAGGAGCTGACCACCGAGTGCGACGTCGTGGTCACCGGGATCGGGGACTGCGGGTCCTGCAGCGCGTCGGCGGTCGCCGACGGCGTGGCGCTCGAGGGCCACGGCACGCCGGCCGCGGTGATCTGCAGCGACGCGTTCACCGGCAGCGCCGACGCGATCGCCGGCCTGCGCGGCGCCCCCGGTTACCAGTACGCGACCACCCCGCATCCGGTCGCGGTGCTCACGCCGGCCCAGGTGCGCGACCGGGCCCTGACGGTGCTGCCGGACGTGGTCGCCCTGCTCGTCGACCCACGCTGATGCCCGGGTCCGGCAGTCTGGATCCCGACCTCGCGCAGCAGGCCATCGAGTACTGCTACCAGCAGGACTGGTCGGACGGGCTGCCGCTGGTCCCGGTCTCGCAGCCGCTGCTTGACCGGTTCCTGGCCCAGACCGGCCGCGGCCCGCAGGAGATCATCGGCTCGCTGGAGGCGACCGGCCGGGACTGCACGGTCGAGCTCGCGGCGATCAACGCGGCCATGGCCGGCTGCCAGCCCGAGTACTTCCCCGTGGTCCTCGCCGCCCTCGAGGCGCTCATGGCCGAACGCGCGGCCCGCGGCGGCGGCTGGCAGAGCACCAGCGGCCCGGCGCCGCTGATCGTGGTGAACGGCCCGGTACGCGGCGAACTCGGCTTCAACGCCGCCGGCGGCGTCTTCGGCCCGGGATTCCGTCCGAACGCCACGGTCGCCCGGTCGATCGGGCTGATCGTCCGCAACGTCTTCGGCGTCAAGCCGCACGTGCTGGAGCAGGCCACCCAGGGCCTCCCCGGCCGCTGGTCGATCTGCATCGCAGAGAACGAGGAAGAGAGCCCGTGGGAGCCGCTCGCGGCCGAGGCTGGGCAGCCGCCCGGGGCCAGCGCGGTCTCGGCCACGCTGCTGCGCACCTGCGAGTTCGTGGACAACCGGCACACCCAGGACCCGGAGCAGGTGCTGTGGGACTTCGCCGACACGATCTCGCGCACCGGCGCGCTGATCTTCCGGGATACCTCGTGCGGCGTGGTCTTCTGCCCCGAGCACGCGCAGCTGCTGGCCGCCGCGGGCTTCTCCAAGGCCGCGGTCAAGGACTGGCTGATCGAGCACTGCGGCCGGACCGGCGCCGAGCTGCGGCGGGCCGGGAAGGACGGGGTCAACGAGAACAACGTCCGGTTCGCGGCGGATACCGCGGGGGGCTCCGGCCCGGCGTTCTCCCGCATCCTGCCGTCGCGCGAGCACGTGCCGATCGTCGTGGCCGGGGCCAGGAACGCGGCGATCTCCATGGTCATCCGCGTGTTCGGGGTCTGGTCGGGCATCGCGGTCGGTGTCCGGTGACCGCGGCGCGGGTGGCCCTCGTCACCGGCTGCGGCAAGCGAGACGGCATGGGCCGGGCGATCTGCCGGACGCTGGCCGCGGCGGGTGCCGCGGTGCTGGCCACCGACCGCAAGCCGGCCGGCGTGCTCAACCGGCGGCAGGAGAAGGTCGGGGTCGGCGGCGCGGAGGGGTGGCGCGGCGTCGACAGCCTGGTGGACGAGATCACCGCCGACGGCGGCACGGCGTCAGCGGTGCTGGGCGACATCGGCGACACCGCCGGCGCGCAGCGGATCGTGGGCGAGGCGGTCGCCCGGTACGGGCGGCTCGACATCCTGGTCAACAACGCCGCGGCGCCGCAGGGCCTGGACCGCGGCGACATAGCCGAGGTCCCGGTCGAGGTGTGGGACGAGGTGGTGCGAGTAAACCTGCGGGGCACGTTCCTGATGTCACGGTTCGCCGTCCCCGTCATGCGCGGCCAGCGCTCGGGCCGCATCATCAACATCTCGTCCATGGCCGGCGTGGTCGCGGTGCCCCGCTCGGCCGCGTACGCGGCCTCCAAGGCGGGCGTGATCGCGCTCACCCGCTCGATGGCGCTGGACGTGGCGGCCTGGGGGATCACCGTCAACGCGATCTGCCCCGGGGCCGTCGGGACCAGCCGGGCGATCCTCAGCGAGGACCCCGGCCTGGACGTGGCGGCCGAGCTGACCCGGCGGGGGCGCAACATCCCGGTGGGCCGGGTGGGCCGGCCCGAGGACATCGCCGCCGCCGTCGCGTACCTGGCGGGTGCGGGCGCGGACTACATGACCGGGCAGATCCTGGTCCTCGACGGCGGCGGGCACTCCCCGTTCCCGGTTCCCCGTCCCCCCGACCCTGAATGACCCGCCCTCGAAGGAGACGGCCATGAGGCTGCGCGTGCTGCTGGAGCCACGCTACGGCGCCACCTACGACCAGATACTCGCGCTCGCCCGGGCCACGGAGGAGGCGGGCTTCGACGCGTTCTTCCGTTCCGACCACTACATGGGCATCGAGCCGAACGAGCCCGCCCTCAGGCCGACGGACTCCTGGACCACGCTGGCGGGCCTGGCCATCCAGACCAGCCGGGTCACGCTCGGGACGCTGATGACCGCCGGCACGTTCCGGTATCCCGGCCAGCTGGCCGTCGAGGTGGCCACGGTGGACGCGATGAGCGGGGGACGGGTCGAGCTCGGCGTCGGGACCGGGTGGTACGAGCGGGAGCACCACGCGTTCGGCATCCCGTTTCCGCCGGTCGGCGAGCGCTTCGACCGGCTGGAGGAGGTCCTCAGCGTGATCACCGGGCTATGGTCCACGCCGCCCGGGGGCCGGTTCAGCTTCACCGGCAAGCACTTCCAGCTCGACGAGTGCGCGAACTTCCCGGCCACCGCGCGTGACCTGGCCGGGAGCCCGGGCCCGCGGCGGGGTCCGCGGATCATCATCGGCGGCGGGGGGCCGCGCCGCACCCCCGCGCTCGCGGCGCGGTTCGCCGACGAGTTCAACACCGGCCTCGGCCTGGGCGCGGGCCTCGCGGAGCGGTTCGCCTACTTCCGGCGGGTCGTCGCCGAGCACGGCCGCGACCCGGCCGCCATACGGCTGTCGACCACCCTCCCGGTGTGCTGCGCCGCCACCCGGGCCGAGGCCGAGCGGCACAAGGAGTTCCTCGGCGAGGCGGGCGCGCGGCTGCTGGGAGCGGGCGTGGTCGGCGTGCCCGGCGACGTCCTGGGCCGCCTCGAGCAGCTGGCCCAGGACGGCATCGACACCGTGTACTTCCACATCTACGACGTGGATTACCTCGACCAGGTGCGCCTGCTCGGCCAGGAGGTGGTGCCGCATGCCGGCTGAGCACCCCGGGTACCTGCGGATCGCCACCGAGGAGGCGTTCGCGACGCCGGAGATCCTGGCCGCGTGGCGGGAGATGCTGGACTCCGGGTCGGCCGACGACCCCGGGTTCCGCAGCCTGTGGGGCTTCTACCTGACCAGCGACGCCGAGCGCCCCCGGCTGCTGCGCGAGCGCCTGGTCGACCTCGGCGAGCGCCGCCTGGCCGACATGGACGCCGCCGGCATCGACCGGCAGGTCATCTCGCTGACCGCGCCCGGCCCGCAGATCTTCGACGCCGACCGCGGGCCGGCCATGGCGGCGCTGGCCAACGACCAGCTCGCCGAGGCGTGCCGGCGGTACCCGGACCGGTTCTGCGGCCTCACCGCGATCGCGCCGCAGGATCCTAAGCGCGCGGCCGAGGAGATCGAGCGCGGCACGCGCCGCCTGGGCTTCAAGGGAGTGATCATCAACTCGCACACCCACGACGAGTACCTGGACGACCCGAAGTTCTGGCCCGTCCTCGAGGCCGCGCAGGCCCTCGACACCCCGGTCTACCTGCACCCGAACACCCCGTCCCGGGGCCTGATCGGCCCGATGCTCGAGGCCGGCCTGGACGGCGCGATCTTCGGGTTCGGCGTGGAGACCGGGCTGCACCTGCTGCGCATGATCGTGGCCGGCGTCTTCGACCGCTTCCCGCGCCTCAAGCTCGTGGTGGGGCACCTGGGGGAGGCGCTGCCGTTCTGGGCGGCTCGCCTGGACTACATGCACGCGGCCACGGTCCGCTCCCGGCGGTATGCCCAGATGAGGGAGCTGGAGGCGCGGCCGAGCGACTACCTGCGCCGCAACGTGTGGGTCACCACGAGCGGCATGGCCTGGGCTCCGGCGATCATGTTCACCCGCGAGGTCGTGGGCGGCGACCGGGTGCTGTACGCGATGGACTACCCGTACCAGTACGCGGCGGCCGAGGTGACCGCGCAGGACGAGCTGCCGCTCGGCCCGGCCGACAAGAAGGCGTTCTTCCAGACGAACGCGGAGCGCATCTTCGGCCTGTGACCTTGAACCCTTTTCATCCGTTTGATGCCAGATACTGGTACGTGGGCAGCATGGGGAGGATGAAAAGGGTTCACCCCGGACGTGCCCGTTACGATGACCGTGCGGAGGGAACGCCATGTGCCGCTTGTTCGGGCTGACCGCGGGTGCCGCCCGGGTCCACGCGACGTTCTGGCTGCTGGACGCCCCCGACTCGCTGGAGGCGCAGAGCCTGCGCAACGTCGACGGCAGCGGCATCGGGTTCTTCGACCCGTTTGGCGCGGCGGTGCTCGACAAGCAGCCGGAGCCCGCGTTCGCCGACGAGGAGTTCGTGCACGAGGCCAGGCAGGCCGAGTCCGCGACGTTTGTCGCGCACGTGCGCCTGGCCAGCACGGGCGGCCGGACGTTGGAGAACACCCACCCCTTCGCCATGCAGGGCAGCGTCATGGCGCACAACGGCGGGTTCGGCGAGCTGGACCGGCTGGACGCCCAGCTCGGCTCCCACGCCAGCCTGGTGCTGGGCGACACCGACTCCGAGCGCTATTTCGCGCTGATCATCCAGCAGGCCGACGCGCACGGCGGCGACCTGGGGGCCGGGATCACGGCCGCGGCCCGGTGGATCGCCGCCCGCCTGCCGGTCTCGTCGCTGAACACCATCGTGGTCACGCCGGGCGAGCTGTGGGCCCTGCGCTACCCGGACCAGCACGCGCTGCACATCATCGAGCGGCCGGCCGGGCCGGGCCAGGATCCCGCCGCGCGGCCGGGCCTGCACGCCCGCAGCGCGACGTCATCCTTCCACGTGCCCGCGCTGCACGCCGCCCCGTCCGTCGTGGTCGCGTCCGAGCGGCTCGACGGCGAGAGCGGCTGGCGCATGCTGGCCCCGGGCGAGCTCGTGCACGTCGGGCCAGGCCTGAGCGTCCGGTCCGAGGTGGTGCTCCCCGAGCCCCCGGCCCGCCTGGTGCCCATCGGCCCCGGCAACCCGAACATCGACACCTGACCGCGCCCGGCTACGGTCGGCTTATGGAACACTCGGCGGACACGAACGCGGCCATCTGGCAGTCGAAGACCATCGTCGCGAACTGGGCGGCGGAAGAGGCCAAACGCGAGCAAAAGCGCGTGGCGCAGCGGCGGCTCATGGCCGTGCTGCTGCCGTTCGGCGAGCAGGAGGAGTTCACGTTCCTGGACCTGGGGGCGGGGACCGGGGCCGCGTCGCGCGCGATCCTCGGGCTGCGGCCGCGCAGCACCGCGATACTCGCCGACTTCTCGGCCCAGATGATGCGCGCGGGCGAGCGCGAGCTGCAGCCGTTCGCGGGACGGTACGCCTACGTCGAGTTCGACATGACGACCGGCGAGTGGCCCGCGGCGATCCCGGCGGCGCTCGACGCGGTGGTGACCTCGATGTGCGTGCACCACCTGCCCGACGAGCGCAAGCGGGGCCTGTTCGCGGAGATCTACGACCACCTCGCACCGGGCGGCTGGTACCTCAACTACGACCCGGTGCGCGCGGAGGATCCCGTGGTCGGAGCCGCGTGGCAGCGGGTCAACGACGGCGACGACCCGGAGACGGCGCACAAGCGGGCGCACCGCACCGCCGAGGAGCAGGCCCGCTGGGACAACCACGTCCGCTACATCATCCCCCTGGCCCAGCAGCTGGAATACCTGCGCGCGGCCGGGTTCGCCGGCATCGACGTCCACTGGAAGCACCTGGAGAACGTCATCTACGGCGGGTACCGCCCGGCCTGACGGCCAGGCGCCGCCTGGTCGCCTCTTCGAGCAACCGCAGGTCGACGCTGTGGTCGGGTGACGCGAACGGCGTGCCGGGCGCGCTGACGTCAAACCGGCCGCTGTCGGGCAGGTAGTCGCGGCCGCGGGCCATGACGCGGCGCAGCCTGCCGAGCGCGGCGATGTCGGCGCTCGGGTCGCCGTCCACCACGATGAGGTCGGCCTCGTAGCCGGCCTCCAGGCGGCCGGTGATCGCGTCGACGCCGAGCGCCGCCGCGGCCTGCGTGGTGGCCATCGTGAGCACGTCCCCGGGCGGGAAGCCCAGGGTCACGAGGTACTCCAGCCCGCCGAGGTACTGGTGATGCGGGTTGTTGTTGATGCCCGCGTCGGTGCCCGCGATGAGCCGCACCCCCATCTCGCGCATCGCCTTGGCGTGCTCGCCGACCTTGATGCCGGTCAGCTCGGCGATGTAGGGCGCGTTCACGCTGATCGTGGGGCAGACGAAGATCTCCTGTTCTGCGATCCTGGCCGCCAGGGCCTCGTCGAAGCGCCGCTCGTTGGTCTCGGTGACGAACGAGCAGTGCTCGAGCGTGGTGACCCCGGCCTCGACGGCCCGCCGGATCCCCTCGATGCCGTGCACGTGCGCCGCGACCGGCTTGTCGACCCGCCGGGCCTCCTCCACGATCACGGCCAGCTGCGCGCCGGTGAACTGGGCGTGCCAGGGTGCCGACCCGGACGTCATGAATCCCCCGGTCACCATGACCTTGATCAGGTCGGCGCCGTGCTTGTGGTGGGTGCGAACGATGCGCCGCAGGTCGTCCTCGCTGTCGGCCTCGCCTCCCATGAACCAGCAGTGGCCGCCGGTGACGGTGACCGGGCGGGCGGCCACCACCATCCGCGGGCCGCGGGCCAGGCCCTCGGCGATGGCGTCGCGCACGACCACGTCCAGGTAGGCGCGCGCGCCCAGGTCGCGGGCGGTGGTCACGCCCACGCCGAGCAGTTCCCGCGCGCTGTGCAGCATTAGCACCAGCAGCTGCTCGTCGGTGGCACCGCGCATCCGCGCGGCCGGGTTCGGGCCGCCGTCGAACCCGAGGTGGACGTGGCTGTCGATCAGCCCGGGCAGGATCGTCGCGCCCGGGTAGTCCGCCCGCGGCAGCGGCCGGTACTCGCCGGGCAGCGCCGCGGCAGGACCGACCCAGCTCACGGTGCGGTCGCCGACCACGACCGCGCCGTCGGCGACGGCCTGGTCGCCGGTCAGGACCCGCGGCGCGGTGAGCACCTCCGGCATGGATGGAGGATATCGGTGTGGCAGAAACTCTCCGAGAGGTCATCGACACCACCACCGCGGCGACGCTGCGCGCCCGCGGCAGCTACAAGTGGACCGCCCCAGGCCCGGGCGGGTTCGGGGCGGCCGTGGCGGAAATGGACTTCGGTGCCGCCCCGGCGATCCTCGACGCGCTGGCCGGGCTGTCGGCCCGGGCGGACTTCGGCTACCTGCCGCCGCACCTGGCCGGCGAGCTCGCCGCGGCGTGCGCGGAATTCCAGCAGCACCGCTACGGCTGGGAGGTCGATCCGGCCCTGGTCCATCATGTCCCGGACGTGATCAAGGCCCTGGAGATCGCGATCACGCGGTTCTCGCGCCCGGGCTCGCCGGTCATCCTGCCCACTCCCGCCTACATGCCGTTCCTCACCGTGCCGGGGTTCCTCGGCCGCGAGATCATCCAGGTCCGGATGCGCGGCGAGGCGGGCTTCTTCACCCTCGACCTCGACGCTATCTCCGATGCGTTCCGGGCCGGGGGGCACCTGGTCATCTTCTGCAACCCGTACAACCCGCTGGGCCGGGTCTTCACCGCCGGCGAGATGGCGCAGCTGACCGACGTGGTGGACCGGCACGGCGGGCGGGTCTTCGCCGACGAGATCCACGGCCCGATCATCTACCCGGGGCAGCGCCACGTGCCCTACGCGTCCACCTCCGCGGCGGCCGCGGCGCACACCCTGACCGCCACGTCCGCCTCGAAGGCGTGGAACCTGCCCGGCCTCAAGTGCGCCCAGGTGATCCTGAGCAACGAGCCCGACCGGCAGCGCTGGGACGAGATGGGGTTCTTCGCCGCGCACGGTGCGAGCAATCCCGGCGTGGTGGCCAACATCGCCGCGTACCGGCACGGCGGGACGTGGCTGGACGAGGTCCTCGGCTACCTCGACGAGAGCCGCCGCCTGCTGGCCGGCCTGCTCGGCCGCCACCTGCCGCAGGTGCGCTACCGCCCGCCCGACGGGACCTACCTCGCCTGGCTGGACTGCACCGCGATGGGCCTGCCGGGCTCGCCCGGCGAGCTGGTCACCGAGCGCGCGCAGGTCACGGTGGTGGACGGGCCCGCGTTCGGCGCGGGCGGGCCCGGAGCGTTCCGCCTCAACTTCGCCACGCCCCACCCCGTGCTCGCCGAGATCATCGAGCGCGTCGCCGCCGCGCTCAGCCGGCCGCCGCGATGATCTGATCGGCGGCCTGCGCGCTGCCGGCGTCGCCGATCCCGGCCGCCAGCGTCCGGGCCTCGCGGGCCAGCGACCGCGCCTCGACGCCGCGGCCGAGTTCCAGCGCGGCCCGGGCCTGGCCGATCAGCCCCTCGACCTGGCCCCACGGGTCATCCACATCCCGGTGCCCCCGGACCGAGGCCGCGTACAGCTGGTAGGCCTCGCTGGCCTCGCCGCTGGCCAGCGCGATGTCGCCGAACAGCTTGCCGATTTGGTGCAGCCCGCGCTCATCGCGGAGTTCCTCGAACCTCCCCCGCACGGTCTTGGCGATCTGCCGCGCCGCGGCGAAGTCGCCGCGGGCCAGGGCGAGCTCGGCCCGGCTGCCCTGGACGTCCGCTTCCGAGCGGACCATGCCGCAGTTCCTGAGCCCGGCCAGCGCCTCGTCGAGAGCGGGCTCGGCGGCGTCCAGGTCACCGTCCTAGAGCAGCAGGGTGCCGAGGTTTTGCAGGATCGTGGCGGTGATCCGCTCGTTGCCGACGGCCCGGGCCGCCGCGATGGCCTCCCCGTAGACCCCGCGCGCGAGCGCGCGATCGCCGCTGTAGTGCTCGTACATGCCGAGATTGCCCAGCGTCGCGGCCAGCCCCTCGCTGTCACCCGCGCGCCTCCACAGGCCGAGGGCCTGCGCGTACCGGTCCCGGACCTCGCCGCGCCCGCCCAGGACGTAGTGCAGCGACGCGGCGCTGCTCAGCGCGCGCGTCCAGACCCGGGCGTCGGCCGGGCTCAGGTCACCGGGCACGGCGTCGCCCAGAGCCCGGACGAGCAGCTCGTAGCCCTCCCTGAGATGCCCGCGCCCGTACCAGAACCGCCAGGCCGCGCGCCGTTCGCGGGCGCAGGCCGCGAACATGCGCACTGCTGGCGACGCGGCGATCTCGGCCAGGCTCGCGCCGGCGCCGGGAACGCCGAGCGGCG
>Ga0126381_100010152_pt1 | contig 10588 bp, 1 predicted proteins | sample PanSoiMetPlot_28_FD_96465 | JGI IMG/M metagenome (GOLD analysis project Ga0126381, IMG submission 96465) | Tropical forest soil microbial communities from Panama - MetaG Plot_28 | ecosystem: Environmental > Terrestrial > Soil > Tropical forest > Bulk soil | place: Panama | collected 2016-02-17 | reverse complement strand
TGGCAAAGGCGCGGGAGTGTTAGTGCTGTCAGCAGGAATTACGAAATTCTGGACGGCATTCAGCTCGTCGGAAGTCAACCCTGCAAGTGCTTCTGCTGGTAGTTGATCCAGGCGCTGTGCCGACGCTTGTGCGGAAACCCGAACGGTTTGCTGGCTGGCGAAATGCATGAAGGCAACTGTTCCTCCGGGAGGAACAGTTACGCTCGCCCAAGTCTCCGTCAGTTGCCCAAAATTGTTAGTGAAATCTATGTTGTACTGCGCGTCACTAACAACCTGACCCGCGTTAGGTCCGTCAAAAATATGGGCGGTCGCGGGCACTTGAATCCCGCCGAAGAGGAACGGATCAAGATCTTCGTCATCATCCACCACCAGCCAATGGTCACGGTTCGCGGGATCGCTCACACTTAGAACAGCATCTCCACTCGATGTGCTGATAATTCTTGGTTCACGATTGAAAGTGAAACCATTCTGGACCTTGGAGACGAAGCGGAAGTAGCTGGTCAGCTTTACATCCACCGTCACCGGTGAGCCACCCGAGTTCTTCAGCAACTCCAGATAGCGAGTGAAATAACCGTCATTGGGGACATAAATCTTACGCGTAACGTCAAGACCCGCAAGTCCAAGCTGACTGATGACGATTTGCCGGCCGTTATCTTCTGTCACTGCGAAGTTCTGTCCTGCAGAACTCTGCCCTGTAAACCGATTCGCTACGCCGTTTGCCAGGACATCAAGGAACATGCCGCCGCGGTGACTGCTGAAGTCTCCACCGAAAATCTGGTTTTTCCCTGCATCTATGGCGCCGCTTTGCTGGATGTCATAATCAAAATTGTTGGCGTCGTAGAGAGTGGATGGCAACTGAATCACATTGGCAAAGAGCTGGATGTCAGTCGTAACCGTGCTTCCGTCAGTAGTAATCTGTCCCTGATTTTGGCCGATGAGACGTTGACCGTTTTTCTGAAGTGTTGCGCTGACGGTGAATTGCCCCTCTGGAACCTGCGCCACTGTGTATGCGCCATTAACATCTGTAAGGCCATTGAAGTTTCTGCCGAACCCTTGCGACTGAAGGGACACTGACGCACCCGGGGCAACGGTCCCATCAGGATTCAATACCCTTCCAGTCACCGTTCCAATACCACTTAAGGTGAGGTTTCGAACTACCTGCTGGCCCTGGGTCGAAATGGCAACGTTCCCGGCTCGTGCACGCAGATTGCCGGCGCTGTCTACGGCGTCCAATTCATACGAGTTACTAGGAACAATATCGAAGCGGAAAGCTCCACCGCTGCCAGTGGTTGTTTGCCGGTTCACCTGCCCGTGCAATTGGACGCTGATATTGGGCACAGGGGTAACACCATTCGACGCAAACACCTGGCCCGAAATACTGCCGGCAGATTGCAGTTTCGCCGTCACATTGCTGGTGTTATTGGCGGCAACATTGCCGGTCGCATTCCCGGTTAGACTGGTCCGAGGGTCGATGGCAAACACAGAGTAGTTTCCAGCCAGCACGTGGCTGAACGTCAACGTGCCGTCGGCTTGAGTGGTCCCTGTTTGCCGGCCGCCAAAAGCAGTTTGACTATCGAGGTTTACCTGCGCTCCACTAACGGCGTTGTCCCCGCCGTCATGTACTGTAACTACAACTTTTCCCACGCCATTGAGGGTGATGTTTACAGTAGCTACCTGGTCCTGCGTGGTAAGGCCGGCGCCGCTACGGCCGCGGTCTCCTGTAGAAGGATCGGTTGCATCCACGGTGTAACTGCCCACAGGCACAAAGTCCATACGGTAGCGACCTTGCGTATCGGCCGTGGTGCTTTGGCCGTTGGATAAAACGACCGTTGCCCCAGCTACGGCCGTGGTCCCACCAAAATGAAAGATGGTTCCCGCCACGCTTCCCGTCGCCGTAAGAGTGATATTAGAGGTAACCGTCTGACCGTCTGCTGTTATGGCGCCACTTGTCTGTCCGCCAAGTCGGGTAATCGCAGAACTGGCATTAACGCTGTAGCTGCCAATAAAGATATCGCTGAATGCATAGTGACCGGCGCCGTCAGTCGTGGTGCTCTTAAAACCACCAAAGACACTGCCGCTATTCAAACTTACAAAAGCATTCGGCACAGGATTTCCCGTGCCATCTTTCACCGTTCCTGAAACGGTGCCTTTGCCGAGGAAGCTGACATTCGATATTGCTACCTGGCTGGTTGTGGTCAGCGAACCGGTGGTGCGCCCGCGGTTACCGGAGCTGTCACTGGCGTCAATGGTGAAATTTCCCAAAGGCACAAAATCGAATGTGAATCGTCCCTGGGTATCAGTGGTCGTTGTTACAAACGCGGGGCCTGCCAAAGTGACGTTTACACCGCTGCCTACGGAAGTTGTGCCATCTCGCTTGAAGACCGTTCCCTTGATTGTCCCGGAAGGCCCCAGAACCAAATTCACCGTGGCGGACTGGTTGGGAGGGAGCGTGCCTGAAGTCTTTGCCCGTAACCCGCCGGTCAGTTCAACTGCGGTAACGGTGAAGCTGCCCGGAGCTACGCCAGTGATTTGATAGAAGCCAGTATTGTCAGTGGTGGCTGTGCGGACGTCAGCACCTGACGTTAACGTGACCTGCGCACTCAATATCAACCGGCCCTGTTGATCAGTGACTACACCTGAGATCACCCCGATGTTGGCGACGATCTGGATTGTACCCAGATCGGTTGTGCCATTTGCCACCGCGCTCACTGACTGCGATGTGCCTTCCAATATCTGGTTGTTGCGGGTCGTGCGGGCAACAGCAATGATTGTGCCCAGATCTGCAGGCACCCTGCTCATCGTGAAAAATCCCGCCGCATCGGTTGTCGCGATGAAAAATCTGAACACTACGACATTGGCTCCGGCTACCGCATTGCCACTTTGATCTACCACGTGTCCCTGGACTGTAGTGGTTGGATCAGGAACAAGTGGATTCAATCCGAGCTTCACTTCGATGCCGTCAGGAATGCCGTCACCGTCAGTGTCAGGATTCAGTGGATTAGTGCCAAGCCGAATTTCCTCAGCATCGGACAATCCATCACCGTCGCTGTCAGGATTCAGTGGGTTCGTGTGGTACTTATGTACTTCATCTCCGTCGGAGATGCCGTCGCCATCGGTATCTGGATTGTTCGGATCTGTGCCGCGTTGAAATTCCTCCAGGTTGGTTAAGCCGTCATGATCAGGATCCTGTCCCGCTACGCTGGGATCAGTAATGCTGAAGCCATGGGCAATCTTCCAATCATCGGGGATGCCGTCACCCACTGTGCTGACAGGCGTATTGACGCTGATTGATAATGTCGCAGTTGCGCCTTCATTTCGAGCTGTGATGATCGCGGTCCCACGAGAAACAGCCGTGACCAGACCATTAGCGGTGACAGAAGCAATTCTGGGATTGCTCGTGATATACAGCGTTCCTAATGCCTGAGTGCTCAGGTCGGCCGTGGTTCCATCCGCAAGAGCACCGGTGACGATGAGTTGAGTCTGCTGTCCCAGCGTGGTGAAAGAGGTCGCCGGTGCAGTCATGGCTATTGACACCGGCGGCGGGGCTACAGCGCCAAAGGTAATCGGAGGGATTGTGGTGTTACCGTTGGCAAATAGGCTCACGAATGGTGACTGGCCCCGGCTGGTTGTTCCATCAGGGTTCTTGCAGATCACCCGCACTTTATAGAAACCTGTATCTGTCGGGATATTGGGAATGGCAAAACTGCCGTTCGGATTCACCTGCACGCTGCGGTTAGCGATCGTGGCAATGCAGTTCTCGTTCAAGGATTGCGCGCCGCTGCAAATAGATGCCGCAACCAGAACGGTCACTACCGCGATGATCACCGTTAAACGGCGCTCCCGTGCTGCCATCACGGTCACCTTGCAGTGCGGGCCACGGGTTGCTGCGCCGAAAGCTGAAACAGGCTTCATACGATTCCTAATCGGTTGTTAAAAAGTCATCTCCATTTCATTTCGCAACACTGCTGAAAGGCCTCTCTTTTGAAGAAGCTGCATCGTACAATGGACCCGCTTTAAAAACCGTGTCCATCACGGTCACGTGAGAAGCATTTGTCCAAAGCAATTCATGCTTGGCGCCAAAAGTGAAATACATTACCTGGACCTGTCCCATCGGTGGTCTGGTGTAGACGACGACTACAGAAGAGAGGTCGAACAGGAAGAAAGGCTTCTGGTCCGCTATTGCTGCCCAATATTGTTCGCGCTCTTTGCTTTCAGCCGAGATGAACCACTGTTTTAAGTAACTTCCACCTTCCGGCGTTAAATGTTTGACGAACTCATCGATTCCCTTGGCGAAGGCCGCTTTCATTCCTTCTATGGCCGATCTCGTTGATGCAACGAGATCGCCAAGTTCCCCAGGCGCATCGAACGAAGCACCTCTCAGAAACAGTTGGCTGGGATGCCACGCTTCTTTGCTCGAAGAAACCAGTGAAACTCGATGAGTCGCCCGCTTGATGTCGTCATCTGTGCAATAGGTTGGATGGGCGCTTCCGGTCGGCCCCCACGTCGCTTGAACCCAGTCATTCACCAACTGATAAGTTACCTGCCGTGTCCTGCGGGGCAAGAACCCGAACGATCCGTCAGTCTCAGAAGCGAAGATAAAGGGCGCAAAAAATATCCGCCGTTGAGACCGTAACTTGGGAAAAAATACAGCCAGACCGTCAAAGTCATAAGCCAAGGGGACACCCACAACTTCGAGATTGCGGAACTGCTGAAAAAAAGCACTCGCCTGCTCGTCAAAATGTTTGGGATCCTTGGCTTCCTGCGGGTCAGACAATCTAAGGAGCCCGTCTCGATCACTGTGCTGAATGGCCGCCATCACTCCTTTGAAGGCGCGCTCAGGCGCGCTCGCGTTGCCAGTGGCCCCTTCCCACCAATTACTTTCGCTGTAAACATGCTCAGTTACCTGCAGGCACGCAGTTGTTCGGATGTCCTGGCCTTCAGCGTGAAAGGTCATCGGCAAATACGCCAAATGGCTATCGTCTGCCATAGCCTGGCTGAACCCCAGACCTAGTACAGCGGCTACGCACATAAGCTTCAGCGCTGCCCTGCAACCGTACCGTATAACTGCGTACCGGATTTTCACCATGCGCTTCACAGTTCGCTCGCACAACTAAAGCCAGTGTCGAGGCTGACCTTGCACTTTAGAAACTTTATGGACACCTCGAAGGATCGTGACACTTGACCTTCAGCTTCGTAACTGCCTTTGAAATTTGCCGAAATCTCGGCTGAACCTGAATCAAAATGAAGGGTCCCTCCCGCCAGCCCCGAGTGGCAACTCTCCTCGTTGTAGGACACGTCTGCAATGTTGAAGGGTAAGGAGAATTGACCAAGGATCAGCGTTCCTTCAGCAGAAATTGTCGTCTTTACACAGAAGATACAGTCGAAGGTCAGACTGGCAGTACCGCCGATCTTTGCTGTAGCCGAGAACGTAATCGGTATTTTGAGACTCGCAAACAAGCAGCCATCTTTGTCTTCTTCCTTGCAGTCATTTTGTTTGTAGCCGACCTCGCCCTCTACTTTTGCGGCGACACCGAGAAACAGTCCACCAATGAACTGAGCTTTAGCCGAAAGAGAAGCCACGCCAAAGACGTCAATGGTGGCCTGGAAGGTTGGAATCGGCCCTGGCGGCCATACCTTTCCTTCCACTGAAATACCGCCAAAGTTCCCGGAAACAGAGCCTTTCTGATTGAGTCCCCTGCCAAGCTCTGGATCGCAGCACTCTTTCGCTGCCACACTACCCGATATTTCAAGCAGGTTGACTTTAGCTAGAATGCCGAAGACTGTAAGTTTGCCGAGCCCTTCATTGATTTTGTCAACCGTCTCGCTGGGCATTCCGAAGGTTCTCTTGATCTCAATGCCGACAGGGTTCAAAGGCGGATCGATCACGCATGTGCCGTTTTCGCAGGTGCCGCACTTGCCGCACCTGTCAGCGCAGGTGGGCGGAGGTGGTGGTGGCGGAGCGTCGCCCCAACCAGAGACGATTACACCCGACCCAGGATCGGATACGATGGATGAGCCGTCCTCGCTTACTCGCGCAGTCCCGCCGGACGCGAACTCCTCCAGATCGTGGTTGTAACAGAAGATTTCAGTGACAGTGCCAGGGGCAATTCCCTCGGTGTTGGGAATCTTGATCTTCATGGGCGGATTGAACCTCACCCTTGGTGGCTGCACCGTCCAGAACAGGTGTGGCGCCGTGGCGTTGGGCGGAGGCATCGGCACTTTGTCCGAGTGGACCTGCGACACAGACAGTCGACCCACATGGGATCCGTCCGGGAAAGTCGCTGAATGCGCAAGGACAGTAAATTCCACCCCCGGCACGCCCTTCATGGTCAGCGTTACATCCTCATCGCCGCCCACTACTTTGGAATTATCGAGATCCAGGTCCGGCAGGAAAATCGGCCCTGGCAAGTGATTGTCCTGACCGGCGACCGTAACCAACGGAAATTCGAGGAAGGGGTAAGGCTCATTCGCGGTGCTGGTGCTGCCGTCGATGAACAGGTTAATGCTCCCAACCGGTGCGTTTAAGATCTGGAATCGCCCGTCATTATCGGTAAGCGCAGTAAGGTTTGTCCCTTCGATGCTCGCAGTTACATTGACCAGTGGAGAATGGCCGTTATCCAGGACAACCCCGCTGACAGTGGTGTTGGTGGAAGTCCCCGGAGTAACTCCAGATGCCGTAAAAGCTGCCGGAGCACTGGCGAGCCCGGAAAACGAGGCAGAGACCACATTGTTGTTAACGCCCTCTTCCTGCGCCAGTGTGAGCACTGCTGAGGCACGACCGTCCGAATCGGTTGTCTTGGTCACCGTAGGCTGGCCTTCGAGGTTTCCACCTCCCTGTTCTACCTTGAAAATCACAGGAACACCGGCAGCAGGATTGCCGCCCGCATCAAAAACCACCACGGTGAAAGGCTGCGCCAGAGGCTGACCCGTTGCTCCCTTTTGTAACTCACCGGCGATATCGTGAATTTGCGCAGGAGGGCCCACTGTAGCCGTGGAGCAAAACATGACTTGTCCGACAAACCCGGGTGACGTTACCAGTACCTGATTATTTCCACTGCCTACTCTTGTGCCGAGCTGCAGAGTTGCGCTGGCTTGCCCATTCCCATCCGTTTGGAATGTGATCTGCCGTCCTTGTTGTGGGAAGGCGGTGAGCTGTCCGTCGCCTTTAACCAGAGAGAAAGTGATCGGCACTCCCGGCAGCGGCTGGCCTGCGGAATTGATTACTTCTATAACCAGTGGTTGAGACAACGTTGTCCCGACAATGCCAGCCTGACCATTACCGGAAACCATCAGGATCCGTTGCTGCGTTGCAGCATCCAGCAAAGTCACTGTGATTTGGCTTTGACTGGTATTTCCTGCGCGATCCGTGGCGACGGCAGTAATCACATTCTTGCCCGGCACGAGCAGGACGTCCTCAGCCATAAACGAGCGGTGGCTTACATCGGCCCTGACACCATTGACTGTGACCGTCGCCTGGGCCAGGTTCACGGTTCCCGGAACAACATCATTGACCATGCCGGTTACATAAACCTGAGTAGAAGTCAGGACCGCACCGTCGCTGGGCGAATCAATTGTGACAATCGGCGGAGTGGTATCCAGAACCACATTGACGCTGGCAGTTCCCGCCGCGCCTCCGGAATTGGTGCCGGTGGCAGTAACCACGTTGCTGCCTTCACGGAGAATGACTCCCTGGGCAGTAAATGCCCCATTATTGTTCGCCGTTGGAGTGCCGTTCACCGTGAGCGTGGCATTTGGATCATCCACAGTTCCGGTAACCGTAATCGACTTTGTATTAAACAAGTCCAGCGGATTGGGAGAGGTGATGGTCAGCTTTGGTCCCTGCAGGTTGGTGGTAATACTGGTCGAAGCAGTGTTTCCGGCAACGTCTGTGGCCGTTACCGATACAGCAAGCGAACCCTGGGTAATTTGGAGCGTGCAGCTAAAACTGCCGGACGAGACGGTGGCCGGTGTGCCATTACAGGAAACGGTGTCTATACCAGAAAGCCCGTCGCTAACGAGTCCACTGACAACCAAACTGGCAGTGGGAGTGACGCTGCCATTGGGGGGAGACGTGATGCTCACCAATGGCGCGGTCTGGTCCAAATTGACGGTTATCGAGGTCGTTGCGGAGTTTCCCGCGCTATCGGTCGCGGTGCCGGTGAAGGTCTGATTTGCCCCATCGGTTGATACCAGCTGAGAATCAGGACAAGAAACCGGTTGCGCGCCTCCAGTGCACAGGAAACTCACGCTCGCCTGCGTGTTGTTCCAGCCGGCCGCATTTGGTGGCGGCACGATGGAAGCGCTAATTGCCAGCGGCGGAAAGTTCTGCAACGTGAACTGGGCGCTCGCGCTGGCCGAATTTCCGGCAACGTCGAAAGCTGTGCCGCTGATGTTTTGCGGCCCGTTCGTGGTCACCGTCACTTGCGAAGGACAAGTGAGCACTCCGGATAAAGCATCCGAGCATGTGAACGTCACCGTCGCGCTTGGCCCCGATACAACTCCATCGGCGTTTGGTGCGGGATCGACTGATGCGCTGATCGTCGGGGGGGTCAGGTCGATGTTGAGCGTGATTGAGGTAGTCGCTGTTTTGTCTGCTGCATCCGTTACTGTGCCGGAAATGCTCTGATTAGCGCCCTCTGCACTGACCACCTGCTGCTGCGGAAAACTGGTAATGGGAGCAACATCCGGAGTGCATTGGAACGTGACCGTGACAGCAGAGTTATTCCACCCTGCCGCATTCGCTGCAGGCGCTGCAGACGCCGCAATGCTCGGCTGACCAGTCTCAAGATTTATGGTTACGCTAGTCGAGGCAGTATTGCCGGCAATGTCCGTCGCCGTCCCTGAGATAGTTTGATTTGCTCCGTCCGCAGTCACAGTTTGTTGCGACGGGCAATTCGCCACTCCTGACAGCGCGTCGGAGCACTGGAAAGTCACCGTAACAGCGCTGCTATTCCACCCATTCGCATTGGCCGGTGGTGCGGCACTTGCCGTGATCACGGGTGGCGTCTTATCGATGTTGAGCGTGATTGAACCGGTGGCAGTGTTGCCGGCCACATCGGTTGCCGTGAACGAAATTACCTGGTTGGCTCCTTCGCTATTCACCTGAATCGGCGCAGGACAAGTGGCAACGCCTGAACCTGTATCGCTACAGGTAAAGGTGATAGTCACATTCGTATTGTTCCAGCCCGCCGCATTGGGTGCCGGGGTAATGACTGGGGTGACGGATGGCGGCGTGCGATCGATGTTGAAGCTCACACTCGTACTGTTGCTATTGCCTGCTTTGTCAGTCGCGGTTCCGGTAACGTTCTGATTGGCGCCCTCGGTAGTAACCGTTTGCGGCTGCGCACAGGTCGCAATTCCCGACCCCGAATCTGCGCAGGTGAAACTCACGGTTACGTTGGTATTGTTCCAGCCCGCCGCGTTCGGCGCGGGCGTAATTGCAGCGGTTATAGTGGGCGGCGTCTCATCAATATTGACCGTTGCGCTCGTGCTGTTTGAATTTCCGGCAACATCAGTCGCACTTCCTGTAGCCGTCTGACCAGCACCTTCATGGGTGAAACTCACTGGCGAAGCGCACGTGGCAATACCAGACAGCGCATCCGCGCAGTTGAAATTTACTGTAACGGTGGTGTTGTTCCAGCCAAAGCTATTGGCGAGAGGGCTCAACGTCGCTGCAATGCTGGGCGGTGTTTTATCAATACTGACCTTAGTGCTCGGAGTCGCAGTGTTTCCCGCTTTGTCTGTGGCGGTACCCGGAATGCTTTGATTTGCCCCTTCCGTACTCACTGTTGTGGCTGCCGGACACGAAGCCACACCCGACAAATTATCAGCGCAACTAAACGATGCCGTAACGTTGGTATTGTTCCATCCGGCTGCGTTTGGCAAAGGTGAAAGTACCGTTGCGATTGTCGGAGGGGTCTTATCGATGCTGACCGTTCGTGAAGTACTGGCTGTATTCCCGGCCACATCCACTGCGGTGCCTGAAACACTCTGATTCAGACCTTCAGTGCTCACAGTGTTTGTCGCCGGACATGTCGCCACCCCAGACAAAGCATCCGAGCAGGTGAACGCGACCGCAACATTCGTATTGTTCCAGCCTGCCGCATTGGGAGCCGGAGTAGCCGTGGAGCTGATCGTAGGGGGCGTCTTGTCAATGCTGACCTTAGTAGGTGGAGTAGAGCTGTTTCCTGCCTTGTCTGTGGCCGTACCCGGAAGACTCTGATTTGCTCCTTCCGTTGTGACGCTGGTTGCTGGCGGGCAAGAAGCCACACCCGACAAACTGTCTGTGCAACTGAAAGTCGCGTTGACGTTAGTCTTGTTCCATCCCGCCGCATTCGGGACTGGTGAGAGTGTGGTTGCAATCGTCGGTGGTGTCTTATCGATGCTGACCGTGCGTGAAGTTGTCGCCGTGTTGCCGGCCTTGTCCACTGCGGTGCCCGAAATGCTTTGATTCAGACCCTCAGTGCTTACATTGTTTGTTGGAGGACACGTTGCTATACCGGACAAAGCATCGGTACAAGTGAATGCGACTGCAACATTGGTGTTGTTCCAGCCCACCGCATTGGGGGCCGGAGTGGCCGTGGAACTG
>Ga0126381_100010151_pt1 | contig 10588 bp, 7 predicted proteins | sample PanSoiMetPlot_28_FD_96465 | JGI IMG/M metagenome (GOLD analysis project Ga0126381, IMG submission 96465) | Tropical forest soil microbial communities from Panama - MetaG Plot_28 | ecosystem: Environmental > Terrestrial > Soil > Tropical forest > Bulk soil | place: Panama | collected 2016-02-17 | reverse complement strand
CCTTCATTTTCGAGGAGCAGATAGACCTTTTCTTTCTCGGCCAGCTTTGACATCTCTCCCAACACGTCGGCAATCTGCTGATACATTGTCTTCGGATCTTCGACGCGCGAGCCCGCGAACACACGGACCTTGTCGCAGCCCATGATGTGGGCGCAGCGGATGGCCAACTGCAGGTCATCCATGCGGCGCTCCCAGCGCGCCTTCTCCGCGGCCAGCCGTTTCTCGCGCACCTCAGGCGTTTCGTTGCGCTTGCGGGCCGCCTCGGTTCCGGGCCAGGTGAACTTCAGCAGGCTGGTGTTGATGAACGAGACCTTGAGGCCCTCCTTGGTAAAGCGGATGGCGTCGGCCTTGATCTCAGGTTCGGTCAGCGTGAAGTACTCTTTCCGGGCGTTGGGCTCGTTCTTCGGAGGATTGCGGATCTCGACGTTTTGCATCCCGTATTGATGCGCGAAGGCGATCGACTCGTCAGTGGTCAATCCAATCTCGTCGGTGATGGCGCTGATTCGAGTTTTGTCGATGTGGGTCTTGGCGGACGCCGGGAGAGTGCACACCGCGGCAGCAGCAAGTAGTTCACGCCTGGTCATGAACTGATTGTAATCAATCCGAGCAAGACACCAGACTCAATCGACCGTGGAAAGCCCCCGGCGCCCCGGCCTGTCTGCAACGGGCCGAGAAGGCTTCGACTGTGGCGCTGGCCTGTCAATCGACTGAAGAAAGCCGCCGGTTGCCGGATCATCGCGTGCTACGATACCCATGGCTGGATGCAAAACCGCGCCGAGGCTCCGAAGATTGTCCGATCGCTGTGCTGTGAGTTCTTTGAACATGGCGTTCGCTACTTCCTGCGGGATGCCGTGCTCTCAAGAACGGAAAAGGCCGTGGAATTCCGACCCTCGCTCACCTTCCAACCCGGCGCCAATGGAGGAGTCAGTCTCGACTGGATGGGCGTCAACTATCATGTGGCCCGTCCCAAAGGTGCCCTGAGCGGGAACGAATGCCGGATGCTGGCGGCGGTCGGCGCGGTCATCCTGGAGCGTTACTGGATCATCACTTCAGCCGATTCGGTCGCGGAACTTCATCTGTTCGAAGGCTTGCCGGAGGATCGTTGGGTCGCAGCATTTCTAGCTCAAGAACGGGGCAACGCCGATGTGCTGGTGCGAGCCATCACGGTGTTGCGGCAGAGCTCGCTCATTACCTATGAGGGCCGCCGTATCTCGACAGCGGTGATCGTTCGGGACGGAGTGCGGGACACGGTCGAGGGCGCCGTACCGTACGAGACCACGCTCATGTCCAGCAAGCGGTTTCACCGGTTGTGCGACGGAATGCGCACGGCGTTCCTGGTGAATTCGGAAGGCATGCTGATCGACGTGGTGGACGTGGAGCAATTCGCGCGCACCGCTGCCGGCGGCAGGTTGCCTGCGCCAGGCGCGGTGCGGTACTGGCCGCATTGCCTGGCGACGGTGGGCGGCAGCGATATTTGCCTCGTGCTCACGCCGAACGGTGAGATCAAGATCTTCGCGGGCGGAGTCCAGACGCTTCATTTTCTGGAAGGGCGCTGGCATATCACCGACCTGCCGGAGAAGTACGCCGAGTTCCACGACGCGATTGGCGAATCGGGGCTTGCCGAGCGGCTGCTGGTGACGGCGCTTAACCTGGCCGAGGCTCGCCACGGTGCGCTTTTCGTTGTCCTGGACAACGCCAGTTCCGCGCCAGGGCTGATCGCGGCGGAAGACCTGCTGGGGAATCCCGAGCGGAACGGGTCCACGTGCACGCACTACCTGCTCCGCGACAGAACCATCGCCGGGATGAAGCCTGCCATCCTGGAAAACATCGCCGGCCTGGACGGAGGCGTGGTACTGGATCGCGCCGGCCGGTTGCTGGCCTTCGGAGCGATTCTCCGCACTACTGGAGAGCCAATGGAAGCGCAAGAGGGCGGGCGCACCACCGCCGCGCTGTACGCCTCACGATTCGGCTTGGCCTTGAAGGTGAGCGAAGATGGCTTGATCTCCTTTTACCAGCGCGGGGCCAGGGTCTGGGAGATTTAAAAGCGTGAAGCCTATAGGCCTAGCGGCCCGGGTCAGAAGTCCCAAGATTCCGGAACGACAGGCGAAACCGCCAGGCGAAACCGCCTGTCCCACCGAACTGCTTGCGCCAGTTAACCGAAGCACTTCAAGCGGTTGGCGCGATTGACCGGGTTGGGAAACCGAGCATTGGAATTCAAAGGCTATTTCAGAGAACTTCTCGAATTCTATCCCGCGCCCGTCCAAAACCAGGCTTGAAAAGTTCAGAGCCTCTACCGTCCGGTGTGCAGATTGTTGTGAATCGCGTATAGTGCCAATTCCAGGCGGTCCGAAACGCCCAATTTGTCGAAGATGTTATGCAGATGGTTCTTTACGGTCTGCTCGCTGATGAACATCTTCTCAGCCATCTCTTTGTTCTTGAAGCCCTGAGCCACCAAAGCCACAATTTCGCGTTCGCGTTGGCTAAGGGGAGACCGTTCCCGCTCTCGCGGTGCTGCCGCGACGGGCGCCGGAGCCGGAGCTTCATCATTGGCCACAAATTGTCGAATCACCGCAGCCGTGGTGTGGGAATCCAGCCAGATTTCGCCTGCGTGAACCTTTCGAATGCTCTTGATGAGCAATTCCGTTGCCGTCTGTTTGAGGACAATACCGGAGGTGCCCAACTTCATGGCTTGGACGAACTCGTTCTTATCGTCGGACGCGGTCAGTACAATCACGCGCGTCTTGTTTTTGGCAATCTGCAGCCTTTGCAGAGTGGCCAAGCCGTCAAGTCCCGGCATTTTGAGGTCAAGCAAGAGGATATCGGGTTCGTATTGCTGGAGCACATCCAGTACCTGACGACCGTCCTGCGCTTGCGCGACCACCTCAAAATCCTCTTCGAGCCCCAGCAATTTGCAGAGTCCATCGCGGAAAATGGGATGGTCGTCGGCTACAACAATGCGGATCTTCGATTTGACGGGCAGGCCCGATCCGGCTGACGGCCCATTGATTGTCGTGCTGTTATCAGACATACACTATCCGATTTAATTAATTGTAGAGTTCTAATAGTACCAAGTCAAATCGACCTTGCATTACGCAACAGTACCTCGCCCGGCTGAAGCCGCCGGGCGCAGTCAAGAGACTGCCTCTGGGGACGCGTAGGGTGATTCACCGGGCTGTTGGGCAGCCATTTTAATCACGGGTCAGGTGCCGCGGAGGGGGTGACGACGCGTTTGCCATCTGTGGGAAAACGAGCTGCCCACCCGGGCCACATCAGGGATTTCGGCCGGAGATCTTTTCACCGAAAGCCCCCATGCTTTGATAAGGTTAATAGACTATGAGCGAAGAATTGGCGGAGGTCGATTTTCAGCGGTTTTGGCGGCGGCTCCAGCAGCTCGGGCTGAATGCCTATGAGTCGCGATCCTACCTCGTCCTCCTGGGCCATCCGAAATTCAAAGCCCTGGAACTGGCGGCGCGGGCCCATGTGCCCCGCCAGAAAATATACGAGGTGCTGGACAGCCTGGTGGAAAAGGGCTTCGCTCAGGTGGTACAGGAAAAGACGAAGCTCTTCTCCGCTGTGGAGCCCAGCCTCGCGCTTCCCGGCTACCTGTCGCGGAAACGCCAGGTGCTGGAACAGGAGCTTACGGATAACGGACGGGCTGGCGGCGCCCTGATTGACGATCTGAAAGCCCTTTACTCAGAGGGCCAGGGCGGCCGCGGCACGCTGGATTTCCTGCGAATCGTCACCGAACCGGCCCAGACCGCTGCCGAGTACCGGCGCATGTTGGCCGAGGTCAAACAGGAATACCTGGAGTTTTCCCGGCCCCCTTACGCGGTGGACCCTCTGGACGAGCGGCTGGTCAAGCAAGCCGGTTCCAGCGGCGTGGCCTGCCGGCTATTACTTGAATCGTCTTCGCTCGATGAGGAACACCGCCAACGGCTCTCCGATTATGTTGCCTCCGGGGTCCAGGTCCGTGTCGCCGATTCGCTTCCCATGAAACTGGCCGTCTTCGACGGCCAGCATGGCATGATCGCTCTGTTGGATCCTGTGATTACGCGCCCCACGTGGACGGCTGTGGTCTTCCACCACGAAGGTATGGGCGAGGCCATGAAGGGGCTGTTTGAGGAACGATGGCTGCGTGGCACCGACCTGTAAGGAAGCACGCTCTGATGAACCATCAACTCGCTACGGCCGTGCTGATCTTCAGTCTTGTGGCTTAATTCGCAACATCCGCAGATTACGCGGACATGCAAAACCGGTGTCCATCGCCGCGGTGACCTCGTCTGTGGTCCAAACTCGAAAGCCGAGGTGCCTACCGTTTCGAAAGACCAGCCGAGGCCGCGTGCTGCGGGTACCGACTCAGAGTCCGGAAGACGGGCGCCAAAGTGCCTCACTGCCTCCTGTTATCCTGAGTTCTTGGCAGAATCGTCCCATCGGCGCGTCGTGGTCGCGATTGACGGACCAGCGGGCGCGGGCAAAAGCACAATCGCGAAACGGTTGGCCGACCGTCTGGGCTATACCTACATCGATACCGGCGCGATGTACCGCGCCGTGGCACTCTGGGCCCTGCGGCAGAATGTGGACGCTGCCGATATGCACCGCATGGAGCAACTGGCCGTAGCGGCCGAAATTGAGTTGCTGCCTGGGCGCATTCGTCTCAACGGTGAAGACGTCACCGAGGCCATCCGCACGACCGAAGTTTCCGACGGCGCCTCCAAAGTGGCCGTGATTCCAGGGGTCCGGCGGGCTATGGTTGCCAAGCAGCGGGAAATGGGTCAGCGCACCAGTGTAGTGATGGAGGGGCGGGACATCGGAACGGTGGTGTTTCCGAATGCCGATCTGAAGGTGTTCCTGGACGCCCACCCCTCGGAGCGCGTGCGGCGGCGGCTCGAAGAAGGCAGGGCGCGGGGCGAGAGCGTCTCTCCCGAAGCGCTGGCTGCACAAATGAAGGAGCGCGACCAGAGGGATAGCACCCGCTCTGATGCGCCCCTGGCTCAAGCGCCAGATGCCGTCTACCTGGATTCCACCAAGCTGGATATCCAAGAGGTGGAGGAGACGATTTTGAAAATGGTGCGTGCCCGCGTCACTAACGGAAAGGAAATTAAGCAGGTAGGGTAGGCCCGCAGCCTATCCTTTGTTTTTTGGGCTTAGAGGTACCCCTTTTTGAACGATCTTCTGGTTATGAAGTTCGGCGGCACCAGCGTCGGCAGCGCCGAACGGATGCGAGTTGCGGCCGGTTTGGCCGCTAAGGAAAAGAAGAAGCGGCCGGTTGCCCTGGTGGTCTCCGCGATGAGCAAAGTTACCGACCTGCTGCTTGATACCATGCGGCACGCTGAGGCCGGCGATGGCGCCGGCGTCGAACAGAACTTGTCGGCGCTGCGGCAACGGCATGAGAAGGCTTGCGGCGAACTGCTGCCGGCCCCGCGGCAGGAAGCCGTGCTCGGCCAGCTTCACGACGTCATCGATGAATTCGAGCGTCTGGTCCGCGGTATGGCGATGCTGGGCGAGCGGCCGCCGCGCTCGGTGGATGAGGCTGTCGCCGTGGGAGAGCGGCTTTCGACGATCCTGGTATCCGAGTTCCTCAGCAGTGACGGCACTCCGGCCGTGGCCGTCAATGCCCGCGACCTGGTGGTGACCGACGCCGTGTTCGGTAACGCCTCGCCCCTGATGGAGCCCACGCGCGACAAGGTCCTGGCGAAGCTTGTGCCACTGATCGAGGCGGGGAACCTGCCCGTCATCACCGGCTTCAACGGCGCCACAGCCGATGGCCGGCCGACCACCCTTGGCCGCGGTGGATCGGACTTTTCAGCTTCAATTCTCTCGGCCGCGCTGGATGCGTCAGAACTGTGGATCTGGACCGACGTGGACGGCATCATGAGCGCCGATCCGCGCCTGGTGCCGGATGCCGTCGTGTTGGAAGAAATTACCTACGCCGAAGCCGCCGAGCTGGCCTACAACGGGGCCAAGGTGCTCCATCCGCGCACCCTGGCCCCCTTAGTGGAGAAGCAGATCCCTGTCTGGAGTAAGAATAGCTTTGCTCCCGAAAAACCGGGCACCCGAATCGTTCCTGCAATTCCAGTGGCCTACGGAGCCCGCGCTGTGGCATCTATGCGCAATGTGGCACTGATCTCGATCGAGCCGGCCAGCCCGGAGTTAAACGGAGTGCAGGTGATGGCGCGGGCGCTGGATGCCATTGCGCGCGTCAACGTGGAGGTGCTGGTGGTTTCCAGCTCCAGCTATCGCCAGAATTTCTGCGTTCTGGTGCGCGAAGACGAACTGGAGCGCTGTGTTCAGGCACTGGAGGCCGTGCTCGCACTCGAGTTGGCCCACAATTACGTGCACCCCATCCAGGTGGATCGTACGGTGGGACTGCTGGCCGCGGTCGGTGAAGGCATGCAGGGCAAACCGGGATTGGCTGGGCGGATTTTCACGGCCATTTCTCGCGTGAACGTGAACATCATTGCCATCGCGCAGGGATCGAGTGAGTTGACCATCGCAGTCGTAGTTGGCCGGGATGGTTTGGAGAAAGCCGTAAAATCCGTGCACGCCGAATGCGGGTTGGGTCAGCGCCCCACCATACCGGTGGTTCCCATATCTAAGCCCGAAGCCGAAGCGCGGCGGTCCAGACGGAAGTAGCGCATCCTATGCCGCGTGCAACACCATTTTGTAGTGATCATGGGCGCGCGAGAGGATCTCTTCGGCCTGGTGGGGCCGGTTCCTCCTCAGCCAAAGAACCATGGCTTCGGCATTCGGCATTACGGCCCAACCGGATCGGTAATCAGCCTGGATCAGGCTCCGCAGCGCTTCCGCGTTCGGGCCGAACGTCTCCTCCATCGCTCGTTTGAGCGCGACTTCAAGTGCCCCGTTGGGCTGTGACGGGACCAGATGGGTATGGGAGCAAAGCACCCCGTCCAGGTTGGATGGCGCAAAATCTTTGCCGAAAACATCGATCGCGTAGGCGCAGTACAGGCTGAAACTGGCCTGCTCCAGAAGCCGATTCCAAAATTGTTCGAGCCGGATGGCGGCGGCGAATTGTCTGGCCTTCCACAGAACTCCTACCATCTCTCCATACGCTCGGAGTCCTTCCCCCTTGGCTGGAAGGACGTGACGGATCGCGGTTCGCATGACTCGTTCAAAGCTCGCCCAGTTCGGCTGCCTATCGGTGATGAATTGGACCAGCGTTTGTTGGGCGTCCCAGCAGACGAATTGACGGCTTCGGAAGAGAGCGGACAGATCCGCACCCAAGTGGTCCAGGTGACGGCAGAACAGTTCCCGGTGTTCAGACGTGGCGATCAGCAGCACGCCGTCACCACGCCACAGGCCTTGCCAGAGATAGTGGCCGACATTTTCGGTTAGCGCCTCTTCATCGGCATCATAAAGCTGCACGAAATGGCCCCGAGGATGAGGCTGTTCGAGCAGCTTTTGCCAAGGCGACATCAACCCGATTGTAAATCGGGTGTCTCCCGTCTGCCGTGGCATTTCACCCGATTTGGCGCATGGATCGTGCAGCAGATGACCGAGACGCCAACTCGGACGACTACAGCACCCGCGGGGCGGTCCCGGGACGGACCGGTAGACTGAAACAGAATGTCGCGCCCTCGCCAGGCGCGGATCGCTCCAGCCAAATTCTGCCGCCGTACTGCTCCACCACTCGCTGGCAGATCGCCAGACCGATTCCGCTGCCAGGGTATTCATCCCGGCCGTGCAGCCGTTTGAAGAGCCCGAAGATTCGCTCGGCGTACTGCGGCTCAATGCCAATCCCGTTATCTGTGACGGAGAACACCCACCAGCCGTCCCGCTCCTCCGCCGAGACGGAAACCCGGGGCGCCCGGTCTCCGTGGTATTTAATGGCATTGCTGATCAGGTTTTGAAAAATCTGGCTCAGACGGCTTTCATGCATCGCCACGACCGGCAATAAGCGATATATCACCGTCGCACCCGTGTCTTGAATGAGCCGTTTCAAATTCTCCAGAACTCCCTCGATCACCCGGCCCGAGTCTACATTTGGCAAAGGCCCCTCGGCGTACTTCGTTGCCCTCGTGTACGCGAGAAGGTCCTCGATGAGGACGATCATCCGATTAGATGCGGCCAGAATATTTTGCAGGAAGGTAGCATCGCGACCTTCCAGCCGATTTCCCAGATTCCGCTCCAGGATCTGAGCCGACATCGAAACGGTGCGCAGCGGTTCCTGCAGGTCATGACTCGCGGAATAGGCAAAAACCTCGAGATCCTGGTTGGCACGGCGCAGTTCTTCGTTGGAGCGTTTAAGTTCCATCTGCGCCCACTGGGCCCGCTCAAACAATTGGGCATTATCCATGGCGATGGCGGCTTGGGCTGCGATGCCGGCGGCGATTGCCTCATGGCTAGTGGCGAACTTTCCGGGCGAGGAATGGCCGAAAAACAGGCCGCCCAAGACCTCTCCCGAGCGCGCGATCACCGGTACGGCGAGATAACTGCGGATCTTCGGCTCCTGATGATCGGGTTGGTGCGCGGACGTGCCGTTGCCATACCGCGGATCCTGAGTTACGTCGTCACTGCGCACGATACTTTCCCCGCGAAAAGTAGGACCCATGAGATCGCTGTTACGGACCAATGGGAATTCCGGGAACGGACCACCGTCCAAACCTGAGTGCGCGCACAGCATATTCAATTCACCCTTCTCGTTAACCACGTTGTGCAGGAACGCGCCGAATTGCGCGCCGATCAGCGCGGTTGCAATGTCTGTCACCTCCTGGACCAGCTTTTCCGAGTCAAGTTGCGCCGCCAGCCTTGGACCAACTTTGTTCAACAGCTCGGCGGTGCGGCGAGCTTCCTGCTCGCGTGACAGCAGCAGAGTGCGCTCCTCCTCGGCCAGCTTCCGTTGACTGATATCCCGGGCTATTTTGGAGGCGCCCACAATGTGGCCGGCGGCATCGCAGATGGGGGAGACAGTGATTGCGACATCGATGACGTGTCCGTCTCTTCTGCGCCTGCGAGTTTCATATTGGTCGACGCACTCTCCCCGCCTGATTTTCGACAGGATGCGAGGCGTTTCATCCAGCCGGTCCGGGGCGGCAAGGACGGTTACCGGTTGGCCCACTACCTCGCCGGCAGTATAGCCGTACATGTGCTCGGCGCCCTTGTTCCAAGTGGTAATGATGCCGTTCAGGTCGTTGCTGATGATGGCATCGTCCGAGCTTTCCACGATCGCTGCCAGGTGGCGGCGTTCGCCTTCGAGCCGGATCCGATCTGTGAGATCACTGGCGATCCCACCAACCCCGGCCACCCGTCCGTCCGGCCCCTGGAACGGAAACCTGATCGAGAGATAGCTGTGAATCCCATCGTCCAGCGGAGCGGACTCCTCGACAGCCAGCGGCTGCCCGCCTTCAATCACCGCACGATCGTTGGCTTGAAACCGGGCCGCCGTCTCGCTGGGAAAGATTTCGGAATCCGTCCTCCCCAGCACCTGGCTCTTACTCAAACGAAACAATTCTTCAAAGCGCCGATTTACGAGGATGTGGCGGCCCTCAAGATCCTTGATGAAGATGACGGCTGGTGAATTATCGACGATGGCGTGCAAAAGCTGTTCGCTGCGCGCCCGTTCGAGTTCCGCACGTTTCCGCTCAGTGGCTAAAGCCAGGTGCGCGGCAACCGAGTTGGCTAGTTCCAATTCATCGGGTCCGCACTCGTGGGGCTCGCCGTAATACAGCATCAACTTCCCAAAGACGCCCGCATCGGGCGCTAAGGGCACGAATGCCAGCGCCCGGATTCCTTCCTGGCGAAAGACGTCCTGATAGGCTGCGAGACTGGGGTCCAGGAGGACATCCGGGACCATGATCGAATGGACGTCCTGGCTCCCGCGGGACCAGGGAGAGTGTCCCGTGACCGCAGCCTGGTATCTCTCGGACAGGCCATGCGAAGCATGGAAGCGGATGATACCGTCTTGGCCAAACAGCAAAATCGCGGCGCGATCGGCTTCGGTCGATTCCAGCAGACTCGTGAGCGCGGCCTGGTAGAGGTCCTCCAGACTCCCGGCGCGACTCAGGGCGGCGAGCAGTTGATAAAGTGCTTTGAAACGGTCTATTCCGCTCCCTGGGATGGCTTTCGCCACGACCGGCATCGATTCAATTTTACCGCGCAGCGGCGAGCTTCAATCCGTTGCGCCGCGCACAAACGCGGCATGCGGCGCTGGTCGGGAAGCCGGCACGAGCCGCGCATCGCGCATTTTGCCTCTCAAATCGGTTAGGGTGGAGTGGTAACCCGGAATCGATGCTGTTTTACGCCTTGACCATTTCCCTTTCGGCCTTCCTGTTATTCGAGGTGCAGCCAATCATCGCCAAGATCATCCTCCCGTGGTTTGGCGGCTCGTCCGCGGTCTGGAGCACCTGCATGCTGTTCTTCCAGATGGTGCTTCTGCTGGGATATGGTTACGCCCATTGGCTTCACTCCAGGTTCGCGGCGCGAAGGCAGGCTATCATCCACATCGGCTTACTGGTAGTGAGCCTGGTCACGGTGCCGATTCTTCCCAGCCCGCGATGGAAAGCGGCCAGTGTCGGGCAGCCGTCGCTCACGATTCTGGCGTTATTGGCAGCGACGGTGGGGCTGCCGTATT
>Ga0126381_100010149_pt1 | contig 10589 bp, 9 predicted proteins | sample PanSoiMetPlot_28_FD_96465 | JGI IMG/M metagenome (GOLD analysis project Ga0126381, IMG submission 96465) | Tropical forest soil microbial communities from Panama - MetaG Plot_28 | ecosystem: Environmental > Terrestrial > Soil > Tropical forest > Bulk soil | place: Panama | collected 2016-02-17 | reverse complement strand
GTGATCTCCTCGCTCGCGGCGACGCGCAGGGAGATCGGGTGGCGGCTGGCGAGCCGCAGCGCGTCGATGCCATGGATGTTCTGCGGGTCGGCGATCGCCACACAGAGGTAGTCGTCCTCGAAGGCGTACGGAATGGCGGTCACCTGCTCGAGGACGTGCAGCGGCACGGCTTCCGTGGCCATGGGGTCGATGCCGACGTTGCCCAGCTCGACCACGGGGAGCCCGTACTGCGCAGCGACAATGCGGGCGATCGCTTCGCTCGACGCGAGCCCTTCATCGATCAGCACCTGCACGACCGGCGCATGCTTCGCCTGTTCCCGCAGGGTCTCGAACTTCGCCTCGGGGATCAGGCCCGTCGTCTCGAGCAGGTCGACGACGAGCTCGCCCATGAGCTGCGAGATCGGGGCGGGCGCCACCGGGCCTTTCGGCACCGGGGTTCCGTCGCCCGCTACGGGCTGAGCCGACACCGCAGTCGCCTCACGTGTGATGGAGGTAGGCGTGGAGGATTGCCTCGCCGGCGAAGAGCGCGATGAGGGCGCCCGCGGCGAGGAACGGCGCGAACGGGATCTTGAGCTTCCGGGCACCGTGGCCGTGGCGGGCGATCAGGAAGACGGTCGGCACGAGGGAGAGGAGCAGCGCCAGCATGAACCCGACCGGCGTCGTCCGGCCGAGCAGCGCGCCGATCAGCAGCGCGAGCTTGACGTCGCCCATCCCCATCCCGCCCGGATAGGCGAGCGCCACGAGGAAGAGGAATCCCGCGAAACCGAATGCGCCCATCGCCCATTCCGGCGACGGATGCCAGACGGTATCCAGCACGAGGACGGCGGCTGCCGCGGGCAGCACGACGCGATTCGGGACGATCCGTCGCTCGATGTCCGTGGCAGTCACGACGACGAGCGCGGCGCAACCGATCGCTGCTGCGATCGTTCTCAGTGTGAATCCGAACGCGAGCACGCAGCCCACGAGGAGGAGTGCTGTCGTGAGCTCGATGACGAGGTCGCGCGGCGGGATCCGGACGCCGCACTTGCGGCAGCGGCCGCGGAGCAGCGCATACGAGAGCACTGGGACGTTGTCGTACCAGCTGATCGGCGTCTCGCAGCTCATGCAGGCCGAGCCCGGCCGCACGATCGAGCGGCGCAGCGGCACGCGGGCAGCGACCACGCCGAGAAAGCTGCCGAGGGCAAGCCCGGGCACGAAGACGAGCGGGAGGACGAGATCCATCCCGCTTGTTATCGACATCCGCGCCGCGCCCCTTGAGGGCGTCTTTCGGCGCTACTTGGAGTTGTGCTTCGCCGGGCGACGGATCAGGCTCGCGCCGTACGGCGAGCGATCCTGTGGGGCACCGGTCTGTGCGCCCTTGCCGCGGACGAGGTGCAGAGTGATGGTCGGCTCGCCTGTGTCGAGCACGTGCGCGCCCGGCTGCGGCGACTGGGAGGCCACGACGTTGACCGGATAGCCCTCGACGACGCCGCGGACCTTCCAGCCGAAGCCGTTGTCCTCGAGCGCCCCCGAGGCGAAGACAAAGAGTTGGCCGCGAACGTCCGGGACGGTCATCACCTGCCGCGGCGCGGACGAGTGCGTCGTCGCCTTCGTCGCCACGGTCGGCTTGTCCGCCGCGAGCGAGATCGTGGCGCTCACGAGCAGGCCGGCAGCGGCAACTGCGGTCAGGCGCGGAAGCGTGAGAATGCGGCGGGGCACGGCTTGTGCATCGGAACGTTGGGACATGATCCTGACCCCTCTAATGGGTGAAGTACACGACGTTGGAGCTGAACGCGGTGCCGCCCGAGGAGAACCCCCCCGCCTGCGGCACGCCGCCGACCGCCGCGCCGACGATCCGCCTCGCTCCGTCGTACCTGGACGCGAACCAGCGCTCGCTGAGGCTGTCGATCTCGACGTCGGCGCCGGTGTGCGGCGCGTCGATGAAGTCCCCGTAACCGATGTAGATCCCGACGTGATCGAGTCCGTTGAAGAAGACGAGGTCTCCCGGCTGCAGCTGGTTCTTCGGCACCGGGACGGCGCCCGCGTAGTTCCACTGCGAGACGGTGTAGTGCGGCAGCGAGATGCCCACCTGCGCGAACACATACTGGACGAGACCAGAGCAGTCGAAGCCGGCGGTCGGGGTTGCTCCACCCCACTTGTACGGGACGCCGAGATACTGCATCGCAATCGAGACGACGCCGCTATAAGGCGCTGAACCACCGCCGGTCGAAAACAGGTTGTTCGAGAGCAGCGCGGGGGCGTTGGTGTTGAAGGCGGGGCCGTTCGCCTCGTCGCGGAACCTGCCGAGCTGATTCGTGGCCGCGTTGAGCCGCTTCTGCAACTCGTTCACGCGCGCGTCGGCCGCCCGGCGCCGGACGCCGAGCAGGACGGCGCGCTTGCGAGCGTCAAGCTGGCGAGTGAGCAGGCGGGCGTTGGTGGCGACGCGCAGGAACTTGCGCTCGGAGCGCGCGAGCTTCCGGGCCTGCGCGCGAGCGCTGCCGAGCAGCGCGTGGGACGCTGAGATCCGGCCGCGGGCTGAGGCGAGCTGCGCCTTCAGCTCCTTGGCGGAGAAGACCACTCCGACCCCGCCGCTGTCCAACCCGCCGCTCTGGCTGTAGAGGCTCGCGAGCCCCATCACCTCGTTCACGTACCAGGAGGCGTGGTTGTAGCAATAGACGGCGCGGGTGATGTCGAACTGGCCGCCGCACCCTGCCAGGTAGCGCGCGGCGCTGAAGATCGCGTCGGTGGGGTTGTTGGGATCGGCGACGCCGTCCCCGTTCGCGTCGATTCCCCATCGGGCCCACGTCGAGGGCATGAACTGCATCCAGCCGACAGCGCCGGCCGAGCTCGGCCCGAGGTTGCTGCCGAAATTGGTCTCGACCTTGTTAATCGCGGCGAGCACCGGCCACGGGATGCCGTACGCGTTTCCGGCCGCCTGCCAGATGGGGAGGAGAGCCGCGAAGGACATCGCGCCGCTCTGCCCTTGCCCCTGCGCCGTCACGGTGAAAGGGATAACCGCGGGGCCGGCGCCGGGGTTCTGGTGATGCGGCCGAGCAACCCGGAACGTGTCTGCCCCCGCGGTGCCCGCGAGGCTCAAGGAGAGCACGAGCACTGCCCCGAGCAGGGGGAGAAGACGTCTCATGGCTACTGCTGGCCGGCGACGCGGAGCCGCGGCAACTCCTCGGGCTCCGCAGCCTCCTCGGGCGCAGGCTCGGGCCCAGCCTCGGGAGCCGCATCATCGTCCGCCAGGGCATCCAGCTGCGCAACGTGGGCCTGCTCCTTGACGGCACGGTCGAGCGCGATCAGGAAGTCGTGGCGGTTCGAGGCGGCGTTCGCCGCGATCTCGCGGTCGACCTTCTCAGCGAGCACGAGCTCGATCAGCGCCTTGCTGAAGGTCTGCATCTGGAAGAAATCGCCCTCGGCGATCGCCTCGGTGATCTCGTCGGGCTTGTTGTCGCGGATCAGGTCCGAGATCCGGGCGTTCGCGATCATGACTTCGACCGCCGGAACGCGTCCGCCGTCAAGCTTCGGGAGCAGCCGCTGGCTGATCACGCCGCGCAGGACGCCGGCCAGGATGGAACGGATCAGCTGCTGTTTGACGGCCGGGAAGAACTCGACCATCCGCCCGATCGTCTCGGACGCGTCGACGGTGTGCATCGTCGAGAGGACGAGGTGGCCCGACTCCGCTGCAGCCAGAGCGGTCTCGGCAGTCTCGGCGTCACGAAGCTCGCCGATCAGGATCACGTCCGGGTCCTGGCGAAGGCCCCGACGCAGCGCCTGCGCGAAGGAGGCGGTGTCGAGGCCAACTTCGCGCTGGTTGACGATGCAGCCGTGGTCGCCGTGGACGATCTCGATCGGGTCCTCGATCGTGACGATGTGCTGCCGCCGAGCGCGGTTGATGTGATCGATGATCGCCGCGAGCGTGGTCGTCTTTCCCGAGCCGGTTGCGCCCGTGACGAGGACGAGCCCGCGGTGCTCCTCTGCCAGGCGCCGGACGCCGGACGGCAGGGAGAGCTCGTCGAAGTTCGGGACCACCCGGGGGATGACGCGGAAGGCGATCGAGATCGAGCCGCGCTGCCGGAAGCCGTTGACGCGGAACCGGGGGAGGCCTGCGGGCGAGTACGCGCTGTCGAGCTCCCCGGTCTCGAGAAACGTCTGCAGCCGCTTCGGCGTCTCGGCGCAGACCTGCTCTAGTGCGAGCTCGAGGTCGCGCTCGGACAGCTCGGGCTCGTCGTCCAGCACGCTCAGGTTGCCGTCGCGGCGCAGGATCGGAGGCCTCTCGATTTTGAGGTGGATGTCGCTTGCGCCGAGTTCGACGGCGCGTCGGAGCACGAGTTCGAGATCCATCGGCAACCTCCCAATCGGCCGGTTAGGGCACCGGCTTTAGGCCCGATTCCCCCAGACGGGCTTGAGTTCGCTCGTTCATCCGGTCGGCGTCCTCGACGACACGACCGGCGCCGCACAGCGCCAGTACTCGCGGGTGGGGTGGACGGCGATCAGGTTGCACGAGTTGTTCGATTCGTCCGGCCATCCGTCGAGTCGGCCTTTCGTGCAGCTCAGCAATGTGGGGTCGTCCTGGCCGTTTTCGACGACCGGGCTACAGCTGCTCAGGAGACCGGCGTCCCTCAGAATCCGTCCGTCCTTGACGGCGGCCATCAACCCGATCACTAGGGCACCGACGACGATGATCTTCAGCAGCATCGGTCTTCTCCTGGCTTGTTCGCCGTCTGAGTCGGCATCGGGCGCCGGAGCGCCGATCCCTCCTTCGGACGAACTAGCGCGCGATCAGGGCCTCGAGCTCCCGCTCGAGCTCGGCGAGCTCGTTGCCGTGTCGTCCCAGGCCGCCGCCGAGATCGTCGAGCGTGTGCTCGAACCGCTCCCGCTCCTCGGCGACGAGCTGCAGGAGGCCGTCCCGTTCGGCCTCGAGCTCACGGATTTGCCGCTCCAGCTCCTCTGCGTTCCGGCGGGCGTCCTCCGACTCGCGCTCGCGCTGCGCCGCGAGATTCGCCAGGGCCTGCCGGTGTTCCGCCAGTTCCGAGCCGGTCGCGGCGAGCTCGGCTTCGAGCTCCGCGATGATGTGCTTCTTGCGGCGCCAGCGCGGCGCCGGCCGGGCGGCCGCCGGCTCGGGAGCCTCCTCCGCGAGGGTGGCGACGACCGAGTCCTTCTCACTCCCGCCGGCGATGATCGCCACGGCGCCGAGGAACGCGAACAGGCAGATCCCGGCGGCGTAGAGCACGCCGGTTCCGCCGCGCACGACCACGTAGGCAGCCGCGGCAGCCGCGACTCCCAGGCTGGCAACGCCCGCCGCGGCAAGCATCCGTGCCGGCGCGACTCTCACTGCAGGTGACCGCCCTGGATGATCGCCGCGAGCTCCTGCGTCTTCGTCAGGGCCCGCTCGAGGCGGTTGTTCCGGTCGGCCAGGTCGTGCCGCATGCGGTCGACGGCCTCCTGGTCGCGGAGGCGCTCGACGCGGATCCGCTGGAGCTCAGCCTCGAGCTCCTGTACGCGCTGCTCGCGCGCTGCCATCTCGCCGCCGAGCTCCTGCAGCTTGTTGCGCAGGTCCTGCAGCCGCGTGGCCTCGGTGTCGAAGGCCGTGAGGACGCGCTCGAGCGACCGTCCCCAGACCGGCGCGGCGGCAGCCGCACCGTTCGTGACCGGGTCGGTGCCGTGCGACGCAACTGCCATCGACGCGCCGTCGAGCAGGGACGCGAGCGTCGAGGTCTTGACGACGCCGATGTCGACGGCGCCGGAAAAATGCTCGCGAATGCCCGCGATGCGCTCGGGGGTCGCGTCCGCCAGGACGACGCGGACGTTGCCGTCGCTGCAGCGGACCGGAGCGGCGCCGATGCGCGCGAGCTCCTCGCCTCCCACGCGGGTGGCGGATTCGCTGTCGATCAGAAGCGGCTCGTCGTCGAGGTAGGGGAGCTCCCAGGAACGTGCGGTCGCGATGGCCGCGTCGCGCTCGTCGCCGGGCTCGACGCGCTGTTCGTCGCCGAAGTCCTCAAACGTCGTCTCGCTCTCGAAGTAGTAGTCGTCCACTGCAAGCCTCCAGGTTGCGTATCTCGGGAGTTATCGGCTCTCCCAAGGCCGTTCTTTAGGCGTCGAGGCGTCTAAACCTGCGCGAGATAGACGCAGACGTCGCCGTTGGGGAGCGTGCGACCGCTGCGCACGACCTCGTAGACGGTCGGCTCGTCGTGATCGGGGAGCACGAGCTCGACGATCTGGCCCGCCTGCGGCGGCACGCCCGTCTGCGGGACGAGCTCGTAACCGTTCGGGCCCGGGACGAACAGCGAGTACTCGGTCTCTTTCGGCTCGGAGGTGGGCTGGTCGCTCTCGACCTCCTCGACCTCGGTCTCCTCGACCTCCGTCTCTGTCTCGGCGACGTAGGTCGCGGGCTCTTCGGCGAGCTCGGCCGCGAGCCGCCGGACCGTCTCGAGCGCCTCAAGCAGCCGCTGCGAGCCGAGCTGCAGCTGCCCCTCGCGCGCGTCGGCAGCGGAGGAAGCGGCGGCGAGCTGCTCGATGGAGGAGCCGAGCTCCTGCTCGAGCACCGTGCGCTGGGCGAGCAGCGTCTCCCGCTCCGCGTCGTGCAAGTCCTGCGCCTCGGCGAGCAAGCGTGTCCGCTCCTCGGCCTCCGCCTGAGCCTCGCCGGCCAGGATCTGGAGCCGCCCTACCTCGGCGACGGCGCGGTCGCGCTCGGCCTCGAGGGCGATCTGCGACTCGCGCACGCGCTCTGCCTGCCGCAGTAGTTCCCGAGCCTCCTCAAGCTCGGCGTTCAAATTGTCCCGCTCGTCGACGACGCCACGCAGCTCGGCCGCCGAGCTCTCGCGTACCTCGGCGAGGATGTGCTGGAGCCGTTCGACCTCGGTGCGAAGCTCGTCCCGCTCCTCGGCCGTGGGACCGAGGACGGCCAGCCGCTCGAGGGTCTCGCCGAGCTCCTGCTGGAGCTGCTCGCGCTGCGCGACGCTCTCGTCGCGCTGGGTCGTGAGCTTGTCGCGCTCGCCGGCATGCCGCTCCTGCTCCTCGGCGAGGCGGCGCTCCTGCTCCGCGGTAGAGGCCTGCGCCTCCGCGAGTGCGGTCTGCACGCTGTCGAGCTGCTCGCGGGCGTGATCGCGCTTCTCGCGGAGCCGACCGAGCTCCTGTTCGTGCGCGGCCTGCGCCTCGGCGAGTGAGGACTGGAGCTGCTCGACCTCGGTGCGCATTCTGTCCCGCTCCAGGGCGGAGGGGCCTGCGGCGGCGAGCTGCTCGAGCGCCGCCCCGAGCTCCTCCTGGAGTCGGTCGCGCTGGGTCGTGAGCTCGTCCCGGTGCGCGCTGACTTCGTCGAGCTGCGCCGTGAGCTCGCCGATTTCGCCCGCGTGCCGCTCGCGTTCCTCGGCGAACCGGCTCTCGTGGTCGGCGGCCGCGGCCTGCGCCTCGGCGAGCGAAGCGCGGAGCCGCTCGAGCTCGGTCGCGAGCTCGTCGCGCTCCTCTTGAAGCCGCGCGTAATCCTGCTGGCGCTCGGTCGCCGTCTCGGCGACGGCGGTCTGCAGACGCTCGATCTCCGAGGTCGCGCGGTCGTGCTCCTCTTGCAGCATGGCCAGGTTCTGCTCGTGCGTCGTCTGCGCCTCGGCGAGCGCTGCCGCAAGCCTCTCGACGTCGGCCTGCAGCCGCTCCTGCTCGGCAGCCGCGGCGCCCTGCAGACGCTCGACCTCCCCGGAGGTTTGCGTCTGCTCCTCCTGCAGCCGGGCGAGCCTCTGCTCGTGCTCGGCCTGCGTCGCGGAGAGCGCGCTCTCGAGCCTCTCGACCTCAGTGAGCAGACGGTCCTGCTCGTCTGCCGCGGCCTGCGCCTCCGAGAGGACGGCTTCTAGGCGCTCGACTTCGCTGCGCAGCTGCTCCAACTCGGTGGGGTCGACGTCAACGGCAGGCGGAACTTCCGCGCTCGGCTCGGCTTCGTCGGGCGTCTCGTCGGGCTCGGTGTGCACGGTCTCCTCCGGAGCGGTTTCCGGCTCCTCAACAGTCGTCTCGACCGCCTCGGCGACTTCCTCGACTTCATCGACTTCCGAAGCCTTCTCAACCTCCTCCGGCTCGGTTTCGAGGGGAACGGCGGCAACGGAAGACGGCTCCTCGACGGCCTCGGGTTCGACGGAGACGTCAGTCGGTGCGTCGTCGGTGGGCTCGGCGTCGGGCCGCGTCGCGGGCGCGACGGCGGTCGGCGCCAGCCGAAGCTTGGGGAGGTCGGTGCGCGTCCCCTCCGCGTCGGGCTGCTCGTCCTTGGGCGGGACGCCGAGCGCGAAGCCGTACTCGGTCCTGAGCGCGCCGCCGCTCTGCATTGCGAGCGCATGCGCGACCGCCGCGCCCGAGGCGAAGCCGAGCTCCACGATGATCTGGCCCAGCGGGCGATTCGACTGCTGCTGCACCTCGAGGACGGTCGCGAGCTGTTCTTGGCTGATCAGCCCGAGCTCGGTCATCAGCTCGCCGAGCTGACGCTGCGGCATGCGCTCGGAAGCGCTCATGCCAGAGACCAGACCCGCCGCAGGGCAATCACGTGGCTTACATCGGCTGAAAGAGCATCGAACTTGAATGCAGCGGACATCGGACTACAAACGCCAGTTCGAGGGATGGCTTGAAGGGCAGTAAAGGCCGAAAATTGCGCCAGGACGACTGCGGCGTCCGCTACAGCCGAGTGGAAAAGGAGCGCCGCAATGCCCAGCACCATCGAGGAGAGCGTCACCCACAAGGACAGCCTGCTCGAGGTCGAGTACGACTTCGCTCGGAGAGAAGCCGAGAAAGCCGAGCTCGCCCGGGACGTGGAAGCCCAGCACGAGCGGTTGCACACCCTGAGAGCGATTGTGCTCGAGGAGCTCACGAAGCAGCGGCGGGTCACGATGCCGCGCTGGCCGAGTGGGCCGAAGGTCGTCGCTCCAACGCTCGTCGACGAGGACGAGTGGTGGAACAAGATGCTCGGGAGGAATAAGGCGGCTTAGCCGCGCCCCGCGGTGGGGGAGCTCGCGCGAGCTGCAAGCACCGACGGCGAAGCCGCCGGTGCGCGGCGTAAACCGCGGGAGCTCCTCCGGCGAGGTCAGGGAGGACTGGTCGTCGTCGTGGTCGGCGGCGGCTCGGTGGTGGTCGGCGGAGGCGGGTTCGTCGTCGTCGGCGGCACTGTCGTCGTCGGGAGCGTGCGCGTCGTCGTCCGCGTGGTCGTGCGAGCGGTCGTCGTCCTGGCAGTGGTGGTTCTCTGCTGAGTCGTGGTCTGGCCCTTGTGGTGCTGCTTGTGCTTGCAGCCGTCGTGCGGGCGCGCGTTCCGCCACGTGCGCGCGAACTGGTAGCGGCCGCACCACGGCTTGAACGGCGGAGACCCCGGACTCGCGAATTGCTCCACAGGCTGCCCCTGCAGCGCAACGGTCATGAGCGTGTGCCAGATCTCGGCCGGCAGCGTGCCTCCCGTGACGCCGGGGATCCCATGCACGCCGCGCATCGGCCGCTCGCTCGTGGGATAGCCGACCCAGGTGACCGTCATCAGCTGCGGCACCCAGCCCGCGAACCAGGCGTCGGCGAAGCTGTCGGTCGTCCCCGTCTTCCCGGCGGCGGGCCGGCCGGCGAGCGCTGCCGCCGTGCCGGTGCCGGACTTGACGTTCGCCTCGAGCACCCGCGTGACCACGCCCGCGACCTTGGGATCGACGATCTGCTTCCCCTTAGGCTGCGACGCCTGCTCGGTGTGACCGCCGGGGAAGACGACCTTCTCGAGGATGGTCGGGTCGTGCGCGATCCCGCCGTCCGCGAGCGTTGCGTAGGCGCTCGCGAGGTCGAGCGGGCTGACGGCATTCACTCCGAGCACGATCGAGGGGACGGGCTTCAGCTTCGACTGGATTCCCATCCGGTGGGCGAGCTGGGCAACCGGCTCGGGGCCGAGGTCGAGGGTCAGGCGTGCGTAGACCGTGTTGTCGGAGAGCAGGGTCGCCTGCGTGAGCGGGATCCGTCCCGAGTACGTGTTCTCGAACGTGTGCACGTGCCAGTTGTCCGGCCCGACGAACGGAGCCGAGAGGTACTGCGTCGAGTAAGGGTTGATCTCGTGCTGCACGGCCTGCGTGAGGACGAACATCTTGAAGGTCGATCCCGCCTGCCTCTGGCCGTCGACCGGCAGGTCGTAGGCGATCTGCTGACCGGTCTGCGCGATCGCCATCGCGCGGATCTGCCCGGTCTTCGGGTCGATCGAGACGACCGAGCCGGCCGGGTCGCCCTTGTGGTCGAGCGTCCTGAGGATCGCGTGCGTCGCCTCGGTCTGCATCTTCGCGTTGAGCGTCGTGTAGATCCGCAGGCCGCCGCGGCGGACTCGCTCGGCGCCGTACTGATGCACGAGCTGGCTCGTGATGTAGTCGGTCAGATAGGTCTCACCCGCGAGGCCCGGCGCCCGTTGCGGATGCAGGCCGAGCGGGCTGGCGAGCGCTCGTCGGTACTGCGCTCGCGTGATGTCGCCGTTGTCGAGCAGCGCCCGCAAGACCTCTGCTCGGCGTGCCTTCGCAGCGTCCGGCCGGTTCACCGGGTCGTAGGCCGACGGCGCCTGAGGCAGCCCCGCGAGCAGCGCCGCCTGCTCGAGCGAGAGATCCTTAGCGTCCACGCCGAAGTACGCGTGAGCC
>Ga0126381_100010148_pt1 | contig 10589 bp, 6 predicted proteins | sample PanSoiMetPlot_28_FD_96465 | JGI IMG/M metagenome (GOLD analysis project Ga0126381, IMG submission 96465) | Tropical forest soil microbial communities from Panama - MetaG Plot_28 | ecosystem: Environmental > Terrestrial > Soil > Tropical forest > Bulk soil | place: Panama | collected 2016-02-17 | reverse complement strand
ATGAGCCCGTGGCGGGAAACGTCGAAGAGGCGCTCACCGATTTTCCAGATCCTCTCGCGCATTACGAGTCAGACTAATGCGGAGCCGCGATTATTCGAACTCGAAGGTGGCACATGCGTCTCGCCTGCGATTTACAGCAAGGGCGGACGCCTTTACTCGCGAGCCAGAGGCTCGCGCTACTTCTTTCTTGCGTAGCGCCCCATCAACTCGCCCTGTGCGATGATATGACCTTTCATCGCACCATCCACTTGGCCCCGCTTTGCGCCAGAACGCAAATCCAGTTCGCGGTCCAGAGCGAAAACCTTGAACGAATACCGATGTGTGCCCGGCGGCGGACACGGGCCGCGGTAACCTGATTTGCCGAAATCATTTGCGCCTTGCACGCCTTTTGGCGCGCTGCCTTCCGCAATTGAGTTGGTCTGCGGCGGAATATTCCAGACCAGCCAATGAGTAAACAATCCGCCTGGCGCATCCGGGTCATCGGCAATCAAAACAAGACTCTTTGCTTCCGAAGGAACACCGCTTATCTGCAAAGGCGGACTGGTGTCCGATCCATCACACGTGAATTTTGATGGAATGTTGCCGCCTTCGTGGAAAGCAGAACTCGTGATCTTCATTGTCGCTCCTCCGGCCGCAAATGAAACGATTGCAGCGAGTAGGATCGCGACTGCACCTCCAGTTATAGACCTTCCCATTGTCGGACCTCCGATTGAAATCGCGTTAAATCGACAAAACTGAGCATATTGTTTCGCCCAAATGATCGCAAACGAACCCAAAATTAGGGAACAACTTCTCGCGCTTCTGTCCAGGAAAGATTACCGGCCGCTGAACAAGATCGAAATCGCCCGGAAATTTGGTGTGAGCGGGACCACGCGTGTCGCATTGCGCAAAACATTGCGCGACCTCGAACGGGCTGGCGAGATCGCGCGCATCCGGAAGGATCGATATGTCCTGCCGCATGAGGCTGACTTGGTTACTGGGAAGTTATCGGTTCATCCAGCCGGTTACGGCTTTCTCAGCTCGGAAAAGCCGGGCGATCCGGACGTTTTCATTGCAGCGGAGAACGTCGGCACAGCGATGCATGGAGATCGCGTCGTTGCGCGTATATCGCCCGAACCGGCTTCGGGCCGGATAAAAGGACGTCGCGAAGGGCGCGTGATTCGAATCCTGGAACGCGCGCACGATACCGTCGTTGGGACGCTGCAGCGGTCACGGAATTTTTATTACGTGGTACCCGACGATCCGCGCTTCGTGCACGATATTTACGTACGTCCTGTAGCGGAAGAGACGGATCGACGCTCGGCGACGGGCGCTACAGTTGGCGACAAAGTCGTCGTGCGCCTCGAGGACTGGCAATCGCGTCACGTGAATCCAGAAGGCGAAATCGTCGAAGTGCTCGGGCCCGCATCGGCGCCGGGCGTGGACGTGCTGTCAGTTATTCGGAAGTATCATCTACCGACGGAATTTCCCTCGGACGTGTTGGAGCAGGCCGAGCGTATTCCGGAGAACGTTGATGCGCGGCAAATCGCCGGACGCGAAGATTTGCGCAATCAATTCATCGTCACTATCGACCCCGACGACGCGCGAGATTTCGACGACGCGATTAACGTGGAGCAACTTCCAAACGGCGGTTGGCAACTCGGCGTGCACATCGCCGATGTTGCCGCCTACGTGGAGCCGGGCAGCGCATTGGACCGTGAGGCGCGCAGACGTGGCAACAGTGTTTATCTCCCCGATCGCGTCATCCCGATGTTGCCGGAGCGATTGAGCAACGGTGTTTGCAGTCTCAAGCCGGGAGTCGATCGGTTTACGCACTCGGTTTTTATTCAGTTCGACAAACGTGGCATGGCCAAGAGCGCGCGCTTCGCGCGGAGCGCGATTCGCAGTGCCCACCGCCTGACGTACAAGGAAGCATACTCGATTTTGATGGCGGCGCCCCGGGACCAGTTAGGCGAACGGCTCCACCTTGCCTGGGAGCTTGCCGCGTTATTGCGGCGAAAACGATTCGAACGCGGCGCGCTGGACCTTGATTTTCCAGAAGTAAAAGTCTGGGTCGACACAAACGGCAAACCAGTTCGATTGGAACGTGTCGAGAACGATGAATCACATCAGTTGATCGAAGAATTCATGCTCGCGGCAAATGAAGCGGTGGCGCGGGAACTGAAGAAGCGAGCAATTCCAACGATCTATCGCGTTCACGAGAATCCCGATCCGGAAAAGCTTGGAGAGTACCGTGAGTTCGCGCTCAGTTTTGGCTACAAAGTTGGCGATCTGACGCATCGCGCTGAGCTGCAGCGATTGCTTGCCGAAATCCGTGGAAAACCCGAAGAGCAGGCGCTGAAAGTCGGTCTTCTAAAGAGCCTTAAACGCGCGCGCTATGATCCTCAGCCGCTTGGGCACTACGGCTTGGCAAAGACGAATTACTTGCATTTCACCAGTCCAATCCGGCGATATGCCGATCTCGTCGTGCACCGAACGTTAGGTAGGGACGGCACTACGTTGCCGTCCGCAATTTCTCGAACTCCCGAACGGCGGTCACGGAGTGACGCGTCCTATCATATGGCGGAAATTGCTTCTATCGCCGAACACATTTCAACAACCGAGCGAAATGCGGCCGACGCCGAGATCGACGCAACGCAAATGAAAAAGCTCGAATTTTTCCAGCAGCAACTCGCCGGCCGCAAGCCGCAGATCTTTTCAGCGACAGTTGTGGATGTCCGGAACTACGGATTGATGATCGAATTGCCCGATGCTCTCCTCACCGGTCTTGTCCATGTCTCATCGCTCACGGATGACTTCTATATGTTTGAGCCCGCGCGTCGCCAACTCATTGGCAGACGATCACGCAAACGATTCCGAGTCGGTGATAAGCTGTCAGTCTTTGTTGCGCGTGTTGATGTGTTCAAACGGCAGGTGGACTTCGCGATCGCCCCGACTGCGGAGAAATCGAAGGCAAGCCGCCGAGCGAAACGTTCCTCCAAGAACGACTGAAGTTTTCCAGACCTCGCGATGGGAAATAACGGGTGGACATTTGCGGGGATGACAAATCGCCGCTAAAAAATGCTGCTATGACTCAAGCTACTGCCACTGTTACCGCGGTGCATTATTCGCGGACCAACCCTTTTCCCGCCAAAATGCTGGTCAACCGGCGGATGAGCGGGCCGGAGTCGGAAAAGGACACGCGTCATTTTGAACTCGATCTCACCGGCTGGGGATTAAGCTTTGAAGTAGGCGATTCTGTCGGCGTCTATCCAACAAACGATCCCGAATTGGTGGATGAAATTATACGCGCGCTTGGAGCCACCGGCGGTGAACAGGTGCCTCGTGTGAAGGGAGAACCAACATCGCTACGGGAGGCGTTACTTCGAGATTATAGTATCACCCAACCGACGCCAAAATTTCTAAAGGCGATCGCTCATCGCGCCAATGCCGCGCCAACTCTGCATTATCTTCTGGCCCCGGATCGCAAACAGGATCTGCAGACTTATCTCTGGGGCATGGAAGTGATCGACTTTCTTATCGAACATCCATCAGCGCGGTTCAGACCGGAAGAATTTGTCGGGCTGCTATCAAAATTACAGCCGCGACTCTATTCAGTCGCTTCGAGCCTCAAAGCGTTTCCCGACCAGGTGCATTTAATTGTGGACGTCGTTCGTTATGAAAGTCATGGCCGCATGCGAAAAGGCGTGGCCTCTTCATTTCTTGCCGACCGCGCGGACGATGCGCCAGTGCCAGTTTTTCCGAGCAACGCGAAACATTTTCATCTACCGGAAAATCCCGATACGCCGATTATCATGGTGGGACCTGGAACCGGGATTGCGCCGTTTCGAGCGTACTTGCAGGAACGCCATGTCACCGGTGCTAAAGGCAAAAACTGGCTGTTCTTCGGAGCGCAGCACGTGAGCTGTGATTTCGCGTACGAGGAAGATTTCGACATGTTTATGAAAGGAGGGATTCTCACGCGGCTCGATTGCGCGTGGTCGCGTGATCAGGCCCAGAAAATGTATGTTCAGCATAAGATGGCAGAAAACGCAGCCGAAATCTGGAAATGGATCGACGCCGAGGGCGCTCAGTTTTTCGTGTGCGGTGACGCGCGCCGCATGGCCAAGGACGTCGATGCAACCCTGCGCAAGATTGTCCAGGAACACGGCGGCAAGACCACCGATCAAGCGAACGAATACGTCGAGAAACTGAAGACCGAGAAGCGCTACAAACGGGACGTGTATTAGGTTCCTGATTCGTTAAATCGTTACAACGTTACATCGGATTGACGATTAACGATTCTCGTTTCGACGTGCCGAAAGGCGTTCGTCATTTTATCGGGTTGTGGCATAGTAGCTTCACAACTGTTCCTGGCGACGAGGAGCACTCGCTCGTTCCAAATACATTTAAGGATTCCTCGACTTCGCTCGGAATAACAAAAACAGCATCATGTACGAGAACACTGAATTCACATTGAAACGTGATTGCGAGGCAATCCAGATTCCCAGTGGTCAGAAGACGACCATTCCGACCGGAACCCAGGGCGTGATTACGCAAAGTCTGGGGGGTAGCTATACGATCGCAACTTATCAGGGCCTTGCGCGGGTGGCAGAGAAAGATCTGGACGCGCTAGGGTTGGAAAAGCCCCAACCGCAGCAAACAGAAGAATCTGTAAGCACCGATGGCGAAGTTTCAGAGGAAGACGTCTGGAACCAACTCCGGCAATGTTATGACCCCGAAATTCCGGTTAACATCGTCGATCTTGGCTTGGTCTACGATTGTCGATTGATGAAAAAAGACGGCGGCGGGACGCGCGTGGAAGTAAAAATGACGCTGACCGCTCCCGGTTGTGGAATGGGACCGGCGATCGCGCACGATGCACAGAGCAAAATTCTAAGCATCGACGGCATCGACGAAGCCGATGTGCAGCTTGTCTGGGATCCCCCGTGGAATCAGAACATGATCAGCGAAGCCGGCCGAATGAAGCTCGGCATGATCTGAATTCGTTTGGAGTTTTCCAATCGGTGCGTTTGAGTCCGCTGGCTGCGTCGTCCGGTAACGTCTCTCGGCTGTTTGACTTGCTTATTTTCCTCCCCCCGGATAAAAACGTCGCATGCCTGCGGCGGCCCCCACCGAAACGACGCGCGAAAGTCTGTTTACTTCCACACGGTGGACCATGGTGCTCGACGCGGGGGAATCGCAAACACCGCCGGACGATGCGCTAAGAGCCCTCTCGGAACTGTGCCGGATTTATTGGCGACCAATCTTTTTGTTCCTGCGACGCCAGGGTTCAAATCCAGACGACGCGCAAGATCTGACGCAAGGCTTTTTCACGCATCTGATCGAATCACGAGCTTACGCCCGAGCCGATCCAGATAAGGGACGGTTCCGCTCCTTTCTGCTCGGCGCCCTTAAACACTTCGTAGCGCACGCACGCGCTCACGACCGGGCGCAGAAGCGGGGTGGAGGCATGATCCTGGGGCCGCTCGACACGGCCGCGATCGCCGAAGCGGACGCACGAGCCGTGGGCTCGCAGGCTTGGAGTGCTGAACGCGTTTACGAACGCGAATGGGCAGAGACGCTGCTCCGCACGGCTCTGGATCGGCTCGCCGAGGAGTGCGCGTTAGCCGGCAAAGATGAACTGTTCAAGCAATTGAACTCACATCTTTCGGTCACCAGCGAAGGCGCAGTTCCATACGAAGAGATGTCGCTCCAGTTGGGCCGACCGATCACAACATTGCGCAGCGATGTAGCCCGGCTGCGCTCGAGATATCGCGCGATTTTGCGGGAGGAAGTGGGTAGCACCGTGGCACAAGCGTCCGAGGTTGACGCGGAGCTGCGACATCTCTGCGAAGTACTCGCTGCGGATTGATGCAGGCACAAGCGACTAGCCCGGCGGTTTGTCCTGAGTGCGGGACTCGGCTGGAGGGAGCGTTTTCTCGCGGTCTTGGTCGTTGCATGATTTGCCTGCTGCGCGTCGGATTCGACCACGCGGAAGAACCTGACGAAAGTTTGTTCGCTCCTGCAACAGATCGACTCGGGAACTACAGGATCGAGCGCCGCGACGATGGAACGGGTTGGGAATTGGGCCGCGGCGCGATGGGCGTTACTTATCGCGCGATCGATACGTCGTTGCAGCGGCCAGTCGCGCTCAAGCTGATCGCTTCGGAATGGGTGAAGCGCGGCGCGGAAGCGCGCGAACGTTTCATGCGCGAAGCACGGACAGCGGCATCTTTGCGGCATCCAAATGTTGCGACTGTTTACCATTTCGGCATCCGCGAAGAGAACGGGCAATGCTTCTGTGCGATGGAACTGGTGGAAGGCGAGACGCTGGAGACGCGTGTTCGCCGGACCGGACCGCTCGACGCGCTCACCACGATTGAGATCGCCTTGCAGGTTAGCAGCGCACTGGTCGCAGCTGAAAAACAGGGTTTGGTGCATCGCGATTTGAAACCGGCAAATCTAATGCTGGTCGCCACAGACTCGGAGGCAGACGCGCCGAAGCCCGGCCATACGGAGGCCCCGGAAATCGTCGTGAAGGTCATCGATTTCGGTGTGGCGAAAGCGCTTGCCGAAAAGCCGGATGCGATGAGCTTAACGCACGGAGGATTTGTCGGCACGCCGGCTTTTGCGAGTCCGGAGCAATTCACTGATGCTCCGGTCGATGTTCGCTCGGACATCTATTCGTTAGGCGCAACCGTCTGGTATTTGCTCACGGGCCACAGACCTTTCGAGGGCGCAACCAGTGAAGAGATTCGTGCGAGCCAGCGCTCGCGAGCTCTGCCGATCGAACAGCTGAAGGCGGCACGTGTTCCAAGCCGCCTTATTTCGGTGCTCATGTCGATGCTTGCCCCCGAACCGGCAGCGCGCCCGAGTATCCGTGCACTGGCGTTGCAGTTACAAGATTGCCGCGCCCAGATCCTCGATCGCTGGAAAAAGGCGCGTCGATTGACTCTTGCGGCTGGTCTGATCGGGATCGCAGCTGCCGCCTTCGCACTGTTCCCTCGCTGGCACAATCAAGCCGTGTCGCAGAGCGCGGCGCCTGCAAACGTCCCGCCGAAAAGCATTGCGGTTCTACCGTTTCGCAATCTCTCCGAAGACAAGGAGAATGCGTTTTTCGCCGACGGCATTCAGGACGATCTCCTCACCAGTCTCGCCCGGATCAAGGATCTCAAGGTTGTTAGCCGGGGTTCTGTAGCGTCATATCGGGATCTTTCCGCTCGCAAACTCCGCACGATCGCACAGGAACTTGGCGTTGGAGCCGTTCTCGAGGGTAGTGTTCGTCGCACCGCAAATCGCGTATTGGTCAATGTGCAGTTGACCGACGCAACGACCGAACGGCAAATCTGGTCGGACCGTTACGATCGTACGTTGAAGGATTCGATCGCTCTGCAAGGCGAACTGGCGGCTGAAATCGCTACGGCGCTAGCAGCAAAGCTCAGCCCGGAGGAAAAGGCGCAGGTGGAATCAAAGCTGACCAACAATCCGGATGCCTACGTCGTGTATCTGCGCGGCCGTGAGTTTCAAATGCGGCCCGAAGTCTCGCGCGACAACTTTATCGCGGCCGAACGATGCTACAGACACGCAGTGGCGCTGGACCCGCGGTTTGCGCTGGCTCACTCCCGACTCGCCGAAATACTCGAAGGTCGCGACGGCAACTTTGATCATCAGCCCGCGCTAGTCGCCGAAGCGCGCAGTCATGCGGAGGAAGCGCTGCGGCTCGACCCTCATTGCGGACAGGCACACATGGTGATGGCGTACATCCTCGCGCGGTCCGCTAAGTCAATAGAGAGAGATAAAGCGATAAGGGAGGAGGTTGCCAGCGCGCTTCGCCTGGTCCCAAACGACGGCTATCTGGTAATGCTCGCGGCTCTCTTCCAAACGGACATGGAGTGGCTCGAAGAAGCGGAGGCGACGTTCCAGCGAGCGATCGAAATCAATCCGCGCGAACCCAAGGTCTTTTACAACTATGCCTTTATGCTGACCACGAAGGGAGAGGTGGCCAAAGCGCGCTGGGCTTCGGATCGCTCCCTGGAACTCGCGCCGGAATCCGTTTTCTTTCGGCTCTTCCGCGCGATTCAGGAATTCCGATGGACAGGAGAGGTGGCGCGAACAAAGAAATTTCTCGCTGAGATTCCCGCAGGCAAGGATCCGGATGGTAGAGTAACAGCGGCGTACTGTACTGCTGCGCTCTACGAGCGAAACTTCCCGGAAGCTCTACGCCTGCTCGCGGCTTGTCCTTCTGAGCGGTTGCCATTTCTCTATGGCGGATTTGGTCCGATGGTCCCCAAGGGATTCCTTGAAGGTATGATTCATATCTATGCTGGGAACAAGGAGCGTGCCTACACCGCGCTCGACTCGGTCCGGTGGATCATGGAGATGGAAGCGAAGGAGAACCCCGGCGATGAGGAGGCACATCAATATGTGGCGATGGCTTACGCGGCAATGGGTTGGAAGGATGCCGCGCTGGCGGAAATCGCGCGCGACACGGATGGACTTTCGAAGGCGTGGCTTTTCGCCCATGCCGGCGAGTGCGACGCCGCATTGCGCCAACTCGAACAGCTTCCTGCCAAGGAGCGAGAGTACTGGTATTACGAGCTGCGTCTGCACCCGCACTGGGATCCACTTCGTAGCGACGCGCGCTTTGAAAAAATGCTCGCCGCTTCTGCACCGAAAACCGCGACCGTGCCAGAGAAGAGCATCGCGATTCTGCCATTCGAAAACCGCAGCAAAGACAAGGAGAACGCCTTCCTCGCGGATGGCATGCAAGACGAAGTGCTCACCAGCCTGGTCCAGGTCAAGGACCTCAAGGTGATTGGCCGCTCTTCGGTCTTGGGCTATCGAGATGCGGCGAACCGTAACTTGCGCCAGATCGGCCAGCAGCTCAACGTCGCCCACGTCCTCGAGGGAAGTGTGCAGCGCATCGCGAACAGGTTGCTTGTGTATGTGAACCTCACTGATACGCGTGATGGTCGGACCCTGTTGGCTGAAGGTTATGATCGGACGATTGCCGATTCGACTGGGCTCCAGGGTGAATTGGCAGCCGATATCGCAGGTGCGCTTCGGGCGACATTGGCGCCGGGAGAAAAGGCCCGCCTGCAAGCAGGGACGACACGCAACCCAGATTCCTATGTGCTTTACCTTCGCGGCCGCGAGTACCAAATGCGTCCTGAAGTGTCTCAGGACAACTATTTGGCTGCGGAAAACTTCTACAAACAGGCAGTCACATTAGACCCCGCCTTTGTCCTGGCCCGTGCGCGCCTCGCAGAGATGCAGCTCTGGCTTTACCAGAAATTCTTTATCAGCAGGCCCGCCCGCCTAGCTGAAGCACGTCACACTGCCGAAGAGGCGTTGCGATTGGATCCAGATTGTGGGCAGGCGCACATGGTTCTCGCGGGGTGTATAATGCACGCTGGTGACAGTACCGCGGCAATGAGACGCGAAGTCGCCGCTGCCGTTCGCCTCCTTCCGAATGACGCCTACATCGCTTTGGCTGTAGCAATGCTTCAGCAAGACAAAGGCTGGTATGACGAGGCCGGTGCATCCTACGAACGCGCGACGGTCCTCAATCCGCGTGAAGGAAAGGTCTTCTATAATTACAGTACCCTTTTTGCCGAAAGGGATGTCCCAGACATTCCTCGGTCGCGGTGGGCTTCGGATCGAGCGTTAGAGCTTTCTCCGGATTCCATTTATTTTCGGTTGAATCGTGCGTTAAGCGAATTCGAGTGGACTGGCGAAGTCGCTCCTAGCAAGGCGGTCTTAGCCGGGTTGCCTGCGGGAAAGGATCCGGATGGGCGGGTGACGGCAGCCCGCTGCAGCATCGCTCTTTACGAGCGAGACTTTCCTGAAGCTTTGAGATTGTTGGCTGACTGCAAAGCCGAGCGCATTCCGTTCCTCGACGGTGGCTTTGGCTGGATGGTCCCAAAGGGGTTTGTTGAAGGCTTGGTTCACTTCTGGGCCGGTCATTTGGAAGAGGCCTATGCAAGCTTGGATTCCGTTCGGTGGATGCTGGAAGTCGAGGCCCAGGAAAGCGAGGCCCAGGAAAGCTTTGGCCAAGCAGAATCTCATTATCATGTTGCATCAGCCTATGCGGCGATGGGATGGAGCGATGCCGCCAAAGCACAAATTGCCCGCGCCTACAAAAAGCCGGACCCTGGGCAGATGGCGACTGTTTTTACTCTTCTTGGCGATCGTGATTCCGCCTTGCCGCTGATCGAGTTGGTGGTCTCAGCGTGGCGGCCTGCGCGTACCTATTTGCGCTGGGATCCGCGTTGGGACTCGCTGCGCACCGATCCGCGCTTCCAAAAGCTCTTGGCACAAGATTCCTCAGCGTCCAGCGCCAAGCCAACTTACAGGTAGTCGTCGATCGGCTCAGCGCCTACTTGGAGCGAACGAGGCGCCTCCGCAATTCCGGGCCGAGCAGGCGCGGCTTCGTCACTTTCTTTGCAACGGCACGCAAGCTTTCGGGAAGAAACGGGAAACGGTCGGCGTGTTCGGGTTACCCGGCACCAAGACCACAAACCCAAAACAAGAAAGAAATCATATTATGAAAAATAGAAAAAATATCCTGACTTATCTCCTCGCCGCAGTCGTCACCCTGGTTGTCT
>Ga0126381_100010147_pt1 | contig 10589 bp, 13 predicted proteins | sample PanSoiMetPlot_28_FD_96465 | JGI IMG/M metagenome (GOLD analysis project Ga0126381, IMG submission 96465) | Tropical forest soil microbial communities from Panama - MetaG Plot_28 | ecosystem: Environmental > Terrestrial > Soil > Tropical forest > Bulk soil | place: Panama | collected 2016-02-17 | reverse complement strand
GGGTGAGGGGCATCGCACGCGGCATTCGCGTGAGCGAGAGCCGCAAGTAAATAGTGGTCCTGATGCGTGAGATCGTTTTCGACACTGAGACTACGGGCTTCGAGCCGGGTGAGGGGCATCGCATAGTAGAAATCGGACTGGTCGAGTTGATGGATCACTTTCCCACCGGCCGTTCCAAGCGATTCTATCTCAATCCTGAGCGCGAAGTTCCCATCGAGTCGCAGCGCGTTCACGGTCTTTCGACCGAATTTTTGAACGACAAGCCACTTTTTGCCCATGTGGTTGAGGAATTTCTGGAATTTGTGGGCGATGCGGTGCTCGTGATCCACAATGCCAGCTTCGACATGAAGTTCATCAACGCGGAACTGGCCCGCGTGGGACGCCCGCCACTATCGATGGCCCGCACCGTGGATACAATTGAGATCGCCAAACGCAAATGCCCAGGTGCACGATATTCTCTGGACGAGCTATGCAAACGCTTCAGCATCGATCTGAGCGCTCGTGAAAAACATGGGGCACTGCTCGATGCGGAGTTGACGGCCCAGGTTTATCTCGAGCTGGTGGGCGGACGGCAGCGCGGCTTGGCATTGGCTCCCGTCGAGATCGCTGTCGAAAAACTCAAGACGGATGCCGGACGAGCGCGGCAGCGCCCGCGGCCCCTTCTTCCTTGCATCACGGCCGAGGAGATCGCCCGCCATGCCGCCTTCGTAGCCAAGGAGTTGGGTGACAAGGCGATCTGGTCCTGGGCATGACGCGGGCGTTTTGGGTCCTGGCGTCCGCACGCAGCAAATCGCTCACCGTTCGCGGGCTGAGACCGTGGAGCGCCAAGACCGCATGAGCAGGTCCGGCGGACCTGCAAAAGCGGTCGGGCCATGACGTCGGCCCTTGCTCCTGGCCAGGAGGCAAAATCACTGCGTCACGAAGAGGAATGTCAGGCGTTGCCTGCGATTGGTTGTTGCGCCATCTGGCCCATTTTGGCCTGGAACAACGCGACAAAATCGATCGGCTCTATCATGAGGGGCGGCATGCCGCCGTCGCGCACGACATCGGCCACGATGCGGCGGGCGAAGGGGAACAGCATGTGCGGCGCCTGAATCAACAGAATCGGCTGCATGGCTTCTTCGGGAATATTCGTGAGCCGGAACAGACCGGCATAGGCCAGCTCCAACAGGAACAACTGGCGATCTTCACTTTTGGCGTGAACGCGCAACTTCAGTTCGACCTCGAAATGCTGCTCGTCGCCGCGTTTAGCCTGCACATCAATGCCGAACTCGATTTGGGGTCGCTGGGTCAGGCCGGAGGGGGCGCCCGGATTCTCGAACGACAAGTCCTTGATGTATTGGCCTACGATCTGGAGATTAGGAAGAGAAGGCGTTCCGTCGCCGGGGCCTGGCACTGCCGTTCCACCACTGCTCATGTTCCGTTTCCTTAAATGACGGGCGCGCGCTACCATGCGGAACGGCATCCTGACAAGAAGGCGGAAAAAATAGGGGCAGGCGTTGACCCAAAAACCGCTGCTGGACCCTGGGGGGTCCATGGAGCTAGGGTCAGGGAGGTTTGGACCGCTCACGATGCCAGACGTGCAACTAATAGAAATTTTGATCGCCGCCATGGTCGCCGGCGTCATCCTGTTTCGGCTTTACACCGTTTTGGGCCGGCGCACCGGCCATGAGCCGCAGGCCCAGGACCGCATCACCCCAGCTCCTCCCAGCGCCAATTTACGGACTTTACCGGCGGAACGCCCCAGCGAACCCCAGGCGCGGTCTTTGTTCGATATTCAGCTGGCCGATCCGAGCTTCGAAACCAACCATTTTCTCAAGGGCGCGCGGTCGGCTTATGAGATCATTCTCAAGGCTTTTGCCGCCGGCGACCGCGCCAGCCTGAGGCCGCTGCTGTCGGACGAGGTTTACAAGGCTTTTGACGCCGAGATCACCAAACGGGGTGGAGTAGCCCCGGCAGAGGCCTTGGCGGGGGTAACGGACGCGCAGATTGTCCATGCCGCACTGGACGGCAAGACCGCCGAAATCACTGTGTCATTCAGGGCTCAGTTCGCTCACGGCGCGCCGTCATCGGGCGATTACGTCCAGCGTGACGTTACCGATATCTGGACCTTCGCCCGCCAGATCGGCGCCTCGAGTCCCACTTGGACGTTAGTGGCCACCAGCGGTGCCTTGCCCTGACCCGCAAGGTCCTTGCCCTTGTCATTGTCGCGCTGGCCGTTGTCGCTTTGGCCATTTGGTGGTTTACGAAGCCCGAGCCGCGTCTTGCCGCTGTGTCCTTTACAGATCTTCCGGGCTGGCAAAGCGCGGATTTGAGACCGGCCTTCGCCGCTTTTCAAAAGACTTGCGACGCCATCTCCAAAAAAACCTCGGCCGATACGCTCAACGATTACGCCGGCAGCGTCGGCGACTGGCAGAAAATCTGTGCGCATATTTCCGGTGAAGCTCGCGCCTTTTTCGAAAAGAATTTCACACCCTACCGGCTGGGCGGAGAGGGCCTGTTTACCGGCTATTACGAGCCTGAAATCCATGGCAGCCGCGAACGCCACGACGCGTTCCAGACGCCGGTATATGGCCTGCCGCATGACCTGATCCGGGTGGATCTTGGTCAATTCTCGTCTCAATTCAAAGGCGAGCATGTTGCCGGCCGGCTGGACGGACAGCGGCTTGTGCCCTACGCCAGCCGGGCCGACATTGACGCGCAGGGTCTTGCCAGCGCGCGGATTTTGTTCTGGTGCGACGATCCGGTGGCCCTGTTCTTCCTTCAAATCCAAGGGTCAGGCCGGGTGCGGTTTGAGGATGGCGAAATGGCGCGCATCGAATATGCGGGGGAAAATGGCAGGCCATATACCGCCATCGGCCGAATCCTGGTGGCAAGCGGCCGGATTGCGCGGAACGAGGTCTCTTTAGAAAACATCCGCTTGTGGCTGAAGGCCAATCCTCGCCTGGCGCAGAGCGTGATGGAGGCCGATCAGTCCTTCGTTTTTTTCCAGGAGGCACCGATTGGCGACCCCTCGCTGGGTAGTCCGGGGGTGGAGAATGTGGCGTTGACGCCGATGGGCAGCATGGCAATCGATCTCCGCAAGAACGCGCTCGGCGCGCCCTATTATGTCGCGGCCGCTCCCGTTCATGCGCTTTTGATTGCGCAGGATACAGGCGGCGCGATCCGCGGACCCGTGCGCGGTGATATTTTTTTCGGCTTTGGAGAGAGGGCGGAAAAAGCGGCCGGCGGCCTGAAGGCGCAAGGTCGGCTCTATGTTCTGCTACCTAACGACGTGGCAGCGCGGCTTGGCAAAAGCCTCGCCTCATGAAGCGCAAAACCACCGAAGATGAGCGCAAGCTTTTCCAAAAGCATGTTGCCCAGGCAATTCTGAAACCGGCGCGGCCCAAATCCAAACCGCCCAAGAAGAATCCTGGTCAGGGGTCCATAAATAACATCGACGGAAATACCCAGGATAAACTCCGCCGCGGTCAGCTCGCGCCCGGCACCCGCATTGACCTGCATGGCATGACCGAAGCGGCCGCCCATCGTTCCCTCCATTCTTTTCTCGCGCGCGCCCAGGAAAGTGGCGTGCGACTGGCGCTAGTGATTACCGGCATCGGCAATCCAAAAGCCCATGACGGTGCGGAGTGGATGCGCACACCTCATGGCGTGCTGAAGGAGATGGTGCCGCGTTGGCTGAACGAAAAGGAATTCGCGGCGTTGATTTCAGGTTGGACGCCCGCTCACCGGCGCCATGGCGGTGATGGTGCGCTCTATGTCTATTTGCGAAAGACCAGCTTGAAATAGCGAAGCGGCAAATGAGCATGAAGCAGGCTTTCCACTCAATCCGAGTCACGACCCACGGTCCCGGCCTTTATGAATTCACGGGGAAGGCCGTGGAATTCGTCCAAGCGCAGGAAGCCGGCTACGGGCTTCTTACCTGTTTTATCCGCCACACCTCGGCTTCACTGTTGGTGCAGGAAAATGCCGATCCCGACGTGCAAAAGGATCTTCAGGATTTTTTCGCTCGATTGGCGAAGAAAGGCATGGATTATCGTCACGCGGCCGAAGGCCCTGATGACATGCCGTCCCATATCCGCGCCGCCCTCACCCAGACTTCAATCGGCATTCCAGTGCGCGCCGGCAAGCCCGCCTTGGGCGCATGGCAGGGCCTTTATATCTTCGAGCACCGTGACGCCCCGCATCACCGCGAGGTGCTGCTGCATTTTGTCGGCGACTAGATCAGGCCTGCGCTGGTGGCCAATTCCTTCAGGGATGATTCGGGTCTTGCGCCATAGTGCGAGATCACTTCGGCCGCGGCCAGCCCGCCCAGACGGCCGCAATCGGTAAGGTCCTTGCCGTGAGTCACGCCATAAAGAAATCCGGCAGCGAACAGATCACCCGCGCCGGTTGTGTCGACCACTTTGGCCACTGGATAAGCGGACACGGTGTGTTGTTCGGCGCCCTTGATCACAACACAGCCTTGTGCTGAGCGCGTTATGGCGGCAAGCCCGCCCCAACTCCTTAGTTTTTCTTTCACCATGCTGAAATCTTCGGTCTCGAACAGCGATTTCGCTTCGTCCTCGTTGGCAAAAAGAATGTCGAGCTCTCGCCGCATGAGTTCCAAGAACTCGTCCCGGAACCGGCCCACGCAAAAACTATCCGACAGCGACAAAGCCACTTTCACGTTTGCATTCTTGGCGGCCACGATCGCCTTGCGCGAGGCCTCCTTGGCGGCGTCGGCGTCCCAAAGATAGCCTTCGATGTAGAGTACCTTGGCTTCGGCAATTTCGCGCTCGTCAACGTCGTCGGGTGTCATCTCGCGGCACGCGCCCAGATAGGTGTTCATGCTGCGCTGACCATCCGGCGTCACGGCGATCATCGAGGATGCGGTGGGCGAACCGCCGGAAGCGGGCACACTGGTGAAATTCACGCCCAACGATTTCAGGCTCTCACCGAACCTTGCGCCCATGGCATCGTCACGCACCTTGCCAAGAAAGACGGCCCGCGCGCCCAAGGACGCCAGACCGGCCATGGTATTGGCGGCGCTTCCACCTGCCTCTTGCAAGCTCTTGCCCAGCGCCTTGTGCAACTCCTGGGCTCGAAATTCGTCGATCAACGTCATCGCGCCCTTGGCGATGGCATGCCTCAGCAGAAAATCGTCATCCACCGCGGCGATGACATCTATGATTGCGTTGCCCAATCCTGCGACGTCGTATTTCCGCTGCATGCCCACTCCCGATGGCGCTAACAAGCAGGATGCCATTACGAAAGTGATGCGAAGTTCGCAAGCACTGCGCCGCCCCGGCCGGTGCCTGCGCGCCAGTGGGGGAGCGATGTCGGCGAGTGGAACCTTGAAGGCGTCGGCCGCCGGGTTCCCCCCTTTTTATCTCGGCACGCCCTTGTTCGGGACTGCGTCGATGGTGCATTTGTTTCAGGGCGTAGCCGAAAGCGAAGCAAAGTCATGAAGAAACGCATCACGGCCCTGATGGTTTTGACGCTGGCAGGCTGCACTCACCCTCCACGGGCGCCCTCGTCCCCAGTCGTGGCCCTGCCTCCTGCGCCTCCTGCGCGCGAGCGCGATGTCTTTACCGGCCTTCAGACCCAGCAGTTGCGTGCGTTGGCAGGGGCTCCGGTGTTTACCCGCAGGGATGGGGCGACCGAGATGTGGCGCTATGACACGGCGTCCTGCCGGGCGTTCTTTTTTTTCACGGGGACGCCAGCCAAGGTCCAGTATGTCGAAACGCTGCCGCGTGGGCCCGACGGCGGCGCCAATCAGGACTGTCTCAACGCTTTGCGTGCACGGCGGTCATAGGGCATGATTTTCCCCGCCGGAGCCGCCTGCGCCGGGTAGATTTTGCGGCGTATCACCCTTCGCGTTGTAGGAGCTCGCTCGCCGGAAAGGCAACGCAGCCCACTTCCGGCTGGGAAAATCACGTTTTGGCTTTTTTCAGCGGCAATTCCTTGATCTTGTCGGGGAAGTGGCACAGATCGCGCACCACGCAGGTGGGGCATAACGGCTTTCGCGCCACGCAAGTGTAGCGCCCATGCAGAATCAGCCAGTGATGGGCATGCGAGCGGTATTTTTCCGGCACCCGCTTTTCAAGCCCCAATTCAACATCCAGTACGTTCCTGCCGGGCGCGAGGCCGGTGCGGTTGGAGACACGGAAGATATGGGTGTCCACGGCAATCGTGGGTTCGCCGAATGCGACATTCAACACGACATTGGCGGTCTTGCGCCCCACGCCCGGCAATTCTTCCAGCGCCGCACGATCCTTAGGCACTTGGCCCCCATGCTTCTCGATCAGGATCTTCGACAGAGCGACGACGTTCCTGGCCTTGCCGCGATAAAGCCCAATCGTCTTGATGGCATCGGCAAGGCCCGCCCCTCCCAGCGCCACCATTTTCTCCGGCGTGTCTACGGTCTTGAACAAAGACTCCGTGACCTTGTTAACAGATTTGTCAGTGGCTTGCGCCGATAGCGCCACTGCTACCAATAGCGTGTAGGAGTTTTTGTATTCGAGCTCGGTTTTGGGCTCGGGAATATGCTTCTTGAGGCGCGCGAAAAATTCCTCGATCTCGCCACGGGTCATGAGCTTGACCATTAATCAAACCAACGCGGGGGTTTTTCAACCCTAAGTTCGCCGTGCGTGCTCACGTGCTCGCGTCCCACGCAGCGCTCCTGCTCAAGTCCAAGAATTTTTCGCGATTGGCCTTACAGTCCGAGCACATCGGTCATGGAATAAAGGCCAGGTTTTTTCCCTTGTCCCCAACGTGCGGCTTCGAGTGCACCACGTGCGAAGATGGACCGGTCTTCGGCATTATGCGACAGCGTTAACCTTTCGCCCACGCCCGCCAGGAACACTTGATGCTCGCCCACAACCGAGCCGCCTCTCAGGCTGGCAAAACCAATCCCTCCTTCTCGGCGTGGACCGGTCTCGCCATCGCGGGCGCGCAGTGCGTTTTTCACAAGCGAAATGCCACGGCCCCTGGCCGCCGCTTCGCCCAGAAGCAGGGCAGTGCCCGACGGGGCATCCACTTTGAGTTTGTGGTGCATCTCCAGAATCTCGACGTCGTAACCGGGAAGGGCCTTGGCGGCACGTTCGACCAGGGCCGCCAGCAAGGTCACGCCCAGGCTCATATTGCCGGACTTGACAATAATCGCGTGCCGCGAGGCGGACTTGATCCGGGCTTCGCCTTCCGGCGTGAATCCGGTGGTGCCGATCACATGGACAATACGGGCTTGTGCAGCTAGGCCTGCCAACATCACCGACACCGTCGGACGGGTGAAATCGATCACGGCCTGAGCATCGACAATCAAAGGCAACGGATCGGCGGTCAACTTGACTCCGTTACGGGCAAGCCCGGCCAATTCGCCGGCATCGCGGCCCAGCTCCGGATGGCCTTCCGCTTCCAAGGCGCCCGAAAGAACCACCCCATGCGCCTGAGCGATCTCGCGAACAAGGGCGCGGCCCATGCGGCCGGATGCACCGGCAACCACGGTATTTATATCGGCCATGGCTCTACACCTTGGTGTCGACCGGCGGGGACATCTCGTCGCGCCGCGCCACCGTTACCATGGCGGGACGCAGCAACCGATCGCCAATCATATAGCCAGCCTGCACCACATCCACGATGCTGCCGGCCGGTTTGCCATTGCCCGGCACTTCGGCGATGGCCTGATGAAGATTGGGATCGAATTTTTCGTTCTCGGTGGGGACTGGCTTGACGCCATATCGCTCCAGAGTCGCCATCAATTGCCGGTCGGTAGCTTCTACGCCGTCCAGCACGGCTTTGACCTGGGGATCGGCCGCTTCACGCAATTCGGGGGCGCAAGCCGCCAGCGCCCGCGAGAAATTGTCGGCAATCGAAACCATGTCGCGCGCGAATTTGGTGACCGCATATTGCGAGGCATCCGTCTTCTCGCGCTCGGCGCGGCGGCGAATATTCTCCGCTTCGGCGAGCGCGCGCAGGCGCTGGTCGCGCAAGGATTCGACTTCGGCCTTCAGCACCGCGATAGGATCGGGCACGGGATCGGCAATCCGCGCTTCTGGCATTTCCTGTTCGGTTTCTTCGCTCATGGGGCTCCTTAATGCCCTACCGCTTCGCTACTCGAGGGCTTGTTCCTTAAACGCTAACCAAGCAATCGTCCAATGACTTTGGCGGTATGGTCCACCATGGGGATGATGCGGCCGTAATTGAGGCGGGTGGGCCCCACCACGCCGATGACGCCCACAATCTTGCCCGCGGCATTGGCGTAAGGCGCCGCTACGATGGAGGAGCCCGAGAGGGAGAAGAGCCTGTTCTCCGATCCGATAAAGATGCGCACGCCGTCCCCATCCTTCGCCAGTTCCAGCAGACGGATCAAATCCGCCTTGCGCTCGATATCATCGAACAGAGTGCGGATGCGTTCGATATCGGCCTGGGCCTCCACGCTGTCCAAAAGATGAGAGGCGCCGCGCACGATCAAAACTTTATCGTCGGCGTCGCCGCCCGGCTCGGCCAATGTGGCAAGTCCCTCAGCAACGATCTTTGCAGTCAACGAATCGAGCTGGGCGCGGTCGCTCTCCAGCTCGGCCAAAATTTCGGCTCGCGCTGCGTCGATAGTGCGCCCGGCCAGCCTGGCATTGAGATAATTGGAAGCCTCAACCAATGCCGACGCCGGAAGGCCTGCCGGCGCGTCGATGACGCGATTTTCGACCTGCCCATCCTGGCTCACCATGATTACCAACGCTTTGCCGGGACCGACATGGACGAATTCGACATGCTTGAGAGGCGCGTCCTGCTTCGCCGTCACAACTAGTCCAGCACAGCGAGACAGGCCTGAAAGCAGGGTTGTGGCCTGGGTGAGAACGTCTTCCAGGCGCCGTCCGGTGCCCGACATGCGGGCCTCGATGATCCCACGCTCCTGCGGTTCCAGATCGCCCACTTCCAACAGCCCGTCCACGAACAGGCGTAGGCCCCTTTCGGTAGGTACCCGTCCGGCGCTGGTGTGCGGGGCATAAAGCAAGCCCATGGCCTCCAGGTCCGCCATCACATTGCGGATTGACGCCGGAGACAGTGTCAGTGGCAGGCGCTGGGACAACGTGCGCGAACCCACCGGCTCACCCGATGCCAGAAAGGCCTCCACCAGATGGCGGAAGACCTCCCTTGGACGTTCCTCCAAGCGCGGGTAGGTGAGACGGGCTGCAAACGAATCCAAGATAAGCCTTTGATAAATCTACGCGATTTGTCTGATCCGGCGGCCCATGGACGTGCAGGGGCCAAAGCGGCTAGGTAACCGCCCGAACTTTCCACTTCAAGATATACGCCACCATGCGCCTCTCCAATCGCGGTTCGGATTCCCTGCGCTCTATCACGCTGGAACCGGGCGCCGCACGCCATGCCGAAGGTTCCTGCCTGGTCAAATTCGGTGACACCCATGTGCTGGTCACCGCCAGTCTCGAAGAGAAAGCGCCACCCTTTCTGAAAGGGTCAGGCAAAGGATGGGTGACGGCCGAGTATGGCATGTTGCCTCGTTCCACGCATGAGCGGATGCGGCGCGAGGCGGCAGCGGGAAAACAGTCCGGCCGCACCCAGGAAATCCAACGGTTGGTCGGACGGTCTCTGCGCGCGGTGTGCGACCTGTCCGCTTTGGGAGAACGGCAAGTGGTAATCGACTGCGACGTGCTTCAGGCCGATGGCGGCACCCGCACCGCGTCGATCACCGGCGGCTATGTGGCGCTGGCTCAATGCGTAGCCTTCATGCAGAAAACCGGCCTGGTCAAGGCACCAGTGCTCAAGGATCAAGTCGCAGCGATTTCCTGCGGCATCGTCAAGGGCGAGGCCTTGCTGGATTTGGATTACAGTGAAGATTGCACTGCCGAGACCGACGCCAATTTCGTGCTCACGGGCCAAGGCGGGTTGGTAGAGATTCAGGGCACCGCGGAAGGTGCACCCTTTACCGAGGAGCAATTGGCGCAACTGCTGCGTCTTGCGCGCAAGGGCGTGAGCGAGCTGGTCGCGCTGCAGAAGCAGGCGCTCACATGATGCTGCCGCGCGGCAGCATTCTCATTGTCGCCAGCCACAATCCCGGCAAGGTGCGCGAGATTAAGGCGCTGCTCGGACCGCATGGCATCGAGCCCGTGGGAGCCAAGGAATTGGGTCTGCCAGAGCCGGAAGAAACGGGCTCAACTTTTGCCGCCAATGCGGAATTGAAAGCGCGCGCCGCCGCTGACGCCGGACGTCACCCCGCGCTGGCCGACGATTCCGGGCTGTGGGTGGACGCCCTCGACGGCGCGCCGGGAATCTACTCGGCGCGCTGGGCCGGTCCCGCCAAGGATTTTGGCGTTGCCATGGCCCGGGTGGAACGGGAATTGCTGGAGAAAAAAGCGCACAATTTCTCGGCCAAATTTGTCTGCGCTCTTTCGGTGGCGATGCCGCAGGGCGAGGCCAAGATTTTCGAGGGTGAAATATATGGCCGTCTCACTTTTCCGCCCCGAGGCCTTCGCGGTTTCGGCTATGATCCGATCTTCATTGCCGATGGCTACGAACAAACCTTTGGCGAAATAGATCCGCACATGAAGAACGCTATGAGCCACCGCGCCCGCGCCTTCGAGAAGCTTCTT